>Ga0310322_10044_pt1 | contig 14024 bp, 14 predicted proteins | sample LakEriER1LargeC7_FD_195536 | JGI IMG/M metagenome (GOLD analysis project Ga0310322, IMG submission 195536) | Enriched freshwater cyanobacterial communities from Lake Erie, Ontario, Canada - ER10.Large.C7 (v2) (version 2) | ecosystem: Environmental > Aquatic > Freshwater > Lake | place: Canada... | reverse complement strand
GAGTTAGCTGGTTTTCTCAATCAAGGGGCAGCAGCAGCGGTGCGCTCAGCTTTGGAGCGATTACAGGTGCCCGTAGGCGGAGGCAGCACCCGTTTTCCCCTTGCTCGTTTGATCCCCCCTGGCCAATTAATGGATCTAGAAGAAATCCTTGAGCCCTTCTGCAGCGATACTGGGAAAACGCCGCTGGCGACGGATGCTTGTAATTGAAGTAACGAACGCCCGTGAGGTGATGCGTAAAAGGGTGGGCAAATTGGGGGAAAGGCTGTTGGGCACTGTTGTGGATGCCGAGGCCCAGGTGGAGAAAGCTTTACTGCAAGAGCTGGAAACCGCTTTTCGCGAATTTGGCATCCAAGCCCGCATTTACTCCGTTGAAGGGTTGCAGATGATTGGCCGCAGCCACATAGAGCTGCCTATCAACGTGCGCGACCAACGCAGCGTTGAATAATGCTGCGGCCCAATTCCCTTGCTTCTGGCACGCCAAGCCCCCCCGCGATTAAGCCATAGCTAACGGCGCCACTGCCACCGCAAATAAGCACCTGCAGCAATTTGCCAATTAGATGGGGCGGCCAGGCAATCGCAGTAGCAAGTGCCCAGGCCAGTAATCCACCAACCAAGGCGGCAATGGTTAATAGGCCTGTGTCTTTTGCCCAGGCGCCAATCGGCAAAGCACCTAGTTTTTTTCTTAATGCGATCAACAGGGCTAGGCAACTCACCACATTCACGCCAACTGTTGCCAGCACTAGCCCCGGCGCTTGAAAATTTAACTGGGGCAGCAGTAAACCCCCCGGCAGCGGACAACCCACCAGCAGCCAATCCAGCCCTGCGTTAAGGCCAATCCCCGCCATCGAAATGCGAAAGGGGGTGTTGCCATCACCTAGGGCATAAAACACCCGCACCAACACATCACGGCTGAGGTAGGCGGGCATCCCCACCCCGTAAGCCATCAAAATCCCCACCACCAAGCTGGCGGCATTGGCATTAAATGCGCCCCGCTCATACACCAAAGCAACGATTGGTCCGGCAAGGGCCACCATTAAGGCCCCCAATGGCAACATGCTGGCGTTGCTGAGCATTACCCCTTGGCGAACGCGTTGCAGCAGTTGGGCCCGATCTTCTGGCGCGGTGAGCCGGGCAAATACCGGCAGCAATGGCACCAGCAGCATGTTGGAAAGGATTCCTAGAGGGGTTTGCACAAGCAAGCCTGCATAGCCCAGGCCTGCTGCCGCGCCACTGATGCCGCTAGCAAAAAAGAGATCCACATATACGTTTATTTGCAACATCCCAGAAGAGAGGGTTGCAGGCCCCATCACCTGCAGCACTTCCTTTACCCCCGGTTGCTTCCAGTTGAAACTGAGCCGCAATTGGCCCAACCCCTGGCGCGCCAGCGCTGGCAGCTGGATCAACCACTGCAGGATGGCTCCGCCAAGGGTGCTTAAAGCCAGCACCGCGCCGCCTGCTAATGCCCAAGGGGCGGTGCCGATGGCGGGGCCTGCTTGGAACCACAACAGCCCTAAGCCCAGTAGCACCGCCAAGCTGGAAAGCAGGGGGCTGATGGCGGGCAACCAATATTCATCGGCGGCATTTAAAGCGCCAAAACCAAGGCCAATCAAGCCTGCAAACAATGCCATTGGTGCCATCAGCCGCAGCTGCAAAGCGGCGAGATCATGCAGAGCGGGATCTAACCCCGGCCCCACCAGGCTGATTAGGGGATCTGCCAGCAGCACTAATAAAACAGTGGCCCCAAGTAAACCCAAACCCACCAAGGTGTTGATAGCTGCAAGCAAGCGGGCACTTTCAGCCCGTTCTTGTTTTGCCATCACGCTCACTACAGCGCTATGGAATGGGCCGTTAATACCCCCCAGCAGTATTAATAAAAAACCCGGCAACACATAGGCGTAGTTGAAGGCGTCGTAGGCGGCCCCCACTCCAAAAGCAGCCGCGATCGCCTGTTGGCGCACAAGCCCCGCCACCTTGCTGAGGGCAGTGGCAACCGCCACAACAAGGGCGATCTGCCGCAAATTTTTGGCAGGAGTAGCAATTTCAGCCATAAGGCATTTATTGAGCTGAACCGATAGGGCTGATTGTGGTGGACCATGGCCTTACCGCTGGCCTAGCGCAATGGCTGCTGTTGATGTGTTGAAGTTTGAACCCCTTTTGGAAGGGGTATTGCTCAAACGCTGGAAGCGTTTTCTTTGCGAGGTGCAACTTGCTGATGGCGAGGTGGTAACCGCCCATTGCGCCAACACAGGCCCGATGACAGGTGTGTTGTTGCCTGGTGGGAAAGTGCGGATACGCCATGATCCATCCCCCAAGCGAAAGCTGGCCTACACCTGGGAGCAGGCGGAGGTGCCAGCAGCTGGCGGCGGAAATTGTTGGGTAGGGGTTAATACAGCTCTGCCGAATCGTCTCTTGCGGGCAACAATTGAGGCGGGTTTACTCGAGCCCTGGTTGGGGCCAATTGGCTCGATTCGCCCTGAGGTGGCCTACGGCCTCAACCGCCGTAGCCGGATTGATTTGTTGCTTACTCCTGCGCCAGAAGCGGTTGATCCTCGCCCGATTTATGTGGAGGTGAAAAACACCACCTGGAGTGATGGGGAACTGGCTTTATTCCCAGACACCGTTACGGAAAGAGGCCAAAAACACCTTGAGGAACTAATGGGCGTGCTGCCAGATGCAAGGGGTGTATTAATTCCATGCTTAAGCCGCGCAGATGTGCTGCGGTTTGCCCCTGGCGATAGCGCCGATCCCCGTTATGGCCGTCTGTTTCGCCAAGCTCTGGCAGCAGGGGTGGAGATGCTGCCTTGCCGGTTTGGTTTTACTGATAATGCAGTTCAATGGCTAGGCACTGCACCGCTACAGCAGTAACTAAAAGTTGTTTGCAAACCTGATGACTACCCCTTTCCTAATTGATTTTGGCTTGATAATAATTGGCATCTTGTTGTTATTTGGTGGCGGCGAATTATTTGTAGCCGGTTCTGTTGCACTTTCATTGTTATTTGGTATTCCCCAAATAGTGATTGGCCTCACGGTGGTGTCTTTGGGTACCAGTGCGCCGGAGCTATTTGTAAGCCTGCTCTCAACCCTTAAAGGCGGCAGTGCAGGTGATGCAATCGCTGTAAGCAATATTGTTGGTTCAAATATTTTTAATGTGCTGGTGGTGCTCGGTGCGAGTGCCGCTGTGATGCCACTGCGGGTGAAGAGCCGCTTAGTGAAACACGATGTTCCCCTTCTCTTTGGTGTTTCTATGGCCACTTGGGGTATGGCCTCTGGTGGGCGGATCACTTGGATCGCAGGCCTCGCTTTAATAGCCGGAACAATTATCAATTTGGTTTGGGAAATTCGTTCCGCCAGGGAGGAGCCTTCTGAAGCGGCGGAAGACCTCGGCGCTGAGGCTGGGGGATCGCCTACACCTGTTGCAATAACAAAATTAATTGTGGGTTTGGTGTTATTGGTGATCGGCTCCCAGGTGTTAGTGAAAGGGGCGATTGCAGCAGCCCAAGGCTTGGGAGTTAGTGAAACTGTGATCGGTTTAACGATCGTTTCTGCGGGCACTTCTATGCCAGAACTAGTTACTTCTTTAGTGGCTGCTTATCGCGGTAAACCCGATCTTGCTATTGGCAATGTGGTGGGTAGCAACCTGCTAAATCAACTTGTGATTTTGGGCTTGTGTGGATTGGTTTCTGGCAGCAGGGGCCTTGGCGTTGATCCGGTGATGATCAATCGCGATTTTCCGATCATGGTGGCCACCACATTGGCGTGCTTACCAATTTTTTGGTCTGGTGGTGTTATCAGCCGCAGAGAAGGCTGGATTTTGCTTGGGCTTTATGGCCTTTATGTGATTGAACAAGTTCTTACTAGCAGCGCTTCTTCAATTGCCGATGAATTTAGGCTTTTGGCATTGGTAGGAGTTTTGCCATTGGTGTTGGTATTCATCACATGGACAGCCCTGCGTTGGCGGCAGCAACGCCCTAAACGTGAGCTGGCTTAAGTACATCCCACAGGGGAAGGGGGGCTGAGCGTGGTGAAACGCTCACAAGAATTTATTAGAAAAACACAAAAAAATGCATTTTGCATCAATTTATACATTTGAAAAATCCCGATGCTCACATAGTGCCTTCAGATTTGATTGTTATTCAAATTGATTTCATCTCGTCAGTTTCTTCCCCCCTCGGCGATGCAAAGCATCGACCGTTGGCGTTTACAGCAAACTGGATTTCTCCATTCCTTGCGCCACGACAGCAGTTTGCTACGCACTGGCGTGTTTTTGTTGGCCGCTGGTGCTGGCTTGCTGCCCTTGATGGCCGGTTCTGCTAAGGCAGCGCTCACCAAAATGCCCACCGATGGCGCCGACACCCTATTGATGCTGATGGGTTCAGCTTTGGTGTTGTTGATGACTCCTGGCTTGGCATTTTTCTATGGCGGTTTTACCCGCGCCAAGAATGTGCTCAACACCATGATGATGAGCTTCTTCCTGATGGGTTTAATCGGGGTTCTTTGGGTTGTTATCGGTTACAGCCTGTCTTTTGATCTTGGCTTTAAAAGTCCATTTATTGGTGGCCTCGGCTCCATGTTTTTGAATGGAGTTGGTGGTGAATTAGGTGATGCGCCCCTTGCCGATGGCTTTGCAATCAGCGCCACTTCTTTTGCTTTATTCCAGGGCATGTTTGCGATCATCACGCCGGCATTGATCTCCGGTGCTGTGGTGGAACGCATCAATTTCAAGGCTTGGTTTTGGTTCTCCTTGCTGTGGAGCTTGTTTATTTATTGCCCTATGTGCCACATGGTTTGGGGTGGCGGTTACATCGGACCATTTGGTGAAATTGGCGCCATCGACTTTGCTGGTGGCACCGTTGTGCACATTGCCGCCGGTGTGGCAGCCCTAGTTTCAGCTGCAATTGTTGGACCTCGCACCAGTTATCCAGAAGGAAGGCGGCCACCCCACAACGTGCCATTCATTCTTTTAGGTGCTGGCCTGCTCTGGTTTGGTTGGTTTGGTTTCAATGGTGCTAGCTATTTCGCTGCTAAAGGTGCTGGTTTCTCTTTCCTCACCACTACCGCCTCTGCCTCAGCTGCTTTGCTCACCTGGTGCCTAATTGAATGGTTCACCGATGGCAAGCCAACAGCTGTTGGTGCAGCAACCGGTGCGGTGGCAGGCCTTGTGGGTATTACCCCAGCTGCGGGTTTTGTTTATATGGGCCCCGCCCTTTTGATCGGCGCTCTCTCCGCTACGGCTTGTTTGATAGCCGTGCGGGTGAAGATGGCCACAAAACTCGATGATTCTTTGGATGCCTTCATGGTGCATGGCATCGGTGGCACCGTTGGTGCCTTACTCACTGGCTTATTAGCTGCCCCAGCCCTAGTACCCGCCGACTACTTCCCAAAATCCGCTGAAATCCTGGCTAAAGGCGGCAATATCGCCCTCTTTGGAGCCCAGTTCAAGGCAGTGCTAATTACCTTTGGCTTTGTGGGCCTTGGTACAGCAATCATTCTTTGGATTGTGGGTGCTGTAGTTGGTTTGCGGGTTAGCCCCCAGGAAGAGGAGCGTGGGCTTGATTTCGTTGCCCATGGCGAAGAGGCCTACGACCCGATGACCTTTTGATCTCCTGGGATAAACCGGGCTTCCTTACACCACTCGCGCCGGAGTTGGCCCATAGATTGGGTCTACTTCGGCTTTTTTATCAGCTATGGACACCCGCGCCTTTAAGCGTTCCCTGCATCACTCGGATCGTTATAACCGCCGCGGGTTTGGCCGGGCAGAAGAGGTGGCCAGCAGCCTTGAGGAGGCTTACCAGAGCGATCTGATCCAAAGCCTTCGCGATAATGGTTATCAATTGCAGCAAGGGCGAGTAACGATCCGCCTCGCCCAAGCTTTTGGTTTTTGTTGGGGCGTTGAAAGGGCCGTGGCAATCGCCTACGAAACGCGCCGCCATTACCCCGTTGAACGAATCTGGATCACTAACGAAATAATCCATAACCCATCAGTAAATGCCCATCTGCGCCAGATGAATGTTTTATTTATTCCCGTGGAAGAGGGGGTAAAGGATTTTTCAGCGGTTGATAAAGGTGATGTGGTGATACTGCCTGCCTTTGGTGCAACGGTTCAGGAAATGCAACTGTTAAATGAATTGGGCTGCCACATTGTTGATACCACCTGCCCTTGGGTATCAAAAGTTTGGAACAGCGTTGAACGCCATAAAAAAGAATCTTTTACCTCTGTAATTCACGGCAAGGTGAAACATGAAGAAACCCTTGCCACCAGCTCCTTTGCTGGCACTTATCTGGTGGTTTTAGATCTTGCCGAAGCGCAACTTGTCTGTAACTACATTCTTGGCCAAGGCAACCGCAGCGAATTCCTTGAGAGGTTTGCCGGTGCTACCTCCCCAGGCTTCGATCCAGACCGCGATCTGCTGCGTATTGGTGTTGCAAACCAAACCACAATGCTTAAAAGTGAAACAGAAGAAATAGGACGTTTATTTGAACGCACCTTGTTGCGGCGCCACGGCCCAAGCGAGCTAAACAACCATTTCCTCGCTTTTAACACTATCTGCGATGCCACCCAAGAACGTCAGGATGCAATGTTTGCCCTAGTTGATGAACCCCTAGATCTCATGGTGGTGATCGGCGGCTACAACTCTTCCAATACAACTCATTTGCAGGAGATTGCCGTAAGCCGCGGCATCCCTTCTGTTCACATAGACGCACCAGAACGTATCGGCCCAGGCAATTGCGTGGAGCACAAACCTCTAGGGGGTGAATTGATCACGATGAAACCATTTTTGCCTGAAGGTTTGCTGCGTATCGGGATTACTTCTGGTGCCTCCACCCCTGATCGGGTAGTGGAGGGGGTAATTGATCGGTTGTTGCAACTTTCCGAGCTGCCGCCTGGATCTGAGCACTAGATTGCCGTTATAAATCAAGCGTATGGATAAAGATCAACTGCGCCGTTATGCCAGTAATTTTGCTGACGTAATGGAAATGAGAGCGCCAGCATCAGAAGTGGCCAAATATCTTGATGTTCATCAAGGCTGGTTTTTGAGATGCGCTGCACCGATGCAGGCAGAACCCATCGGTGTAAATGGCTATCACTTGATTTTGGGAAAATTCGGCAATTTTGGCTTTGAGCTTGAACCCAGCATCGATTTGGAATTATTGCCCCAAGCAGAGGGGATCTATCGCATTGAAACTCTTCCCGTTTCCCCGCAAAGGGTGGCAAAAGATGGCTACGCAGTTGATTTCAAAGCCAGCCTGCAGCTTTCACCAGAAGGAGAGAGCACCTTGGTGAAGTGGGAACTGGATCTAGAGGTATCGATCCGTTTGCCCGCTTTTATTGGTCTTTTGCCAGACACCTTGGTGCAATCCAGTGGCGATCATTTGTTGCGTCAAATCGTGCGCCAGGTTTCGCGGCGACTCACCTGGAAGGTGCAAGAAGATTTCCATTCTCAGGCGGGCCTTAAGTGCCCGCCCCAGCAAAAAGCTCAGTTTTAGCTTTAACGATTAGTCCAGATCTTGTTAACAATTTCCACACCACTCACCGCTTGCCAGAGGAAGAGGGTCATCACCAACATGTTCATGCCCACGTGGGCTTTGCGAGCAATCAAATTGCCTCGCTTCATAAAAGGTGCAAGAGAAGCAGCCATTGCGATCAGGGCCGTCATGCTTAGGCCCGCCAGCAGGTGAGGCCCAACAAACAATTTGCCATTATTTAAATAGGTAACCGTCATGCCTCCCAAGCTGCCAAGCACCATCACAGCAAGCACCAAGCTGCCAATTACATAATGACGCTCGGCAAATTTTCCTTTTATTAGTTCTTTTCGTTGTTCTGGCGTGCCAGTGCGAGTTTTTTTTGCCTTAATGCCGAGATACAACGCGTAAGCAGATCCAGCCAGCAAACTCCACATCAATAGTGGATGCACAAAATTCAGATTGAAGGCAAGGGCCTCAGGCATGGCGATGAAAGGCAATAACGAAACCGATCCCAACTGTATGGTCCGAAGGCAGCAAGAGTTCGCTCTAATGCAAAAAGTGACGACTGCCTGTTAACACCATCGTTAAACCTGCTTGATTGCATGCGGCGATTGAATCGGCATCACGTTTACTGCCGCCGGGCTGGATAAAGGCTGTGATTCCAAATTCAGCTGCCTTTTCAACGGTGTCGCTGAAAGGAAAAAACCCATCGCTTGCCAAAGCAGCCCCTTGGGCGGCGCTTCCGGCTGCATCGAGGGCAATCGCAGCTGAGCCCACTCGATTCATTTGGCCGGCACCAATGCCAAGGGTTATTCCATTTCGGGCAATAACGATGGCATTTGAATGCACTTGCCGCACTACCCGCCATGCAAAGCGAAGGTTTTGCCATTCCTCGTGGCTGGGGGAGCGTTCAGTAACCACCTGCCATTGCTGCTCATCGTCTGGTGCATGGTCTTGCTGTTGGGCAAGCACTCCGCCCAAAATGGAGCGCAGCTGCAAATCCGCCCCAGCAGCGCAGGCTTGAGGGCTTAGTTCTAGCAAGCGCAAATTTGGTTTTGCCGCCAGTAGGGCGCGGGCCTCTGGGCTGATCTCTGGTGCCACTAAACATTCAAGAAATAAACCCGTAAGGCTTTCGCAAGCTGCTGCATCTAAAGGTTTATTCACTGCCACGATGCCGCCAAATGCAGAAATCGGATCAGCGCCAATTGCCCTTGTTAAGGCTTCAGCAACGCTGCCCCCCAAGGCCACCCCACAGGGGTTGGTGTGCTTCACCACCACAGCTGCCGCGGCTTCACTGGCAGGAAAACGCAGCACGGCCGCCTGGGCTGCATCGAGATCAAGCAAATTGTTAAAGCTCAATTCCTTGCCTTGCAATTGTTTCGCGGCCCCCCAACCCTGCTGGGGTTTGCCATACCAACTAGCGGCTTGATGTGGATTCTCGCCGTAGCGCAGGTTTTGGCGTAAGGGCAAACAAAGCTGCAATTGGGCATCGTTTTCCCCTAGCTGAGTTGTGAGCCAGTTGCTGATGGCTGCGTCGTAGCTGGCGGTGTGACGGAAGGCTTCAAGGGCAAGCTTTTGCCGTTCAACAAGGCCGATTGGTCCTTGGGCTAATGCCTCAAGGAAAGGTGCGTATTGGGCTGGATTTGTGAGCACCAACGTATGCAAATGGTTTTTTGCCGCTGCCCGCACCATGGCTGGGCCTCCGATATCAATGGTTTCAATCGCTTCGTTCCAGCTCACATCAGGCCGGGCCACCGTTTGTTCAAACGGGTAGAGATTTACAACTACAAGATCGATTTTTGCAATCTGCTGCGCTTCTAAATCAGCGAGATCAGCTGGTTCATCGCTTCTTGCCAGGATGCCGCCATGGATGCGTGGATGCAGGGTTTTAACCCTGCCGCCAAGCATTTCCTCGGCGCCGGTGTGGTCTGCAACTTTGGTAACGGGCAGGTTTGCAGCAGCGAGCACAGCTGCGGTGCCACCACTGGAAAGCAATTGATAGCCGTGGTTTTCCAGCAGGGCTTTGGCGAATTCCACCACCCCACGCTTATCGGAAACACTGATCAGAGCTAAAGGGGCCATGGGCAGTGGGGAGGGATGCCTTTATGGGAATGGTATGGGTAGAAGCTGCAATGGGGCCTGGTGCGATGCGTTTAATTCTTTTGCATGGTTGGGGTGCTGGCGCAAACGACCTTGAACCAGTGGGGCAAAGCTTGGTGCAATTGCTCAAGTTGGCGCCGGAAGCCGTAACCCTGCGCTGCTTGGCGGCCCCTGATCCCCACCCAGCTGGCGCTGGCGCTTTGCAGTGGTACAACCTGCAGCAAACCGGCTGGCCCGAGGTGCCCCAAGCGGTGGCAGCTTTGAAAATACGCTTGCAACAAGAATTGTTGGCAGCTGGGGCTGATCCGGTGGTGGTGGTTGGCTTTTCTCAAGGGGCGGCGATGGCCCTAGAGGCAGCAATTGCAATGCCCGTTGCTGCGGTGCTGGCCTTTAGCGGTTACCCCCATCCCGATTGGCAACCAGAATTACAAAATTTGGCGCCAATATTTTTGGCCCATGGCCGCAAAGATCAAGTGGTGCCGCTTACGGCATACGAAGAAGTTTGCAGGCGCTTAAAGGCTGCAGGGGTAAGCCCTAGTTGTTATTTATTTAATGGAGAGCACAGCATTCCCCCTGAAGCTCTAGCTGCTGCAGCTGAGTTCCTCAGGGGTTTGCGCTTATCAAATTAGCCTTAAACGAAGGCGTATTCGTATTCTTCCATCTCTTCCCAATCGTCTGCCACGGCTTCGAGGCCGGCAAAGATTGTTTCTTCTCCTACCGAATCAACGATGGAGCGTAAAGAAGGGAAAAGAAAATGATTTTCTTCGGCGTATTGGGCGCTGAACAAACCTTTTTCGCCCCAAAAGAAGCGATCGGTTGTGTGCTCGTTGCGACGCACATTGATCAAGGCAGGTGGCATCAAGCTTGAATCAGCTATATATCGCCGCGCTGCCGTTACCGGTTTGTGTTCACCGGTTTCAAGGTTGAAAGTTGGAACATGGGCCAATACCCGCTGACCGGCGAGGCGGCGGCGGCTGACTCGTTTGCGCTTCTTCGACATAACTAATTCCCCCAACTAGGTGGAGGCGTAATCGGGACGGGATTTCAAGTCGCTCGTGGCCGCAAAAGCGGACCGTTTTCGGCTCGGGAGCAGGTTTGCCTGCGGCGCCCAAACTTCTGTTGCACGGAAATCGATCCTAAAATCAAAAACCAGGGGGTGGAATGAATCCGCCCGTTGCTGTCGTTTAGCGACGCGTAACAGAGAGTGAACTACATCTGGTGTAGCCTTTTTATGAGAAAAGCGCCACGGAAAATACAGCTTGTGCTGGATTCAACTCCGCTGCACCAGGGTTACGGCGCAAAAAGGTGTTGAATATATCAAGTATCTTAATGCCTTCTTTGGATTTTGCAACCCTCATAGCCCGTGATTTCTGAAGGTTTTCGCCGGCTGGTTAGCCAGCAATTGCTTCAGTTTTCAGATCGATCTGAATTGATTGCTTTGGGGGTGTATCTGGCAATTCCAGATGCAGCTGGTGAATTGCAACTTCAGCCCGTAGAACTTTGGCCGGCCGGGGCTGAACGTATTGAGCCTGCTGCTTCTAATAGGCCATTACTGCAATCAGATCAGCAGTGCCGTTGGTTGCCCTTGCGGCACGAAGCGCTGGTGCTAGGCGCTTTACGGGTTGATAGCAGCGCAATACCCTGGCCTGCAGCTCTTCAGGAGCGCTTGCTAGGGGCCACTCAGCTGCTTACAGAAGCAAGATTGCTGGATTTAGAGCAGCAACGTTTTCAAGCGCAGCTCCAGCAGGATCGTCGCCAGCGAGCGTTGTTGGTGCATCAGATGCGCAACCCGCTTGCAGCTTTACGCACGTTTACTCAACTGCTTTTAAGAAGGCTCGACCCAGCCGATGAACGCCGTGGCTTGGTTGAAAATCTCTTGCATGAGGAATTAGCGCTCGATCGTTATCTAGAGGCGCTCGCTCAACCGGCAGCTCCCGCCACCCTGCCTGCAGCCAGTGAGGCGGAGGCACCTCTGTTGCTACCTCCCGCCCTCACCCCAGAACGGTCTGAACCGCTTGCCTCTGCTTTGCAACCGCTGCTGGCAAGAGCCAGCGCCACCGCCAGCCTGCAGGGGCGCCCTTGGCATACCAGCGCGCTGCCTGAGCTCAACTTGCCGGGGGCAGCAGCAGTGGCAGAAATTTTGGCCAATCTTTTAGAGAACGCCTTTCGCTACAGCGACCCGCTGGCAGCACTGGGGCTCTGGTGCAAGCAGCGCGATCAAACCCTTGCCTTAGCGATTTGGGATAGCGGCCCTGCTATTGCATTGAACGAACGGGAATTGATTTTTTGCCGCGGACAAAGGGGCAGCAGCAGCTACCAGCAGCCAGGATCTGGCCTTGGTTTGGCCTTAGCCCGCGATCAAGCCAAAGCCTGGGGTGGTTCCCTGGAATTGCTGATACCAGCTTCGAATCTTGATCCTCAATTGCCCGCTGGCGGCAATGCTTTTTTGTTGCTGTTGCCCCTTAAAGAAAAAATTGGCAACTAAACCATGTGGTCCAAAGCGCTAACGCTTCTGTCCATTCAACGCAGGCGCCATAGCTGTCGCCACTGTGGCCTCCGAGCTTTTTGCCAAGCCATAGGGGCATAAGCACTGCAGGGATCAGTCCGCTAATACCTGCCGGCAGGGGTAAACCTGGCATCAAGAGGCTTAAACCCAGCAAAAGAGCTAAGCAAATAACTGCTGGTATCAATTCTTGCCAAAGGCCTTGGCTCATTTCACGATGAAAAGCGGCACTACCGCCTGGCCGCAGATATGGAAAACGATCGATTGCTATCAATGGCGCCAGCCTGCCCCAAAAGGCACTCCAAATCAGCGCAGCTGGTGCCGCTGAACCGGCCAGGGCTAGTAAAGCTGCAGCTTTTAGCAACAACAACAACACCCCAGCCACTAAGCCGCTGGCGCCGATGCGGCTATCTGCCATCGCTTCTAAGCAACGCTTGCCGGCGCCAAGGCCATCGCCGCAATCCAGTACCCCATCAAAATGCAAGCCACCGGTAAGCCAAAGGCCAAAAGCCAGCACTAGGGCCACCAGGCTGGCAAGCGGAATACCCAGGGCTGCTCCCGCCAGCCAAATCAAGGCCTGCCCCCCGCCTATAAGCAGGCCGATTACGGGAGCAAAGCGGGCAATGCGCTCAAAGCGTGGTTTTAGTTTTGGAGGTGCAGGCAGGCAGCTGTAATAAATCCAGCTACCCAGCAGATCAGGCCACCAATGGCGCATGGCTGCAACCGGCAACTAGCGCCATCCTGGCGGCCCATAGGGTGAGTTAATTCGAACACACCGATGTGACAAGCACTGCAGCTCCCTTCAGCTACGAAGTGCTGCAGCAATGCCCAAATACCCAGGCCCGCATCGGGCGTTTTTATACCCCCCACGGGGTGGTGGAAACACCCCGTTTTATGCCGGTGGGTACTGCTGCAACAGTGAAAGGCATCAGCATGGATCAGCTGAAAAGCACTGGCGCGCAGATGGTGCTTAGCAATACTTTCCATCTCCATCTACAGCCAGGTGAATCGATAGTGGCCGCTGCTGGTGGTTTGCACCGATTTATGGGTTGGAACGGCCCGATGCTTACCGATTCCGGTGGTTTTCAAGTGTTCAGCCTGGCCAGCCTCAATTCGATTTCGGAGCAGGGCGTTACGTTTAAATCACCCCGGGATGGGCTGGTGGTGGAACTCAGCCCAGAGCGGGTGATGGCGATTCAAAACGCTCTTGGGGCAGATGTGGTGATGGCCTTTGATCAATGCCCTCCCTACCCCGCTAGCCACGCTGATGTGCAGGAGGCAACAGCGCGCACCCATCGCTGGTTAGAGCGATGCGTTACTTCCCATGGCAGATCGGATCAAGCTTTGTTTGGGATTGTTCAAGGTGGCTGCTACGAAGATTTGCGCAAAGAAGCGGCTCGGGTGGTGGCTGGATTTGATCTGCCCGGAGTGGCTATTGGCGGGGTGAGCGTTGGCGAGCCGGCCTTGGCTATGCATGAAGTGGTGCGCTGGGTAACACCGTTGCTGCCCAGCCATAAACCGCGATATTTAATGGGGGTTGGCACCCTGCCTGAAATGGCTCAAGCGGTAGCCCAAGGTGTTGATTTGTTCGATTGTGTGCTGCCCACCCGCCTAGGTCGCCATGGGGCTGCCCTGGTGGGGGGCGAGCGATGGAATTTAAAAAATGCCCGTTTTCGCAACGACCACACCCCGCTCGACAACAGCTGCCCTTGTGCCACTTGCCAGCAGCACAGCCGTGCTTATTTGCACCACTTAATTAAGAGCGATGAAATTCTGGGCCTTACCTTGTTGAGCCTCCACAATCTCACCCAACTGCTGCGCTTTACCAATGCCATTGCAGCCGCCATTGCTGATGGTTGTTTTTCAGAGCATTTCGCTCCGTGGGAACCGGATTCAGCGGCGTCACATACGTGGTAACTTCAACTTGTTTCGCCCTAGACGGTGACTGCTGTTATGC
>Ga0310322_10042_pt1 | contig 14179 bp, 14 predicted proteins | sample LakEriER1LargeC7_FD_195536 | JGI IMG/M metagenome (GOLD analysis project Ga0310322, IMG submission 195536) | Enriched freshwater cyanobacterial communities from Lake Erie, Ontario, Canada - ER10.Large.C7 (v2) (version 2) | ecosystem: Environmental > Aquatic > Freshwater > Lake | place: Canada... | reverse complement strand
CCCCCCCAGTTATGTGCCCCCAGGCCATCGGCACCCTCTAATAAGCACCACAGATGCGATTGTTGATATTTTCTGCGGCCTCGGTTACAGGCTCGTAGCAGGGCCTGAAATTGAAACAGATCACTTCAATTTTTCTGCCCTAAATATCCCGCCAGACCATCCAGCAAGGGATATGCAAGACACATTTTATTTACCTGGTGATCGCTTATTACGCACACACACTTCACCTGTGCAGATTCGTCATCTAGAAGCAAATCCACCGCCAGTGAGGGTGATTGCCCCAGGGCGCGTTTATCGCCGTGATGCCGTTGATGCCACCCATTCGCCCGTATTTCATCAAGTAGAGGTGCTAGCAATTGATGAAGGCTTGGATTTCAGCCATCTGCGGGGCACCGTTACCCATTTCCTAAAAGCTTTTTTTGGGGATCTACCTGTGCGATTTCGCGCTAGTTATTTTCCCTTCACAGAACCAAGCGCTGAAGTGGATGTGCAATGGCGGGGTAGATGGTTAGAGGTGATGGGTTGCGGGATGGTGGATCCAGCAGTGCTGGAGGGGCTTGGGCTTGATCCAGAACGCTGGAGTGGCTTTGCTGCAGGGCTTGGGGTGGAGCGTTTTTGCATGGTGCGCCACGGCATAGACGACATCCGTAGGCTGTTTACTAGTGATCTGCGCTTTTTAGAGCAGTTCTGAAATGTCCTGCGCTGGACTAATCGTCAACGACGGCAAGGATCTAGCTGTTGAAACGGCGGATCGCATTGAATCGCGCCTAAAACATGCCGGCTGGGAGGTGGTGCGGGTGAGCAGTGCCGGGGGGATGGTGGGTTTTGCTAACCCTGATCAACATCTGCGCATGCTCGGTTATGCAGCTTGCGTGCCCGCGAATTTCAATAGGGAAATGTCGTTGGCATTTGTGCTTGGCGGCGATGGCACGGTGTTATCTGCCGCTCGCCAAACCGCACCGGTGGCTGTGCCGATGCTCACAGTAAACACTGGCCACATGGGATTTTTAGCAGAAACCCATCTTGATTATTTGGATAGTGCCCTTGATCAGGTAATTGCTGGCCGCTGGAGCGTGGAAGAACGCAGCATGGTGGTGGTGAGCGTATTGCGGGGCGATCAGAGGCGCTGGGAAGTGCTGTGTTTAAACGAGATGGCTCTACATCGGGAGCCATTAACAAGCATGTGCCATTTCGAAATCGCCATCGGCCGCCATGCCCCAGTGGATATTTCAGCGGATGGAATTATTTTGTCTACCCCAACTGGCTCCACCGCTTACGCCTTAAGTGCTGGCGGACCTGTAATTACGCCCGATTGCCCGGTGCTGCAACTCACACCGATTGCACCCCATTCGCTTGCCTCAAGGGCTTTGGTTTTTAGCGATAGCGAACCTGTAACAGTGTTTCCCGCCACACCAGAACGTTTGATGATGGTGGTGGATGGCAGTGCTGGTTGTTATGTGTGGCCGGAAGATCGTGTACTGATTCGCCGCAGCGATGAACCAGCCCGTTTTATCCGCCTCCAAGATCATGAATTTTTCCGGGTGCTTGGCGAAAAACTGGGCTGGGGCCTACCCCATGTGGCAAAACCAGCGCTTCCGGATTAACGAATGGGCGATCAGCAAACCTTGCTGCTGCTTGGCACAGCAGCGCAGCAATTAAAAGAACGGCTAGAAGCCTCTGGATACATCACCAGCAGCTGGAGCATGGAGCAAGCCAGCCAAAATTTGCAGGCCGGCGGCTTATTTTCTGGGGTGTTGCTATCTGATGAAGCAATCCAGTTTTGTGTTGCTCTGCGACAGCACTATGGAGATAACAACGGGCCTGCCTTAATGCTGGAGGCCCATAGCAATAACCTTGCCGCCCGCAGCCTTTGCCTTGAACTGGGGGCCGATGATTTTTGGCTCGCTGATGCTCCCCCTAGCGATCTGCTGCGGCGTTTGCGTCAACAAATCCAACGCCAACAACAAACTGCCCCTTTCAATCCAAATCTGCTTTCGCTTGCTGAGCTAGTTCTTGATCAAAGCGAAAAGAAGGCTTTTCGCGGAAACCGCAATCTAAATCTCACCGCTAAAGAATATGATCTGTTGCTTGTGTTATTTAAACAGCAAGGTGTATGCGTGAGCCGTAAACAAATTCTTGAACAGGTATGGGGTCTAGCTGAAACCAGCGAGGCAAATATTATTGAGGTTTATGTGCGCTACCTGCGGCGTAAGTTAGAAGCAGATGGTGAAGAGCGGTTAATTCATACTGTGCGTGGGCATGGCTATTGTTTGCGCAGTAACGGAGCACAGTAATGATTAAACCAGCTCTAATCAAAGGCAGCTTGCTAACTGCTGCATTGCTGTCAATTTCGTTATCGCCAGCTGCATTGAATGCAAATACAGCCCAATATTTACCAACGGAAGCTCAATGGTGTATGGCCCAAGGTTGCATTGATTTAGAAATACCCAAAACCTATGAACAGTATGTTCAAGGTTTGAGAAATCGCCCTGCCCTAGGCCCTTGGCGTGGTATGTGGTTTCGATTTGCCAGTGCAAAACTAGTTGCTTTTAACATGTACGAGTGCGCACCTTTAGATCTAGTATTTATCAGAAATGGAAGAGTTGTTGAAGTAAAAGAAAATCTACCCCCATGCCTAAAATTACCTTGCCCTCAGGTTATTCCGATTGAACCTGTTGATGAAGTAATCGAATTACAGGCAGGCCGAGCAGCGGCAATAGGCATCAAGGCCGGAAGCCCCGCAATACCAAAACTGGATTAAGCGGCGCCAAGCGAGTGCCATCAGCAAGGGGTGCACCACGCCAGGCTTGATGTTGTGTGATTGATATTTGGCAGCCAGATTTCTCTAACAGGGGCCGCAATTCAGCAAGCGCCTCCAGGGTGGCAAGCGGTATTAACACCACACCTCCAGGTCGCAGGCGGGCTAGCACCGCCTCCAGGATTTTGGCCCGCAAGCGGCCGCCGCCGCCGATCAACACCCGATCGGGATCAGGCAGCTGGGCCAGTGCTTCCGGGGCACTTGCTTCCAGCACCCCAGCGGGCTGCACCAGCAAACGGCGGGCATTGGCCTCTATCAATGCAGCGCCGCCGCCCCTGCATTCCAAAGCCCACAGTTGCAAGCCAGGCCGCAGCCGCAATGCCTCAAGGCCAACGCTACCTACACCAGCACCGATATCCCAAAGCACTCCCTGGGCAGGCAAGTGCAAATCAGCTAGGAGTTGAATGCGCACCTCACGTTTTGTCATCAAGCCGGGGCGATCGGCCTGCTGCAGAAATAAGCCATCCTCGAGGCCAAAAAGGGGCAGCGCGGCAGCTTCAATTTCAGCTGGCGGCTCTGCAAGCAAAAGCACCAAGTGGAGCGGATCAAGCTCTGTAGGCAGTGGATCGCTGGGCGCCAGGCGTTGCAGCCGTTGGTTTGGATGGCCTAATTGTTCGCATAACCAAAAGCCATAGGCAGCCTCCAAGCCGGAAGCGCGCAGGATTAAACGCACACTTTCGGCGCCGCCGCGGTTTGGATCGGTAAGTACTAATAAGGCAGCCGGCCGCTTTTGCAATTCGGCCGCCAGGGCCTCCGGGTCACGGCCGTGGAGGCTTATCCAGCTGGCATCTTGCCAAGGGCGTGCGATGCCGGCAAAGGCCAGTTGCATCGAACTGGGGGCTGGATGGAAACAAAGCTGAGCGGGTTCAAACCGCTGCAACAGCAAGCGGCCGATGCCAAACCAAAGCGGATCACCGCTGGCAAGCAGCACCGTTGATTCACCAATAGCAATAGCCGCGGCAATGGTTTCGATGGCCTCGGCGGGTTGATCAGTTGAAATCAATTGCTGCCCATTCCAAGGGGCATAGGCCAACCTGCTTGGTGCTGCCACCAATTGCGCCTGCTTAAGCAACAGCTGCAGAGATTGGGGCAAATTCAACACCCCACCAGCATCTGTGCCGATCACATGCAGGATCAGCTCAGGATTCAGATTGGCCAGAGGGATCTCAACCATTCTTTTCATTTTGCCCCTTACGCAGGGGCAAATTCAGCAACATTTGAAAGAGGTTTAGATCTGACAAGCTGGGGGCACTTTTATAAGCCCCATGGCGCCCTTTGGCCTTTCAGCCTTGAAGTTGATATTGCAACCTAAAACGGCAAAAAAAAGCCCCCTTGCCAGCTGGAGCAGGCCTTTTGGCCTTGGTTGGGATCAGCCATTCAAGGTGCGTTATGCCAGCAATTTGGATGATGGCCCCTGGCATGGAGCGCCCCTAGGTGGTTTTGGCGCTGGTTGCATCGGCCGTAGTTCAAAAGGGGATTTCAATCTTTGGCACCTTGATGGCGGCGAGCACTGGTATGGAAACATCCCCGATTGCCAATTTGCCATTTTTGAAAATGACGGCACCACAACTAGAGCCCATGGCCTTGCCGTAAAACCCACTATTGATGCATCAAAACCAGAAGCGGGTGAACCACTTTCCGCCTGGAGTTGGTATCCAGCCAGCAGCCCTAAGCGCTGCACTGGCAGCTATAGCGCTCGCTATCCATTCAGCTGGTTTAAATATTGCGATGTATTTAAAACAGAGGTGGAATGTGAAAGTTTTAGCCCAATAATCCCTGGAAACTATCGCGATACCAGCCTGCCCGTAGCGGTATTTCGTTGGCATTTTAAAAATCCAAGCCGTAAAACTTTAAAACTCTCGTTATTACTGAGCTGGCGCAACACACTCAACTGGTTTAGCAATACAGATCCCAGCGCTGAGGTGCATTTCCGTGATGATGGCAGCCCAGAACATTCCTATGTACCAGCCATTGGCCGTAGTGAAGGCCAACGCAACCGCTGGATTGATAGCGATGGCTTGCATGGAATTCTGCTGGAAGGGGAACGCCATAACCCAATCGCTGAGGGGGAAGGCCAATGGTGCTTAGCGGTGGGAGAACTGCCGCAGGGAGTGGAGTTAATGCGCTGCAGCCGTTGGGATCCCCATGGAGATGGCGCTGAAATTTGGAATCGATTCAGCGCTGATGGCTCTATCCCGCAAAGTAATAACGATCGCCGCAGCGGCAGCAACGATCCGCTCAGTTGTGCCATGGCCTTGAGATTTGAACTAGCCCCGGGGGCAGAACTTGAAATCCCCCTAGTGATGAGCTGGGATCTACCCGTAACGGCTTTTGCCTCTGGCTGCCAAGCCTTTAGGCGTTACACCGATTTTCATGGCAGCGATGGCACAAATGCAGCCGCTATCGCCACTGAAGCTTTGCAGCAATGGCCCCACTGGAAGCAACAAATAGAAGCCTGGCAGCAACCGGTGTTGCAACGCCAAGATCTGCCAGAACCGCTGCGGATGGCTTTATTTAATGAGCTTTACGACCTAACAAGTGGCGGCACTTTATGGACCAACGCCAGCAGCGATGATCCAGAAGGCCGGTTTGGGGTGCTGGAGTGCCTCGACTACGCCTGGTACGAAAGCTTGGATGTGAGGCTTTATGGATCCTTTGCTTTATTGCAACTTTGGCCGGCCCTTGATAGAGCGGTATTACGTAGTTTTGCCCGCGCAATTCCAGCGGCAGATAGCACTCAAAGGCCAATCGGCTGGTATTTCACCCAAGGCAAAGGTCGAGTGGAGGCCGATCGGAAAGTAGCGGGCGCCACTCCCCATGATTTAGGCGCACCGAATGAACGTCCGTTTGATGCAACCAATTACACAGCTTATCAAGATTGCAATCTATGGAAGGATTTGGGTAGTGACTTTGTATTGCAAGTATGGCGCACCTATAAGTTGGCACCCGATGGAAAAAATATCAACTTCCTTGCTCAATGTTGGCCCGCTGCTGTAGAAGCACTTACCTATCTAAAAGGGTTTGATATTAATAATGATGGCCTGCCCGATAACGGCGGTGCCCCGGATCAAACCTTTGATGATTGGGCCTTAAAGGGGGTAAGCGCCTACTGCGGCGCCCTTTGGATTGCAGCTTTAGAAGCGGCTCTCGCAATGGCGCAAACATTAAGTTTGGAGTTGGGCCTTGATACAGCGTTGGAACAACGTTTATTTGGCCAATGGTTGAGTCAATCCCGCAGCAATTTCGACACACTGCTGTGGAATGGCGATTACTACAAAATTGATGCTGAAAGTGGCACTCCTGTAGTGATGGCAGATCAACTCTGCGGCGACTTTTATGCAAGGCTGCTGGGATTGCCCCCTGTGGTGAGTGATGCCAACGCCCGCAGTTCATTAAAAGCAATTAAAGAAGCCTGTTTTGAAAGCTTTGAAGGCGGCAAACTAGGGGTTGCAAATGGTTTAAAGCGAGATGGCAGCCCCCTCGATCCCAATGGCACCCATCCCCTGGAAGTGTGGACTGGGATTAATTTTGGTTTAGCCGCTTATTACCGATTAATGAAAGATAGCAACACCGCCTTAGCTATTTGTAATGCCGTAGTTAATCAGGTATATAACGGAGGCATGCAATTCCGCACCCCAGAAGCACTCACTGCAAATAACACCTGCAGGGCTTGTCATTATTTACGTGCCATGGCGATTTGGGCCCTATGGGCCACCCATACCCAATGGCAATTAATTCCTGGGGCTGATAAAAAACCATGAATAAATGCAATTTGTTTGCAGTTGCAATTGCTTTTTGTTTAATATTTTGGCCGCTGGCACCAGCGCAGGCGCTAATTCACAGCCACAACGATGAAAATGGCACACCAGTGCTGCGCAGCATTGAAAGTTTGCGGGATCTTGATTATCAAGCCTGGCAATTAGTGGCCTATCGCGAGGGGCTTCCAGGGGGGCCTCTGCGTTTAAGGATTGTGGGTTATCCCGGCAAGGTGCGTTTAAACCACCCCACTGCTTTGCAAGTGCAAAGCGGCGAAAAAAATTGGAATTTGGCTGATATCACCCTCAAAAATCCAACTCTCAGTAGTGACAGCCGCGATGCTGCTGCTGAATTTGATTTAGAACCACTGTTAAGCAGCTTGAAAAAAAATCGCCCTTTGCGGCTAATGCTGCCTGGAGTATTCACCGAACTGCCGGTGCCTCCTTTTGTGGTGCAGGAATGGCGCGAATTACCAAATCAACCGCTCTAAGTGAAACCACTAGAGAAAACAATGGGCGATCGCCATTGGATGCTGAGGGCATTGCGGCTGGCGGCCCTAGGCGAAGGCTGCACCAGCCCAAATCCTTTAGTGGGAGCTGTTGTTCTTAGTAGCAGCGCTGAATTGGTGGGTGAGGGATATCACCGCAAAGCGGGGGAAGCCCATGCAGAGCTAATTGCTTTGCAACAGGCTGGTGAAAAGGCAAATGGCGGCACGCTTTACGTAACGCTTGAGCCCTGCTGCCATCAGGGCCGTACGCCCCCTTGCACAGCTGCGGTGCTCAGCTCCGGTGTGAAACGAGTAGTGGTAGCGATTGCAGATCCAAACCCATTGGTGGCAGGAAGAGGCTTAACGCTGCTGCGTGAAGCAGGCCTTGAAGTTGAACTTGGCGAAGGGGCAGAAGCAGCGCAGCTACAAAACAGTGCTTTTTTACATCGCATCAACACTGGCAAACCAGAAGGCATTTTGAAATGGGCGATGAGCCTCGATGGCCGCACCGCCTTGCCTAATGGAGCTAGCCAATGGATCAGCGGCCCTGAAGCGAGAAGCTGGGTGCATCAATTGCGCAGCCGCTGTGATGCGGTGATCGTTGGCGGCGGCACCGTAAGGGCAGATAACCCCTTGCTTACAAGCCGTGGCAAACGCACACCGGAACCACTACGCGTGGTTGTTAGCAGGGAATTAAACCTGCCCGATGATGCCCAAATTTGGGATGTGAGCCTTGCACCCACCCTGGTGGCCCATGGCCCAGGGGCAAATTCAGAAAAAATCGCCTTACTAGATCAGTTGGGGATAGAAAGGCTTCAACTAGATCAATGCGAACCGCAACAACTAATGGAGGCATTAGCTAGCCGTGGTTGTAATCGTGTGCTGTGGGAATGCGGCCCCGAGTTAGCAGCGAGCGCCATAGGGCAAGGCTGCGTTCAACATATTGCGGCTGTAATTGCACCAAAATTATTAGGGGGCATAGCGGCCCGCACTCCCCTAGGGGATTTGGGACTCAGTAGTATTCCAAACACATTTGAGCAAAAATATTCAGCCAAAGGCCTTAAGGTACTGGGCCAAGATCTACTTTGGCAAGCACAAATTAAAGACTTAAATACATAACACAAAGAAAGCATACTAATATTTTATTTTTCCATATTTTAGCGCATCTCCTCAAGCGATTCCTCAACCTCAGCGCTGGTTTCACTGGCGGTAACCCTCGCAATCAACAAACCCATCACAACCGCTAAATACAACGGCCCAATAACTGCAACAATCACCGATAACATTTCCCCAGGGTGATTAGTGGCAACTATATCTCCAAAACCCACAGTAGACAAACAACTAAATGCAAAATAGTTTAAAGATATAAAATCAATCTTTGAACTTGAAATACCAGAAGAAATGGCATGAAAACTACCTGGAATCAAATCTTCCATAACGTTAAAAACAATGCCAGCAGCAAGGCCGAGCATTAAATAGCCTGCGATTGCCCCCTGCAAAACAGCACTTGTTACTCGTTTTTCTAGGGATAAAAAATGCACTATTCTAGCTGCACTTAACGATGCAAAAAGCGCCCATAGACCCTGCAATGTAATCGCCGCATCAAAACTTTTAAAGCCACCGGAGGCTATTAATGCCTGGTTGATTATTACCGCAAAACCAATTATTGGATACAAAAGATCAGCATAATTTGCACGTTTAGGAGCCTTATTACTGCTCGCCTCGTGCCCTGCAGCTAAACCAACCAGCAGCAGCAAAGCCAACAGCAAGAATCCGCCATGGGTTAGGGGGCGAGCCAGCTGCGGCGGCAACATAAAGATGCTGAGTAGCCCCAGGCAGGTTGAAAGCAGAACCCGATAGAAGCGATGGTGAGGTATCAACACCCAAGGGCGGCACAGAGACCCTTAGCTTGGTACAAAGCAGTTTTGATGGCTATGGCCCTTCGCCAGGACGACAACAATCCCAACAAACGGTTTGGGGTAATCAACCTGGTGCTGATTGGCCTCGGCGTAATCCTTTTGATCAGTAGTTTCCTGCCAAACCAGGGCTTGCAGCAGGTGCCTCGGGTTCCTTATTCCCTTTTCATTAATCAGGTAGACGATGGCGCCGTTAAAAGGGCCTTCATCACCCAAGACCAAATTCGTTACGAACTAGCAAACCCAGTGGAGGGGGAACCTGCAGTACTCGCCACCACGCCGATATTCGATATGGAATTACCCCAACGCCTAGAGCAACACGGGGTGGAATTTGCAGCATCACCACCCAAAAAGCCAAGCATCATCAGCACGATTTTGAGCTGGGTAGTGCCACCACTCATTTTTATTGTTGTGTTGCAATTCTTTGCCCGCAGGGCAATGGGCGGCGGCGGTGGAGCCCAGGGCGCTCTTAGTTTCACTAAAAGCAAAGCAAAAATATACGTTCCAGACGAACAATCACGGGTTACTTTTGCGGATGTTGCTGGTGTTGATGAAGCAAAAGCAGAACTCACAGAGATAGTTGACTTTCTCAAAAAACCTGAGCGATATACCGAAATTGGTGCGCGGATTCCAAAAGGTGTATTGCTGGTGGGCCCTCCAGGAACCGGCAAAACATTGCTCTCAAAAGCGGTTGCTGGAGAGGCAGATGTGCCCTTCTTTATTATTTCCGGCTCAGAATTTGTTGAACTGTTTGTTGGCGCCGGCGCAGCTCGCGTACGCGACTTATTCGAACAGGCCAAAAAGAAAGCGCCTTGCATTATTTTTATTGATGAACTTGATGCAATTGGTAAAAGCCGTTCCGGTTCAATGGGTGTAGTTGGCGGTAATGACGAAAGGGAGCAAACCCTCAATCAACTGCTCACTGAAATGGATGGCTTCGCTTCTCAAGATAAGCCTGTAATTGTGATTGGCGCAACAAACCAACCCGAAACCCTTGATGCAGCACTTTTAAGGCCCGGCCGTTTTGATCGCCAAGTGTTAGTTGATCGCCCTGATCTTTCTGGCCGCTTAACGATTCTGCAAATCTATGCAAACAAAGTAAAACTGAATGAAGAGGTTGATCTTCAAAAAATTGCAGCTGCTACCAGTGGATTCGCTGGTGCTGATTTAGCCAACCTTGTAAATGAAGGAGCTCTGCTAGCAGCTCGCGCCTATCGCAAAACTGTTGAACAAGCAGATCTAAATGAAGCGATTGAACGGGTGGTAGCCGGCCTTGAGAAACGCAGCCGAGTATTACAAGATGATGAAAAGCGCGTAGTTGCTTACCACGAAGTTGGCCATGCAATTGTTGGACACCTCATGCCAGGCGGTAGCAAAGTTGCAAAAATTTCGATCGTGCCAAGAGGTATGAGCGCCCTTGGCTACACCTTGCAATTACCAACAGAAGATCGTTTCCTTAATTCACGCGAAGATCTTCAAGGTCAAATCGCCACCCTGCTGGGCGGACGCTCAGCAGAAGAGGTTGTTTTTGGCAAAATCACAACCGGCGCCGCAAATGATCTTCAGCGGGCCACTGATATTGCAGAGCAGATGGTGGGTACCTATGGCATGAGCGATACCCTTGGCCCCCTGGCCTATGACAAACAAGGTGGCAATCGCTTCCTTGGGCAAGGCAATAACCCCAGACGGGTGGTAAGCGATGCCACGGCTCAAGCAATTGATAAAGAGGTGCGCGCTTTAGTTGATAGGGGACACAACACCGCCTTAGATATTCTTAATTCCAACCGTGAATTACTTGAAGAAATTGCCCAACGAATACTTGAAAAAGAAGTAATCGAGGGTGATGAACTCAAAGAATTTCTAGCCAGCAGCACCCTTCCCGTTAGCGTTGGCTGATGTTGATCAGAGAGCGCTATCCCACCCTTGGGGAGCTTCAGGGTAAGGATTTTCTTTCATCAGCCCAGATCACTGCCGAGCAAACGCGTGAGCTGTTGGAACTGGCTGCTGATTTAAAAAGCGGCAAATTACAAATTGATCTAGCCGGGAAAACCTTAGGTTTAATTTTTAGTAAAGCTTCCACCCGCACAAGGGTTAGTTTTTCCGTAGCGATGGCAAGGCTTGGCGGCCAAACCCTTGATCTAAACCCTTCTGTAACCCAGGTGGGCCGTGGTGAACCGATTGCAGACACCGCAAGGGTATTAAGTGAATATCTTGATGTTTTGGCAATTCGCACCTTTGCGCAAACGGATTTGGAGAAATATGCTCACTGGGCATCAATACCAGTAATTAATGCCCTCACAGATCTTGAACATCCGTGCCAAGCACTTGCTGATTACCAAACCCTGCAAGAAAATTTTGGCGAGCTCAAGGGTCTCACCCTTTGTTATGTGGGAGATGGCAATAACGTTGCCCATTCATTGATGTTGTGCGGTGCGTTGTTAGGCGTAAATGTGCGTATTGGCTGCCCAAAGGGATTTGAACCCGATGCTGAAGTGCTGAAACAAGCAAGCCACATTGCGGCCGGAAAGTGTTTGATCGAAATAGTGCACGATCCAGAAACTGCTGCGAGAGGAGCCCATGGTCTTTACACAGATGTGTGGGCATCTATGGGACAAGAGGAGGAAAAAGAGAACCGGGAACAAGCTTTTGATGGATGGTGCCTTGATCAAAAACTGCTTGATCTAGCAGAGCCAAATGCAATCGTTCTGCATTGTTTACCCGCTTATCGAGGGCTTGAAATCAGCGCTGAACTGATGGAATCCAAAGCCAGCCGCATATTTGATCAAGCCGGTAATCGCCTTCATGCTCAGCAAGCACTTTTAGCAGCGCTGCTTGGAGGCTAGACAAAAGCAACACAATGCGGTACACCTGTATTAGCAACTTTTTACGCTTTGGTTGATTCAGCGCCGCAAGAGCTCACCAGCGCCCAGCAAGAGCTTTACAGCTGGCTGAGTGGATTTATTAGCGAAAATCGCCACAGCCCTTCCATCCGGCAAATGATGGCTGCAATGGGGTTGCGTTCACCTGCGCCAGTGCAAAGCCGTTTGCGACACCTACAACAAAAGGGCTGGATTACCTGGAAAGAAGGCCAAGCCCGCACGCTGCAACTTTTAGGTGAAGTGCCAAACAGCATGGCAATACCAGTACTCGGCAGTGTTGCCGCCGGTGGATTGGTGGAAACTTTCCATGATGTGGAAGAACATCTAGATCTGCAGCCACTGCTGGAACGCCGCGGTTTATTTGCCTTAACCGTTAATGGCGACAGCATGGAAGATGCCCATATTGCCGATGGTGATGTGGTGCTAATGGAACCGGTGCAGGAATTAAACCGCCTCAAGGCGGGCACCATCGTTAGCGCCTTGGTAGCAGGTAGCGGCACCACTTTGAAGCATTTCCATCTGGAGGGAAATCAAGTGCGCCTTGAGGCTGCAAACCAGCGTTATTCCGCTATTACCCTGCCAGCAGATCAGGTAACAGTGCAAGGAAAACTGGTGGCTGTGTGGAGGCAGGTCTGAGGTGTAAACTCATTCACACGGGGCCATAGCTCAGCTGGTAGAGCACCTGCATGGCATGCAGGGGGTCAGCGGTTCGAATCCGCTTGGCTCCATCCTTCAAAACCCTATCCAGCAGAGGGTTTTTGTTTTTCAAGAAGAGTTTTCAAAACGCTAAGTAACTCTATCTAGGGCAATTAATAGGGCAAAAATGAGCCAACGTTTGAAGTAATGCGTTACTACTGTTCTTAACAAGTTAGACCAACTAGACGTGGGGTCCAATGGCTACTTGTTCACTTCATTCCATTGATCTATGGCTTCCGACCCGAAGGGCCGCTAAAGCTATCGGTTGCTCTCCAGAACATCTCAAGCGGCAACGTGATGTTTATGGGGGCTTCCTGGAAGCTGTTAACCACTACTCACTGGGACCATCGCTGAATAGCCCTATTAGATGGAACGTTGAAAAAGTTCGTGGGGCTTTGCACCGCAGAGGTTTAATTGCACGCAATTCATACAGGGATGTGGGCTGATGACGACTATCCGCGTGGTTGGACAGTTTGACGCCAAGTCACATCCAGGAGTTATCCGCAAAATGATCACCAGCTCCACCAGCCCGGTAGGAAATCCCTTCGTAGTTGGTCTTGACGGCGATCGCAAAACTGTCTGTGAAAGCTTCGAGCATTTGGTCTGGTGCGACTGGGAGGTTAACTGCGAGGCTCCCGGGGAGGTTTGGGATTGGGTTGAGGCGCGAGTACAGGAATACACACAAGGCAAAGATCTTGAACTGTGTTGTCGTTGCAGGCCCAAGGAACATCTAGATATTCCTTGCCATGGCGAAACATTAAGGGACTGGATCTTGTGGCTTTCCGTAGGCCAAAACGAGCGGACTTCTTTGCTGATACAGGGGGCATAAACGTTTAACAGCACAAAAAAACCCCGCATTGAGACGGGGTTTATAAAAACGTAAATCAACTGATCAAAAGATCAACTAATTACCAAAGGCCACGAACAGCAGCAGGAGCGGAGCTGGCTCCTGCGGAATGGGCAGTTACTTTCGGCGGGTATTTACTTTATCGATCACTTGATTGGCTTGAACACTCGCAGGCAAGAACACATACCACGAAAGAAGTGAGCTGCACTGAGCTGCACCGTTACACTTACCTTTTGCAGAGATATTCTGCTTACCATCAAAGTTGATGTTATCAGCCAAACGGAAATCAACAGGCAAGTTCTTCATAATCGCAGCAGAAGACAATTTGCCGTCTACAGAAGCGAGAATGATTGCAGAACGCAAAGCTTGAACTGCTGTTGCTTTTTCTGCCCAGTAAGGGAAGTAGCTGCGGGTTTGATCCTGCAGGAACTTAACGCCATCTTTTGAATAGAGATAGCGGGAAACACCAACTAAATCTACGTTGTAGGTTTTAGATAAACCGGCTTGAACTTCCTTAGCGGTCCAACCTGAGGCAGCCAAACCAGAAGAAAGGCCACGCTCGTTGCTGTAGGCATCCTTCGACTTAAGGAAGTCGCTAAAATCAGAAAATTTTGTAGTCCATACAGCACCACCGGAGTTCCAACGAACTGGTGAGGGCTGAGCGGAAACGGGCAAGGCAGACACGGAAATGGCAGCGCCGGCAAGAAGGCCAGCGGCAATGCGCTTCAGCATGGGAGCAAAAGGAACACGTCGATGTTAAATTAGCTCCAAAAAGAAAAT
>Ga0310322_10035_pt1 | contig 15135 bp, 13 predicted proteins | sample LakEriER1LargeC7_FD_195536 | JGI IMG/M metagenome (GOLD analysis project Ga0310322, IMG submission 195536) | Enriched freshwater cyanobacterial communities from Lake Erie, Ontario, Canada - ER10.Large.C7 (v2) (version 2) | ecosystem: Environmental > Aquatic > Freshwater > Lake | place: Canada... | reverse complement strand
GGTCCGCCTCCCCCCGCTGCGCGCCGCCCCGCGGGCCGGGCCGTCCCCGCCCCCGCCCGGGCGCCCGGCGCCCGGGGCCGCGGGGGAGGCCGGGCGGGGGGCGCTTGCAGCACGGCCTTGGCTATGCCAAAGGGCAGAGAACCAATCACTCATCAGTCCAAGGGAAAACATCCCTTCCTGACAGGCTCAAAGCCCGAACTACCAATAAATGGTATAATACACCCGTACTGCAAGCATGGTGATGGGGGTTTCTCTCGCTGACTTCCGCGCAACCATCCGCCTCACTTGGCTTGACCCAGAAGGAAATGGCGAAAAGGTATTCAGCTACTGGAATAACGAGATCGTTACCCCAGAGTCATGTGACCGCGAAGAGGTTCTGCATATCGTTCGCAGCAGCGATGGGGCCTTTCGCCTAGAAATTGCCAACCTTATGCACAGAGGAAGCTTGGAGGAGCTAGAGGAAACGCTTTATGCATGGGCCCATGATGAAGGCTGGTTTGACTAGTCCCTCTGCGCAACGACCAGAGGCGACAGCGCTTCGCGGCAACACGGAGGAGTCTTTTGAGACTGTCCTTCTGGAACGCCTCAGCCGGAACAGCCCATTTATTGTAGTGAGCTGATCGAGTGGCCATGCCGACACCACTGAAGTGGGTATCGACGCCTTCGCTGGGCCAAGGCCGTGCCAGCGGAGGGAGCGCTGCAGCCGAGCTTTTCGAGGCTGGAACAGCCCAGCGCAAACGCCCTCTGCTAGAGACCTTGGTCAGGGAGGTCTGCCAAAACAGCTGTGACAGGCGGCTCTCCAATGGGAAGGCACGTGTTTTCTTCGATCTGCTGCTAGTCAGTGGTGAAGAACGTGAGCAGATGCTCGAAGCCTTGGACTGGGAAGGCCTTAAAAGCCATATCGAAGCTGTAAAGGGTATGGGTGGAGCTGCCCTTACACTTCGTGCAGGTCTTGAAGCACTAGCAGCTCCTACTCTCGTCTGCCTGAGGATCAGTGACAGCAGTACCGAGGGTCTGACTGGTGACGACTGGGACGAGGAGGGCAATTTCAGACGTCTCTGCGTTCAGAATTTTTCTACCGGTGATGAAATAGGTCGCGGTGGGAGCTTCGGCCTAGGCAAAGCCGTCAGCTGGATGCACTCTCGTGTGCTTACAGTTCTGTTCTCATCCCGTGTCTCGGGGATGGAGGAAAAGGGGTTGAGGGTCTTCGGCCGCAGTGAGATCCCTGCCCACGAAACTGCTGATGGAGCCTGGCTGGACGGCGCCTACTTGGGGAATCCTGGCGAACGCGATGGCATTCCAGTTGCGGAGTCCTCTTGGCAGGATCCGGACGAAGCATCCGCTCTCTTTCTAGACCGAGCCGGCATCGAATCCTCTGGCACGACACTCCTGATCCCCGGTTTCCACGAGCCGGACCGTGAAGAGGCTTCCGATCTGGGAATCAGAGATCCGGAGGAGCTCTGCCGCGACCTCACTACGGCCGCCTCAAAATGGTTTTGGCCTGCGATCAGCTGGGGGCGTCTAGATGTGCAGGCCAGGGTTTTTCGCTCCGGTAGCGGCTCAGCCTCCTACGTCTGTCGCGCAGAGATCGACGGAATCTGGGTGCCTTTCCAGGCAGCCTCACGCACCACACCATCCACCGAGCCAGCACTCACCCCGGGCGAAAGCGCCGCCATGGATCTGCCTGGATTCCCGATTCCGCGCCGAATCCGTCCTGCGGAACGCCCTGATCTGCTCCATGACCCTGGAGAAACGGCAATCCGCCTCGCTGTGACAAGGGTTTCATCAGCGGAGGCATGCCTTCCCTGTCGTTCCACAATCGCCCTGATAAGGGGCGCAGGAATGGTCATCGATTACGTCGACGGCAACCGACTGACCGATGGCGGCACCTACTGCGGAGTCGCATTGGTCGGTTCAGCACTCTTTCACGCGCCCACCTCAGAAGTGGCTGAAAAGCAGGGGCTCCCACCACAAGATGTCGAGGAATACTTCAGGGCAGCGGAACCCGTCACCCACGACGACTGGCTGCCGACGACAAGGCGACTGCGCGAGAGCTACGACTGGCGTGGTTCAGCCGGACGCCTGCGCAGCCTTCGCTCTGAACTTCGTCAGCTCGTCATCCAGAAACTGCTGATCGCTGACGAGGTTGCCCCTGAACGCGGCCCGGAATTGTTAATGCGCATGATCAATCTCGGCAAGGGCAGGGTGTCTGGCCCTGCTGTTGAACGGGGCGAGAAACCACGTCTGGAAATCCATCTGGATCGTGAGATCTCCTGGTTCGACGAGAGCCGGGGGGCGTGGGCGCTGCAGGGTGAACTGATTCGCCATGGGCGAGGAACCTCAGCTGCGGTGGCTGGCCTAAGTTTCCGCAGCATCGCTGATTCGGGAATGGGAGAAGCTTGGAGGATCAGCGCCATGGAGCCGTTGGGCTCCGAAAGGGACCTGTCTATTGATGATTCTGATTCACGGCGTCTTGTCTTTTCAGTGGCCGGTAGTTTTACCTCATTGCCTTTCCGGTGTCTCGTCAGTCCGCCGGCCGGGGTCGATCCAAGACTGTCGGGTTTCAGGCAGGGGGGCTAATTCATGGAATTCCTCCCTTGGAAGACGGTCGATCTCGATGGTGCCTTCCGCGTCACCGCGCCGGAGAGCGTCTCCGAGGAGGTGATTCAGGAAGTCAGCAACGCGGTCACCTTCCGTTTCCGCGGTGAGCTCAGCGAAGTAAAGCTCGAAATCCTGCTGACTCCTCCCTGGGGATGGGAGGACAGCTTCCACTCCAATGAGCAGGACTCGCCTCCTGCAGGCTTCTTCTGTCGGTTGATCAGCCGTTCAACAGGACGACGGTTCCTCGTTCCCCTCGAACCGGACGGTTTCGGCCTGTGGTTTGCCGAGATCAACTACAACGCGCTTCTCGACGGCGAGGAGATCAGGGCCGAGGCTCTGCTCGTCCGTACCAAGGCTGCCGCAAAGCCACAAGCCGGAGTCGCCGGCCGTAAAGGCCAGATCGTCGGTCGCAGTGAGATCCATGTTGTCCGTTTCTCGTCCCGAACAACAACCGAAGAGGCCATCTTCCAGCTGAGGTGGGAGAGCTTTCCCTCCGGCAGAACCACCCAGCTATGGAGGCTCCAACCGGGGGAGCCCCCTACTCTTGAACTCAACGCGGATGTCGCCGCACCGCTGCGCCGGCTGCTGATGAGTCGCTCACGCCGCCGTGCTGGGGGCGCTATCCAACGCGATGCACTATTCATCACCATCTGCTCGAGTGTCTGGCCGTTGCTGGTTGCTGATGTTCTTCACCAGCTACAACGAACACTAGAGGAAGACTCGGCCCTTAGCTCTTCTGAAGCAATCGATTCACTAAGCGAATGGCATGTTCGCCTTCTGGGACTCTTCGCAGCTGGCCTTGCTGAGGCCGATGTCCCCGTCCATGAAGCATTGCTGCTGGTGGCAGCCGAACTTAAATCGCCTGGCGGCTTCAGTCGATTGTTGATGAAGATGCCTGCGCTCATCCAAGAAGAGACAAAACTGGTCCAGCTTGCTGAAGCTATGGCCGATGCGCAACAGATCCAGCCTGGGGATGAGACGAATTCCCTAACAACGACCGAGGCAATCAAGGCAGCATGACAAAGCATCTCTTCCGTCTCTGCTCTCAGATAAGCGAACCTGGCTTAGTCGAGGCTTTGCGCCATCCGGAGAAGGTCCATGTCGAAATGGTCGATCACGACGTCGACCTGTCCGGACTCGATACGCTGATCATGGATCTAAACAGTCGTGGGGCGGGGGATTCAGCCCTGGATGGCGAGTTGGTGGAACCGCTGCATCGCAGCCTGAGGCATCTCCCTGAGGGCATAACCACTGACATGCGGCTCTGGCACTGGTTATGCGTCGTCCGATATCCAGAGCTGGTCTGGCGCCGATGGCGCGGTCTTCCCCCCGCGGATCCGGAGGAAGGCTTCATAAAGGGTCAGGGTCACCGACCCGTGCCAGCCGGACGATTTCTTGGCACTCCCTCGATCAATGGCCATGGCAGAAACACATTCGCCCGATTGTTCTTTGCTGCCGAACGGCTGATTGGGGCACAGGGTGAGGACTACGGCCTTGTCCGTCGCCTATTCAGCAGCCAGGAACTTCATCTCGGTGTCAGTGACCGTGAATACGGGCTTCTGCCAACTGTAAATCGTGTACTAACGCGAGAACTCGCCGATCTACCAGACCTGAAAGTCCGGGCCGGGGTTAGGCGCCTGAATGCACTGGGTGGGTCGCTCTGCCTCGATCTGCTCGAGGAGGATGAGATCACTGATCTGGTTCGTAAGGGCCTTCAGGAGAGCGCCGGCTGATGGTCCGCAGTCTCATAGCCAATGACCCGCATCGCCTCAAGGCCTTAAAGGGGCCTGACCAGAGGCTCGATCCCCATCCAGGGAGTTGCACGCTGGCTGAGTTGCCACGTCATGCCAGATCTCTCGACCCTTCGAAGCCTTTAGCTGTCGATCTCTTCTCCGGTGCGGGGGGTCTGAGCCTGGGGCTTCACCGTGCCGGATTCGAGGTGATCCTGGCCTGTGACATACGTCCCGATTCGATCGCCACCCACAGGCATCACTTCGCAGGGTGTTCCCATCAGTGCGATCTGAGCAGTCCTGCAGTGCTCGAGCAGATAAGCCGCACGCTCAACGGCTGCGGTGACATCGCCCTTGTCGCCGGTGGCCCACCCTGCCAGCCCTTCTCACGCAACATCCGCTGGAGAAAGCATGACGAGGGCGTCATCGACCAGCATCGTCAGCTTAATGAAGGGCGCCGCGAACTCTGGGAGTCTTTCCTGACAGTCGTAGAAGAGGTGATGCCACGTGCCTTTCTTATGGAAAACGTGCCTGACATCGCCCTTACGGGTGATCAGGAAGTGTTCCGTGGAATCGTCAGCAGAGCTGAGAAAGCTGGCTATCGCGTACATGCCCGGATTGTCCATGCCTGGGAATACGGGGTACCTCAGCTTCGGCCACGCCTATTTATTGCCGGCACACGAATCGGTTATGCAGCCCCCCTGCTTTGGCCCGAGCCCGTCTGCTCTTCAGTGGAGCATGCTTATTCACTGGAAGATGCCATCTCTGACCTGCCTCCGCTTATTGGGGACTGGTGGGAGCAATGGTATGAGCAGGGTGCGTACGCAGGTCCCTTAACTCCATACCAAGAGCAAATGCGCAGTTGGCTGCCCGTCAATGCAGACGAACTGCCAGATCACATCACCCGTAGGGTGCGAGGTGATGACTTAGAGACCTTCCAGCTGATGCGCGAGACGGGACTGCGCTATCACGAACTTGATAATGAGCAGCGTCGCTATTCCGTCACCAAAAGATCATCAACAACATCTTCAGATACGGAAAAGAGGGAACACAGCTTTAGCAACAAATACAACATCCTCAAACTCGACGAGCCTTGCCTGACCGTCACGGCACACATGTCAAAGGACGGTTACTGGTATATCCATCCAAAACAGAACCGCACGCTTTCAATCCGTGAGGCTGCCCGAGTGCAGTCATTCCCGGATGGTTTTCTATTCCATGGAACTCCCTCCAACAGATTCCACCAAGTTGGAGAAGCCGTTGCTCCACTTGTCGGCGCAGCACTGGGTAGATCGCTGCATAAGGCCCTGTTCGATAGCGATCTGCACCATGATTGGTTGAATCCCAATGCCGTGAGAGACGAGCTTCTGCGCTGGTATAGGGAGGAAGACGGCGACTCCATATTGCCTTGGGCGCGCCAGAGAGAGAATGAGCTGGATCTATCTGACTCCCTCAAGGCCTGGAGGGCTTTTCTCGGCGAGTTCCTTGTTAGCAGGATGCCTCTTAATCGACAACAGATCTTCTGGCCACAGCTAATGCAGCGCTGGCCAAATCATGAGGCTTTTCTAAACGATTTAAACCGACGCCGCACCCTCCGAAGTTTCAGTTTCGAGGGTTTGGAAAAAATGCTTGAGTGGGTTGCAATTAAACTAAAAGATCAGCTACCTTGGAGCCAGTGGGTACGCAATGACTCCATAGACGGCGTAGGGCGCGACCGCATCAGGCATTGTCTGGCTATTGTCGGAATCACAGCTGATCGCAGCTGCAGCACTGCTCTCGGGCGCTTAGTAGCCCGTGTAAAGAATCTTCCAGAACTCGAAGCGGAGAAATCTCGCCAGCTCAGGGAGCTGAACCTCGGATTGCTACTCGGTGGGGATGAGGATGGCAGGATTTATCGCTCAGCTGTTGCTTTGGCGGATCGCTGGTGCGGACTGCAACCCCTCTGCGAGGGTGCACGTGAAACCGATGAACGACCCTGCCCCCTCCATTGCGCGGGACTTTGTGCACAAGGGCTTCAGCTTTCCCCGTAATAAGGACTGATCCCCCAAACCAATCTTCCGATCCGTGCAAGCCGTGCTGTCAATGACGGCAGATCCCAAAGCTCACTCTCTCTGACGACCATCACGGACCAAACCATCTCCCTGAGTTGCCATTGCTGGCGGTGATCCCGTTCCTGGTTCTGCTCAAACTTACAGGCTCAGAAATCTGCTCTTAATTTCGGTGTCGTGGTGTTGCTGCACCCCGGATGCCGATGCCAGAAACAGCCATGAACGAACACCTAGGTTCTGTGCCTGGGCAGGACTTTACGGTGACCCTGGCAGGTCCCGCCGGTGAAGCCTGAACCGGTAGCAGAGAAGATGCTGGAGGCTGCAGCCCTTCAGCTCCGTGGAGGTACCCCTGCCGCGGATCGCGGACATGTTGCGTCTGCGTATTTCGTAAATCGAGGAGTCTCCTGCTCGAGCATCAGCCACCATCCAGAAGTCGCCTAAGGAAACTTTTCCGCACCTGCTTTCTGCTCGATCCCGGTTGCGGCTCAGTCTCTGTCCCTATCGATTCCATGGGATCAGGCGTCGACGGAGGGACAGCGGTTAGTTCGTCCTCATACCGCCGGAATGAGTCCTGAATCAGACGAGCCCGGTTACCGGCAGGCATGAGATCAAGCGGCTGCACGACACCGTAGGCACGGATGGCTTTGGTAGCCTGCCGATAGACATCCTGTCGGACAGCTGACGAAAGCTCGCTGAGCCGTTGTTTCATAGCAAGGTATTCCTCGCCTAGGCAGACAGCGATCTCTCGATTGCTGCTCAGGCCAGGGCGTTCAAGAATCGCGCTGAAGTCGTCCTCCTGAAGTTGGCGGATCAGCCCCCAGCGGTCCGAGTGGTCCATACCTCGGTCGAGACACATGACACGGCGGAAGATCCGCTGAAAGGTATTGCGCGCCCCCCCGACCATCCGTCCTTTCCAGGAGCGTCCGCCGGTTTCGCCCTCATCTGTTTTCGCCGGCCAGCGCCATAAGGCGACATCTGGAAGCACCACAACGGTGATGAAAGTCCAGCAATCGTTACGTAAGGCTTCACCGGAGGGTTGCCCCTGCGCCTTCCAAAGCGGGGACCATTGTGCGAGGGTTTCAGCAACCTCAAGCTCAAAGCTCAGGAAACTCGACGGTCGACTGCCAGGAAATCCATATTTCCTGGCCGAAGTGACGATCGGTTCACGGAGTTGCTTGAGATGGAGATCGGTGATCGGCAGGCCCCCTGTGGGCTGCGTGATGGCTTGGGAATACCTGAACTCATCGCCAGGGTCAAGATTCTCAGGGCGGGCTAGTGCCAGATCTGGGAGCAGCCCCTCTGCCACGCTGGACGGAATCTGAGGGATGAGCTTAGTCATGGAGAATCCTCCGCTGACAGTGCACAGGCGGACTGGCAACGCTGTCGAAAGCGACCGGGCTCCCGCTTCATCTCTTCAATCAGCTGCTGAAGGGCAGCCTGCCTGTTCACGCCGAGACTACTCAGCCATCCGATCGCGATGGCCCCCAATGAGCCATCCGGCCACTCAAGGTTCAAGTCGAAGGTCAGTTCATCGTTGAGTAGCAGCCAGCTGAGAGCACTGGCCATCACGTCGGAACGGATCGCCCAGCGAAGGATGCCCGTCTGCTCCGACTCACTTTGTAGCTGTTCGATGAACTCCGGCCGATCACTGTTGAGAAGCAGCACCACCGAGGAGATCAATGGATCTTCAGGACTTTCCGCCTGACAGTCAACGAGCCAGAGCCCGCTTCCGAGATTGTGCGAGCTGAAACCAAGGGAGCGAATCGGGAAGCTTCCCAGATCCCCCTCAAGCTGCAGTGTGGCTTCCTCCCTGTAGAGGATGCTCCCGCTCAACAGATTGATGCCAGCGATCTCTCCGCCTGCACTGTAGATGTACAGGCAGGCCTTGATCCGGTTGCATAGGCAGGCCGACTCAAGGTTGATGCGGACTGTTGATCCTTCCCCGTCGTCATCCGGTAGGCAGTCCCGAACAGGTAAATCAGTTGCAACGAAGCGCCGGCCCGTGCCTTCCGAAGATCCCGTTGAAATCACGACAGCCAGCCTTGCTCCATCAAGCAGTGGGACAAGATCCGCTTGCTCAAACAGCGTGACAGGCGTCCATGGAAGTCGGCAATCGATTGCCAGATGACAGTCGTAATCCCAGCTGCCCGATCCTTCTCTGAAGAGACGTTGGTTGCCATCGATGGAGGCCTCCCAGCAGACCTGCTGGCGAACATGGGGGAACAGGGTCGGATACGGAAAGGCGATCCTGCTCATCCCTCACCTCCTTGCACAATCTCTGCCGTGATACCCACGGCCACATAGTCCGGAATGCTCACGAGAATTTGAATGTCCGTTCCTCCGGACGATGCGGTACAGACGTATCCATTTTCCCCGTACGGGACCGGTTGTGAATCAATCTCGACGCCAATCACCTGCGGGGCTTTTCCGTTCGGAGCGAAGGGATCCTTGGTTCCCTCATCCATCTGGACCCATGGTGTGAAGGAGATGGAGGGAGCGGCATCGGCCGGGCCGCTGAGACGAATCCTGAAGCGGGCCACAGGCTGCCCGTTCACCAGGCTCGTTCCCTCCGACGCCGGTGATCCAAGCCGCAGAGATGCCCGTCTTCCACCACCGCCTCCACCGCCGCGGCCAGGCCTGTTGCCATCGGCTCCACCAAGACCTGCACCGATCAGGGAGCGGCCGATATCCCCGGCCAGAGCAGCCAGAGAACTTCGGGCTTCCCCTCCTGAAAGCCTGCCCTGCCTGATGTCACTGCCCGAGAGGGAACGGATTCGTTCGCGGATCCGGTTCAGCGCGACATTGACATAAGTTCGCTGGTGTGGAGTTAGGGCCTGCGCCGCCTTGGGCTGCCAGTCGTCGTGTGCAGGTGGTTCAGACATTGCGAAAGCCTTCTCGACTTCTGCGTTCTCTCCGATATCGGTAATGAAGACACCAGCCCACTGAAGCTGCTCGCCCTCATTGATCGAGCCCTCCAGGTAGCGTACAACCAGTTCCGCCGGACGGAGAAGCGCGACATGGTGCAGCTTTTCAGGTATTAACCCCGTCTCCCCGAGATGACGACGGAAGCGTTCATCGGCGACAAGCTCGATAGAAGCTCTGCTCTGCCCGAAGAATCCAAGCCGCATCTTCGGCCTCTGACAGTGAATCGGGTCTTCCTTGGCCCGAGCCGACGCCAGAGCCTGGGTCATCAGCCAGAGCGGCTGGATCGTTGAGGGGTCTGGGAGCTGATAATCATCGCCGAGGATGGATAGATGACATTCCATCGGAACGCTGCCGTCGTCCCGATGGGTGAACTTGGGCCAGCAATGCCAGAGAATCGTGTCCTGGAGCCTGGCGCCCAAGTGATTTCTGATCTCAGTCGGTGGCGAGGTCGCGAAATCTCCTGATGGATCGAATTCCTCAAGATCAGGATCAAGGATCATCAGGGATGTTCCGCGTTGTTCATGCGTGTTTCGTTCCTGAAAACCGAGGGCTGCTGACAATTCAGCCGCCTGGCTGCGCAACACAGGATCAACCGAACCACTATCTTCATCACCGAGAGCGCCCCACCAGTGCCTGCCGGTGAAGCGACGGCCACCATGATCAAATGCGGCACCGAGGGCCTTTCCGATCAGACGATGCTCCAGCCCGTCCCCGGCATCGATAGCAGAATGCACGATGATCGTCTGGCACCGGCTGATCTTGAACAGTGATGATTTGCCGAAACCGTAGGTTCCACCTCCCTGGGACATATCTCTCGCGCTGCCGATATTCCTGATGAAGTTGACGAAATTTGCCGACTCGCCCTCCTGAAGAGATCGAGACGCGCTCGTGGGTCCGTCGAGCCCCTGTGTATTCGCATCACAGATTTCCATAACAAGCCCCGAAGAGGCCAGGAATTGACGGATAAGACCTGCTATTGGCTCATTGGCCAGCTGAGGGGGGAGCTCCTGGAAGAACGAACGCATTGCATCAATCTGAGAGGACTCAAGATGTCGGATGCGAATCGAATATCGGGGCGTCCTTTCAGTTTGGAGTGACGCATCCCAGCTGTTCTGAATGGTCTCTCGAATAACGAGTTCGAGCGGTGAGAGTGCCGGCTGGCCAAGAAGACGAGCTGCTCCATCAGCAGCGATATTCCCATCGCGGCTGAAGGGCTCACTGTGGAGTCTGATCAGATTCATGGCGTCTCGACTGATCCCGCGACCGCTGTGAAGAGCGACTCTTCCTCTGATCCCGAAAGGAGAAAGTCTGAGCAGTTCGACAGTAGGACGTCATAGCGCAACTTCGCAACACCGGCAGGGAGAGAACCGTCTGGGAAATCACTCTTACGGATCCGCGGGAAATCTTCAGTAACCCGATAAATGTGCGATCTATGCAGGGTGAAGCGATGTTCGAGCCAGAGGTCCCTCTGCTCGCTGAGGTATCCGGCGCTAGCAAGACGGGTATCAAATCCCTCGAGATCGGAGATCTGCGTCCTGATCTCATCAATAAGGCCCGGGACGTCGATTGTGCCCACTGGGTTGTCCGTCAGAACGGAATGATGGATTAGCAGCTCACGGTCCTCCTCCGGTTCGAGCTGATCGAGGCCGTTGACCGTCAGCCTCGCCTCACCTGCCATGCGGGATGCCTTGGCCTCGATGTCGACAACTCCCCAGGAATAGTCCCGCGCTGACCCGAGCGGACCGTTCCAGCCCTGCCAGAGATGAGGGCTTGCCGAAACCAGGCGTCTGAGAAGTAGCAGTTCTCCCACAAGACCGAGAATTTCATCTTCCGAAGGCAGCAGGCCACCGTTCCTGGACAGTAGACGACGGAACTCAAGCACTGCATCCATGCAGGCTTTCGAAGGCGTTGCACCTAAGGCGAGATGGCTGACAACCTGGCTCACCAGCAAAGCAAACGGTGTTTCGAGGCCGGATTCCAGGCATTCAATCCTGATGTAGTCATCCGGCTGCATACCTTCCCTAAGTAACTGCTCACGCTTCACCACAAGCCGACCACAGCCTGGCTTCGGCAGGGGAGCTTTGCCACCTGGATTTCTCAGAAGAATGCCTGGATTGCCATCCTGAGTGATGCAGAGCAGAACATCAGACTCTGATAGACCGCTGACTGAGAGGGGGCGTCCACTGATGGCATTAGGCACAGAGCCGAGCTCCCTGATCTGATTCCACGTATCCTCAATCTCTCTGATCATCACTGCTCTTCCTCACGCTGTTCGATCAGCTCATAATCAGCATCATCAAGAGCCTCTCCTTCAATTTCCCTATTGAGTTTCACCCGCAGGAAGTGCTTGGCGTTTGCCTTGGTTGCTTCTGGAAACACAATACCGACCCCCAACGGACCGACGGGAAGATCCTCTTCGGAACGAAGGCCGTACAAGAGAGGCAGGCGTTCGCACTTCTCGATGTCCTTGTCGGATGACCAATCTCTTGGCATCGATTCTCGATCAATTGGGTATAGCAGAAGCAATGGTCTGCCGCCAAGGGCATGATCCCTGTATCGCTTGATCGATCTCCATGAATCCTTAGTCCGATCGAAGTCCGGATCGGTGACGGTCTGCATCCACTGCCGGTATGAATCACGTTCAATATCAATCAGCATGTCCTGTGCACCCATTAGTGCTTTAATATAGATAATATTTTGCAGCTCAACAGCCAAGGAATCGCTGGACTGGCCTTGATGTCTGGGATTAATTTTGGAACGAGTTTTCATAGGGTGATTTTCGAGGGTGCCGAACGAAGTTTGCCTTCCCTTGCCGCTGCCCATAACGGCAAGATTCCAGATTTCCATGGACTCCTCACCGTTGTCGATCTCACTCTGAACAAACTCTGTTACTCCCTTCAGAGACTCTCTGTCAAACACGTAGGAGCGCAGAAACCGTACAATCGAGCGATATGGAACATCGCAGAATAGTGTTGAATCGCCCTTCTTACTTGCAACAATGCTTCGATTTGCCATGACTTCGTCGATGAGATTCGTGCCTGCCTGCCAGTTGGCTTGATGAAAATTTGCATCAGCCGGGAAGCTGATGGTCTGCTCATGAGTACCGTAATAGCTGACTTCGCATTGCTCAAGATTCTCCATCACCAGCTTATTGCGAGCCGTGATGCTTAGCCCAGCGATCTGCGGTACTCGTACCGCCAAGTGTGAGGGCGTCCATCCCTTGCTACTGATTGATGCAATCTCTGACCTGATCATCTCTTCAACATTGACGAGATCTCTGAATGCACTCTCAAGTTCCCGAGTCATCCAAATGCGAGGCAGATCCTCGTAACCACGACGGTAGCCGAACCAGCGGCCCATCTGCATAAGAGTGTCGTATTGCGAGCTAGTACGAATGAAGTAGCTGCAGACAAGTCCCTCAATGGTTAATCCCCTTGCCAAGACATTGCCACCGATCACAATGCTCCGAACAGGTTGTCCACTATTGAAGTCAAGTCGTTCAAAGAAATCGCTTTCAGAGTTCTCAACTGTCATTGTGATGCTCTCGGCTGCTGCGATCAACGATTTCATGATCACTACGAAGCCTTCCGGTGTATCTGGACAATCGAGCTGGGCACGCCTGTCTGCACCGAGCACAAAAGATTCGCTTTCCCATAGGGCTCGGAATTGGCCGATCCTTTCCCCATCGTTATTGCGAAGTGCATCAATGGTTGGCTTTAGCCACGCACGCTCGATCATTCGACGGATTTGGCGATGGCAGGCCGCATAGATTGTGGTATGAATGAGCATGCAGCAATGTGTCTCTCCCTGTCCACGAGCTCTTCTAGCTGCGAGTGAAAGCAGAAACCAATCGCATGCATCGCTGAGACTCTGAGTTAGAGCGGGAGCGAAGGTTTCTCGGTCTCTTCGCGATGGTGGCTGAAGGCTCGTGCAATCTTCATCAAGAACCCTCCGAATATAAGGGAGCTCAGTATCGTTCTCTGCATCAGTGTCATCACCGAAGAGTCTTCGTGCACCGAAATATCCTTCGGGCTCGTCCAACGAAATGATGAACTCACTTGGATACAAATCCCTGCTTCCATCGACCGAGGTCTCGGACATCAGTACATTTGCGTATGGCGTCGCTGTGTAGCCGACGTAAGTAACCTTGGACAGCTTTTCACAAAGGTCTCGGATCAGCCCGTTGATTCTTGTGACTGAGCTTCTGTACGCTGAGGTGTTAATACTTGCTTGGTCACACTCGTCATCGATGATCAGCGTTGGCAGACCCTTCCGTTCGATCTCTGACAACTTGTTTAGCGCTTTCTTGAGCCTCCTAAGGACAGCCGCATTTTTCTTGACCACGAAAAGTGAGCATCTTCCATGGCCAGCGGTGGGCAGCTTTGGGATGCTCCCAGGCTTGAAGTCACTCTCGATCGTCGTTCCCTCTAGCCACAGTAGAGGGTTATGGCTAACCACATCAGAAAGTAGGCGGATCTGTGTCTGCTGTCTCAGCACATTAGTCATGCCAGCCAAAACGATAACCATTCGATAACCGCTGTCTGCAGCCTTGGCAATCGTTGCAGCCATGTTTGCCGTCTTACCGCTTTGGACATACCCAAGGACAAGACCCTGAAAACGATCCTCCTTGGAGCCATTCGGACAGAGAAGCTCGTTAGTGATCTTCGTAGAGGCCTTGTCAATTGCTTGAATGACCCCGTTTCCCCATCCCTTTCGTTCGAGTTGGCTTCTGTATGCATTCCAGTTGGGAGAAGAACTCTCAGTTGGTCCTAGATACCAACGCTTTTGCTTGCCTGCAGTGACTATTGGGGCAGGAAAGAGTGTGATGACTTGTAGCTCCTGTCGCTCAAGCTCGACAACGGCTTTATCAATCCGATTTGCAAAATCTTGAGGAATAGGAGCTAGTTGGGCTTTTAACTTCTCGCCAACCGCACGGACTCCCATGGGCTCTATTAAGAGCATCGACTTAAGATTCTCAACAATCCCTTTGATGTCATCCATCGACAAAAGCTCCTTTTTGAAGAGGGTTCCTCATCCTGTTATGACCTTCATCAATCCAACTTAGGTACTTTAACTCAAGCACTTTCTGACCCTCCAGAAAAGCGGATTTTGTACTGTTAAAACCATGGCTCAGATTGCTGTTTAGTATATTGTCGGTTTTGGGAGGCCTGGGTTCAGTATTTGATATACTTTTTAGTCCATTAATGCCTTCTAGGCTCTTGTGACATCTTGCCGCAAGGAATTTACTTTGAAGTTCGACATACAGGTACAATGTGTTCCCAACCAAAGCTTCGCTCCAATTGTTTCGGCTTTGATTCCGATTTGCCTCGGGATGATAGCTTACACAATCCATTGGAATCAAATCAGCGGGAGTTGGAGGGCTAATAGAAAGGGCGTCCAAGCCTTGGGTGCCATGCTTCTCATAGGTAACGTGCATCCTTTGACTATAGACCGAGTTCCGGTCAGCCCTTGTCCATCAAGCCGCGTCGAGCCGTTATGACGATCGCAGTTCTATTCAAATCCTGCATAGGGACCCTTGAGTCTTTTCCTCAGATGGGTCAGCACTTGCACTATGCGCAAGCCGGGGCTCTGACCTGACTCTATTTTGATCCCCTTCAACTCACCGCAACCCCTCACAAGCCACCCCATCCCCATTGCGATCCAGGTAGCTGTGCCCCTGCTGCAGCAACTCTTGGGCCTGGGCAAACGAGCCAATCTGCTTGCAAGTGATCTTGGCCCCGCTGGGCTGGGCAGCCTGAGGGCTAGTGACGGGCGCGCTTGAGGATGCCGCGGCTGGGTCCGCCCCTGCGCTGCGGCGCCCCGTTCCCACA
>Ga0310322_10028_pt1 | contig 16803 bp, 16 predicted proteins | sample LakEriER1LargeC7_FD_195536 | JGI IMG/M metagenome (GOLD analysis project Ga0310322, IMG submission 195536) | Enriched freshwater cyanobacterial communities from Lake Erie, Ontario, Canada - ER10.Large.C7 (v2) (version 2) | ecosystem: Environmental > Aquatic > Freshwater > Lake | place: Canada... | reverse complement strand
GCCTGAGCCTGGGCTGCATCCAACTGCAGGAATTGAGGTTCTGCCTCAAGCGTCACCACCTCTAGCCCCAGCAAATTGCCTGGCTCCCGCAATAAACCCCAGCGCAAGCTGCCCACCCCGCTCGAACCACCAGCAATAAAACCGCCAAGGGTGGCGCTACGCCAAGTGCTGGGGGCTATCCGCAGGGCCCATCCCTGCGGTTGTAGCCATTCATCCAAATCAAGCAAACGGCAACCTGGCTCTGCAATCAGCAAACCGTTAACCGGATCAAAACTGCGCACTTGATTCAAACCAGAGGTATCAAGCACCACTCCGCCATGCAACGGCACACACTGACCTTGGTTACCGGTGCCAGCCCCACGAACCGTGAGCGGAATTTGAAGCCGGTAGCAAAGGGCTGCAACTTGCAACACCTCTTGAGATCGTTGCACCCGCACCACAACATCCGCCAAGCATTGCTGCAACTGCGGCTGAAGCAGAGGCGAAAAAGCAAATTGATCATGGGATAAACGCTCTAGCGCAGGTCCGTGCTCCACCAGCTCAAGGCCGGCGCAACCAGCAATGAAAACAGCTCTAAGGGCTTCAGGGAGCATTGCTTTCAGAAGCGCTAATAACTAAAAAATTACCTGCCATTGCAATGGTTTTCAACTCATAACCAGGCAAGGCCAACTGAGGCAATAACTGCGCACCCGCCACTTCGGTGCTGTAAAAACTGAACAAACCAAGATTTATACGTTTACTGAATTGGGAAGCTAGCGCTCCAAGCGGTTTTTGTTGGGCGCGAATCAACTCTGGGCAGTTTTGCACCACAAGTTGCACCACCATTGGCAAGCCCCCCGGTTTACAAAATTCCGCCACTGCTTCTTCCGCGAGTTTTTTACCCGCAAACTCTTGAAATTCTGTGGGCCCTGGATTTGTGATGGCAAGCAACACCCCAACGCCTACCAATAGGAAACCCAAGGGTTTTGGCATGGCTTGATCCATTTGATTGTTGCGGCCTAACTGGTAGATTTTGTACCCGCGGCGGGCGTCGCCAAGTGGTTAAGGCAGCGGCTTGTGGTGCCGCCATACGGGGGTTCGAGTCCCCTCGCTCGCCCTCAACTTAATAAAGCTCTAAGCAGTAGCTGGGCGCCCCCGCGAACGGGATCAGCGCAGGGTAATCCCGTTTGCATTGAAATCTCTTTGATGGCCACATCCGCTTCCAGTGGCCCTAGATGCGCCGTATTAAGAGCTACCGCCTTTACTTTTGGGGCCACCTTCCCATTTGGAATAGCAAACGAACCAAGGGTCTCACAGCTTTTAATCAACTCACAAAGGGGGGGCAGAGGCACATCAGGTAAAGCACGAATCGCCCCTTGGCCCGCCCTATGAACCATTACCAAATCCGTGGGTTGGCTACCCCTCAATAAGGGCAAGCTGGCACTTGAACCTGGATGGCAAAAAGATCCTTGCCCCTCCACAAAAACAATTGCGGCCGCGCCTGCTCCTGCAGCTGTTTGCAACAGGGCAAACTCCACTGCGCCTGCGGCGTAATCGATCCGCACCGCATCGAGGGCTACCCCAGCACCCGAAATTAAAATCCCCGCCTGGCCGGTGCCCAAAAATCTGGCATCAAGCCCTTGGCTGCGGGCAGCAGCGGTGAGCTCTAGGGCTGCACTCATTTTCCCCACACTCATATCCGTGCCAAGAAATAACACCCGCCGGCAGGGCAATGCCGCTGCGCGGGCAGCCGCCACTTGGAGTTGGGCTGGTTCCACCCGCAAATCCCAAATCCATTGCCCCGGTTGCAAAAGGGAGGCAAATTCCGGATCAGTGGCGAGCTTGGTGTGCAAACCACTGGCCACACTGAGCCCTGCCTGCAAGGCTTCCGCCACGCTTCTGCGCAACTCTTCTGGCAGCTGTCCTCCGGAAGGGGCCAAGCCCACCACCGCCACCTGGGGGCCGTAAACCATCCCCTCTGCAACGGAAGCCACAATTGGCACAGGCCTTGGTATGCCGGTGAGCAAAGGCAAATCAGCGCCAGCTTGGGAGGGATCGAGCACAGCCACAACAGGCCCCTGCCGGTATCGCAAAAAAGCCAATCCGGTCTTACCAGAGAGGTTTGTAAGGCCGTTGTGCTGCAACAGCAACACCGGAGAATTAGCACTCAACATCACGGCACCCCAATACCTGGCAGCTGGCTTGGCATCAGAAGGTCTCCCTGGCGAGGCGGGGCAAGAAAGGGATCGTTGATCAGATTTAGGTGGGAATCGAGATCGGGCCATTCCACCAATGGCAATAGTTGGGCCGCCGCCCCATTCAGCAAGCTGCTATCTGAATAGCAACCAAGCATCAAATTTAAATTGAGATGTTGTGCCAACTGAGCCATCAAAAAGGCTTCTGTTAATCCTCCGGTTTTGAGTAATTTCAAATTCACCCCTTGCACATAAGGGGCCAAGCGCAACATGTCTTCAATGCCCCAACAGCTTTCGTCTGCAACTATTGCAATGGGGGAAAGCCCATGCAGCGCAGCAAAATCTTGCTCATCGCCACTGCGAGCTGGCAAGGGTTGCTCCACTAAAACCACCCCCCGATCAAAAAGCCAGGGCAACATAAATTTGGCTGTTTCAAGATCCCAGCCCCCATTGGCATCCACCTGCAACTCGGCTCCAGCCAGGTGAGGCAAGAGGGCTTCCACCAGGGCTTGATCGTGGCTTATGCCGGCGGGGCTACCGAGCTTTAGTTTCACCCTGGTGGCGGGCAACATGCAGCGCCAAGAGTTGAGGCGTTGCAAGATTTCTTCCACACTGCCAAGCCCAAGGGTGATGCTGGTTGGTTTAAGGCGATCAAGCCCCAAACCCCATAGCTGCCAAAGGGGATAACCCATTTGTTTACCCCACCAATCGTGCAGGGCTAGATCCACAGCGCAACGGGCAGGGGGGCTCAGGGGCGCCAAAAGTGATCTCCATTGCTGGCGCGGGGGTGGTGCTTCAGCCCCTAAAGAGGGGAGCCATTGCTGCAATTCCTGCTCTAAGGCGGGAGTATCAAAACAACGCTGGCCGGTATCAAATCCACCGGTTTCGCCGCGGCCGGTGCAGCCGCCATAGCTGAATTCCAGCAACAAATGCTCCACTTTTGCCGTGGTGCCGCGGCTGATGGTGAGGGGCACTTGCTTGGTGAGCGCAAAGCGACTCAGCTGCCAAACCATGAATGCAACCGCAAAGACCCACTGGTTTCACCCTGCCATGGAAACGAGCTCGGTAACGGCGGTAGTTAACACTGGAGTTTGCTGATCACCTTTTTCCTAAGCCCATGAACCGCACCTACTGGATCACCACCTTTGGTTGCCAGATGAATAAAGCGGATTCCGAACGGATGGCTGGGATCCTCGAAACCATGGGATATCGCCCTGGTGTGGCGGAAGCGGATGCAGATTTGGTGCTCTACAACACCTGCTCAATTCGAGATAGTGCAGAGCAAAAGGTTTACAGCTATTTGGGCCGTCAGGCGATCCGTAAACGCCAAAACCCAAATCTTATTTTAGTTGTTGCTGGTTGCGTTGCTCAACAGGAGGGAGCTGCCCTATTGAGGCGAGTGCCAGAGTTAGATCTTGTAATGGGGCCTCAGCACGTTAATAGATTGCAAACACTTTTAGATAAAGTAGAAGATGGCCAACAAGTATTAGCTACTGATGAAAATCACATCCTTGAAGATATAACAACAGCGCGCAGAGACAGCGATCTATGCGCTTGGGTAAATGTGATCTATGGCTGCAATGAACGCTGCACTTACTGTGTGGTACCAGCGGTTCGAGGCGTTGAACAATCGCGCTTACCCCAGTCGATTAGGGCCGAAATTGAGTTATTGGCCGCCAGGGGGTACAAAGAAATAACTCTGCTTGGCCAGAACATCGATGCCTATGGCCGCGATCTACCAGGCATCACCCAAGAGGGGCGCAGAGAGCATACCCTTACTGATTTATTGCATTACATTCACGATGTAGATGGCATTGAACGCATCCGTTTTACCACTAGCCATCCACGTTATTTTACCGAACGTTTAATTGAAACTTGCTTCAATCTAAGCAAAGTTTGTGAACATTTCCATGTGCCATTTCAAAGTGGCGATAACGAATTACTGAAGGCGATGGCCCGGGGCTACAGCATTGATCGCTATCGCCGCATCGTTGATCAAATTCGCAGCCGCATGCCAAATGCAGCCATCAGCGCTGATGCGATTGTTGGTTTTCCAGGTGAAAGCAACGCCCAATTCCAGCGCACCCTTTCGCTTGTGGCTGAAATTGGTTTTGATTTAGTAAACACCGCTGCATATTCTCCGCGGCCACACACACCAGCTGCCAATTGGCCAGATCAAGTGGAAGAGGCGGTAAAAGTAGAACGCCTGGAGGAATTAAATCTTTTGGTGAAAAAAACGGCGCTGGAGTGCAGCAATCGCTATTTAGGACGCTCCGTAGAGGTTTTGGCAGAAGCTATTAACCCCAAAGATCCGCAACAATTAATGGGCCGCACCCGCACTAATCGACTCACTTTTTTCAGCGCCAATGGCTATCAGCCTGGCAATACGGTGCCCGTAAAAATCGAAGCTGCGCGCCCCTTTTCTCTTACTGGTACCCCCATGGCTGAAGCAGCACTGGTAATTTGAGGCCCCAGCAACGGTTTTGTGAATACCAGCGCAGTGAAAGCCAGCCTTGAGCCAATAGTGGTGGGGTTGATTTTTGGTGGTAATTCTGGGGAACATGCCATCTCAATAAGGTCTGCCTGCACCGTGAAGCAAGGTTTAAGTGAGGGATTAAACCCAGAGCGTTATCAATTGCGTTGTTTTTATATCGATCAGCAAGGGCGCTGGTGGGGAGAATCTGTAGCGAAGGCGGTTCTTGCAAGCAAGCAGCCTGCAGACACAACGGAGTTGGCTGGCGTTAGCAAGCGAGGGGGCTTTCAAGGTTTTCCTGAGGGAGCTTTAGAGGTGGATTGCTGGTTTCCCGTGCTTCACGGCCCCAATGGTGAAGATGGCACGATTCAGGGATTATTTAGCTTGATGCAAGTGCCTTTTGTGGGCTCTGGCGTGCTGGGTTCCGCCGTGGGTATGGACAAATTGGCAATGAAAGCAGCTTTTGCGGCGGCGGGGCTGCCGCAAGGGCCTTATCAAGCAGTTGCTGCAGCGGAACTAGCGCAGAAAGAGCAGCTGCTAAGCCGGCTAGAGCAAGCCCTTGGCTATCCCTGTTTTATTAAACCTGCCAACCTTGGTTCTTCGGTGGGGATTAGTAAAGCCAACAACCGCGAGGAGTTGTGGGCTGGATTAGAGCTAGCCGCCAACTACGACCAGCGAATTGTGGTGGAACAGGGGCTCAAGGTGAGGGAATTGGAATGTGCCGTGTTGGGCCGTGAGCAGCTGCAAGCTTCTGTGGTGGGGGAAATTTGTTTTGACGCCGATTGGTACGACTACGACACGAAATATTCAGAAGGTCATAGCCAACCGATAATTCCAGCTCAAGTTCCAGAGCAAGTGGCGGCCCAAGCTCAAAAATTGGCGATTTCAGCGCTCCAAGCAGTGGGAGCCAGTGGCCTCAGCCGAGTTGATCTGTTTTACGAAGAAACAACAGAACGACTTTTAATAAATGAAATCAATACGTTGCCAGGTTTTACGCATTTGAGCATGTATCCCATGCTTTGGTTTGCAAGTGGGATCCCCCTGCCCGACCTAGTGCATAAATTGTTGGAGCTAGCTAGATGAATCAAGGATTGCTTTGGCTGCCACTCCTAGTTGCTTTTGTGGTTCTTGCCGCCCTTGGCTGGTTAGAGCGGCGGCGCCAAAGACTTTTCATGGAATGGGCTGCAGGGGCTGAATTATCCAAATTGGATGGCGGCGGAGCCGCCCGACTCAAAGATGGCTGCTTGGAATGGAGCAGTTTTGAAGCGGGCACTTTTAAAGCCCAAGGATCTCTACCAGTGTCGAAATTGGAATTGGTGGAATTGCTCTCCTTAGGATCCGGTGATGCACCATTAACTGATGAAAGCCATGGCGCCTGCCGCCTCAGGTTGATAGGTAATGGCCGGGAATACGACTTACCTTTTTCTGACGCCGAAAGGGCCCGCAGGTGGATTGGCGAATTGATGAGTCGGTCTCGCTGCGAGCTCTGAAGTGGTGGTGGAAAAAAGCAATCAAAACCCCTCTGAAGGAGTGCAACGGCGCAAAGAATTAAGGCGTAATAATCGCCTTAATATCCTGGCCCAGCTATGGCGACTACTTGCTTTAGTTGCGATCAGCGGCGGCCTCAGTTGGCTCGTTATCAAACAAGCGTGGATCTTGCGCAGCCCCAATCAGGTAACGGTGCAAGGGGCCCCAGATCTGAACCGCGAGCAGGTGTTGCGGGCAACCGGCATCACTTTCCCGCTCCCCCTCTTACAACTGGATCCAGCCCTTATCAAGCAACGAATCAGCGCGGCGTTACCGGTGGATCAAGTGCTGATGCAGCGGCAAATGCTTCCGCCCCGCCTTGTGATCACCTTGAGTGAACGGGCTGCCGTTGCAAAGGCACAACGCAATGGCATTGGCGGCCCAGAACAGGGTTTTATCGATCGCACCGGTAGATGGATTAGCCCGCGGCAACAAGCTGGGGCAATGGGGGCTGCTTCGCCAAATCTCAAGGTGGTGGGCTGGCAAAGCCGTTATCAACCCAGCTTGGAGCTGCTGATTGGGGTATTACCTAAAGAGGCCGATGTGCGGGAACTTAGGTTTGAGGCAAATGGTGATCTTTGGGTGCTGAGCAGCAAGCTGGGATTGGTGCGCTTTGGCCCGCTCGACGAAAGGCTTGGCCGGCGCGTGCAGGTTCTCAGCCATCTATCCAAAGAGTTAAAACGCGCGCCGGGAGCTCTTGGGGCTAAGGCATTGGATCTAAGCGATCCTGAGCATCCCGAGCTGGTTATGGCGACTCCTCTTAAACGTGATCCGAATTAAGATCGAACCTGATTTAACTGGGAAACCCACACAAGAAACAGCAAAAGATGTATTGGTTGAAACCAAGATGTGTTGATATCAAGGCCTGAAGCGCTACATCTGGAATAATAAAAACGCCACTAACTTATTGCCGCTCAATGGAGAGCTTTGAAGCAAAAATTGCAGCGGCAGGGCGTGGCTCAATAGTTGAAAACGGCTCTGTAGCTGGGCAAACAATTGTGCCGAGTCAAAGCGCCCGGATTGAAGTGATCGGTGTTGGCGGTGGTGGCAGTAATGCCGTAAATCGCATGATCGCTTCTGATCTGCATGGCGTGGGCTTTTGGGTGCTCAATACCGATGCCCAAGCTCTGTTGAACGCATCAGCAAATCAAAGGGTGCAGCTCGGCATGAAGCTCACCCGCGGCCTTGGTGCAGGCGGAAATCCAGCGATCGGCCAGAAAGCAGCAGAAGAATCAAGGATCGAATTACAGCAGGCTCTTGAGGGCACCGACCTAGTTTTTATTACCGCTGGCATGGGGGGCGGCACCGGCACCGGCGCTGCACCGATTGTTGCTGAGGTAGCTAAAGAATCTGGAGCCCTCACCGTTGGCATCGTTACGAAACCCTTCACCTTTGAAGGCCGTAAGCGAATGCGTCAGGCGGAAGAAGGCATTGCTCGCCTAGCTGAGCACGTAGATACGTTGATCGTGATTCCAAATGATCGATTGCGGGATTCAATTTCGGGAGCTCCCTTGCAGGAAGCATTTCGTGCCGCAGACGAAGTACTGCGCAGTGGCGTTAAAGGCATCAGCGACATCATCACAAAACCAGGCCTCGTGAATGTGGATTTTGCCGATGTGCGCTCAGTGATGGCCTGCGCCGGCACCGCATTACTTGGAATTGGCATCGGCTCAGGTCGCTCACGGGCAACTGAGGCCGCGATGGCTGCGATGAGCAGCCCGTTGCTCGAATCAGCTCGAATAGATGGAGCTAAGGGTGTTGTTATCAATATCAGTGGCGGCCGCGACATGACCTTGGAAGACATGACTACCGCTTCTGAAGTGATCTACGACGTGGTGGATCCGGAAGCAAACATCATTGTTGGCGCTGTTGTTGATGATCAGTTGGAAGGTGAAATCCATGTAACGGTGATTGCTACTGGATTTGAAGGTGGTGGTATCTACGTTCCCAAACGCCTAGCGCAAAACAGCTTGCTTGAAACTGGATCAACCAACCCAAGCCGCAACGGAGATGAAGCCGACGGCAATGGCGTTCGGATTCCTTCTTTTCTGCTCCAACGCCAAAATCGCGCCGAGAATTAGGTGACCCGGAGTCCACGCCTGCTTCGAGCATCCCGTGTGGCTGCTGCCTTCCGGATCTGACCAGATTTAGGCGTCGGAGCCGCATGGATCCGAATCCCTTTCATGTTAGCAATAGCAGGCACTGGCAGCCCCTCCGCCTTGAGCCTCACCCCCCCCCAACTGGGCAATCAACTGCTACGCCTAAAGCAGGAACGTGTGCCCATAAGTGTGCTCACTGCATGGGATGCGATGAGTGCCCAATGGGCTGAAGCCGCGGGGGTTGATTTAGTGCTGGTGGGGGATTCTCTTGCCATGGTGGCCCTAGGCCATACCACCACCTTGCCCGTAACGCTGGAGGCGATGCTTCAGCACGCTGCAGCGGTAGATAGAGGCTTAACCCACACCCCCATGGTGTGCGATTTACCTTTTTTGAGTTATCAATGCGGCGCTGATCGGGCAATGGCGGCGGCTGGTCGTTTTATCAAAGAAACAAATTGTCTTGGCGTGAAGTTAGAGGGGGCAGAACCTGAAACGCTTGAAGTGATCAGCCGTTTGGTGCGTAGCGGCATACCGGTGATGGGACATCTGGGGTTAACACCCCAATCGGTAAGGCAACTCGGTTACCGCCGCCAAGCCACCGATCCAGTGGCCCAGGAGCGGCTACTACGCAAAGCCCACGAGCTAGAGCAGGCAGGCTGTTTTGCCCTTGTTCTGGAGCACATTCCAGGCACTCTGGCGGGCCAATTGAGGCGGGAATTAGAGCTGCCAGTAATTGGCATCGGTGCCGGCGACAACTGCGATGGGCAGGTGCGGGTAACCGCCGACTTACTCGGTCTTACAGCTGCACAACCTCCATTTTCAAGCGCTTTGTTGCCGGGCCGGCAACTCTTCAGCGAAGCCCTCAAGGGCTGGGTTGCCTCGTTGCAACCAGGCGAATAAATCTCTCAACACAGCATTACTGAGGTTGAAGCCTTGGGGCGCCAGCAGCCGTAAACGTTCGCGCCCCAGTTCCGCTAGGCCTTGGGCCAGCCACGGGGCCATCACCTCCCTTAGTGCCTCCGCCATTGGGGAATCGCCGCACCAGGCGCCACTTGCCTCCAACCAGTTCAGATCCACCCCCTCTCGGCGCCTGAGCCCCACCAGCAGCAGATCTTCTAGAGGGGGCAAGGATCCCAAATGAATACCTGCTGCCACCTGCTGGCCAGGCTGCTGCAGAAGCCACTGGCCATAGGCATCCCTAGTGCGCGGACGCGCCAGCCGTTCTGCGCCAGCACCAGCTGTGGCACCGAGGCCAAGGGCCCACCAAGCCGCTCCACCCCAATACACCCGGTTATGCCGTGAACTGTGGCCTGGCAGGGCCCAATTGCTTATTTCGTAGTGGCCATAGCCCACAGAAGCAAGGCGCCGATGGGTGTACTCCAAGCGTTCAGCAGCACTGTCTAGATCAGGCAGTTGCAAATCTCCCCTGCGTTCACGCCACTCAAAAACTGTGCCTGGTTCGATTACTAAGTCGTAGATGGAAAGATGGGGGGGCCTTTCCAGCAGGGCATAGCTGAGTTCCTCTTGCCAGTTATGAGCCGATTGCTCGGGCAGATTCAAAATCAAATCAAGGCTCCAGCTGCATAAAAGGCCTGACAGTTCAGCCTCACGCAACCAAGCGCAGCATTGCCGCAACTGGGCAGCGCTATGGCGGCGCCCCAGCCGCTTGAGCGCCTCATCGTTAAAGCTCTGCCCACCAAGGCTGCAGCGGTTTATACCCCGTTGCAATACCGCCTGAAGCCAAGCCTGATCAAAACTGGCGGGATCAATCTCCAGCGTTAATTCTGCATCTGCCGCTAAGCCCCATTTAGTTTCAACCCGATCAAGCAGGCCACTGATTTGAGCTACGGAAAGCAATGAAGGGGTGCCGCCTCCGATATAAACAGTGGAAAGGGGAGGGCCCAAAGGGGCCGCATCTAGATCGCAATACAGCTGCTGGAGATAGTTGTTAACAGAGCCTGATGTGGCTCCAGAAGCGTGATCACCAAGGGGAACCACAGGGAAATCGCAATAAAAGCAACGGCGATGGCAAAAGGGGATATGCACATACAAACTGCGAGGCATGCGCCGATGGAGCGGAAGCGGCACACTCATGTGAATACAGTTGCTCTGGTGAATGCACTGATCCTGCTGCTGTTTTTGGTTTCCGGCGCTGCTGCAGGCTGGCTGGGGGTGGATTTGCTGCCAGACAGACTGCTGCTGCAGGTCAGCAATTTGGATGGGCTGCGCTGGGTATTGGGGGGCTTTGGCGCCCTTTTTGGTGTTGTGGCAGGGCTGTTATTTCAGCAGCTGCGCCAAAAATTAATGAGTCAGGTGCGCACTATGCCTACTGATTTATTAATTAGCAGGGCAGTGGGTTTAATCCTTGGTTTGTTAGTTGCAAATCTGCTGCTGGCTCCAATTTTGTTGTTACCCCTGCCCTGGGAGGTGGGATTTGTAAAACCGCTGGCGGCGGTGCTGAGCAATGTGTTTTTCGGGGTGAGCGGTTACAACTTGGCCGAGGTGCACGGCAGAACCTTGCTGCGTTTGTTTATACCGAGTAGCAATGAAGCAATGCTGGTGGCTGATGGGGTGTTGCAACCAGCAAGCCCCAAAATCCTTGATACCAGCGTGATTATTGATGGCAGGGTGCAAGGTTTGGTTGATTGCGGCATTTTGGAAGGCCAGGTGATCGTGGCCCAATGCGTAATTGATGAATTGCAGCAACTTGCTGATTCCGGTAACGCCGAAAAAAGAGGTAAGGGTCGCCGCGGTTTGAAATTACTTACTGAAATGCGTCAGCAATATGGCCGGCGGCTTGTGGTGAATAACACCCGTTATGAGGGGGCTGGGGTAGATGAAAAATTATTGAAACTCACAGCGGATACAAACGGGTTGCTACTCACCACCGACTACAACTTGGCCCAGGTAGCTCAAGTGCAAAACATACGGCCCCTCAATCTGAGTGAATTGGTAATCAGGCTTAGGCCTGAGGTGCAACCCGGTGATTTGCTGCAACTAAAAATCGTGCGGGAGGGCAAGGAACCACAACAAGGAGTGGGCTATTTGGAAGACGGCACGATGGTGGTGGTGGAAGGGGGCCGCAGCAGCATTGGCGAGAGGCGAGAGGTGGCGGTAACAGGGGCCTTGCAAACTCCTGCGGGGCGAATGGTGTTCGCCCGTGCCACCGACCCTCGCTAGGCTCATTGCCTTCGCGCTTATTTGATGGTTTCGGCAGTATCAGCTCCCTATTCAGAAGGGGGAAGCAGTTCATTCCGCACGCCACCCCCAGATCTGCCATCACTTCTGCTGAAAGAACGCATCGTTTATTTGGGTTTGCCCCTGTTTTCAGACGATGATGCAAAGCGCCAAATGGGTATCGACGTTACTGAATTAATAATTGCCCAATTGCTCTACCTTGAATTTGACAATCCCGATAAACCAATTTTCTTTTATATCAATTCCACCGGCACCAGTTGGTATTCAGGAGACGCGATCGGCTTTGAAACGGAAGCTTTTGCAATCTGCGACACGATTAAATACGTGAAACCACCTGTGCACACAATTTGCATCGGTCAGGCCATGGGAACTGCCGCAATGATTCTTTCTGCAGGCACCAAGGGGCAACGGGCTTCATTGCCAAATGCCTCAATCGTGCTGCATCAACCCCGCAGTGGCGCCAGGGGACAAGCCACAGATATTCAAATTAGGGCTAAAGAAGTGCTGCAAAACAAGCGCACAATGCTTGAGATGCTTTCTATAAATACCGGTCGCAGCCCTGAACAATTAGCAGAAGATTCAGACCGCATGACTTACCTCACACCCCAGCAAGCACTCGAATATGGCCTGATTGATCGGGTCTTGAGCAGCCGTAAAGATCTTCCCAGCTAACGCTTCATCATCAAGCCGTTTAGAAACCACCAACCCACTGATTAATCACCATGCCTATCGGTACCCCCAGCGTTCCCTACCGCCTTCCCGGCAGCCAATACGAGCGCTGGGTTGATATTTACACCCGCCTCGGTGTTGAGCGAATTTTATTTCTTGGCCAAGAGGTAAACGATGGAGTTGCCAACGCCTTGGTAGCTCAAATGCTTTATCTAGATTCAGACGACAGCAGCAAACCGATCTATCTCTACATCAATTCTCCCGGTGGCTCAGTAACAGCAGGGCTTGCTATTTACGACACTATTCAATATGTGAAATCAGATGTTGTAACTATTTGCGTAGGGCTTGCGGCATCCATGGGGGCCTTTCTATTAGCTGCAGGCACTAAGGGAAAACGGCTTGCTCTGCCACATAGCCGAATCATGATTCACCAACCCCTAGGTGGCACTAGCCAAAGGCAAGCAAGCGACATTGAAATCGAAGCCCGTGAAATTCTGCGCCTCAAAGATCAGCTAAATCAACAGTTAGCCCAAATGACGGGTCAAAACTTAGAAAAGCTGGAAAAAGACACCGACCGCGACTATTTCCTTAGTGCCGCAGAAGCGATGGAATACGGCCTAATCGATCGGGTGATCAGCAACCCAAGCGAGGCCTAAGAGGGGCGTTTGGGTAGGCTCAGTTTTTATGCCGCCCGTTACTCCGAATGGCCACCCTCTACTACGACAAAGACGCTGATCTTGATCTGCTCAACGCTAAAACGGTGGCCATCATCGGTTACGGCTCCCAAGGCCACGCCCACGCGCTGAACTTAAAAGACAGTGGCGTTGATGTGGTGGTGGGCCTTTACGAAGGCAGCCGCTCAGCCGAAAAGGCGAAAGCAGACGGTTTGGAAGTATTGAGTGTGGCCGATGCCTGCGCCAAGGGCGATTGGATCATGGTGCTGCTGCCCGATGAATTCCAGAAGGCTGTTTACGACGCTGAAATAGCCCCCCATCTCAATGCGGGCAAAATCCTGAGCTTTGCCCACGGCTTCAACATCCGTTTCGAATTGATCAAACCGCCAACGGATGTGGATGTGGTGATGATCGCTCCAAAGGGGCCCGGCCACACCGTGCGCTGGGAATATCAGAACGGCATGGGCGTACCGGCTTTATTTGCCATCCATCAAGACGCCAGCGGTCATGCTCGCGAGCTGGCCATGGCCTACGCCAAAGGCATCGGCGGAACCCGCGCCGGCATTTTAGAAACCAACTTCAAAGAAGAAACTGAAACAGACCTCTTTGGTGAACAGGCCGTGCTTTGCGGCGGCCTTAGCGAATTGGTAAAAGCTGGATTCGAAACCCTTGTGGAGGCTGGTTATCAGCCCGAGCTGGCCTATTTCGAGTGCCTGCATGAGGTGAAGCTAATTGTTGATTTAATGGTGAAAGGCGGCCTCACCGCAATGCGAGATTCGATCTCTAATACAGCTGAATACGGCGACTATGTAAGTGGTCCGCGCTTGATCACCGCTGATACCAAAGCGGAAATGAAGCGGATTCTCAGCGATATTCAAGATGGCACCTTCGCGCGCAACTTCGTGGCCGAGTGCGATGCCGGCAAGCCAGAGATGACCAAAATCCGCGAGCGTGATGCCCAGCACCCAATTGAGCAGGTGGGCACTGGCCTGCGCTCGATGTTCAGTTGGCTGAAAACTGCCTGATCTGGCCACTGCTACTGGTGGCTCTTGCCAGTGGCCTCGATCGGCTGCTGGGGGATCCGAAACGCTTTTACCACCCGGTAATGGCAATGGGCGCTGCGATTTCCTTACTGCGTATTTGGGCAGAAGCCTGGGCCGGTGAAAACGCCTGGAGGCTGCGCTCAGCGGGCTTTGCGATCACCGCTCTGGTGGTGGGGGGCAGCATTGCCGCTGGTTGGGGGATCGAGCGCCTAGCGATATGGCAGCCAGCTACAAGCCCCTTATTAATTATTGGAATGGCCAGCGCTTTAGCGGGGCGCAGCCTGGCCTTAGCAACGGGAGATGTATTGGCAGCTTTAGGGCAGCAACCGGAGGATCTTCGCCTTGCCCGCAAACAATTGAGCTGGCTTGTTGGTCGCGATACAGCAGGGCTTAATAGCAGTGAAATCCTGCGGGCAACAGCTGAAACCGCCAGTGAAAATGCAGTGGACGGCTTATTTGCGCCACTATTTTGGCTGCTGTTGGGGGCAGTTCTGTGGTGCGTTGGGTTCATGTCTGCTCCAGGGCCATTGGCCTTGGCCTGGGGATTTAAAGCAAGCAGCACCTTGGATTCAATGCTGGGCTATCGCACAGGCAAATTGCGCTGGCTGGGCACGGCAGGCGCCCGCCTCGACGACCTATTGGTTTGGCTGCCCTGCCGCCTTATGGCCCTAAGCCTTGGCCAGCTGAGCGCTGCATTGAGAGATGGCAAACCGGATCCATCCCCAAACGCTGGGGTATCCCAAGCTGCTTACGCCCATAGGCTTGGCGTAAAGATGGGAGGCGTTAATCACTACGAAGGGGTTGAAATTATTAAACCGCTACTTAATCAAAGTGGCAGAGAAGTTCAAGCCGCTGATGTAATTCAAATCCTGCGCCTAAATAAAATTATTGCGTTAGAATGGCTAGTTATTGTTATTATTTTAGTAAGCGCCTTTATCGGATGGAAATAGCACAACGCCCACCGTTCGCAGAATGATCAGAAAATCAATTAGTAGAGTGTGGCGACGCACATAATTCAAATCGAGCTGCACCCTGCGTCTATAGGTGAGATTATTACGACCTGAAACTTGCCATAGGCCAGTTAGGCCAGGGCGCACAGAAAGCACTTCATTCATAGCAGAACCGTATCTACGAATTTCATCTTGCACTATTGGCCTAGGGCCAACAACACTCATTTCACCAAGCAAGATATTTAATAATTGAGGCAATTCATCTAAACTGGTTGTTCTTAAAAATAAACCGATTGGTGTAATGCGAGGATCATTTTTTAACTTGTGGTCGCGAGCAAATTCTTGCTTAAGCATTTCAGAACTATCAAGCAGAGCCTTCAAACGTTTATCGGCATCAACCTGCATTGTGCGAAATTTAATACAACCAAAACGGCGGTAGCGTCTGCCAATGCGCTCCTGCGTATAAAAGACAGGCCCCCTGGATGTGAACTTTACCAATAGAGAAATCGCAAGTATTAGCGGTAAACCAATGCTGAGTAATGTGAAGGCAAATAAAATATCTCCAGTGCGCTTAAATCCAGCACCAGCACGTAATGGATATCTTCTCAGTACAGCCAGAGAAGTATTACTGAGCTCTAGAGAATTTGATGGCTTATGGGAACTAACTAATTTACGAGATGAGGGTAATCTACGGGGAGAGCTTAAAGATTTGGGCGAACGCGCAAGCATTAGCACCGAATGAATTTCACTAACCGTACAAATCAACGCAACCGCCACCAGAGCAATTGGGTCAGCTAAACCACAGGCACAGCAGCGAAAGGATCGTGATTGTGGCTATCCCACAGTTTTTGCAGCAATAACTGCAAACGAGCTCTAAACACCTGGGGTGCAAAGGTTTCAGCATGACAACGCAAGCGCTCAGCTGGCAACAAACGCCAGAGTTGGCCATCTTCAAAAGCAGCTAAAGCAGCTTGCAATGAAGCCAGTTCCTGATCCGGAAACAATAAACCTGTTGCAGTGGCGGCATTTTGCTTGATACAGAGCACCGAATCCCTTAATCCACCTCGACCCAAACCAATAACCGGTGCACCAGCTGCCATCGCCTCAACTGGAGCGATGCCGAAATCTTCAACACCAGCAAATACATAGGCGCGGCAACGGGCCATCAGTTGTTCCACCTCTGCCGCAGGGCAATAACCAAGGAAACGCGTATTAGTTTTGGCCATGGCCTCTAAGCGCTTCCGCTCTGGGCCATCTCCCACCACCACCAGCGGCAGGTTGAGGGCAGCACAGGCGCGCACCACAAGATCTACCCGTTTATATGGCACCAACCTGCAAACACATAGATAGAAAGCTTCCCGCTGCTGTTGCCAGTCAAACCTTTCCACAGCAACAGGGGGTGGAAGAACCGTTGCGGAACGCCCCCAATAACGGGAAATCCGTTGAGCGCTGAAACGGGAATTAGCAATTAAATGATTCGGCCGCCTAGCGCTGAGCACATCCCACATACGCAATTGATGCAGTTGCCAGCGCACCCAAGGCCCAAGGGGCCCCTGCGCCAGCTGCGAAGCCTGAAGATAGGCATGCATCTGATCCCAGGCATAACGCACGGGGGTGTGCACGTAACTAACGTGCAGCTGCTCCGGGCTGGTGAGCACTCCCTTTGCAACAAGATGGCTGCTGCTCATCACCAAAGGAAAGCCCTCAAGGTTGAGTTGCTCTATTGCCAGAGGTAGTAGTGGCAAATATTGCTGCACATGGCTCTTACCAAAAGGCAACCGCTGGATGAATGAAGTGCGTATTGATCGCCCAGCAAGCCAACTGCTGGAGCAAGAAGATTCGGCATCCACCAGGCTGAAAAGTTGGGGTTGCAAAAGTGCATCGAGCTGCTGCACCACCAATTCAGCACCGCCCGCTGAGCGGGGGCTGAACCATTCGTGCACCAATGCCGTGGGAAAAGGGAAAATGCTCATCGCCGTGGAGAGTAGGCGCACTC
>Ga0310322_10026_pt1 | contig 16922 bp, 18 predicted proteins | sample LakEriER1LargeC7_FD_195536 | JGI IMG/M metagenome (GOLD analysis project Ga0310322, IMG submission 195536) | Enriched freshwater cyanobacterial communities from Lake Erie, Ontario, Canada - ER10.Large.C7 (v2) (version 2) | ecosystem: Environmental > Aquatic > Freshwater > Lake | place: Canada... | reverse complement strand
TGCGCGAGGGGGCCCTGCCCTGCCGCCAGCCGCCAGTGCTAACACCGGTGCGCAGCAGCCTGGGCCTGGTGGCCGTGGCAGCCCGGCCGGACTGGCTGGCGGCGGCCCAGGCGGCCCTACGCCGGGCCGCGGAACTGGACAACCCGGACCACGCCCGCATCCTCTGCTACACCAACCGCGCCCTCGAGCAGCTGGTGCCCCTGGCCCGCCGCGCCATCCATGGCGAGATGGCGGACCAGTTGCCGGTGTTGCCGGGGGAGGTGCTGATCAGCCGCTCCGCCGTGATGGCGCCGGCCTGCCGCCAGGGGGAAGAGGGGGCCGAGGAGCCGGACATGCTGCTGGGCTCGAACCGGGAGCTGGTGGTGCGCGATGTGACGCCGGAGCGCTGCGACCTGGCCGATTTCGGCGTCGGCAGCGGCGATGGCCTCAGCGCCACCGTGATCGACACCCTCACCGCCGAGGTGGAAGCGGGCGAAACCCGGCTCAGCCTGCGCCTGTTGCCACCGGTGGGAAGCGCCGCCCGCCAGCAGCTCGATGGCGTGTTGGCCCGGCTGCGCCAGCAGGCCCGCGACGCCGGCAAAAAAGACGGCCGGGGCCTCTGGCGACGCTTCTTTCTGGTGCGCGATGCCTTCGCCTCCCTCGGTCCAGCGGCGGTGTTGACGGTGCACCGCAGCCAGGGCAGCACCTTTGGTGAAGTGTTCGTGGCCGGGGATGTGTTTTGGCCCAGTGATGAGCAGTTGCGGCGCCAACTGGTGTATGTGGCGGTGAGCCGGGCCAGCCAGGCGGTGTGGCTGGTGGGGGCCCAGGCCAGCACCAGCGCCTCAGGGCAGGCGGAAGCCCAGCGCTGGCAGGAGTGGCTGGCCGCTAAGGCCTGAACGCCCCCTCCCTAGCGCAGCCCCTGAACCGAAAACCCCTATTGCGAAAAGAAAGCGGGCGGCGGGAATCGAACCCGCATCATCAGCTTGGAAGGCTGAGGTTTTACCACTAAACTACGCCCGCATCAGTACCGATGTACTGATGCCCCGCTTACTTCCAGGCTCCGCCCGGCAGGCGAGAACTGGGACCAGGGCAGCTGCAGCATTATGGCCTGCATCAGGACAGGCAGCTTTGGCCGCAGACAGGGACGTGGCTCACGACTCAAGCGGGTCGGATCGCTCGGCTGCCGGCCAGGCTCCCAGGTCCGATCCCCCCGTGACCGATGCGGCCGACCTGCGGGGAGGCGCCCGGGCCCGGTTGCTTTGGTCCTACGGCCTGGGCGATGTGGGCACCGGCATGGGCGCGGCCCTGATCGGCTTTTATCTGATGTTGTTTTACACAGCCGCAGGGCTACCGCCCTGGCAGGCGGGCCTGGCCTATGGCTGCGGCCGCCTCTGGGATGCGATCAATGATCCCGTCGTCGGCTGGTTGAGCGACAAAACCAGCAGCCCCCGCTGGGGTCCGCGCCTGCCCTGGATCTTTTGGAGCGCCCTGCCCCTGGGATTGGCCATGGCGGCCATGTGGTGGCTGCCCCCCTGGGCTGACGCCTGGGCGAAGTTCTGGGTTTTCCTGCTGATCTCGGTTGTCGCCAACAGCCTCTACACCTGCGTCAACTTGCCCTATTCGGCCCTGGCCGCCGAACTGACCACCGATGTGCCCTTGCGCACCCGACTGAACACGGCCCGGTTCACCGGCTCGATCCTGGCCACCCTGGTGGCCTCTGTGCTGGCGGGGGTCCTGGTTAAGGACCTGCGTGATCCGTCCTCTTTCCTGCCCGTGGGGCTGGTGTCAGGCCTGATCATCACGGTCAGCACCCTGATCTGCGGTTGGGGGCTGGTTCCCGCCGCCCGCCGCTGCCAGCGTCCCGAAACCCACAAGGGCACCACCCGCCGCCTACTGGGTCGCGTCATCCACAACGGCCGCTTCGTGCGAGTGCTAGGCCTCTACCTGGTGCTCTGGTGCGCCCTGCAACTGATGCAGGCCGTGGCCCTCTTCTTTCTGCCGATAGTGCTGCAGGTGCCCGAGGGCTGGAGCCGCTGGATCCTGCTGCCCTTCCTGGTTAGCACCCTGCTCGGACTCTGGATCTGGAACCGCGTCTCCCATCGCCGCGGCCGCCTGGTCGCCCTGCGCCTGGGCAGCGGCCTTTGGCTGGCCGGCTGCCTGGCAATGCTGGCCTTGCCGCCCCTGGATCCCAGCGTCGGCCCCACCGGCTCCTGGGCCAACCTGGTCAAGCTGGTCGCCGTGCTCGCCACGATCACCACCGCCGGCTTCGGCGCCTCCACCGCCTACCTGATCCCCTGGTCGCTTTTGCCGGATGCCATTGATGCCGACCCGGAGAAACCGGCCGGCCAATACAGCGCCTGGATGGTGCTGGCCCAGAAGGTGTGCATCAGTGTGGTGATGGTGCTCTTTGGCGGCCTGCTCAGCCTCAGTGGCTACGTGCAGGACTTGGGCACCGACCAACCCGCCAGCGCCCTGATCACGATCCGCCTTTGCATGGGCCTGATCCCGGCCGTGCTTGTCGTGCTGGGGCAGGTGGTGATGCGCCACTGGCCCCAGCAGGCCCATCAGCCGATGCTCCAACCCACTCCCCACTGACGTCCAAACGGATGCCCCCCGAACCCTCGAGAGTGAGCCGCTTGGCCAAGCCACCAGTGAGCCGGCCCCCGCTGCCCCGCTGGCTCAGGCCCCGCTGGCTCAGGCGGCTGGGCAGCAGCCTGATGATCGGCGGCCAAGCCCTCGCCGCGATCGCCCGGGGCCGGATCAGTGCCAATGACTTGCTGGAGCAGCTGTTTGAGGCGGGTCCCGGCAGCATCTTGATCGTGGTGATCACGGGCCTGGCCTCCGGCACCGTGTTCAACATTCAGGTGGCAGCCGAATTGGTGAAACAGGGGGCCAGCTCCACCGTGGGCGGCATCTTGGCCATCGGTCTGGCCCGCGAAATCGCGCCGATCCTCACCGCCACGCTGATCACCGGCAAGGTGGCCACGGCCTACGCCGCCCAGCTGGGCACCATGAAGGTCACCGAGCAGATCGACGCGATCACGATGCTGCGCACCGACCCGGTCGAATACCTGGTGGTGCCCCGGGTGGTGGCGATGGTGGTGATGGCGCCGGTGCAATGCCTGCTCTTTTTTGCCGTGGCCGTGTGGTCGGGCCAGCTGAGCAGCACCGGCCTCTATGCGATTCCGCCTTCGGTGTTCTGGAATTCGGTGCGCAGCTGGCTAGAGCCCTCCGACCTGCCATCGATGCTGATTAAGGCGGTGGTGTTTGGCTTGATCATCGCCGTGATCGCCTGCGGCTGGGGTCTCACCACCCGGGGCGGCCCCAAGGAAGTGGGCAGCAGCACCACCGGCGCCGTGGTGATGATTCTGGTGAGCGTGTCCCTGGTAGACGTGGTGCTCACCCAGCTGCTGTTTGGCGACTAGGGCCCGAGCTGGGGAGCCTGGGGGCCAGCAAATCTCGGCCAGCGGCGATCCAGCCCAGCCCCTCCCCAGAATGGGGGCCCTGGAGTGAGCGGCGCCGATGGATCCCCTGCAACCGGAGAAGCCCAGCCCGGGTCCAGATCCCGAGGCCGGCGTGATCCTGGCGCCCCGCCCCTGGGTGCCCCTGGGGGTGGTGGCCCTAGGCCTGGCCTGCCTACTGCTGCTGCCCCTGTGGAGCGGCGCCACCTGGCTAGCCCTGGGGGTGGGCCTGTTCGGCCTATTTCTGCTGCTGCAAAGCCAGCTGCTGCGCCTCCAGTTCACGGCCGATGCCCTGCTGGTTTGGAATCGCCAGAGCCTGCTGCGCCGCTTCCCTTACGACGGCTGGCTGGGCTGGCGCCTGTTCTGGGGCCCCCTGCCCGTGCTGTTCTATTTCCGTGAACAGCGCAGCATCCACCTCTTGCCAGTGCTGTTTGATGCCACAACCTTGCGTCAACAGCTCCTCGAGCACCTCAGCGCCCTGCCATGAGCGACTCCGCCCCCGACGCGCCCTTGCCAATCCACTCCGATGGGCCTTTGGAGTCGCAGGACAACCTTGCCCAGGCCGAGGCGGAACCGCTGATCCAGGCAGGCCCTGGCAGCGGTGAGCTCCCGGAGCCGGGGGCCGGAGCGGACCTGGTGCAACTCGTGCTGGCGGAGCTCCAGCAGAAACGCCAGGTCCTCGAACGGGAGCTGGCCGAGCTAGAGGTCCGCCGCGACCAGGTGCAGAGGGAGATCCAAAGCAGCTTCGCTGGCCAGTCCGATGGCATCGCCCGGCGGGTCAAGGGCTTCCAGGACTACCTGGTGGGCGCCCTGCAAGAACTAGCTGTGGCCGCCGAGCAGGCGGAACTGGTGGTGCAGCCCCTAGTGGTGCAGCCCTCCCCCCTCGACCGGGAGCAGGCCGCCACTGGTCCGGCCGCCGGCGCCCCGGCCCAGGCCCCGGCCGCAGCCGGCCTGTTTAGCCAGGACGAACCCCTGATCCGCCAGCGGCTGGAGCAGTTCCTCGGCCAGCCCGATTTCTATGCCGACCCCTGGAAGCTGCGCCGCAGCCTGGACGCGCCCACGGCCGGCCTGCTGGAGGACTGGTTCCTGTTCCAGGGGGGGCGCGGCGCCCAGCCCAGCACCGGCAGCCGCAACCGCAATGCCCTGGTGGGGGCCGCCGCCATCGCCATCCTGGGCGACCTCTACGGCGAACGCTTCCAAACCCTGGTGCTAGCCGGCCAGCCGGAACGGCTGGGCGAATGGCGGCGGGGCCTCCAGGATTGCCTCGGCCTGGGCCGGGAAGATTTCGGCCCCAACAGCGGCATCGTGCTGTTTGAGCGGCCCGATGCCCTGATCGAGCGGGCCGACCGGCTGGAGGAGCGGGGCGAGTTGCCCTTCATCCTGGTGGACGCCGCCGAACAGGTGGTCGATGTGGCAATCCTGCAGTTCCCGCTCTGGCTCGCCTTCGCCCCTGGACCAAGCGACATTGCCCTGGAGGACGAGCTGCTATGACCACGCCCCTGCTGACCCTGCTGGCCCTAGCCGCCGGCTACCTGCTCGGCTCAATCCCCAGCGGCTACCTGGCGGGCCGTTGGATCCAGGGCGTGGACATCCGCTCCTTGGGCTCGGGCTCCACCGGCGCCACCAACGTGCTGCGGGTGTTCGGCAAGGGGCCAGCCCTGGCCGTGTTCCTGGTGGATGTGCTCAAGGGCACGGCGGCGGTGCTGCTGGCCAAGGCCCTGCTGCAGGGCGACGGCATCGCCGCCGCCAGTGACTGGTGGGTTGTGGCGGCGGGCCTGGCGGCCCTGGCCGGCCACAGCTGGTCGTTCTGGCTGGGCGGCAAGGGCGGCAAGGCGGTGGCCACGGGGCTGGGCATGCTGCTGGGCCTGGTGCCCGCCGTGGGCCTGGCCTGCTTCGGCATCTTCTTGACCAGCCTCAGCGCCAGCCGGATCGTGTCCCTCTCCAGCGTGGTGGCGGCCCTAAGCCTGCCCCTGTTGATGCTGGGCTCCTTTGCCGCCGCCGGCAGCGGCCTGCGGCCCGCCTACCTGGTGCTGGCCCTGCTCACCACAGCGCTTGTGGTCTGGCGCCACCGCAGCAACCTGCAACGGCTGCTGGCGGGCACCGAACCGAAACTGGGCCAGAGCAAGGGCTAAGCGCAGGCCCCAGCCCCAGCCTCAGGCCAGCTGGCGGCTGCGCTCGGCTGCAGCCAGCACCGCCTCGATCAGGGCGGAGCGAACGCCGGCTCGCTCCAGCTGGCGCAGGCCGGCGATGGTGGTGCCACCGGGGCTAGCGACCATGTCCTTGAGCTGGGCCGGATGGAGCTCCTGCTCCTGGAGCAGGGCGGCCGTGCCGGCCAGGGTGCGGTGGGCCAGGCGCAGGGCCAGGGCCCGGGGCAAGCCGGCGGCCACGGCCCCATCGGCCATCGCCTCGGCCACTAGGGCCACGTAGGCCGGCCCGGAGGAGGTGAGGGCCAGGAAGGCATCGAGCTGGCTTTCAGGCAGGTCGAGCACCTCACCCACCTGGGCGAACAGCTGGCGCACCCAGAGCTGCTGCTCCGCCGGGATCCCCTCGCCCCAGGCCAGGCCGGTGAGGCCCTGGCGCACCAGGGCCGGCGTGTTGGGCACGGCCCGCACGATGCGATGGCCCGGGAATAGGGCCTGCAGCCGGGCCAGGGTCACCCCGGCCAAGACCGAAATCAACAGGGGCCGCTCGCCCCCAACCGCACCAGCCCCGCCCGGGACCCTGCCAGGGGCGGCCTCGGCAGGGGTGGCCTCGGCAGCTGCGGCCAGCAGCTGGGGCTTGACCGCCAGGAGCACCACGGGGGCCTGCCAGGCCCCCGTGGGATCGGTGGATACGGCCAGTCCGTACTCGGCCTCGAGGCGAACTGCCGAGGCAACCGTGCCCACCACCGCCCGCACGGCTGTAGCAGGCACCTGGCCGCTCTCGATCAAGGGCAGCAGTAGGGCCTGGGCCATGCGGCCAAAGCCCACCACCCCGAAGCTCTCCGGGCTGAACCCGCCTAGCCCAGGCAAAGGGGGAGCGCCGGCTGCGGGCGTGGTGGAGGGAAGCGCCATGGGCTGGGCTAGACCCAGTTCGGGAGTGGGCAAGGCAGGGGTGGGCGGCCCATCGCCGGCTCAGCCCAGGCCGAAACCGGACTCGGTGCGGCCCCAGGCGGGGCTGGGGGCAGCCTGCTGCTCCTGGCCGGCGTCACGGGACACGATCGTCGGTGAGGAGGTCTCCTCGTTGGCGGCGGTGGTGACGGTGACGCAGCTAGGGGCGAACAGGAAGATGCTTTCGCCAACCCGTTCCTGGTGGCCGTCAATGGCGAAGGTGCCGCCAGCAACGAAATCCACGGCCCGCTGGGCCTGGTCCGGCTCCATCATCGTGAGGTTGAGGATCACGGTCTTGCGCTCGCGCAGGGCCTGGATGGCGCGGGGCATCTCATCGAAGCTGCGGGGCTCCATCAAGGTGACCTCCGCCATGCTGGTGGAGAGGCCCGGCATGCCGATCACATTGGTGCCGGCGAAGGGGTCGTCGGCCATGAAATCGGAGCTGAGCGCCAGGGAACTGCTACGGCTGATCGGGCTGGTCGGCTCGGGCGCATCGTCGTGCTCGTAATCGAGCTCATCGTCGTAATCACCATCGAGGTAGTCATCTCCGGAGACGACGGCACGAAGGCGGGAGAACAACGACACAGAATTTCCTTGTGACTTTGACCTAGATAGCGTCCCACGTCAGCTCTGGCAAGGCTTCGGTCCAAACAAACCGGAGCCGATCCGCACCCAGGTGCTGCCCGCCGCGGCCGCCTCGCGCCAGTCGCCACTCATCCCCATCGACAGCTCCGCCAGGCCCAGCTCCCGGGCCAGGGCGGCGCACTCGCCAAACAGGGCCTGGCTTTCGATCCCAGAGAGGCCCTGGGGAGCCAGGGTCATCAGGCCGACAATCCGCAGGGGAGCGAGGCCCAAGAGCCGCGGCCAGAGCTGGCGAAGGTCTTCGGCAGATAATCCGGTTTTGCTGGGATCAACGCGCAGCTTCACCTGCAGAAACACGGCCGGTGCCAGGCCCTCCTCCGCGGCGATGCGGGCTAGGCGCTCAGCCAGCTCCAGGCTGTCGACGGAGTGGATCGTGCCGAACTGGCGCAGCACGGCGCGGACCTTGTTGGCCTGGAGCCGGCCGATGAAATGCCAATCGAGCGCGGCCAGGTCGGCCAGCTCCGCCTGCTTGGCGATCGCCTCCTGCAGGCGGCTTTCAGCGAAGCTGCGCTGGCCCAGGGCCGCCAGCTGGCGCACCGTGGCGGCGGGGTGGCCCTTGCTCACCGCCAGCAGCCGGGTGCCGGCGGGCAGGGCCGCCCCCAGGGCAGTGAGCTGGTGCTGCAGGCTCCAGGGTGGGCTGACGGGATCGGGCGCGCTGAGCGCTCCAGCTGCCATGGGGAAAACAGGATGGGGGTGGCCGAGGCACAGGGCCTAAGGGGCTAGCTGGGGCCCGACCTAGATAAAAGTCTGGTCGAAAAGCAGGCGCCAGGGGGCATGGACCTCGGCGCCCTCGCGGCGGGTGCGGGCCAGGTTCTGTTCGGCCAGGTGCCGGGCATCCATCAGCGGGATCACCTCAAACTGGGCGCCCCGGGGCTGGAGCGTCACCAGAAAAAACATCCGCTGGGCATACAAGGTGGCGTACAGATCCCGACCTTCCCCTGCCAGGGACACCCGATAGAGCAGTCCAAATAGGGGATGGTTGACGTAACGCTCTGCGCTCACGCTGTCTGTCTTGTTCGAAACAACTTAGAAGGCACCGTACCGCCAGCGCAGCCCGATCAACAGCACCAATGCGGCGGCGCCCGCCCACTGCAACAGCGCCCATCCCGATTGGGGCTGGCGCAACTCCGCCGGCGAGATCCAGCTGCCGCCCCGGGCGAGCAGGGCTTCGGCCCCCTGCTCCGAGCGCAACAACACATTGGCCAGCAGCCGTTCGGCCACGGCCAACAGCAACCCAAATCCCCCCTTGAATCCGAGCTGGCGCAGATTCACAGAACGGGTCGCCACGGAGCGCAACAGGTTCTGGAATTCTTCTTGCACCAGCGGCAGGAAACGCAGGGCCAATAGCAAGGTGAACCCGAGTCGATCCACCGGCAGCCCCAGGCGCCCCAGGGGCGTGATCAGCCAGGCCAGGGCCCACACCAACTCCTCCGGCGGGGTGGTGAGCAGCAGCAGGTTGGCGCTGTGGATCACGGTGAACAGCAGGGTGGCGCTGCTGAGGCCCAATTCAGCCGAGCGGCGGGTCACCACCAGGGGCCCGAAAGCAACAGGGCCGGCCTTGAGGGGTCCCAAGCGCAGCAACTCCCAGCTCAGGCCCGAGCGGCTGGGCGGCAGGCCATCGGCGCCGGCCGGGGCCAGGCGCAGTTCCGTCGGCGGGCGGCTGGGGCTGGCGGCAACGCCATTGCCGGCGGACAGCAGGGCCGAAAAGCAGCCCACGACCAAGGCCAGGGCCAGCAGCAGGGGCAGGCTGCGGCGCCACAGGCGCCAGGAAAGGCCGCTGAGGGCAGTAACCAGCAGCAGCAGCCCCACCAGGGCCAGGCGCCAAAGGGGACCGGCCAGGATCGGCGTGAGCAGGAAGGCCAGGGTCCAGGCCAGCTTCTGGCGCGCGTCAAGCTGGCGCAACCAGCTGCCACTGCCCGGCACATACTGGCCGATCGGAATCTGCCTCAGCCAGTCCATTTAGACGCGCTCCCTAGTGGGATTTGGCCTGCTGGCGCGACAGTTCTTTCTCGGCATCGCGCTGCTGCTTGCCCCGCCAGAACAGTTTCAGCGGGGAGCCCTCAAAGCCCAGGCTCTCGCGGATCTGCCGTTCCACATAGCGGCGGTAGGTGTCGCCAAACAGCTTGGGATCGTTGACAAAAAGCGTGAAACTGGGCGGCCGGGTTGCGACCTGGGTGCCGTAGTAAATCCGGCCCTGGCGGCCGCCACGGCTGGTGGGGGGCGAGCGCCAGCTCACCGCCTCCTGCAACACCTCATTCACCACCGAGGTGGTGACGCGGCGACGGTGTTGCTCCACGGCCACGGTCGCAACCGCGAAGATGCTCTCCACGCGCTGGCCGGAAAGGGCCGAGGTGAACAACATCGGCGCCCAATCGAGGAAATAGAGCTTGGCGCGCAGCTCCTTCTCCATCGCCGACATGGTGTGGCTGTCCTTCTCGACCGCGTCCCATTTGTTGACGACGATCAGGCAGGCGCGGCCATCTTCTTCGATGCGGCCAGCCAGGCGCTGGTCCTGTTCGGTAACGCCATCCAGCACATCGATCACCAGGGCGCAAACATCGCAGCGCTCAATCGCCTTGAAGCTGCGATTGATGCCGAAATATTCCGGTCCGTAATCGACGCTGCGGCGGCGGCGGATGCCGGCGGTGTCGAGCAGTTTCCAGCGCTTGCCTTCCCGCTCGATCGTGGTGTCGATCGTGTCGCGGGTGGTGCCCCGGATCGGGCTAACAATGGCCCGTTTCTCGCCGCAGACGGCATTAAGCAGGCTCGATTTGCCCACGTTGGGCCGGCCGATGATGGCCAGCTGGATCGGCTCCTCCTCCTCCACCTCCGGGGTGGGGGGCAGGTGGGTGAGCAGGGCATCGAGCAGCTCGGCGGTGCCGGCGCCGTGGATGGCCGACACCGGATAGGGCACACCCAGGCCCAGGCTCCAGAACTCGGCCGCCATGGCTAGGCCCTGGTCGGGCGATTCGCACTTATTAACGGCCAACAGCACCGGGCAGCTCATGCCCCGCAACCACTCGGCGATCGATTGGTCGGCGGCGGTGAGCCCCTGCTGGCCATCGGCGATCACCACGGCCACGGCCGCCTCGGCCAGGGCCAGGTTGGCCTGTTCGCGGATCTCCGGCAGAAATTCGCTGTCGTCATCGAACACCAGGCCGCCCGTATCGACGACCCGGAAGGTGCGATCGCCCCAGAATCCCTCCTGGTAGGTGCGGTCCCGGGTCACCCCGGGCTGGTCATGCACGATCGCTTCCCGGCTCCGGCAGAGCCGGTTCACCAAGGTTGATTTGCCCACATTGGGGCGGCCAATGATGGCGACGACTGGAAGAGCCACGACGCCTTATTCCTACAACGCAAGTCCCGTCTTGACCCTACAGAGGGACAAGACGGCTGACCGTACCGAGCCCCCCAGGAACCAGGCCAGCCTCCAAGCCGGGGTGAAGCGAGGCCGGCAGGCTGAAAGGTGGTGAACTCAGCCCACCGGCCGATCGCCCGGATGGCCCGCCACCGGATCCGCGGGCGCCTCCAGCAGGGGCGGCAGGGGGCCGGTTTCCGCCAAAGGCTCGCCCCGCTCGGCCAGGTGGGCCAGCAACCAGTTCACGGCCACGGCCCGGCGGGTGCGGCGCGGATAGAGCTCGCCGATGCGGTAACCGCCAAAGCCAAGCTGCTCCTTGAGCAATTGCTTGAAGGGGGCCGGGATCGAGCGGGTGAGCTGGACATTGGCGGGCCGTTCCGCCACCAGCTCGGGGGCCCCAGGGAACCGGTCGGCCCAGGCCGCTGGTGTGGCGGGCGTGGCCAGCCAGGTCCCGGGGGCGCTGCCTGGGCTGATGGCATCTGCCAGCGCCGCCACGGGCCGGTAGCCCAGGCGCCACCAGATCAGTTCACACACGAAGCGATCGCTGAGGCGATCGTCCAGCACCGCCTGCAACAACGGCCGCGACAGGGACCAGGGAGGGGGGGCAGCGGCGGAATCGATGGCGCAGGCAGGCGAAGGGACAGGAGCGGGTTCTCGCCGCGCCCTGACGATGGCGAGAATGGTCCCAAGGTCCCCCATCCGGCAACGGTTGGCCCATCCCCGCAGAACTCCGCCGCCCCAGGAGCCATCAGTCGCCCTACCGCCAACCCCCCGTTCCAGACCCCCCTGGGGCTAGCCGGCCGGGGCACGCCGCGCCAGTTGGCCTGCCGGGTGTTGCAGTCCCCCCTGGCGGGGGTGAGCGACCGGATTTTTCGCCAACTGGTGCGGCGCTGGGCCCCCGAAGCCCTGCTGTTTACCGAGATGGTGAATGCCACCAGCCTGGAGCTGGGTTTTGGCCTGGAAAAGGTGGAGGACCTGGCCAGCGAATCCGGGCCGATTGGCGTGCAGCTGTTTGATTACCGGCCGGCCGCCATGGCCGATGCCGCCCGGCGGGCCGAGCAGGCCGGCGCCTTCCTGATCGACATCAACATGGGCTGCCCGGTGAAAAAGATCGCCCGCAAGGGCGGCGGCAGTGGCCTGATCCGCGATCCGGCCCTGGCCCAGCGCCTGGTGGCCGCGGTGGCGGAGGCGGTGTCGATTCCGGTCACGGTGAAAACGCGCCTGGGCTGGTGCGGCGATTCGGCCGATCCGGTGGGCTTTGCCCTGGCCCTGCAGGCGGCCGGCGCCCAGGCCCTCACCCTGCACGGCCGCACCCGCCAGCAGGGCTTCCGCGGCCAGGCCGACTGGCAGGCGATCGCAGCGGTGAAACGGGCCCTCAGCATCCCCCTGTTTGCCAATGGCGATGTGGCCAGCCCAGACGACGCCCTGCGCTGCCTGGCCGAGACCGGCGCCGATGGGGTGATGGTGGGCCGGGGCACCATGGGTGCCCCCTGGCTGGTGGGCCAGATCGATGCGGCCCTGGCCGGCCGGCCGGTGCCGCCCACCCCGGGCAAACGGGAGCGGCTAGCCCTAGCCGCCGAGCAATTGCAGGCCCTGGTGGCGCGCAAGGGCGACCACGGCCTGCTGATCGCCCGCAAACACATGGGCTGGACCTGCCAGGGCTTCCCTGGAGCGGCCCAACTGCGCCAACAGCTCATGCGCGAGGCCACCCCGGCCGGAGCCCTAGGGCTGCTGGAGCGGGCGGGAAATGCGGACTAGGCGCCCGCGCGAAGGCCGTCACCCAGGGGCGGAGCGCCCAGGGCCGTGGGACCCCGCTTGCCGAGGGCGTCCTTGACGGCCTTGTTCAGGGCCTGGCGGAAGGCCTGGGAGGAGATGGTGGGGGCGCACTGCTGGGTGGTGGGATCACAACCGCGCAGGGCTGGCACCTGCCAGCTCAGGGGGATTTCCAACAAATCGCGGGTGCCGGTGATCGCCACCACGGCCAGCAACACCGCCACCAGCACGTTGGCGGTGACATGCAGGCGCCGCATGCGCATCGAGCGCAACACCTCGGCCCGGGCCGCCACTGAGAAGAGCAGCAAGCCCGTGAGCAACACGCCGGCCCAGTAATGGGAGCCCCAGAACTCGCCCGTTAGGGGGTTATCGGCCAAGCGCCAAATCTCCTTCTGGCTGCCCAGGCCCAGCAGGCCGGCCCAGGTGAGCAGGGAAAAGCTGGCGCGCAGGGACGCCTTTTTCACGAACCACAGGGCCGCGTAGGCCAGCAGGGTGCCGGCGCTCACAAGCAGGAGCAAGCCGAGCCGGGCCGCACCACCGGCGAAGGGCGTGCCCCGATCGAGAAAGCGGTTGATAAAGCTGTAATCAAGGGCGATCAGCACGGCCAGCACCACGCCACCGGTGAGCCAGCGGCCGTGGTCGCCATGCTCAATGCCCACACTTGGGGGCAGGGGATTGATCTTGAGCCGCCGCTCCCGCGCCAGGATCCCCAGCCGGATCGTCGCCCCCACCACCGGGTAGACGAACAGGATGATCAGCACTGGGTGCAGCAACGCCAGCCAGTCGATCGGCGCCATGGGCAGCTACGGGGTGGAAACCATGCAAGCATCCGGCGCCGATCGGATTGGACCCGGGCCAAGCCCCTGGGCCCCAGGTGACTAGGGCAACACCTCCGGCCAACCCTGGCGAACCAACAGCAGCGAGAAGTAGGGCTGTTCCCCGGGCGCCACGGCGGCGGCCGGCGCCACAAGCTGGTCGGGCCAGCCCACCCGCTGGGCGAACAGGGCGCCATCGAGAAGGCCCCGATCGGCCAACACCTGCCTCACCCAGGGCCAGCGCTGGCCGAGTTTGAGCAGGGCCAGCACCTGATTAGAGGCCGCAGCCTGCTCCAGCAGGGCCTCCAGGGCGGCGGCGGCCTCGGGAGTGGGGCGAATCAGCAACGACTCCTGCTGCAGGGCCAGGGGCCAGCGCCCGGCCGCCGCCGCCGCCGCCACGGCCGTGATCCCGGGGATCAGGGTGATGGGGCAGGCGGGATGGCGCTGCTCCAGGGCGAGCAGGCCGTAGGAGGCCGTGGCGAACAGGGAGACATCGCCCTCACAGAGCAACACCACCGTCTCCCCGGCCACCACCTCGGCTGCCAGGGCATCGGCCGCCGCCCGCCAGGCCAGCTGGCGCGGCTGGGCCTCCGCCACCATCGGGAACACCAGGGGCAAGCGGCGCTGCTGGGGGCCGATCCAGGGGGCAGCGATCGTGGCGGCCATGCCCGCCGCTTCGAGCCGGGCCACCGGATAGGCCACCACAGTGGCGGATCGGATCGCCCGCACGGCCGCCACCGTGAGCAGGTCGGGATCGCCCGGGCCCACGCCCACCAGGATTAGGCCCGGCGCCGCGGCTGCAGCCCCCTGGGGCCCAGGGGCCGGCTCAGGCCCGATGCAGTCCCACACACAAACGCCCCAGCTGACCTTTTCTAGGCTCCCCCCAACGCCCACCGCCCGCTTCGAGCCCATGACCCGCCTGAGCCTCTACCGGGACAGCGCCAGCGCCGCTGCGGCGGCAACCCCGCTGCTGGAGAGCGACGACCCCAACGTGATTGCCCAGGCCCTGGCCGAGCGGGGCCTGGGCTACGAGCGCTGGCCAGTGAAGCCGGAGCTGCCCGCCACTGCCGACAGCGCCGCGGTGCTGGCGGCCTACGCCGATGAGATCGCCCAGGTGCAGGCCAGTGGCACCTATCCCACCGTTGATGCGATTCGCCTGGGGCCCGACCACCCCGATCGGGCCGCCCTGCGCCAGAAGTTTCTCGCCGAACACACCCACAGCGAGGACGAAGTGCGCTTCTTCGTCGAGGGCCGGGGCTTGTTTGTGATCCACCTGGCGGGGGAGGTGCTGCAGGTGCTGTGTGAAACCGGCGATTTCCTGCGGGTGCCCGCCGGCACCAAGCACTGGTTCGACATGGGCAGCGCCCCCCAGTTCACGGCGATTCGCTTCTTCGACAACCCGGCCGGCTGGGTGGCCGAGTTCACGGGCGATCCGATCGCGGATCGGTTTCCGCTGCTGGATTAAGCACCGGCCCCCAACAAGCCCTCAAGGCCGATCGACCTAGCTGTGCATACGGGGCTGGGGGTGCAGCGGGGCCAGGATCGCCGCCTCAGCCTCCGCCAGCTGCTCCAGCCGCTCCACCACCTGGGCCCGCGGGAAGCGGGCCTCACAGAGCACCCAGTAGAGGCCAAAGTGACGGGCCTCACTGGCCAGCAGGTCGCCATAGAGCTCGCGCAGCACCGGATCGGGGCTGTGGGCCGCCAGCAGGGCCATGCGCTCGTGGCTGCGGGCCTCAATCAGGCCGGCCACCAGGAAGCTATCGAGCTTGCGCTCCGGGTCCTGGCGGCGCACCAGGGCCACCAGGCTGGAGCCGTAGGGCGGCGCCGGCAGGGGCCGCAGGGCAATGCCCCGCTGCTGCATCAAGGCGAGCACCCGTTCGAAATGCTCCAGCTCCTCGCGGGCCAGGGGGCTGAGCACGGCGGCCAGCCCTTCGTCGGCCGGATAGCGAAACAACAGCTGCAGGGCGGTGCTGGCCGCCTTGCGCTCACAAAGGGCGTGGTCCAGCAAGACCAGATCCGGATGGGCGATGGCCTGCTCCAACCAGGCGGCGCTGCTGGGGGCCGCCAGCCACTTCACCCGGGCCGTAGGCGAGGCGGGCGCGACCTGGGTGGGGGACACGGGACTCATTCGCCTGGGGATTGGCGCAGTCTGTCCACCAGGCCATCAAGGGCGAGGCGGTAGCTGGTGGGCCCAAAGCCGCAAATCACCCCAATCGCCTTGTCGGCCAGGGTGGAGTGGCTGCGGAAGGGCTCACGGGCATGGGTGTTGCTCAAGTGCAGCTCCACAAATGGGATCTGCACCGCCAGCAGGGCATCGCGGATGGCGATCGAGGTGTGGGTGTAGGCGCCGGCGTTGATCAGGATGCCGTCGCAGTGGCCGCGGGCCTGGTGGATGCGGTCGACCAGGGCGCCCTCGTGGTTGCTCTGGAAGCTGGCCAGGGCCACACCCAGGCTGGCCGCCTGCTGCTGCAGGGCGCCATCGATCTCGGCCAGGGTGCTGCTGCCATAGAGCCCCGGCTCGCGGCTGCCGAGCAGGTTGAGGTTGGGTCCGTGGAGCACGAGCAACTGCATGGGGAGGAGCGGCTGGTAAATTCTTGCGGTGTGGTTCGGGTCGGTGCCCGAGTGGTTAATGGGGGCGGACTGTAAATCCGCTGGCTCTGCCTACGTTGGTTCAAATCCAACCCGGCCCACCTTTCCACATGCCCTTGTAGCTCAGTGGTAGAGCACTCCCTTGGTAAGGGAGAGGTCACGAGTTCAAATCTCGTCAAGGGCTTATCTAATCGGCCGCCAGCTCCGGGGTACAACCTCGAGCAGGGCCTGCAGCAGTAAGGGCAATGGCTGGGAGGCGAATTAGGCGCCTAGGTCAATAGTTTTCACCAAAGGGGCCGCCCCTTACCCTGCTTAGCAAACATTTTTCGGATCGGTCTATCGCAATAGCGATGGGGGCTTTTGGCCCGGGTGACCGCCTCCTACCCCCTAGCCCGCCCTCCTTTTTGCCGCTGCGCTGCCGTGGCTGCGCTGCCGTGGCACACTTGAAGCTGGCTTCGCTTGATCAGCGCGCCACCTTGAGCAATATTGAGGCAAGTACGCTGCAGTTCAGGGTAGAATTTGCTGAATTGCTAAGAGTTGAGTCCGCTTTCTCTGGCGGGGAGTTCGTCGTGTCCCCCGTGTTGGACAGCCGATCAAGACCCCTAGTCGCCCCTTAACACTGTTTGCGCTTTCTTACTGGCCTACGTGTCACGAGCCGATCATGATTTTCACCGCCAACCAGCTTGCAGATGCCACAACAAGCTTTGAAAGTCGCTTTCGCCTGGCCTACCTCTCCAGTGGCTTTGAGCCCACGATTGTCTTCGCTTCCAAGTCCCATCTATTGATGACGAATGCTTATCGGGGCCTGCCCGTCAAGCGACACTTTTTAGGCGCAGCAGACACCGGCAAAGAAGCATTGGAGCTTGTTTCTAGGCTCATGCCAAATATTTTGGGAAGCGACGACAACCTGACTGACATGAGTACTTCGAGCGTGATTAGCCAGGCGAAGCAGATTCGCCCAAGCATGCGGATCGTTGCATGGGTAACCAAGCTGGATGCATTCTTTGGCTATCCCGATTGCCCGATTGTGATCGCCGAGGCGGATGTATTGAGGCATCCCGATACGCTCACTTTTGCCACGATGGCGATCATCAGCAACACCAGTTACCTCAGTCCTTCCATTCATCAGCGCCTAGGGCAGCTTGAACAACTAGCCCCTGATTCCTATCCCGGCACGATCACCCTCACGCCAAGGGAGCATCAACTGCTCGAGGCC
>Ga0310322_10024_pt1 | contig 17202 bp, 10 predicted proteins | sample LakEriER1LargeC7_FD_195536 | JGI IMG/M metagenome (GOLD analysis project Ga0310322, IMG submission 195536) | Enriched freshwater cyanobacterial communities from Lake Erie, Ontario, Canada - ER10.Large.C7 (v2) (version 2) | ecosystem: Environmental > Aquatic > Freshwater > Lake | place: Canada... | reverse complement strand
CTACTCCAGGGTCTAGTTGCCGACAGCCTGCACGTGCAGGCCGATGCTGAGCTCAATGCCGGCACCGACGCTGAACTAACCGCTAAAGCCTCCAGTACCAAAGGCGAAAGCAGCGCCACCGCCAGCCTTGATAAATCCGATGGTGTGCTCGCCACCGAGCTCACGATTGATGGTGATGCCACCACCACCGGCAGCAGCAAAGTAAAGCTCACCGCTGATTCCACAGGCGTAACCGGCGATGGTTCCGCCAGCAGCACTGTTAATACCAGCACCGGCCTCACCACAGATCAGCTCGATATCGGCGGCCAGAGCAGCCTCACCGGCAGCAGCAACGCAACTGTTATTGCCACCACCGCCACCACCGGTGGTGATGGCCGCTCCACTGCCCAGATCAACGATGCCACCGGCATCCGCGCCAACAACACCAAGGCCGATGGTGATGTAGCAATCCGGGCCAGCGCCAGCAATACCCTCACCAGCACCGCCACCGTTACCAATTCCATAGGTGATGCTGGTTTCCCCGATGGCGCCAGCGCCACCACCGAGCTGGGCGACAGCACCGGCGCCAGCCTCGGCCCCCTAGATCTCGGTGATGGCGCCACCGTGGCCGCCTCGGTTACCACCACCAGCACCGCCACCGCTAACGCCACCACCGGCAGTGCTGCTGCCTTGGTGCAGCTGGCCGCCGATGAAGGCAAAAGCGTTACCGGCCTTGATCTCACTGCTAATCCAGATACTTCAAGCAACAGCATTGCCGGTGAGGGCAGCCTCCAGGCCGAAGTTCGCCTAAACAGCAACGCCACTGCTGCCACCACCACCGGCGCCGCTAGTTCCACAGTTAACGCCGGCTTAGTGCAAGGCACCTACCTGGGTTCCGCTGAAACCAGCATCGGCGGCGATGGCACCGTTTCTGGCGCCATCACGATGGCTGCCACCAGTGAAGCCACCAACGTTAGTGGTGGTGATGTAACAGCCACCGCCAGCCTTGAGGGGGCCAAGGGCCTGAGCCAAGACGACTCAACCACCAAGGCCAGCCTGCTGGTGAGCGGTGATGGCACCCTCACCGGCACCGTGTCTAATACCGTGAGGGTTGCTGCCACCAGCAGCGCCGGTGATGCCACCGCCGAAGCCGGTTCCGCCTCCGGTGGTGATATTTACGGTGTTGATCTCCAGAGCGCCACCGTTAATGGCTCCGGTACTCTTACCGGCCAGGTTGCCACCAACACCAGCGCCACCGCCACTTCCACCGAAGGCGAAGCCACCGCCCTGGTGGATCCCGCCAACCGCACCGCGGTTCAGGCCTACGACATTGAATTCGGCAATGATGGAGCCATCACCGCCACCAACAGCAGCGTGGCCGCTGCCACCGCCACTTCCACCGCAGGCCTGGCAATCGCCCAGGTGGGTAGTGATGCCGCCGACCTTATTAATTCCGCCATCGATGGCAGCTACCTAAACGTGGGTGGTGACACCACCCTGTCGGCGATCACTAATGGTGATGCCGATGCCACCGCCACGAGCGTTAGCGACAGTGCCACCGCCCAGGTATTCACCAGCAATGTGGGTGTAGCCCACAGCGCCTTTATCGGTGATGCCGACGCCACCTTTACCGGCACCGCAATTAATACCTCCAGCGTTAAAGCGAGCAGCGTTGGCGACAACCTCAGCGATGAAGTGCTCGCCGCCGCTGATCTTTCCTCCATCGGTTTTGATACCGATGACCTTGCTGGCGGCTTTGGCCTCAAGATCGCCGGTAATGCCACCGTGAACGGCACCGCCGGTATCCAAAGTGATGTGGCAGCAAATATCACCCTCGGTGATGCCATTGCCAGCGGTGATTTCTTTGGCTTTGGTGTTCAGCTAGACAACGTAGATGTGGGCGGCACCGCCACCTTTAAGGGCATCGGCTTTATCGATACCAGCACAGTGTTAGCTGATGTGGGTGCTAACGGCCTCGCCGCTGCCACCAGCACCATTTCACTCACCGGTTTGCAGGTGGCAGATAAAATCCACGCCGGTGATAACGCCAGCTTTGAAAATCAGGTGTCTGGCAAGCTCAGCACCATTGCAAATAATATTGGCGGTAATGCTGATGCCAGCTCTACCTATGGCATCACCGGCATGGATCTAGGCACCTTAGATCTGGCTGCTGATGCCACGTTGAAATCTGTATTAGTAGACGATTTCAAAACCACTGCTAATTCAGTGAAGGGCAACGTTAGTTCCGGTTCTGATGCTTCCCTGCTCGGCATCGGCCTCAATGGCCCTGATAGCGCCGTAGCCGGTGATCTAAGGGTTTCTTCTGTTATTAGCCACACCAGCTTTATTACCGCCCAAACCGTTCACGGTAGCGCTGATGCCAGCGATCACCTCAATGCTGTAGGCGTTTCTGTTAGCGACCTCAGCGTTGATGGCAACGTTACCCTCAGCTCAAACGTGGTGGTTCGTGCCACCAGCAGCAGCGATAGCTGAAGCCTTTTCTTCTCTAATCCCTTCGCTTTCCTGCCATGGCCACCGAGATCACCACCGAACCCACAATCACAGCTCTTTCGGGTCAACCTGAAGGGCAAAGTGATGATTTAAATATTGTTTTAACTCAAGCCCAGGAGTTCAGCGTTGATCTCACTGAAGATGGCACCGAGATTGCCCCAGAAGAACCGGCTGGCCCCCCCAGCCTCACACTTGAAATTTCGGAAAGCAATACATCTGGGCGCAGTGGTTTTCTCAGCTTTAATGATCTCGATGGCAGTGGCTACGCCGAGCTGGTTCCGCTGAAGTATCGCCCCAGCCCCCTCGGTTCTTTTAGCCTTGCTGAACCCAATGCCGAAGGCTTTAGTGCTTGGAGTTATACCCCCGGCCGGGGCCTTGATGCCGGTGAATCCGCCACTGATAGCTATCTGGCAATAGATAAAAATGGCGCTTCTTATCAGATCAATGTGCTGGTGCAGGGGCAAGACGACCCCTCCGTAATTGATGGTGATCTCAAGGGCACCATCGTTGAAGGCGTTACCACTAAGCAATCGGGCACATTATTTGTGCACGACGCCGATTTGGGTGATGCCGTTACGATGCCGGCCGGCACTCACCTGCTGGCCTACAACGGCGAACAAGGCAAATACGGCACCTTTAATTTCAATGGCACCGGCACCGGTAGTAGTGCCACCAATTCCGCTAATTGGACCTACACCCTCACCAACAACCAAGCCCTGCTTGATCAGCTCAATACCGGCCAAAAGCTTGTTGAAAGCTTTGAGGTGCTCAGCAGTGATGGTGAATCAGAAACCATCGAGATCACCCTCCATGGTGAAGATGATCCCTCCATCTTTGCTGGCGCCCAGGCAGAAAGCAGCACCGCCGGTGTGCAGGCAGAGGGTTCCCTGCTTAGCGCCGGCCGTAGTTTCACCATCAGCACCGATGCTGCCGCCGATGCCGTAGATCGCGCCTTTAGCCTCGGTGATGACATGGTGGCGAAAGCCATCGCCCATGCCGATGCAATTGCGATCGAGCACGATGGTTCCCTTGATGCCATCCTTAGCAGTGATGCCCCAGGCTTACTAAATCTGGTAAGCCGCCAGGGCGGTTTGATCAGTGTTTCCGCCGATGCCCAAGCCAGTGCTGATGGTTTGCTTGCCGGTATCGCCGATGCCGATGCTCAAGCGGGTGGCCTACGCAATATCAATGTATTCACCGATGGCAATGGCGACATCACCCTTGGGGTTGATGCCAATGCCGAAGCCATGGCCGATGGTGAAGTGGTTATCGAGCTCAAGGCCGATGCCGATGCCTACGGTGTGCAAGGCACCGGTGATGATCGCCACTACGTTTCGATTATTGGTAATCCCTTCGCTGAAGTAGCAGCTAAATCGTTGTTGGTTGGTAACGATAATGATGAAACCCTGGTGGGTGGCCTCAGTGCTAACGCCATAGGTTTACAACACCTGGCAGTGAGCAGTGTTGGTGATACCAATAGAATTGGCGCCAGTGTTGAAGCCTCAATTGGTGCTAAAGATCTTGGCTCAAACGTGAGTTCTGATCTTTATTCGATCACGATTGGTGCCAGTGCCATTGGTGTAGACGATGTACTGGTGCGTAGCAATGCCAATAACCAGGTGAATATGAAAGGAGCTGCTGCCTTAAAAGTTGATCTTTCTGGTTGGGATGATTTTGATGCAGGTGCAATCGATCATCTAAATAGTTTTGGTATCCATAATTCAAATATAACTACCACCACCGGTAATGATCGTATTGAAGGTAGTGCTACGAGTGCTATTAATCAATTCGAGTTGTTCCTTGATACAGCAGAACTGTCTGTTAATGGTGGTGGTGTAGTTGATACCTTCATCAGCACCGGTAGTGGCAACGACGAAGTGATTGGCACTGCCTCCGGTGATGGGCTCAGCTCCGCCCAGGGTTTTGTAAATAGTTACGTAAATACCGGCACCGGCAATGATGTTGTTAGTGGTGGTGCTAGCGGCAGTAATTTCCTTATGGGTATTGGTGATGACGCCGTTACCCTCGTGGCCAGTGAAGGTTCGGTGCTTGATGGGGGAATCGGCAACGACAATCTCAAAATCAACGGTGCCTCCAGCACCACTCGCCTAGAGGGCGGCATTGGTAAAGATCAGCTCCAGGGTGGTAGTGGCGCAGACAACCTCAGCGGTGGCATCGGTTCCGATGTAATTAAGGGTGGTGCTGGCGCCGATAATTTCCACTTCACTGGTTCAGATATGCTTAGTGGCACTGATAAGTTGGTTGATTTCAATGGCAGCGAAGGCGACAAGATCCTGCTAAGCAGCAATCTCACCGGCTTTGAAAAGGGCAGCGCCGTTAACTTTGTTAGCGCTGCCCAAGCCCAGCAGGCTGGGTTCAATATGGATCAAGCGGTGATCGTGGATTCCATGGCCAATATCCAAGCCATGGGTAGTGTTAGCAATAGCCACCTCGCTTATGCTACCGATACCGGCGCCCTGCTTTACGACGCCAATGGTGATTGGAGCCAAGGTAGCCGCACCGTGGCAGTGCTAAATGACAACGGTAAAAATGCCAACCTCACAGCCGCTAATATTGAAATCAGCTGAGTATTGCTGAGTTGAATATCGATCAACCCCTCGGTTATCGGGTGGTATGGCAATTGCGGGTGTTGTGTTGGAATCTTGGTGATGGTGAATCGTTAGTGATTGAACTAAGTGAAAAACCGTTGCCGGAAGATCCAGTTACATTAATGGCTGTAATTTCTAAGCAAAAACCAGAATTACGCCCGATTCAAGCAAGTGTAGTAAAAGGGGTAATTGCAATTGATTTTTATGGTAATCACCTTCCATCAAATTGCTTAAATCCTGAGCAGGAGGCTTGGTTATGTGAAATCTCCCGTGAATTATTATTACCTGTTATTTAAGCACTTGGTGGATTATTATTGGGATTAATTAGTATCGTGTGATTTGGATCTTGGCTATTCTCTAGGGTTATTTGGGCAGTTGTGAGTTGCGCGCCAAGCTGGGTGGCGGCATTAAATGATGTGGTATTTACCACCTGGGCAACCCCAAGTGCATGGCCATCATTATCAAATACTTGGGTTACAAAATCCGCTTTGCTTGTGTTAGTGGTTTCTACAAACCACACTTGCGTCATATCACCAAGGGCACCGATTGCTGCTGCCTTATAGCCTTCAAGTGCATAAGCCTCAGTGCCATCGTTATTTGTGAGCAAACGGGTATTAACATCTAAAACTGCTGTTTCTTTACTGCTTGTATTACCTTCAAATAGCAATAACCCAGAGCCGCCATCAATTACCTTATCTTTGCCGGATGATGCTAACACTGTGCCCTTGAGATTTAGGCCCAGCACGCCATCACCATTGATATCCACCTGGCGCCAGCTGCCGGCATCAGTGCTGTTATAAAGCTCGGTTTCTAGTTTGATCACATCCACTTCTGTAAGCAATTCGGTATTACGTAAGCTGGCGGCTTCCTTGCCATTGGCCGTTCCTTCAAAGCGCTGCAAACGGAACACACTGTCGCCCGTTACCGGATCATCACCGCGCAGAATTAGATCGAATTGCCATTGGCCGCCGCCTTGGCCGGCTGCTGGAGCAATCCAATCAGCATCAAAACCCACCGCCGCATAACCTTCAGGTAGGTAGGAATTGATGTAGTTATTACCGCGTCCATCGGTTAATTGAATCTTATCAACACTACCCATTTGTACGTTGCCGCTTGTGCGATCTGGATTTACTACAGACCAACCACCAGAAGCATCTTTAACCATTGCCCAATTCACAGCAGCATCACCCAGATAGGGATCTTTAACTGTGAGGTTTGCATTTGCGCTCAGGGTGGCCGTGCCATCACTCACCGTGAAGCCAAGTTTCACATCACCAGCTTGAGAAGGCATATATTGCCAGCCGCCAGCTACGGCTGTTACCTTGCCACCCCCTTCTAATACTTTCAGTTCAGTAACATTAAGCGGATCACCATCTACATCGTAGAAAGCGTTACCAAGTAGTTGCTGCTGGGTAATAGTGGTGGGAGTGGTTAAAGCAATGCCAACGGAATTAGGGGTTAGGGCATTTAAGTTTGTGCTTACCCCATCGATGCGGATTGGTGCATCATTGCGCCCTTGGATTTCTAGGGTTATCGGTGCTGTAACTGTGGCACCAGAAACATCTTTATAAACAACATCAATTTTTTCAAAAGCGGATTCACCATCATCTAATTTGTCGTATTGGTTGTAGCTTGTGGTGGCTGCGCCATTTTGGCCGCCCATATTGAAATTAAAACCAGCGGCGGTGCTAACACCAAGATTTAAAACCTGTGAGCCTGAAGTGTTAGTCATCACTAGGCCGCTGTTGGCTGTTGTGCTTTGCATCTGTTTAATGCTTAACAGATCATTGCGATCCAGATCAAATACTTTATTGTCTTTCACAAGATCAAGGCTGGTGGCTGTGAAATCTTCCCCAACCCGATAACGAATTTCTGTGCCAGGGGATCTCAGTTCAGGGGCATCATTAACACCAGTTACCTCCACATTAAGTTGACCTGTGGCCGTGGCATTACGCAGATCTCGGATCGAGAAATTGTATGAGCTGAGTGCTTTTTCACCGGCGCCAAGATATTCAAAGTCTTTGCCTGGATCAAATGCAATAGAGCCTCCCCCTTGGCTCACAATGAAACGGCCACCGTTGTTGCCATTAATGTAAGCAGCTTTGTTTGCCATTTCGTCAAAGCGCAGAATGTCGCCTTGGTCTGCATCGGTTGCAGCATCGGCGATGGCAATCGATACAGTGCTGCCGCCTTCGTTAATTTTTAGGTTAGCAAAATCCTTAAGTATTGGTGTGTCGTTTATGCCATTAATTGTTACTGATACATTGGTGCGATCAGTGGAGGCGCCAAATAAATCGCCAGCCACATAGCTAAATTGACCGTTAAAATTTTCTCCTTGATTCAGGTAATCAAACTTACCTGCGGCATTAAAGCTTACCTGGCTATTTGTGAGTTTTATAACATCGCTGTAGCTTTTTGTGGTTCCATCTGGTGCCTGACCTGTTAATACACTTACATCTTTAATACTGCGTTTATCCCCTTGGTCTATGTCTGTGTCGTTAGCTAGAAGGATATCTTCTACTGCAATTGCCTGATCTTCCAGGAGGCTAAAACTATCGATTTGGCCGATTGGAGCATCATTTACACCATCTACCACAACATTAATCTTGCCACTGCTTTGGGCGCCAAGTTTATCGCTGATGGTGTAGTTTACCGTTTCTACAGCGCTGCTGCCCTGAGGTAAGAAGTCAAACTTGCCGCTGCTTTCGTAGAAAAGTTTCCCATCGGTACCTATTGATATAGCTCCCCTGGCAAGGCTACCTAGGGAAACACTGCTTACACGTAATGCATCGTTTTGGTCTATATCCCGGTCGTTGCTGGTGGGATCAAAACGCAGGCTTTGGCCGGCGCCAACTTTAACTACATCATCAACAGCTTCTGGGGCATCATTTACACCAGTTATAGTTACACTCACATCACCGCGATCGCTGCCGTTGTAGCGATCTTCCACGGTGTAGCTAAAGGTTTCTGTTTTTGTTTGGCCTGCTGCCAGGTAATTAAAGGCACTGCCAGCAGTGTAACTAACGCTATTATTGATAGTGTTTAATGTTGCTTGGCCTAGATTTGTTGTTGGGTTGATAACACCGATTACCCGCCTGGTATCGCCATTATCTACATCGGTGTCGTTTGCTGCAGGGTTTAAGCTTTTGCTTTCGCCTTGATTTAATGCCAGTGAGTCGTTTACGGCTACGGGTGCATCATTAACACCAGTGATGCGTACATTTGCCTGGGCGCTGGAGCTGGCGCCCTCTTTATCGGTAACTGTGTAGTTGAATTTTACATCTGTAGATTGGCCTTCTGCCAAGTTGTCAAATTTGCCGGCGGGATTGTAGATCACCCTGCCGCTGCTGGATTCAAAAGTAAGTGCACCCCGGCTACTATTGTTCGGGGCATCGCTTGCAGCAGATACTTTTAGATTATCTCTATTGTCTACATCACGATCATTTGCCAATAATAAAGCATCGGCTGCTTCTAATAGTTGTTCCTCAGAGATCACAATCTGATCATCTACCGCCACAGGTGCATCGTTGCCGCCGGTGATTGTTACCGTGGCTTGGCCACGATTGCTGCCGCCATATTTATCTGCAACTGTGTAATCAAATGTTTCTTGGCTGGTTTCACCTTTGGCTAGGTTTTCAAAACCAGAAACAGCGCTGTAGCTCACATTGCCGTTTCCATCCACACTCACGGCGCCTTTGGCGCCAGGGCGGTTGTTTACCGCAGAAACCTTCAGCACATCGCCATTATCTACATCGGTATCATTAGTAAGGGGGTTAATATTTACACTTGCTCCCTGGTTTACGCTAAAACTATCTGGATTAGCAACTGGGTTATCATTTTTGCCTTCAATGGTTACCGCCACTGTGGATGTGGCATAGCCGCCATTATTATCTTTTACTTGGTAGCTGAAACTTTCACTGGCGGTTTGCCCCGGGGCTAAAGAATCAAAGCGGCCCTCCGCGTTGTAGATAACGCGGCCGGCACTTGTTGTTACCTGGCCTTTGCTACCTGATACTGCAGTGGCACTGGCTAGCTGCAAAACATCGCCGCGGTCTATATCGCTATCGTTTGCAATTGGATCAATCACTATTGATTGGTCTTCCGATACCGTAACGGCGTCGCTTTGTGCCACTGGGGCGTCATTTACGCCCACCACGGTTACATCAACTCGGCCTTGGTCTTTAGAGTTGAGGCTATCTGCCACCTCATAGGTGAAACTTTCGGTGGCCTTGGCCCCTACCGGCAACTCCTCAAAAGCGCCATTGGTTCTGTATTCAACATCCCCCTGGGCATTAAGGATGGCTGTGCCCTTGTTTCCGGTGGGGTTGCTTACAGATACGGTTCTGATGCTGTCGCCCGTATCTACTTCGCGGTCATTGCCAGAAGCTTTGAAGGTTAAGTTGTTGTTTTCCGTTACTTCAATTGCATCGTTTACTGCAACTGGAGCATCATTTACCCCGGTAATATTTACTGTTACTGTGCCTGGGCTGCTGCCGCCGTTGTTATCTACAGCGGTGTAACTAAATGTTTCCTGGGCTATTCCCCCTTCAGGCAAACTCTCGAAATGATTGATGGCGCTATAGGTAACCTGATTACCGCTGCCATCTACTTGGGCAACGCCCTTATTCGTTGCTGGATTGCTAACAGCACTCACCCTTACTTTATCGCCTTGATCTGGGTCTGTGTCGTTACCAGCTGGGTTGAAACTGATCGCCTGATCTTCTGTAACTGCAATGGTGTCGTTAACAACTACTGGCTTATCATTTTCTCCACTGATTGTTACATTTACCTGGGCGGTAGAGGTGGAGCCGGCCTTATCTGCAATTGTGTAGGTAAATGTTTCGCTGGTGGCTTGGCCCCTGGGAATCGAATCAAATTTGCCAGCGGCTGAATAGGTGAGTGTTTTGCCATCGGTTCCGATGCCAACTATGCCGGCATTTCCCTGCTGGCTGGAAACGCCGGTTATTTGAATTGAATCATTATGGTCAACGTCGCTGTCGTTACTTAGCGGGTTGAAACTGATGCTTTGGTTTTGGCCGATGCTGATCTGATCTGTGCGGGCCACCGGTGCATCGTTTACACCGGTTATTTCCACATCAACGCGGCCCTCATCTGAGCCACCGCGGCCATCGCTCACCACATAGGTGAAGCTTTCATTGGCGCGTTCGCCGGCGCCGAGGGAATCAAATTTACCTATCGCTGTGTAGGTGATCTGGCCATCCACCCCGAGCACGGCGCTGCCGGCATTGCCGGCGGCATTCACTACGCCAACTACCCGGAGGGGATCCGATTCAGGATCCTTGTCGTTTTGGATTGCGTCAAACTTGAGGGCCGTGTCTTCTGGCAGCGTGATGCTGTCGTTGAAGGCGATCGGTAATTGGTTTGGGCTCGAGGGCAGCACCGCTAGTAGGTCTGCGGCCGTGCGCAGGTCGATGCTTTGGCCTGAGGGCGAGATGTTTGGGTTAAAACCAAAGCCAAGGGAGCCGCTGCCTTGGTATTGATCCAGTCCATCGGGGCTGCCGATGCGTACGTCTTGAATAAACAGCACCCTGCTGCCAACTTCGTTTAGGCCGGTGCTGAAGGCGTAGTCGGTAACTGCACCGCTATAGAGGGCGGTGTAGGCATTGGTTGCATTAAAGCTGTCGTTGCCGCCCGCTCCAAAAACATAGGAAGCTATTTGGCTTGTGCCAAAGCTTTCAGCGTTCGGCGAACCGATTAAAACGCTGCCGTTTGTGGTGGTGGTGGTCAGTGCCATGGCTTTTGGCCCTGATCAATGCGGTACGACACATGCAAACTAGCAGTGTTGGCGAACTTTCCGCTATTGCCTAAAAGCATTGGCAGCATTGAGTTTCAAAGGGGTGATTGGTATACACAGCAGCTGTTATTCCGGTTTGCATATTTGATTTTTTTAGCGTTAATCCTTGTTTTTTCAAATGATTTGAGCAGCTATACAACTCAATCATTTACTTGATTTTTGTATTGCTAATGCCCATTGCAATCAAGTGGCACCCCATGGCAATCTCTTGTTTGATAAGAAATGCTGATTGATTTTTTTGAATACATAGCAGCTATACGGTTGTATTGCTGGTTTTTGAGCGCTGTAGTGCTGCTAAAGGTTTCAGCTCGAAACGCCATTGCTTACAGCAATACAGGCCTTGAGCTGTGTATACAAAGCTATAGCAAATTTATTATTTTGTGTGAGCTATATTTGTTTCTTGGTTATTCTATATTTCTTTGTAATCGCCTTGTGTAACTGGGCTTTTCTTTGTATGTTTGTTTGCATTAGTTCCTGTAAATGGCATTGTATTGCTCTGCTCATGTATTGCTGTTAATTCATAGCTGTTGCCCAGATATTTGCTTGTTTGCTGTTCCTTTTGCCCCTAGGTTTGGTTTGTGAATCCTCTCCACTGGATTAATGGCAGACGATCTCAATTTGTTCGAGCTTGATGAAGCTCGCCTCACGCTCCTTGATCCCAATCAGGGAGCTAGGGCCCGTTCAACTTCCCAGGCCGTAGATCTCAGCGGCCCTGTGGTGGTGGGTGGCAGATTGGATCTCTCGGCTGAAGCCGAAGCCGAAGCAGTGCAGGTGGGCCTTAACTATGGGGATACTTATTCAGAGCAGGTGCTATCTGAAGCCTTTGCAATAGGCATTGGTTCCCATCAAGACAGCAGCTGGGATGTGCTGCTGCAACCATCTGATGTGGATGGCTTGCTCAAGGTAACAACCGGTTTGGGCGGCAGCATTGAAGTGCTAGCCAGTGCCAGTGGGCGCAGCGATGCCGATGGCGTATTAATAACTACCGATTCAAGCGCCATAGGCCTTAGAGATGGCGATCTCGCTATATCCAGTTCGGCGCCGCTCGTTTTCACTATTAGTTCGGAAGCTCTAACCGTTGCTGATGGTGCAGGCATCCACAGCAGCACCAGTGCCAGTGCCTATGGCGTTGCTGGTGAAAACAGCAGTGATTCCGCCAGCAGCGTGGTGATTCAGGGCAATGTTGAGGCAGATGCCTTAGCCACCGCCCAGCTCAGCGGCAACGGTGATGGTGGCATCATCGAGCAGTTTCAAGCCGATGGCGTTGGCGTTGTTAAGGCTGAAGTATTCATTGAAGGCACTGGTTTCCTTGATTCCAGTGGCGCCGCAGTAATTACTATTGATGGCTCCCAAGGTTCGATTAGTGCCGCGGAAGGCATGATTAGTGCCCGTGGTTACGGCATTGAATCCTCCACGATTGTTTCCGATGGCACCGGCGATGTTGATGTGATCGGCCACGGTTCAGTAACTGCTGATTTCAGCGAATGGGCAGGTTTCACTGGCTTTGAGCTCGATCAGTTCATAGCCATGGGCTTCAACGATGCAACCGTGATCACCGGTAAGGGGGCAGACCATATCACTGGTATTGCCACTCAAAATATTCAATTGAGTGATAACTATTTGCAATCTGGTGAGGGGGCATCTGCCCTTGCTGCAACCCTGCGGCAGAGTGCTGGAATTTATCAATCCGCGATAGATACCGGCGCCGGCGATGATCAGGTATCTGGTTTGGTGCAGGGCACTGGCGTACTTGATTTTAATCGCGGCATTGTTGATTCCTTTGTGAATGTTGGTTCCGGTAACGACCGGGTGCGGGGTGCAATTCTCGACAGCGTGGTGCATGGCGGCAGTGGGGACGACCGCATTGATCTCACCAATTCTTTTGGTTCAATTGTTGATGGCGGTAGCGGTGATGATCGAATTGCCATTGATGGCACATCTGAAGGAATGCAATTGTTTGGTGGCACTGGCGACGACATTGTTATCGGTGGATCTGGCGCTGATGATGTGAGTGGTGGCACCGGCTCAGATGTGCTCCGCGGTGGTAAAGGAGCTGATAATTTCATATTTGATGTGAGCAGTTTCGGAAGGGGCACTGATCTTGTTAGTGATTTCAATCGCATTGAGGGCGATAAGTTACAACTTGCAAGCGCACTTACAGGTTTTGTGAAGGGATCAGAGGCCTTCTTTGTTGATGCAGCTATGGCGGAAAGCACCAACCGCAGCACCGCTTTTATCTACGACACCCTCGATCAAATTCAAGGACAATCCCGCTCCTCAATTCACATGGCCTACGCATCTGATCAAGGTGCCTTAATGTATGACGAAGATGGTGATTGGACCCAGGGAAGTACGGTGCTTGCAGTGGTACGTGGTACCGGTAGTGGCGGACTTAAGAGCTCGGATATCGAATTTGTTTAGGTTGCCACCTGGCGTTAGCAAATTTATATTTTTTACTTATCTATTTTTACAACTGGGTGCATGCACTTCCCCACAGAGCCCCTGGATACCTGCCCAAGAGCCAAACGATGCCCGCCAGTCGTGGAAGAAAGCTGGCAAGGGAATATCTAAGCAAAATTGGTTATATCTTGAAACCCAATTTGTTTAATGGGGGGTATTACCTCCACCTTCTTCACCTAATCCTTTGTTATCGGGGTCATCAGGTTTTGAGGTTAAGCCTCGGCAAACCCCATGGCAAAGGGAAAAAGATGATGATCCAGCCCAGCAAGCACAACCAGATTTACAACGTCGTTTTCACTACATCTATACGCGAACTCCAAAGATGAAAGGAAACTATCGCTTGTTTCAAATTGGTAGCTTCAGCCAAGCTGATGGTGTTTGGAATTCACAGATGCAGAAGCAGCGGCCAATGCGGCTCCGCTGTGAGAACAAAGAACCACGGGGTTTGGAGGTTTCCATAGGCCCTAATTCCTATGGCCCTGTTGTTGTTGATCAAGGTTTTGATGGCAGTGAAATGGGGGCTGCAGATCTCCAGGAAACGCTATTAAAATTATTGCCATGGCTTTGCCGAAATACGTTTAAATAGTTGCTATGTATGGCTTTGTATAGATAGAAATAGATGCCCTTATTAGTTGCCAAAAGTGTTGCTTTGCCCTTAGAATATTGCTAGCCCAAGAAAGCATCCTTCCGCTCTATTCCACTCATGGCAGCTGCATCTGTAACCCTCACTGGTACCGCCACAGCGGATGAGCTGCAGGGACGTTCTGGCGATGATTTTATATCTGGCCTAGCTGGTAACGACAAGTTATTTGGCAATGAGGGTAAAGATGTTCTCGATGGTGGTTCCGGCAACGACTACTTAGATGGTGGCCTTGGCGCAGATAGGCTGATTGGCGGCAGCGGTGATGATACTTATCTAGTTGATTCGAGTTCGGATGTATTGGTGGAGTTGGCTGATGAGGGCACCGACTGGGTGATTTCCTCAGTGGCCCTTGATTTAGCCCCCAATCTTGAAAATCTAGATCTCCGCAGCAGCACATATGCAGTTGGTAGGGGCAACAACCTTGCAAATATTCTCTACGGATCGTCGGCAGGTAGTGATCTATATGGCGGAGATGGTAATGATTCTATCTACGGCCGTAGCAATGGCGTAGATCGCCTTTGGGGCGATGCCGGTAATGATTATTTGGATGGCGGTCTTGGTGATGATCAGATGCGAGGGGGGACTGGAAATGACACATATATAGTTCGCGATACTGGCGATGTTGTGCTTGAGGGTATTAATGAAGGTATTGATTGGGTTAAATCAATTGTTTCTTATACTCTTAGTGATAATGTTGAAAATATTTTTCTTGTTGATTCAACAAACATAAATGCAACTGGTAATAGCCTTGATAATTCCTTATTTGGTGGTGCTGGTTCCAACCGCCTTGAGGGTTTAGTAGGTAATGATTACCTTAATGGCGGCAGTGGATCTGATGTGATGCTAGGTGGCATCGGTAACGACACCTATGTGGTTGATGATTCGACTGATCAAGTGATCGAGGCCGCTGCTGAGGGAGTTGATTGGGTGATTGCAACTGTTGATCAAAAGCTAGGGGCTAATGTTGAAAATCTAGATATGCGCGGAAGTAGTTCATTGGTGGCTATTGGTAATGAACTTGGCAATATTATGTATGGCGCCGCCGCCGGTTCTAAGCTTGATGGCGGCGATGGCAATGATTCTATCTATGGCCGTAGCGCTGATACAGATACGCTTTTTGGTGGTGGTGGTAATGATTACTTAGATGGTGGTGCTGGTGGTGATTTAATGAATGGTGGCACTGGTAACGACACCTATCGTGTTGATTCTGCTAGTGATTCCGTTGTTGAAGCTGTAAATGAAGGGGTTGATTGGGTGTTGGCTAGCGTTGATTATACCCTGGGCGATGAGCTTGAAGGTTTGCAATTGCAGGGTTTAGATGATCTCAAAGCGATTGGTAATGATTTAAATAATTCAATATATGGTAATGTTGGAGCCAATATAATTAATGCAGGAGCTGGTAATGATTTGATTTTTGGTGGTGCTGGCATTGATCAACTTCGTGGTGGTTCAGGCATGGATCAATTTGTACTTGGTAGCCGTGAAACAAATGGCTCTTTGTTAGCTGATCAGCTTCAGGATTTCAGCTCCGGAGAAGACCGTTTAATGATTTTCCGTACAGGTGCTTTTGCCGCTGGTTCTAGTTTGGCGCAGGATCTTAAAGCTGGTGTATTAGGAGCCGCTAATTTCCAGGTGGTAACTGATAAGCATCCAGAGAAATCTACGGCTGCATTTGTGTTTGATAATCATTCTGGCATCTTATATGCAAACGATACAAGTAAGGGAACCCTCGAAGCTCTTGCCCAGTTTGCTCCCGATGCATCAGGTAATATTCCAACCCTTGATGCAAAGTCGATTGAACTTGTTTGATTCTGCTAGTTATTTTTTTAATTAGATCAGCTCTTGCATATCAATTTCATGCTCGATTCCAATACTAGATACATCATTTCTTGATTCGCCATCACCTTCCCAGCGCACTGAGAAACCCTGTTCTTCTGCAATGCTCTCCAGGATTTCTACCCGCATCTCAAGGCCTGAATCCTCACTGCGCACAGCTTCTTCTAATTCCATAAAGCGTCCCACCAGCTCCCGCCAATCCTTTGGTGCCATAACTAAGGTTTCTTCTTTGCTTTCCTCATGGCGTATGGAAGCGCCACCAATTATTTCAACCCTGGTGCGTTCTCCGCTTTGGCTCATTTCAGCCAACATCTCCTCAAGGGAGGCCAGCCGTAGATCTAAAGATTCAGAACTGCCTTTTACCTCATCTAACGATGCCTGGGTGGTGCTTTCGATCTCATGGATTTTATCTGCTAGTTCACTGCCTATTCCACCCAGCAGGTTTGCTACTTCACTTTCACTGCTGCCGTCTTTTAGGCATTCCAGCACCGCCTGGCGCAGGTTGCCCTCCACCTGCACATAGGCATCAGCCAGCGATTCAAGAACCTTGGTGTATTGCTTATTTTGCGCTTTACAGATCGCCTTAAATCCTTCCAGCGTTTCCGAACGGAAACGGGCACTAAAAGCTTTTAGTTCTTCGGGTTGCGGATCGATAATCATCTCGGCCCCAACTGGCTGGATCTTCTACTCGCTGATTTAGCCCTTCGCAGCATCAAGAGCCTCAACTCACAAGTAACACCCGAAACAATCCAAAGCTGAATAGTACCAACCAACCACTGAGACCAACTTGAGTTAGTGCCTTTGAATACACCAAATATCAATAAACTAATTGATAGCAACCAAGTAGAGCGAAAAAATGATGGTTCATAAGCTCTAACCATCGGAGCTAACCTAAGCCCTATAAACAAAGCTATCAGGTAGAGGGAGATACCCATAGCTGTAATTAGGAATAATAGCTTAACTAGCCTCTAATATACAACGGTCAGAGCATATGCAATAAATTATGCAATTTTACATATTAGTTGCAGTGTTCTGCCAGGAGGTTTCTAGCGGCGCGGTTTGAGTATTCGTATGAATAAGCCTCCTGTTCAAGGCGTCTTTGCGTAGAAGTAATCGAAGCATACACATCTGATTTTAACGGTTTTCCTGTAATCCGTTCAGGCGAAAGGGGCAAAGCCAAAGGTTGGGGACGATAATTTATACCGCCAGCCTTGCAACTTTGAGCAACGTGAATAGATTCATGATTCAGAATTTCCAAAACAACCTCACTTCCCATATTGAGGGTTTCAGGAGAAAGTCTAAGCACTTGATTGAATGGATCCCATTCACCGGAAGCTCCTTTCTTCAAT
>Ga0310322_10018_pt1 | contig 18544 bp, 25 predicted proteins | sample LakEriER1LargeC7_FD_195536 | JGI IMG/M metagenome (GOLD analysis project Ga0310322, IMG submission 195536) | Enriched freshwater cyanobacterial communities from Lake Erie, Ontario, Canada - ER10.Large.C7 (v2) (version 2) | ecosystem: Environmental > Aquatic > Freshwater > Lake | place: Canada... | reverse complement strand
CGAAGGTGGTGCCGGTGAGCCAACCCCCCAGGGCCAGGTAGGCCGTGGGGAAGAGGAGCAGGCCGGACCAACCGACAAAAACGAAGCGGTCGCGCTTGAGCCAGTCGTCGAGGATGTCGAACCATCCCCGGGCTGAAGGCGCGCGCCCTACAGCGATCGTCATGGTTTGGAAATGGGCAGTGCGGGGCGGATTCCCGCGGGCTGAAGGTGACCGGGCGATCGTAACAACGTTCCCTGGCATCGCGAGGGCCGCCGCAATGGGCTGACATGCCAGGGTCCAATTGGTTTTTTCGCCCTGCTGGCCCCTGGTCCCGGCGCCAGGGCTTCGGCAGCCTGATTAGGCCCGGCCCTGGAACCCGTTCTGGTGGGTCCGTGAAGGGGGCCGCCGGGTCCGCCAGGGGGGGAGCCAAGATGGCAGACCCCCCTGGTTCTGCCCCACCCATGGCTTCGCGTCAAACCCCAGTTCCCGCCAAGCCGGGTGCCTCCCAAGAGCTGCTTGAGCAGTCCGTGTTGGGCTCTCGGCGCCTCTCCAATGTGCTGGTGGCAGGGGCCGTGACCATTGGTGGCGTGGGCTTCCTGCTGGCCAGTGCCTCCAGTTACACCGGCCTAGACCTGCTGCCCCTGGGCCAGCCCTCCAGCCTGATCTGGGTGCCCCAGGGTCTGGTGATGGGCCTTTACGGCCTGGCCGCCGCCCTGCTGGCCACCTATCTATGGACCGTGATCGGCATCGATGTGGGTGCCGGCACCAACCGCTTTGACCGGGCCAGTGGCGAACTGCTCGTGACCCGCCAGGGCTTTCGCCAGCTGATCAAGGTGGAAGTGCCGATCAAGGACATCCAGGCCGTGAAGGTGGAGGTTCGCGATGGCCTCAGCCCCCGCCGTCGCCTGGCCCTGCGTTTGCAGGGTCGCCGCGACCTGCCCCTGACCCGGGTCGGTGAACCCATGCCCCTGGACCAACTGGAGCAGGGTGGCGCCGAATTGGCCCGCTTCCTGGGCGTCCCCCTGGAGGGCGTCTGAGCCATGGCTAAGCCTCCTTTTCCGGTAACCAACGCCTTGAGTCGCCTCTTGTTAGTGGCGGTGCTGCTGCTTAGCCCCTTTGCTTTGGCGGCCTGCGCCGGGGCCAAGCCCCCGGCGGCCCTGGGCTGTGGCGCCGGAACCTTGCCCTGTTTGAAGGGCAAGGCAGTGATCCTCTTGACCACGAACAAAGGAGAGGTGCAGCTCAACCTCGATGGCGACAGCGCACCGCTGACTGCCGGCAATTTTGTCGATCTGGTGGGCCGGGGCATCTATAACGGCACCCTCTTTCACCGGGTCGTGAAGGAGCCAGTGCCGTTTGTCGTCCAGGGCGGTGACCCCCTCAGCGCCGATCCCAAGGTGAATCCCGAACTACTGGGTTCTGGGGGCTTCATGGATCCGGCTACGGGCCAGCAGCGCCAGATCCCCCTGGAAATTCTCCTGGCCGGTGAAGCGGAACCCCGCTACGGCGCTCCCCTCTCGGGTCCGGGCCAGCAGGGCCGCATCAAGCTTGTGCATGCCAGAGGGTCCCTGGCCATGGCCCGTAGCAACGATCCCAATTCGGCCAGTTCCCAGTTCTATGTAGCCCTACGCGCCCTGCCCGAGCTTGACGGCCGCTACGCGGTCTTTGGGCAGGTGACCAAGGGCATGGAGGTCGTTGATCGACTCGTGCAAGGCGACAAGCTGATCAAGGCTGTCGTGGTGGAAGGCGGCACCCTGGTGAAGGACAACCCCTGAGCCCATGGTGCCTAGGCTGGTACCCGCTTTTCGAGCACACTGGCCTTGAGAAGTTCGGTGTTGACTCCCGAGGCCCGCTCGAGGGCCACCTTGCCGGTGCGGGCAATTTCGAGGATGCCGTAGGCCTCGAGCAATTGCTCTAAGGCCACCAGTTTGCCGGGGTCTCCCACCACCTCCAAGGTCATGGCGTCATCGGCCACGTCGACGACTTTGGCCCGGAACGCTTGGACGAGATCAAAAATGGCGCCGCGGGTTTCGGCGTTGGCTGAGACTTTCAGCAGCATCAGCTCCCGCTCCACTGCCGGGATGGTTGAAAGATCAATCACGCCGAGCACATTCACCAGCTTGTTGAGCTGCTTGGTCATCTGCTCAAGGGTGCGGTCGTCGCCTTCCACCACCATGGTGAGCCTGGAGGAGCCTGGCTTTTCGGCCGGTCCCACCGCCAGACTTTCGATGTTGAACCCGCGTCGGGCAAACAGGCCGGAGATGCGGCTCAGGGCGCCGGATTCGTCTTCAACTAGCACCGAAAGGGTGTGCTTCATGCCCAGGGCGCTCTCTGTGCCAATCCGTCCCCCAAATTACGCATCGGTGCGCAGGCTTGGGCCTTGGAGCTGCCCCAACCAGTTCAGCAGGCTGCGGTTGAACCGCTCGGGATCTTCATCGTGGGGGCAGTGGCCCGCCCCTTCGAGCAGCACCAGGTCCAGGTCTGGCCTGTGCCGTTGCAGCTGGTGGCGGACCGACGGCGGCACCAGGGTGTCGCGGCTGCCCCAGATCACCAGCAGGGGCAGGTCGAGTTGGTCCAGCAACTGCGGTGCCGTCGCCCCCCGGGGCCGCAGGGCCATGGCGATGCTCATGGCCCGCAGGGCCTGGGCCGCCTGGGGCCGCAGGGCGGGCCGGGCCACCAGGCGGCGCAGCTCCGGATCGGGGCCCTGGCCGCTGGGGTAGGCGGCCGCCAGGGCGCCATCGAGCAGGGGGGTGCGGGCGATCAGGGGAATCAGCAGCTCCAGGGGCAGCAGCCGGCAGGCCCAGGTGACCAGCCAGCGCTGCAGGCGCCGGCGCCAGGGGGGGCGCCGCTTCGGCACGGGCATCAGCAGGGTGGGATCGGCCAGGGGAGCCACCACCACGGCCCGCACCCAACCAGGTGCCCAGACACCACAGCTCAGGGCGACCAGGCCGCCCAGGGAGTTGCCTATTAACACCGCTGGGGCTTGCACCACCTGTTCCAAGAAGGCGGCTACCTGACGGGCCCAGAGGCGGTTATCGAGGCGCAGCTTGGGCTGGCTGGAGGCGCCGAAGCCCACCAGGTCGAGGGCGTAAACGCACCAGCCGGCTTCGGCGAGCGCGCCGGCGTTATGGCGCCAGTGGCCACTGGCGGCGCCAAAGCCATGGAGCAGCACCAGGGCCGGATCGCTCCGATTCCCCAGGCGGCGCCAATGGACGGCCAGGCCCCGCCAGTGCCAGGTCGCCGCCTCGCCCCAGGCCGCGCCTGCCGGGGCGACTGGGCAAGGGACGGGGCTAGCCAGCATGGGGGCTGAAGGGGCCAGGGGAATCCAGCTTGGCCGGTCGTTGGCCGGGCTGGGGTTTTCAGGGCTCCCAGGGCAGGGCGCCCAAGGCAGGGCCCCAGGCCCGGTTCCACCGGCTGCCAGCCTTGGCCCAGGCGCGGCACGGCGGTTGAACGTTCTTGGGGGCGAGGGGGCGCAAGCCGAAGGCACGCAAGTCGAAGGCACCATCGAGGAAGGCTCCGTCCGCCTCCAAGTTGGTAGTGGTTTTTTTCGATCTGAATCACGGCCCTCACGGGATTTGGGCGTGCTTCTGGCCCAGCAGCTGGCGGCCCAGCGGCGCAGCGACAGGCCCGAAGCCCCGGGCCTGCGGGTGCTGGATCTGATGGCCGGTTGTGGCATTCGCAGCCTGCGCTACGGCGTGGAAGCCGGGGCGGCCGAGGTTTGGGCCAATGACGCGGACCCCGATCGCCTGGCCCTGCTCGAGGCCAACCTGGCCGGTTTAGGCGGTGGGCGCTGCACGACGCGCACGGCCCAAAAGCTCCTGGCTGGCTGCCTTTTGCGCGAGCAGCGCTTTGATCTGATCGACCTCGATGCCTTTGGTTGTCCCAGCGCCCTGGTGCCCCTGGCCCTGGAGGCCCTGGCCTTTGAGGGCGTGTTGTATCTGGCCAGCACCGATGGCCGCTCGCCCACCGGCCACGACCGCCCGGCGGCGATCCGCTCCCTGGGGGCGGCGGCCCGGGCCCATCCCGCCAGCTGGGAGCTGGCCCTGCGGCTGCAATTGGGGGTGCAGGCCCGGGCCGCCTGGGTGCTGGGCCGGGGGATTGAGCCGGTGTTCAGTTTCAGCGAGGGCCGCACCTTTCGCACGGCGGTGCGCTTGCGGCGCAAGCCCGGCCCCCAGGCGGAGCGTTTGCTGGGCCTGCTCGCCCATTGCCATGGCTGCGGCGACCAGCAGGTCCAGAGCCTGGTCCAGCTGCGCCAGTGGCGGCCTTGCCTCTGCCCGGACCAGGCCAACGCCCGCCTGTCGATTTCCGGGCCCCTTTGGATTGGGCCCCTCCAGGATCCGGCCAGCCTGGAGGCCCTGGCCTCGGCCTCCGGCGCCAGCTCCGCCAGCCTCAGCCCGGCGGGGGCGCGGCTGCTGGCCCAGTTGCGGCGCGACGACGGCCTGCCCGCCCGCTGCTGGCCCCTGGCCGAGCTGGCCAAGCGCATCGGCGGTGGCCCGCCGCCCCTGGGGGACCTGGTGGAGGCCCTGCGCCAGCAGGGCTGGAGCGCCCAGGCCAGTGGGGTGATGCCGGCCCAGCTGCGCAGTGATGCCCCCTGGGAGCGGCTGCTGCAGGTGGCAGCCCATGTCGTCCGGCCCGGTTAGGCCCCCGCGGCCCAGGGCGCCGCGCTAAATAGGTATGCGATTACGGGTTTGGGCCATGGCCTCGGAAATTTTTGGCATCGCAGCGGTCTTTTGGGTGCTGATCCCGGTGGGCCTGGTGGGCGGCCTGTTGCTGCTCAAACTCGAAAAGGAATAAGTCCAATCCCCTGGGCGACGATCGCGCTGGGTCCAGCTCACCTCTAGGCTCGTCCCTCACTGGCGCTCCTCCATGCAGGTTCTGGTCATCGGTGGTACGGGCGCCCTCGGTCGTCAGATCGCCAGGCAAGCCCTCGATGCCGGCCACCAGGTGCGTTGCATGGTGCGTTCGCCCCGCAAGGCCGCCTTTTTGCAGGAGTGGGGCTGTGAACTGACCCGAGGCGACCTGCTCGAACCCGCCAGCCTTGACTATGCCCTAGAGGGCCAAGATGTGGTGATCGATGCGGCCACCACGCGCCCTACCGATGAGGCCAGTATTTATCAGATCGACTGGCAAGGCAAGCTCAACCTGCTGAATGCCTGTGAGCAGGCCGGGGTTAAGCGATTCATTTTTGTGTCGTTGCTGGATGCCGAAAAGCACCGCAGCGTCCCCTTGATGGACATTAAATACTGCACAGAGCAGCTGCTGCTGGCCTCCGATTTCGACTACACGATCCTGCGTTGCGTTGCCTTTATGCAAGGCGTAATCGGCCAATTCGCCATCCCCGTGCTGGAAAGCCAAACGGTGTGGGTGAGTGGCACGCCCACGCCGATTGCCTACATGAACACCCAGGATGTGGCCCGCTTTGCTGTGGCTTCCCTGGAGCGCCCCGAAACCAGCCGCCAGGCGCTGCCGGTGGTCGGCCCCCGGGCCTGGACCACCAGTGAGGTGACCCAGCTCTGCGAAAAGTTCAGCGGCAGAACGGCCCGTATTTTCCGGGTGCAGCCCGTGCTGATCGGCCTGATGCGGGCGGTGACCAACTTCTTTGAGGCCAGCCTGAATGTGGCCGATCGCCTGGCCTTTGACGCCGTGACTGGCGGGGGTGTGACCCTTTCGGCGCCGATGGAGGAGAGCTATAGCTCTTTTGGTCTTGATCCCGGTGAGACCACGGGCCTGGAGGCCTACTTGCAGGAGTATTACGCCACGATCCTGCGCCGCCTGCGGGAGTTGGATGCTGACCTCGACAAGGACGCCAAGAAAAAGCTTCCCTTCTAACCAGGGCAAGGGCCCCGGGGAATTTGGGCCAGGGATTTAGTCTTTTTGTACTACTTTGCTGTAGTATGGTCAGCCTGCGCCACGTTTAGCCATGTCTGTTGCCCAGATCAAAAATTTGCAGCGCCGCTTCGCCAACCTGGAGCAGGAGGCGGTGGATGAAATCAACAGGGCCTGCGGCCACGAGCTCTGGCAGAGCCTGGGCTTTGATGCCCTCGATAGCCTGGAGGATGGCGATCGCCGCGCCCGGGCCAACTACTACTACGGCCAGTTGCAGGCCGTGCGGGAGTTGAAAAGCTGCCTCTAACTCCCCCCCCCCCAGGCCTGGATCCCTGAGGTTTTGGCTCAGGGCTATTAGCTCAGCACCGCTATGCAATCAATCTCCACCCGGCCGCCTTTGGGCAGGGCGGCCACCTGCACGCAGGCCCGGGCCGGAGAGACCCCTGCGCCGAAGACCTCGGCGTAGAGGGCATTGACCTTGGCGAAATCGGCCAGATCGGCCAGAAACACCGTGGTGCGGACGACCTGCCGGGGGCTGCAGCCGGCGGCGGCCAGCACCGCCTGCAGGTTGGCCAGCACTTGGCGGGTTTCTGCCTCCACATCACCCGAGCCCACCATGGCGCCCGTGGCTGGATCGAGGGCGATTTGACCTGAGCAAAACAACAGCCCAGCGGCCTTGACAGCCTGGTTGTAGGGGCCGACGGGGGCAGGTGCCGCCGCCGTGACGACGGCCTCAAGGCTGGGGGCTGGAGACATCGGAGCGGCGTGTAACGGGAGGTGGATCGATGCTATGGGGAAGCTCAACCGCCAGGAGCGGCCTTGGGGCGCGGTTCAGCCGCGCCAGTGGTCCTTGCTGTGGCGGTAGTGGGCGAACTCCCCAGCGTCGCGGCTCCGCATAAACAGGTTGCTGAGCAACTCCTCGCCAATCGTTGTTGGGATGGTCGGCCGTTGGGCCGCCCGCTCGCTCAGCACCTGCTGGAATCGCTCCTTGATGGCTTGATCGTGCGGGTGGAGGTGGTGGGCCCAGCGCAGGTTGGCCTCGGTGTATTCGTGGCTGCACCACACCCGGGTGGCGGCAGGCAGCGCCGCAAGCCGCTGGAGCGACTGCCAGAGCTGCTCAGGGCTGCCCTCCAGCAGCCGGCCACAGCCCCCGGCAAACAGGGTGTCGCCGCAGAACAATTCGCCCTGGCTTTGCTGATCTAGGGGCCCAGCAAGGGGCGGCAGGTAGTAGGCGATATGGGCGCGGGTGTGGCCTGGCATGGCCCACACCAGGATCTCCCTCCCCAGCAGGTTGAGGCGATCACCATCGCCAACCCCCTGGGTTTGGCAGGGGATCCGCTGGCGATCCGCCGCCGCGGCAATCACCTGCAGCTGGGGCCAGCGCTGGAGTAGGTCCGGCGTGCCGCCGATGTGGTCGTGGTGGTGGTGGGTGTGGAGCACGGCGATCGGCTCCAGCTGGTGCTTGTCCAGCCAGGCGATCACCGGTTCGGCCACTGCTGGATCCACCACAACGGCCTGGCCTGCTGGTCCATCGCTTAAACCCGTGCCACCGTTGCCACCGCCATGGAGGACAAACACATAGTTGTCCTCGAGCACTGGGATCAGGCTCACTTCAGTGGCTCCGCTGGCGAAATCAGTTGGTAGGGGCCATGTGCCATCCCCCGCGGCCCGGGCGGGCGAGCTCGCCGTCTGGGGGTTGGCCGATCCCGCTGCGCTCGGATACATCGTTAAAGTCCAGGTCTAGGCCGATCCCCATGATCACTGTCGCTCTGGCCAAAGGCGGCCTGCTCAAGGATTCTGTTCGCCGCTTTGCAGCGGCGGGTTTGGATTTTTCGTCCCTGCTGGATCCGGTGAATCGCCAGTTGCGCGTAGAGAGTGCCTGCGGTCGTGCCCGGGCCCTGCTGGTGCGCAATGCCGATGTGCCGGTTTACGTGGCCTACGGCCAGGCCCAGCTTGGGGTGGTCGGTTACGACGTGCTGCGCGAGCATGCCTTACCTGTGGCCCAGCTAGTGGACCTGGGCTTTGGCGGTTGCCGCATGAGTGTGGCGGTGAAGGCCAGTAGCGGCTACCGCCAAGCGGTGGACCTGCCCGCCCATTGCCGTGTCGCCAGCAAGTTCACCCGCTGCGCCCAGGACTATTTCGCTGCCCTCGATCTGCCGGTGGAACTGATCCATTTGGCGGGTTCGGTGGAACTGGGCCCGATCACCGGCATGTCCGAAGCGATTGTGGATTTGGTGGCCACGGGTCGCACCCTGGAGGAAAACGGCCTGATCGCCATCGAAGACCTGTTCCACAGCACCGCCCGCCTGGTGGGCCACCCCCTGTCGATGCGGCTCGACCACGGTCCCCTGCAGGCCCTAGTCGACCGACTCGCGGCCCTTTCGCCAGCGGCGCCAACCTCCCCTTCTTCAGTCACCTCTTCTTCAGTGCCCCCTTCTCCTGTGCCCTCGGTTGCGGTAGCGACCTGATGGTCAGCAGCGATCGGCAACGGCTACTGCGGCTGTTGCCTTACCTGGCCCAGGACCGACGCCGCCTCACCCTCAGCTTGGTGCTGTTGATCCCCGTGGCTCTTGGGGCTGCGGTTCAACCGCTGCTCGTGGGCCAGGCCATCTCGGCCCTGCGCCACGAGCCAACCATGCCCTGGTTGGCGGGCCAGAGCGTGCCCGAGGTGCTGCGCACCCTGGTGGGCCTATTGCTGGTGGCCGTGGTAGTGCGCCTTGGCTTGCAGGGGGTGCAGAGCTACAACGTTCAGGCCGTCGGCCAGCGGCTCACGGCCCGGATCCGTGACGACCTGTTTGCCCACGCCCTCGACCTTTCCCTGCGCTTTCACGACCGCACCCCGGTCGGCAAGCTGCTCACCCGCCTCACTAGCGACGTGGATGCCCTGGCCGAGGTCTTCGGCAGTGGCGCCGTGGGCGTGCTGGCTGACCTGGTCACCCTGCTGGTGATCGCGATCACGATGGTCTCGATCGAGCCGCGGCTCGGTGCCCTGCTTCTGGTCAGCCAGGTGCCCGTCACGCTGACGATCCTCTGGTTACAGGGGCGTTACCGCAAGGCCAATTACCGGGTGCGCGAGGAGCTGGGCCAGCTCAATGCCGATTTGCAGGAAAACCTGCAGGGCCTTGAAGTGGTGCAGATGTTCCGCCGTGAGACTTACAACAGCGCCCGCTTTGTCCGCACCACCAATGCCTATCGCAAGGCCGTTGATGGCACGATCTTTTTTGATAGCGCCATCTCGGCCCTGATCGAATGGGTGGCCCTCACGGCGATCGCCGTGGTGTTGGCCCTGGGGGGCTGGATGGTGTCGGCGGAAGTCATGGGCTTGGGCACCCTCACCACCTTCATCCTCTATTCCCAGCGTCTATTTGATCCCCTGCGGCAACTGGCCGAACGCTTCACCCAGATCCAGGGCGGCCTTACCGCTGTTGAGCGGATTGGTGAACTGTTTGAAGAGTCGATTGACATCCAGGATCTCCCCCAAGATGAGCGCTCCCATGCGGCCCAGCTCAGTGGTGGCCTGCGCAATAGCGCCGGTGAAGTGATCTTTGATCGGGTGTCTTTCGCCTACCGCAGCGACAATCCAATCCTTGAAGATCTCTCCTTCAGTATCGCCCCCGGCGAGCATGTGGCCCTGGTGGGTCCCACCGGATCGGGGAAGACCACGGTGATTCGCCTGCTCTGTCGCCTCTACGAACCCCAGCAGGGCCGGATCCTGCTCGATGGTATCGACATCCGCGAGTTGCCGATCCAAACCCTGCGCCAGCGGCTGGGGGTGGTGCTCCAGGACACCTTCCTGTTCAGCGGCAACGTGGCCGAGAACCTGCGCCTCGATGCCGAGATCAGCGACCCCGAACTGCAGCGTCTTTGCCATGAACTAGGCCTTGATCCCCTGCTGAGCCGCCTCCCCCAGGGTCTGGAAAGCCCCTTGCGCGAACGGGGCGGCAATCTCTCTTCGGGAGAACGCCAGTTGCTCTCGGTAGCCCGGGTAGGGATCCGCAACCCCTCGGTGCTGGTGATGGATGAGGCCACCGCCTTCCTCGATCCTTCGACTGAGGCGACCCTCCAGGCCGACCTGGAGCGGCTCTTGCAGGGCCGCACGGCGATTGTGATCGCCCACCGCCTGGCCACCGTGGAGGCGGCAGACCGGATTCTGGTGCTCAAACGAGGCAAATTGGTCGAGCAGGGCACCCATAGCGAATTGCGCGCCGCCGGCGGCCTCTACGCCCAGTTGGCCGACCTTCAGGAGCGGGGTCTGGCCCGGCTCTAGGAGGCCATCGGCCGAGCCGCCGGCGCCCAGGCCCCTGACCCGGGCAGGGTCTGGAGCCAGGTGTTGATCCGTTCAGCCAGCAGGGCGGGGTCCTGACGCATTGGCAGGTGGCCCAGCCCTGGCAGCACCTCCAGCTCGTGCTGGATGGCGTAGCCAGCAAGGTGGCTGACGTAGCGCGGTTCCATCACCCGATCGGCGCTGCCCACCAGCCAGAGGCTGGGCACCTGCAGGGCGGCCGTCAGGGCCGGCAGCTGGCGTACGGCACCCCGGTTGGTACTGCAGGCCAGGAGGCCCCGGGCTGCGCGCTCTTCGGCCACTAGGGGACTTCGGATCGCCTCCAACGCTGGGAGGTCGGCCATCCAGCGGGGCCGCAGGCTGATGAACGCCGCTCCGGCCTGGCGCACGCGGGCGAAGACCCGCGGTTGATACACACCGCCGCCGGCCGCGATCTGGACCAGCCCCACCAGCTGGTTGCCCAGGCCAGCGGCGGCGTGGAGGGCGACGCTGCCACCGAGGGAATGGCCGACGAGCACCAAGGGCCTGCCAGCGGCCTGATGCCTGGCCTGCTCCGCCAGCCAGCGGCCGAAGGAGGCCAGGGTGGGCTGGAGCTGCCTGGGCCTGGGCCGATCGCCAAAGCCCGGCAGGTCCGGGGCCCAGCAGTCCCATTGGGGCTCCAGCTCCTTCACCAGGGGCTGCCACAGCCGTCCTGATAGCAACCAGCCATGCAAAAACACCAGCAGGGGGCGTGGGGACAAGGCTGCTGCCATGAAAAGACCCCAGCCTGCAACAGCCACCGCCCCCATCGGCCAGGATCCACCCATGGTTAGCTCCTCCGACTCCAAAAGCTTCCAGGACGAAGCCCTGGCGGGGATGTACGGCGGCGGCCATCTCCTTTGCAGCACGGCCAACCCCAAGTTGGCCCTGGTGCTCAGCTGCGAGCGGGAGATCGACCTGTTTGAACTGGAGCAACTCTGCGATGCGGTCGGCTGGAGCCGCCGGCCCGTGCGCCGGGTGCGCAAGGCCCTTGAGCACAGCCTGCTCTGGGTGGGGCTCTGGCGCCATGAGCAGCGCATACCCCGGCTGGTGGGCTTCGCCCGCTGCACCGGCGATGGCGTGATCGAGGCCACCGTCTGGGATGTGGCTATCCACCCCCTCTACCAGGGCTGCGGCCTGGGCAAGCAGCTGATGGACTACCTGCTCAACCAGCTGCGCGCCATGGAGGTGGAGCGGGTAAGCCTGTTCGCCGATCCCCAAGTGGTGGGCTTTTACGAGGCCCAGGGCTGGGAACTGGAACCCCTGCAGCGCCGCTGCGCCTTTTGGTATTCGCCCTGAACGTCGGCTTCGCTGGCTCAGCCCAGGCAGCCGCCGATGGTTGGCCTTGGGATCGAGATCGGCGCCGGCGGAGATCGGGGTGGCGCACGTCGCCGGTGGTTAAGGCCCTTTGTTGCGCCCTATCCGTAGAAACTCCTAATTGCAACTTCAGGCCGGTTGATCGATTGTGAATGGGACGGGATTCGGAGGCTCCATTGATGGAAGATACCCCCCCTCAGCATCACCTAGGAGTGAACTGACGCTGCGGCTCCTGCGCCAACAGTTTCAACGGATTCAACGCGTCCAGGCCATTTGGTCACCCTTTGCATCGTGCCAGGTGCCCCAGGGGATGGACATGACACTTAAAGCCCAAGGCCCCAGGCGACGCCGTTTGTAGCTCCGAACCGATTAACTTCCCCAAGCCTGCCATGAAAATATGGCTATAATTTAAGCAGTCACTACTGCTTACTGCGCTGTTTAATCAGGAAGAATGGTCTATTAGCCCGGTGCCTCGTTGCCGGGCTTTTCAATGGGCTGCTCTTGCAGCTGTTTGCTGCGGGGGCCATCGCCCTAGTGGATCCAATCTTTGGATTGGCGGCTGTAGCGATGGGGGCAGGGGGACTTGAACCCCCACAGCCTTGCGGCCTGCGGATTTTAAGTCCGCTGCGTCTACCAATTCCGCCATGCCCCCGGCGCGATGCCCCCTGGGCGGCCACCACCTAGCCATCCTAGATTCAGGGGGCTTGATCGTTCGTGGCTCCGTGGTTTTGCCTGGCTTGCCAAGCACCGACATCCTTTTGGCCCTCGGCGCGGCCGTCGCCCTCGGTGGTGCCTACCTGGTGGTGGTGCCCCTGGCGCTCTACTGGTGGATGAACCGTCGCTGGATGGTGATGGGCAGGCTGGAGCGCACGGGGATTTACGGCCTGGTGTTCCTGTTTTTCCCTGGCCTGATCCTCTTTTCACCGTTCCTGAATCTGCGCCTGGCAGGCCAGGGCAAGGCCTGATGGCCATCCCCCCCTCTGAGCCCGCCCCTAAGCCGAATGGCATGACCCGCGGTAAGGCCCTGATCCTGGGAGTTGCCTTTTTTGGCCTCGGGGCTGGGGGCTACGGGCTCTTCCAGCTGGCCGGCTTCGGCGAGGCGTCAGCCGGGATTGCCGCTGAGGCGGTGCTGATCCTGATCGTGATCGGCTGGATCGGTTCCTACCTATTCCGGGTGGTCAACGGCAACATGACCTACATGCAGCAGCGGCGGGATTACCGCAGCCGCTATGAATCCGCCACCGAAGACGAGCTTCAGAAGCAGTTTGGGGCCCTGCCGGTGGCTGAGCAGGAACGGTTGCTGCGGGACCTGGGTCAATTGGACGATTCCGCCGAGCCCGGTGGACCGATCGCCCCATAGGCTCACGGTCATTGCCTGCCAATCGGCCCGATGAGCGCTGACGCGATCTCCCCTGTTGCCGGAACCGGCACTTTGATCCAGCGCTGTTTCGCGCGGCTCAAGCAAGACGGGCGCTGTGCCCTGATGCCCTTCCTGGTGGCTGGCGATCCAGACCTGGCCACGACCCGGGCCAGCCTGCTGGCCCTCCAGGGGGCCGGAGCCGACTTGATTGAACTCGGCATCCCCTACAGCGACCCCCTCGCCGATGGGCCCGTGATTCAGGCCGCAGCCGGCCGGGCCCTGGCCTCAGGCACCACCCCGGGCCGGGTGTTGGAGATGCTCGCCAGCCTGAAGGGGGAGTTGCACACTCCTGTGGTGCTGTTCACCTACAGCAACCCCCTGTTGAGCCGGGGCATGGAGCGCTTCTGCCAGGAGGCCGCCGCCGCCGGCGCCGCCGGTCTCGTGGTGCCCGACCTGCCCTTGGAGGAAACCGCCAAGCTGTCGCCCCTGGCTGCCGCCCAGGGCCTGGATCTGGTGCTGCTGGTGGCCCCCACCACCCCAGCAGAGCGGATGGTCCGTATCGCTGCCGCCAGCCGCGGCTTCACCTACTTAGTTTCCGTGACCGGTGTGACCGGCACCCGCACCAGCCTGGAGGGCCGGGTTGAAGGCTTGGTGCAGCAACTCAAGGCCATGGGCCCCACCCCGGTGGCGGTGGGGTTTGGGATCGCCAGCGCGGATCAGGCTCGCCAGGTCAGGGACTGGGGGGCCGATGGCGCCATCGTCGGCAGCGCCTTGGTGAAGGTGATGGCGGCGGCGGCGGCCGCTTCCCAGGAGCCAGCCGCCGCAACGGCCACTGCTGCCGCAGTTTTTTGCGCCGAGCTGCGCGCGGCGCTAGACCGCTGATCTTGACTGTGATTGCCCCTGTCCCATGCCTGGCGAGCGTCCAGGCGGGTCTGGACCCAGCCATGCTCCTGAACCAACCCCTGGTGGCCGCCGTTTGCCGGCTCGCTTTGGGTCTGGCGGCCGTGCTGGTGATGCGCACCTTGGCCCATCGCCAGCTGGGCCTGAGCCGGGTCCAGGGCCAGGCCGATCCCTTCCTGGCTGGCCCGACCTTGCGCACCGCCAGCCAGCTGGCCCTCGTGCTTGTCGCGGATTGGAGCTGGGCGGCCCTGCCGCTGGCGGCCCAGGTCAACCAGCTCTACCAAGTCGCCTCGGGTTTGGTGGTCCTGCTGTTGGTGGTGCGGCTGATCAATGGTGGCCTGGATCGCCTGCTGGCTGTGGTGGCAAGTCGCCTTGGCGAAACCACAGGTCTGGAACGGATTGCGGACCTGCTGCCGATGCTGCGGGGCGCCACCTGGCTACTGGGTGTTCTGGTGTATCTGCAGAACCAGGGCCTGCAGCTCACGGCCGTGCTGGGCGCCCTGGCCGGGGCTGGCCTGGGCATTGGCTTAGCGCTAAGGGCACCAGCCCGGGATTTTTTCAGTTATCTGACAATTTTGCTGGAGCAGCCCTTCCAGCTGGGTCAGTTGTTGCGCTTCGACGATGTCATGGGCCGGGTAGAGAAGGTGGGATTGCGCTCCACCCAACTGCGCAGCCTTGATGGCGAATTGGTGGTGATCAACAATGCCAACCTGCTGTCCAAAACCCTGCGCAACTACGGCGACCAGCAGGAGCGGCGCGTTTTGCAGCGACTGCTGCTGCGCCTCGACAGCGGCGCTGAGGCGGCAGCCCGTTTTCCCCAGCTGGCCCGGGCCGCCATCAGCCCCTGGCCCCAAGCGCGCTTTGATCGCTGTCACTTGGTGGAGTTGACCTCCGCTGGGCTGTTGTTTGAGCTGGCCTACTTTCTCGATGCTTCCGACCCCAACCTGGCCTTTGATCGTCAGCAGGCGATCAATCTCGAGCTTTTGGCCTCCCTGGAGCGCTCTGGGCTGGCCCTGGCGGATTCAGCAGGGCTGCTTCCGGTTCCCAGGGTCAACCCGGGCCCGTAGCCCTAAAGGGTCAAGGGCAGATTTTAACTTCCAACGGCCTGGCGGGCGACTTGGCTTGCCCCCATGCTGCTGAATTTGGGCTGGGCCGGCCAGGTTTTAGGGTCTGCACTTGTGCTGCAATCGGTTGCCATGCGCTTTGTGCTTTGGGGTCGCTATTGCGACAACGCCCTAGAGGAGCGCACGCCCTTCCGGGAGCACCATCTGGCGGGATTGCGCCAGCAACAGCAAGAAGGCTTGCTGATTACCCTGGGCCCCACCGCCGATAGCCGCCAGGTCTTTGGCATCTATGAGGCCGAAAGCCAAGATCAAGTAGAGGCCCTGCTCCATGGCGACATTTATTGGCGCGAAGGTATCTGGGTGGAGCTGTCGGTGTATCCCTGGATCCAGGCCCTCTAAACCCCAGGCCCCCTAAAAAATGAGCTGTTACCCCGGGTTGATCGGATTGTTTTAACTGGCTGGAACGCTGTTTTTGGGCTGGAGAGCCGGCGATGGCAGGGGCGCCCAGCCGGCTAAGGCCTGCTGCCACACGTAGAGGCCCACCTGCTCGGCCCCCCCGGTCCCTAGCACCTGGCCATAGCCCCCCATCTGGCCGATCCCCTGGTTTGCAATCGTGGCAATCGCTGCCGGGCTGGTGATGCCCTGCTGCTCGAGGGCCTTCAACTTCAAGGTGCGACCGCGGCGGATGATGTTGCCCCCATGGATGTGGCAACCGGCGCAGTGGGCCTCAAAGAGGGCTGCGCCATCGGGACCTGTCGCTAAGGCCGGGACGGGCCCAGCCAGCAGGCCACCCGTCCATAAAAGGGCACTAAGGGACAGATTCAGGACCAAGCCCAGGCGGAGGATTTGGCCTAAGGATCCGGCAAACGATCGGGCCTTAGCGCTCAGCGTTTTGGCGATTTGACTGAACAGATCAAGGGGCACGATCAAGCCAATCCGGCATCTGGAAGGAGCCTAGGTTGGGGTCCGTTGGGGCTGGCTGGATTTGGGGTAGGCCTGGCAATTGGGTGCCTAGCCTCATTCCTCTTCGTCGATGCCGCCGGCGGGGATCAGGCGGATCTGCTTGCGACCTAGCTTGATTTCGAATTCATCGCCTGGATTGAGTTCTAGTAGGGCGGTATAGGCCTTGCCAATCAGCAGGTTGCCATTGCCCTGAACCGTGGCCACATAGCTGAGCTTGCGGCCTCCTTTGCCGATCTTGCTGTTGGCTCCGAATTCAACCCCTTTGGCTTCCAGCAGGGCTTCGTAGAAGGCCGTGAAGTTCAAGCGATCGGCGCCGTCCTTTTTGCTGGACACATAGCCGCAGGCCCGCACGATTTCGGATTTGCCGGCGTCGCCGAATTCCTTGACTTTGGACAGCAATTCAGATCCGGTGAGCATCGGGAGGTGGAAAACAATGACCTTTATAAATTACAGCATCGACCGCTATCAAGACAATAGGCGCGGCCGTTGAGCTGGCTGTTGCGTTCTCTGCAATAGTTTTGTTGGCATCGTTAGTGCTAGCCGTGCTTGTCGGCCCAATCGCTAGGGTTGGCCCGACACCATTGCTGCCCTCCGGGCAATCGACGAACCGTTCGCCATGGCCCCGATTCGTGCCTTGACGCCTGCTGATCACTCCGAGCTGTTGGCGATCTATGGCGATGCGGTGTCAAGCCAGGCCCCCGAGCTTTACGGCGACCGTCAAGTCGCTGCCTGGCTGAGTCAGGTTCTTGCCCCTGGCTCCTTGGCGGCCGACCTCCACCAAGGCAGCGGCTTGGTCAGTTGTGGGGAGTCCGGCGAGATCGAAGCCTTTGCCGTGATGGAACCGGTCGATCGCCTGTCCTTGCTCTATTGCCGTGGCCGTTCCGCCCGCCAAGGCCACGCCACCCGCCTGTTGAATCGCTTGGAGGCCCTGGCAGCAAGCCAGAACCTGGGCCAGCTGAGGACCGAAGCCAGCCAGTTCTCCCGCCCCCTGCTGCTCCGGCGGGGCTGGAGAGTGGTGTGGATCGAGGCTCTCCTGATCAACGGCATTCTGTTTCGGCGCTACCGCATGACCAAAGCCCTACCCACGGTGAGCTGATGGCGGAAGCCCACTTGCAGCAGTTCCTTGAGAAGGTGCGCCAGCTCAATGCCTTCGTGGCCCTCAGCGAGGCTGATCCCAGCTTCCGTCAGCGCTTGAGTGACTGTGCCAACCACCAGCAGGTGGTGGATCTCGCCAGCAGCTGTGGTTTTGACATCGCCAGGCGCTGGGGAGAGCCTCCTAGCCAGTCCAGTCAGGCGATGGTGTCGATGGCTGGGGAGGGGGCAGATCTCCAGGACATGGGCCTGGAGCTGCTGGCTGATGGGGACAACGATGGGGACAACGGTTCAGGCCAGAACCTGCTCTCAGGACCCTGTCCCCCTCCAGGCCAGGAGCGCAGCGAGCGGTTGCTGGGCCCGGGCCAGCTGCGGCTTGAGCTAATTCATTCCTGCGTGTTCGCCAGTCCTCCTGGCTTCTGGTACGACCAGGTCGAAAGCGAATGGGTGCTGCTGCTTCAGGGCGAGGCGCAGTTGCGCTTTGCCGATGAAGCCCAGGCCCGCAGCCTCAAGGCGGGCGACAGCCTGCTGATCACCCCTGGGCGGCGTCACCGGGTTGAGGCAACCGATCCTGCTCCGGGAACCCGCTGGCTGGCTCTCTTCTGGTTGGCAGGCGGCTGACATGGGACTGGCGCACCAGCCAGTAGGCGCTGGCCAGGGCCAGCACGGCCACCCCCAGCCCGGCCAGTTCGCCGGGGGTCTTGAGCATCCCCTCAGGCATGACGATCACCTTGCGGGCCAGGGCCGTGAGGGCCGTGATCAACACCAGCTCGATCTGTACAACATGCTCGCGCAGGTAGGCGGTGAGATTTTGCAAGACTTCCAGGGCGATCAGCAGGCCGAGGATCTTGTCGAGAAACCGGGTTAGGTGATCGCCGTGCCAGTTGTTCGCGCCACCGGTTAATAGGCTGATCAGGGTGTGCAGCAGCTCAAGGGTTGCTACGACCAGCACCACAATTAACGCAGCGGCTAGGACCTTTGCCAATTGCCGCTCGATGCGATGGACCTGGCGCAGGAAGGGCTGGTCACCAAAGCCCTTGGTTTGAAGTCGCTGGCCCAACCGCCCGAAGAAGCCGCGCAGGCGTTCGGCCAGGGGTTGAGGATTCTGGCTGCTGAGGGGCGTTGCCATTACTGGTTAAAGGGGGCGTAAATCGGTTTGGCTGGTGTATCGCCCTTGGGATTCACGATTTTGGTGTCACAGGTGATGCTGCCGTCGGCGGCCGTGACGCAGTTCTGCGGCTCAATCTTGGTCTCCGTACCGATGTTGCTGCCAGGACCGAGCAGGAAGCGCTGGCTCTGGGCTAGGCCTGGGCCGGCCAGGGCTGCCGCCAGGCCCAGCCAGGCGACCAGGGTTTGTAGGGACTTGGCTGCTAGGGGCTGGGGACGGGGGACCATGGCGATCGCTACAACGGCCCCCACTCTGCCTGCCCTGGCGGCGGTTGGCCGACTGGAATTGGCTCGTCCCGCGGTCTAGCCGCTGGCTTGGCCGCCAGAGGCAGCCTCCTGACGAATCTCCTCTAGCAAGAGGTCCAGCTGGCCCAGGGAAGAGTCCAGGTCCGGGAGGTCAGCTCCCCCGCTGCCTGGCTGTTCCTGCCAGAGCAGGTCGATGCCGCAGAGGCGCTCGGCCAGGCCGTTTAGGCCCTCGCGGCCATGGATCCGTTGCAGTTCATCCAGCAGCACTGGCATGCGAATCGAGCTGACCCTCAGGGCCCGGCGCAGATCTGCCTGGGTGCGGCCGCTATGGC
>Ga0310322_10017_pt1 | contig 18574 bp, 7 predicted proteins | sample LakEriER1LargeC7_FD_195536 | JGI IMG/M metagenome (GOLD analysis project Ga0310322, IMG submission 195536) | Enriched freshwater cyanobacterial communities from Lake Erie, Ontario, Canada - ER10.Large.C7 (v2) (version 2) | ecosystem: Environmental > Aquatic > Freshwater > Lake | place: Canada... | reverse complement strand
GTGGGTGTGGTGGGCAGCAGCGGCTCGGGCAAGAGCACCCTGCTGAAGCTCATTACTCGCCTGTATGAGCCGCTAGAAGGGGTGATCCGCATCGATGGAAACGACGTCACCAAGGTCGACCTTTACTCGCTGCGGGCCCAGATCGGCGTGGTGCCGCAGGACAGCCTGCTGTTTGACGGCTCAATCCTCTCCAATATCGCCCTGACCCGCCCTGATGCCAGCTTCGAGGAGGTCTGCCAGGCAGCCCAGATCGCCTGCGCCCACGATTTCATCCAGTCGATGCCGGGGGGCTACACCAGCTCAGTGGGTGAGCGTGGTGCAGGGTTGAGCGGTGGCCAGCGCCAGCGCCTGGCGATCGCCCGCATGATCCTGCGCAAGCCGCGCCTGTTGGTGCTGGATGAGGCGACCAGCGCTCTTGATGTGGACACCGAGCGGCGCATGACTGCCAATCTGATGCAGGCCTACAGTCGTCAGACGGTGTTCTTCATCACCCATCGCCTTGCTTCGCTGCGCCATGCCGACATGATCCTGGTGATGGATCAGGGTGTTCTGGTCGAAAGTGGCAGCCACAATGAGCTGATGCAGCTCGATGGGCGCTACGCCACGCTCTACCACCAGCAGGAGGTTGGCTAAGCAATGGACAAGAAGCCAGCCAGTTCAGCGCTTGCCCTGCGAGGGGTGAATCCCCAGGAGGTACGCCTCAAACCGACACCAATCTGGAGCCAGGCGTTGATCTGGACGATCATCGGCACAGCCTCGCTGGCCTTTGTGTATGCGATCTTCGCCAAGATTGACGAGGTGGTGCTCGCCCCCGGCGAACTGCAACCGCTAGGAGCCGAGCGGCCAATCAAGGCTCCCTTTGCCGGCGTGGTGAAGGGCATCTTGGTCAAGGAAGGTGAGCAGGTGGCAGTCAATCAATTGCTGCTGCGCCTTGATGCTGATGTCTCGGACAAGCGGGCCGAGACCCTCATATCTAAGATCAAGCTAGAGCGCACGCGCTTTGATGAAGAGAGCAATTCGATTGCGGCCCGCGCCGAAAGCCTCAATGAGCGCACGGATGGCCTGATGCGCTCCCAGCGCATGGAAAAGCAGATCTATAGCCAGATCGCGCCGCTGGCCGCCCAGGGCGGCATTCAGAAGGTGCAATTGCTGCAGCAGCAAAACCGGGTGGAGCAGCTGCAATCGGAGATCGCCCAGTCGCGGGCCAACCTGCAGGAGGTGCAGGCCCAGCTGCTCAAGCTGAAGCAGGAATCCCTGCGCGAGCTGGCCGATCTGGATCGCCAGCTGGCCGAGGTGCGCGACACCCAAGCCAAGGAGGAGCTGCGATCGCCGCTGTCGGGGGTGGTGTATGAGCTCGTGCCCTCCAGCCCCGGCTACGCGGCCAGTGCCGGCGAAACCCTGGTCAAGGTGGTGCCTGGGGGGGTGCTGGAAGCCAAGGTGTTCCTTACCAATCGCGACGTGGGCTTTATCAAAACGGGGATGCCGGCCCAGATCCGCGTTGACACCTTCCCATTCACCCAATTCGGCGCCATTTCAGGCTCACTCAAGGCCGTTGGCACCCTGCCACTGCCACCCGATGAGCAGAACCCCCAACCGCGCTTTCCTGCCTATGTGCGCCTGGATCGCGACTACCTCAGCCGCGGCTCGCAACGGTTCCCGGTGAGTTCGGGCCAGAGCGTGCAAGTGAATCTTATTTTGCGGGAGAAGCGGGTGATTACTCTGCTCACCGATGCGACCGAAAAGATGTTCGATTCCCTAAGGCGCATCCGCACCACTGCGGAGTGAAGTCAACCTCTCACCATGAACCTTCCAACCAACGAGCCCAACACCAGAGACGACCAAGCCCAGCTGGAATCCTTCATCAGCTGGTTTCGACAGCTCGATGGACCCGATCAGCTGGAACTGATGCGTCTCGTTTACAACGAACACAAGGTCCGCGACGTGGTCCGCACCTTCTCGGGCATGCCGATGGAACAGCGCCAGGCCGTGTTCCAACGCCTCGGCCTGCCCAACGAGATGCTCAGCCGCATCCCGCCGCCGAGCTCCGATCAGATCGGGGATGTGGAGGTCGAATGGAAGGAATGGGACAGCGGCAAGGCGCGCTGATTTCGCCCTGAACACCCCTTTGCGCGCACCATTGTGATCGCTAATTTCCCCCCTCTCGCCGATGTTGCTGCCCCCAACCCGGCAGCGACAGAACCGGCCAGCCTGAGATCGGGCAACGACCTCGATCCCCGGTTCAACCGCTGGGGCGTGTTCGGGGCTCTGGCGGGATTCCTGATCTGGGCCATCACCAGCCCGCCTGCCGCCCCGTTCCATGCCTTCCTGCACCAGCGCGGTCCCACCCAGGTGGTCTGTCTGGTGGCTGCGGGCATGGTGAGTGCCTTTCTGGTTAGCAAGTGGCAACTGCTGCAGCGCCAGGAGCGCAAGCTGCAGCAGTTGGGGCCCGGCATCACCACCTCGCTGCAGGCGGGCAATCTGGATGGGGCCGCCCTGCAGGCGGAGCAATCGGCCTCCTTGCTGGGCAAGCGATTGCTGCGGCTGCTGGCGGTCTGGCAGGCAAGCCAATCGTCGTTTCAGCTGGAGCGAGCCGCCGATGCCGATAGCGATGGCGATCAATTGGCGATGCAGAACAGCTATAGCCTGATCAAGGTGCTGCTCTGGGCGATTCCGATTCTGGGCTTCATCGGCACCGTGATCGGCATGTCGCAGGCGGTCGGCTCGTTTGAGTCGGTATTGGGCAATGCCGACAACGTCGACGGCCTCAAGGCTGGACTCACCAAGGTCACCGGCGGCCTGGGCACGGCCTTTGACACCACCTATTTGGCTTTGGTGATCTCGGTGCTGCTGGCGATTCCGATCAATGCGATCGAGCGGCGCGAAGAGCAATTGCTCAATGCCATTGATCGTCGCGTGCGCGATGCCGTCCTCGTGCTCAGCCCGATGGGCGAATCGGCCGGGGGTGCCGGCCATGGCGTTTGGCAGGCAGGTCATGATTCGGTGTTGGCGCCGCTCTCCCTGCGCTCCAGCGAGCTCGGCGCCCTGATCAACGCAGCCTTTGAGCAGCACTTGCCCGATCCGTCCGTGCTGGTGGAACCGGCGCGGCACTATGCCGAACAGCTCACTAGAGCCGCCCTGGCCAAGCTCGATCCCCTCACCAACCTGGTACGCGATTCGGTGGAAGGAGTGGCCGAGGCACGGCTGAGCCTGCAGGAGCAGGCCCAGATCATCCGCGGCAGCATGGATGGGGCCGCCCACGAGCTCACTGCCTCCCTGCAGCAGCTCAAACCGCTGCTGCGCGATCTGCAAAGCGCCAGCACCCTGGGCACCGTGCTGGGGGAGGAGCTGGGCACCCTCAAGGCCAACATTGCACTGCGCCGTGCGATTGAGCAGCTCAGCGGCCAGCTGCTGCAATTGGAGCAACTGCAGCGCGAGCAGCTGGAGCACAGCCAGCGGCAGCGGCGCTGGCCCTGGCACTGATGGCAAGGCGGCGCGCCATGGGCTCAGCGGTGGGTGTGGATCTGTTCGCCTTCATGAACATCATGGCGGCGACGATCGGGGTTCAGGCCCTGCTGATCGGCTTTATCGCGCTGCAGCTTCGGCCGGGTGGCCAGAGCGTGCAGTTCGTGCCCAGCGGCAGCGGCGGCAACCACCAGGGCAAGGTGGCCAACTATGTGCTGCTACAAGGCAAAGGCCAGCTGGAGCTCCTAGCCGATGGCCGCCGCGAGCGCGCCACGATCAACAGCCCGCAGCTGGGTGCCTTTCTCGATCGCATCGCCCAGGCCGCCGCGCCCCAATACCTGGTGATCGGTGTCAAACCGGGCACCTATCTTGAATTCAACCTGGTACGCGCCCAAGCCGAAGCCAAGGGCATCGCCCTGGGCTACGAACCGCTCGATCCTCAGTGGAGCGTGAAACCCCCGCCGGCGTCTGCGGGCGCCGTGGCCCCATGAGCAGCCCCTTGCTGCTATTGCTGAGAAGGCGCGGACGCCGGAGGGACCAGGTGCCCAAAAGCGACGACACCGGTCTGCTCGACACACTCACCAACGTGGTGGGCGTGATGGCGCTGATCACGGCTTTGATGAGCATTTTTGCAGCAACTGGCAGCCTCACCATCCAGGTGCCGATGGTGCGCCGATCGCAGCAGGAATTCCATCTGCTGCAAGCCAGCGCTGCTGGCATCTGGGACCTGCAACCGGCCGCCAATCAAATGCTGGAGGTCGACCGCGAGCGGGTCTCTGCCGTGAAGCGTTGCACCAGCCTGCAGAAAGCGGCGGCGCAGCAGCAGTGCAACGCCGCCCTTGATGGCTGGTCACGGCAGCAGCTGGTGGGGCCGATCCGCGTCAATGTGAGCCACGGCCAGGGGAGCCTGCAACGGGTGGGGCCACCCACAGTGCCTGCAGCCCAGCTCAAGGGCGGCGGCAGCGCCTGGCTCGACGCCACCATGGCAGCCCTGGCCCGCGACAAGCAGCCCGTGTTTGTGGTGCTCGAGAGCGACGGCTTCGCCACCTACAGGGCCATCAAGGCCAAGGCGCAACAGCACGGCGTGCGCCTGGGCTGGGAGCCCTGGAATGCCGGGACAGCCGTCAACTTCTGGAGCAACGCGGGCCGCAGCCTCACCGTGCAATGACGTGTCTCTCCATGCCCCAACGATTGCTGCCCCTGCTGCTGCCCATGCTGATGGGGTTACCGCTGATGGCCCCGCTAGCGGCCCTAGCCAGCAGCGCCGTACCAAAGTTTCCAGCTGAACTGCAGCCCCTGGTCGCCGCACTCAAACGGGCGCGCTATGAGGTAAGGCTGGAACAACCTCCCCAGCAGGGCGCCTACGGTCTCACCGATACCCGCCAGCGGCGCATTTGGATCGCGCCGATCAGCATCGAGCTGGGCCTGGTGCGCGCCGCCTTGATCCATGAAGCGGTGCATGCGGCCCAGGGCTGCCCCAAAGGCCAGCTGAAGCCGATCGGCTGGAGCGTGGATCTGGACCGCAGAATTGAGCTTGAAATCAGCGGCCTGCTCTACAGGGGCTACCCGCGGGGCAGGTTTGAGGTGGAGCGGGAAGCGTTTTCAATGCAATCGCACCCCCGCGCGATTGAGATGCTGATCACGGCCCTCGACCGACGCTGCCGCTGAGGTTCAGCGGTTTCTGCGCTGCGACCAGGTGAGCGCGAGGCTGAGCTCCAGCATCGCAGCCATCTTGGCCTGGTCGGGTGGCAGGGTCTGCCCATGAACGGCGCAGCGGCGCTGCAGGGCCTGAGCCACCGCCGAGTCGGCAGGCAGGGTCAAGGAAGGCTTGTTGAGCCATTGCTGCAGAGCCGCAAACTCAGCCGGGCTGGCCGCAGCCACCGCAGCCGCCAGCTCAGCTGTAGCCAGGGGAAGCCGCTGCTGCGCCAGGGCAGCCAGGCTCTGATCAGTCGCTGGTAGGGCACGATCGAGCTGCCCGTCCAGCAGAAGCAGGTCGTAGCGCTGCCCCTGCTGCTGGAGGCCGGCGAGCAGGGCGGAAGCGGCCTCCTGCCAGGCCTCGGCAGAAGCCAGATCCTGCTGCGCTAACAGCTTCACGCCACCTGCGGTGAGCTGGGCCGCCACCAGCTGCAAGGAACCATTCTCCTGTCGGGTGAGGATCAAGGAGAGCACCAGTTGTTCTCCGGGGACTGCCGCGCCGCGGCGGCTACCGCCGGCCACCCCAGCCAGCCAACCGCGCAGGCCACGCTTGCCCTGGTCCACCGCCTTGGGCCCGTAAAGGAGGTAGAGCAAACCGGCCCCCAGCGCGAGGGCATCCAGCAGGTTGCCTCCGAGCAGGTTGGTCTCGCTGAGACTGCCCAGCAGCGACGCCGGTGTTGCAAGGGCCGCCGTGGCCAAGATGGGCAAGGGATCCAGCCGCAGGCCGCGCTCCCCGGCACCCTGGCCGAGGCCCTCGGCGGTGGAGTCACCACCATCGCCAGGCCCGCGGCCCTTGGCGATCTTGTCGGCGCCGGCATCGAGCCCCCCGACACCGGCGCCCTTGCCGGCAGGGTCGCCGGCAGCGCTACCGGTGCTCGTGCCGTCGTCATCTCCGGCGCCGGTGCCCAGGGCCATCAGCCCGCTCGAGGAGCCACCCGCCGACCCGGAGCTCAACAGCATGCTGAGCTTGGCGGCATTCTCGTATTGCGAGGGATCGATATCAACCAAGCCAGGCAGTGATCCATCACTACGTAAGCGGGTCACGACTGAGTCAGGACCTGGAGGTGGCGCACTGTTGCGGAGGGTTCCCTCCTGGGTGAGGGCAATGGTGGTGATCACCCCGAGCTCCCGCAGAATTGTGACCGGGGCACCCGGATCGCGGATGTTGCTTGCTGAGGGATCGTTGTCGCCGAAGACGTTGTTGCGCAGGAAAAAGCGCATGCCGGTGATGTAGTCGACCTGCTTGCCCTTCTCGCTCACCGTTTCGTAGATAAATTCAACGCCATCGCCAAGGCCCTCGCGACGGGTGAAGTCGTAATAGCCCGCGCTGGTGATGGGCGTGCCGTTCAGCTGGCGCAACGGTTGGCCATCGGCGGTCGCGATCGACCCACCCCAGGTAAAGAGTTTCTCGCCAGCTTCGTTTTTCTCGCCGGTGTCGCGCGCTCCGTAACTGGTGAGCACGTATTCAGAAACATATTTGAAATAGCGATCCTTGTCGCGGCCTTCGGGGTTGGCGGCGATCCAATCGCCGCGGCTAGTCGTTATGGCACCGACGTTGCCCACCACTTCGGCGATCACGGTGGTGGCGGTGCGGCGCAATTCGATCGTGATCTCGCCCGTGCGGGTGCCAGCCTGATAGCCAACGGTGACCTGTTGGTTGGCCCCTTCGGTGGTCAGGCCGGCGTAGGCAGCATGGAGGGGATCAAAGCTCCAGGCCCCACTGCTGGAGAGCGTGAAGCCCGCCGGTGCGGAGCCAGGCACAACCGTATAGATGAGCTCGTCGTTGCTGCGCAGCTGGCCCGAGAGGGTCGAGCGATAGAGAAGGGTGTGGGTGGGATCGGGGCCGCCATTCGCCCAGCTGGTGGGGGCCCAGGCGTTGATCGGCAGATCAAACAGGAACGGCACCGCCGAAGGGACGTAGTTGACCTCCTGCCCATCCAGCACCGTATTGCCGCCGAGGGCGGCCAGAAAGAGAGCGTTGTCGCTCTTCAGCTGGCTGTAGATGGAGGTGTTGAGACCCCTGGCCGTGCCGTTGCCACCGGCAGGATCCTGGAAGCCGGTGTCTGGGTTGGTGGGATCTAGAGCCAGCACCGCCTGAATCGCCTGCTCATCGCTGGTGAGACCGGCAATGCGCATGCCGGCACGGCCTGAAGCTTTGTTGGTGTCGATCAGGATCTGCACCTTCAGCTCCGTGGTGAGAGCCGGATCGCCGCTCGGCGACGGGCTATCGGTTACCTCGAGGCGTAGCTCGCCGAGCCGTTCAGCAGCCGTGAGCTTTTCGACGCCGCGGGCTGGCCTGAAGATCAGATCACGCAGCTGATCGAGGCTGTAGGTCTGCCCCTGAACTACAGCTGTGACGCCGCCGGCCAGCAACACTTGGCCGACCGTGGCATTCGGAAGCTGGGAGATGCGGTAGAGCAGCTGCTGCTGGCTGGCCTGCTCGAGCGCATCGCCACCGGCTCTGAACAGCAGATTGACCAGGCCAACGCTCACCGTCTTGTACAGGTTCGTGACCGGATCGACCTTCAATTTGGTGTTATCGATGAGGAGAGGCGCCAGCTCTGCTAGTGAAGTGCGTACCGGCGTGTCGTTCACCGCCAGCACGTTGATCGTGAAGGTCTCCGTTGTCGTCAGGCCGCCCTGCGCCGCTGCTCCGTCGCTCACCGCATAGGTGAAGCTGCCGGTGCCATAGGCATCCGCTGCCGCCCGGAACTGCAGAGCCTGCATCTGCTCCTGGCTCAGCTGGGCACCTGCCGTCACGGGGGAAAAAGCATTGTTGGCATCCAGCAGGCCGATCTGCCCCAACCGAGCGGCCGGCACCGCCGTGACCGTGAAGGTCAACGTCTGGCTGGCCTCATCGGCGATCTGGCGCAGCTGATCGCTGGCCGGATCACGACCAGCTCCGGTGGCCCAAGCCAGATTGGCCAAGCCCAGCGACGTGATCGCCGCATCCTCGATCACATAAAGCGCCTTGGGGCCAGCATCCAGACGCCGGGGCGCGTCGTTCACCGCATTAATCGTGAAGCCGTTGGTGGCGGCCAGGCGGCCGCCGTGGCTATCAACCACGTCGTAGGCCAGGGTCACCGGGCCATTGGCATGGACCTCGGGCGTGAAGGTCCACTGGCCATTGGCGTCAACAGCCAGGCGGCCATTGCCGCTACTCACGTGAACGTTCTCTACACGCAGCTGATCGCCCGGATCCGGATCACTGAAGCCCTGCAGCAGCTGGGCGGTGGTGAACGTGCTGGGCTGATCTTCGGCGGTATTGGGCAGCACGGCCTGAGGGGTGCCCGCGAGCTGCGGCGCGGTGTTGATCCCCGCCAGGGCAGCAGATAGTTCAACAGGTTGCTCGCGACCATTGATCAGCAATCGGGCTGCATCGTTGCTGACCCCCATCACCTGGGCCGCTTCAAGCGTCAGGTTGCCGAAGAGCTGGGCCGCAAAAATCTCGCCCTCATCACCGGCGCTGTCGACAGCATTGAGCTGGGAGCTCCCTTCCAGCCAGTGGCCGATCTCCTCAAGCAACACGGCCTGCAGTTGCTTCTTTGGAGCGCTGCGCAAGGTTTCGCTGAGCAGGATTGTGTTGCTCTCGCCCAGGTAGGCCCCTCGCACCTGGCTGCTTTCAAAGCGGGCCCATTGGATCTGGGGCTGCTGCTCAGCTGCGAGAAAAGCCTGCACTATCTGGCCAACAGCAGCCTGGTTGGATTCGTCAAAAGCAACAGCGATCGCCCCATCGAGCCGGCCCCTGGCTTGGGCCTCTTGCAGGCTTTGGCGGGCAAAATCCACGAGCCCAACCGCATCGCCAAGCACGGTTGTCGCGATTGCAGTGGCGCCACCCGATAACGCTGTGATGGTTGGGGCTGGCTCAAGCACGGACGGGACCAGCTCAAAGGCCTGGCCTGGCCCAAGCGGCAGCACGCTTGCCAAGGCCTCAGGCGCAATCAGATCGCTGCCAAGCTGAAGGCTGCCGCCCTCAGGCGCCCCGGCCAGCAAATGAACCTGGCTGTAGTCACTGTGGGCGAGGGCATCGGCGATCTGCTGCAACCCCGACGCACCGGGCTGCAGAAAGAGCAGATCGGCGCCGGGGGGCTGGCTGCCCAGAGCATCGAGGTGCTGCTGCCAGCCGGCACTGCTGGTGTCGACCACCAGCAACAAGCGCTTGGATGCATCGGCTGATGGGCCGTCATCCCGGGCGGCCGCCCAGCCATTGAGCGCTGAAAACTGGCGACTACCTGGATCGAGCAAGGTGGAGCCGCTCTGGCTCTGCAGCCAGGCCTCTAGCTGCTGCACCTGGAGCAGGCTGCGGCTCATCAGGTCGTCGGCAGCTCCGCTTTGATGCCAGGCCTGCAGCTCGGGCTGGGGGCTATGGCCGCCATTGAGCTCGCCCGCATCGCCGCACCCTTGCGGCTGGGCATCGAGCTGATCGTGATACTGGCGATCGAGAGGTGACATGGGGGCTCCTCCTTAACTCACAGGGCCGGGATTGGCCGCTAGGGCCAAGCTCAGCTCCACCAGGGTGGCCATCGAGGCCTGCTTGGCGGGCATGGCCTTGGCATAGATCTCGGCCCGCTGCTGCATCAGCTGGGCCAGGGGGTTGTCGTCGGCCAGGGGTTGGCTCGGGTTTTGCAGCCATTGCTGCACCTGATGGCGCTGCTCGGCGTTGCATCGGGCCAGACCATCACTGAGGCTGCGGGTGACCAGCTGGGCGGTGCTGGTACCCAGGCCCTTGAGGAGCGAGGTCTGGGCCTGCAGCTGCGGATCCACCAGCACCTGTTCGGCCTGGGCCAGGCCGCTACCGCGCAGGCGATCGAGCAATTGGCGCATGCTGTAGTCGATCTGGGCCTGGCTGCCCGAAGTGGCCATGCCCGCCCCGGGCGGCAGATCCTGTTGGGCCAGGATCACTAGGCCTGTGCTGGTGACACGGGCAGCCACGAGGCGCTCGCTGCCGTTGTCGAGCTTGATCGCAAACACCGAGATCAGCTGCCTCTCGCGGCCGGCAGCAGGGCCAAAGCCGCTGCCAGCAACCTGCTGCGCCCGGCGTAGAAGCCCGCGCATCCCAGCATTGCTCGCCAGGGCGGCCTTGGGTCCATAGAAGCCGTACACCACACCCATGCCGAGCATCAGGGCATCGAGCAGGTGGTTGCCCATCAGCGAGCCCTCCTGCAGGCGGCCGACCACAAACGAGCCATGGCCCGCGGTGGTCTCGGCGGAAGCCGGGCTGCTGATCAGCGGCTGCAACAGGCTGCTGCGATCGGGCTGGCTCTTGGGGCCCTGATCTAGACCCTGCCCGAGCAAGGCCAGCAACGCCGGGCTGCCTTGGCCGGCAGCCGCACCCACTCCAGCCAGCTGCGCCTTACCGGCCCCTTCGGCATTGGCCAGGCCTTCCCCCCCTTCGCCCCCATCACCAGCCGAGCTCAGGCTGCCACCAAAGCTCATCGCAGCGCTGGAGCCCCCTGACGTGACCAGTAACGATGGATCGAGACGCTCTGAAGCCGCACCCGAGGAGCGGCCCAGGGCACTGATCAGCGTGAAGGAGTTGTCGAGGACATTGGGCCCGGAGCCGGTCCCCACCCCACTCCCGTTGAGAAAGGACGTATTGGTCGCGTTTGTGATGCTTGTGCTATTGCCGATCACCGGCAGCAAAGCAACCGTAACGCCGGGGTCAACGATGACGCCATCCAGGGGGTTGTTGTCACCGAACATGTTGTCGGTGAAGTGAACATTTACTGATTTGATGTACTCAAAGCCATCATCGAGGGTGACGTACTCGAAGACACCACCATCACCGCTAGCGCCGAGTCGGGTGAAGTCGTAATAGCCTGCGGCTTTGATGATCTGGCCATCCAGTGTGGTCAGGGGCTGCTGGTTTTTTGTTCCGATGCTGGCCGTAGGCACACCCTCCCAGGTGTAAAGCACTTCGCCATCAGTGTTGTATTGCACATTGCCCGCGGCATCGAGGTCCATGCGGGCTCCATAGGCCCTTAGGGTCTGCTCCGAGATGAACTTGAAGTAGCGATCAAAGGCGCGGCCCTGCTCGCTGGAGCGGGAGAGTTGTTTGACCTCAATATCGTTGTTGGCGCCAGGTGTGGGCTCGGTGGAGTATTCAATGAGATAACTAGTTTGAACTCCGAAACGCGTGGAATCGAGATCCACCAACTCATTATCGGGTGCACGGGCGATGTTGAAGCTGAAATTCACTGGAGTGGAATTGGGTAGGAAGTGCGCCTTCTGACCATTGATCGAGGTGGCTCCACTGGCTCGCTTCATGAACAACGGGTTGGAGGGATCAAGGCGGCTGTAGACCGTGGGATCGAGGGTCTCAATCCCATCGGAGCTCGTGAGGGTATTGGCGGCGGCATCAAAATCGTCCAGGAAGCCCTTAAGCACCCCTGGATCAGGATTTTCCCCCAGCAAGGCCAGCAGCACCTCCAGCGCTTTGGCTGCAGCACCATTGCCCGACACATAGATCGGCAGCGACTCTTCGGTGGGCTGCAGCGACCCACCGTCGATGGCCCCGGTCTCGCGGATGCTGAAGCGGAAGCTCGACAGCCGGTCATCAGCAGCCAGGGCCAAGGCATCTCCATCGGTGAGGAACTGCATGCCGCGCAGTTGAACAAGGCTGTAGGCCTGCCCCTGCACCACAGCGGTGACGCCATCGCCAAGCACCACCCGGCCGAGGGCTAGGGGCGGCAGGGCGTTGATCAGCACTTCGAGTTGCTGGGAGTTCTGCTCAGCCAGGTTGCCGCCAGCGTGGAAGGCAATCGCCTGCAGGCCCAGGGGAATGGGCTGATACCTGCCGTTCTGGTAATCGAGGCTGGAGCGGGTAATGATCAGCGGCACCAGCTCTGGTGAGGTGCGCACCGGTGCATCGTTCACCGCCAGCACGTTGATTGTGAAGGTCTCCGTTGTCGTCAACCCGCCCTGCGCCGCCGCTCCGTCGCTCACCGCATAGCTGAAGGTTTCGGTGCCATAGGCATCCGCTGCCGCCCGGAACTGCAGTTCCTGCATTTGATCCAGACTCAGCTGGGCACCTGCCGTCACCGGCACAAAAGCATTGTTTGAATTGGCATTCAGCAAGCCGATCTGCCCCAACCCAGCGGCTGGCAAGGCCGTGATCGTGAAGGTCAACGTTTGGGTGGCCTCAGCGGCGATCTGGCGCAGCTGATCGGTGGCCGGATCACGCACAGCTCCAGTGGCCCAGGCCAGATTGGCCAAGCCCAGCGGCGTGACTGCCGCATCCTCAATCACATAGAGGGCCTTGGGACCATCATCCAACCGCCGGGGCGGGTCATTGGTACCGGTGATCGTGAGGGTGAGCACCGCCTTGTCGGAGGTGTAGCCATCACCCACGGTGTAGTTGAAGGCCTCGCTCAGGGTTTCGCCTACTGCCAGGGCTTGCACGGCCGGGTTGCTGTTGTCGAGGTGGTAGGCGTAACTGCCGTTGCTGAGCAGAAGCAACTTGCCATAGGTACCACTTAGGGCACTACTGCCATAGGTGGCCAGAGCACTGGCTGCACCGGGTGGCAGCACGCTGCGCTGCACCGCGCTGCCGGTGATAGCCGCGCCGAGCTGATTGCTGCTGTTGACCTGCTGGAACAGCTCGGCCGAGAAGGCAACTGGATCACGCACATCAGGGTTGATGCTGAGCTTGAAACCGGGGCTTTGCAGATAGCTGTTGAGGCGGTTCCAGGTCCCGCTGAGCACGATGGAACCAGTGTTGTCGCCGCTAATGATGGTGATGCCAGCGCTTTCACCGGCTTCAAAGCGCCCTTGGCTGGGGTCGCTCAGCTGCACTCGCGCCATCACAGCGGCACTGCCAGTGCCCGGATCGCTGAATAGGTTGGCTGTGCCCAGGGTGGGCATGATCACTCCGAAGCTTCCTGCACCCTCCACGGACCCTGGACGGATCTCGAGGATGCTCAGCGGATCGCCCTCCAAGTCGGGATCGTTGGCCACCAGGTTGCCGGTGGCGATGGCACTGGTGCCACCGTCTTCCTGCACCGTGGCGGCATCGTTTATCGCCTGCGGTGGTGAATTGGCGCGAATCAGGATCACCGCGTCTTCCGTGCGCACGCCACCGTTGCCGTCGTCCACGCTGACGCGGTAGGTGAGTTCGGCGGTTTCACCGGAGCGAAGGAAGGCGCTGGCCTGTTGGCTGGTCTGATAAGTCCAGGTGACGGCGCCGTTGTTGTTGTTTCCTGCAACGGGCTCCACCTTGAAGGCCCTGTTGCCGGGGAAGGGCCCTGTTTGCAGCGAGTTTGTCGTTGCAATCTCGTCGCTGACACTCCAGCGGCCAGCATCGAAGCGGGTGGTGTCCGCCTTGGTGAACACGGCGCTCACAAAGGTAAAGCTGCCGGTGGGTCGGTCGGTGAGATCCAGATCGGTGAAGCGAATCGTGCCGCTCTCGGTGTAGTCGCCGTTGAATTGGGCCAGGCCGAGGTTGATCTCGCCGCGGGACGGGCCACTGATGGCCTGGCCATCGTTGTTGAGCACGGTGAGCACAGGCGCATCGCTGGAGCCCGTGAGCGTGACCGTCACTGTCTGTTGGGCATTGGCTCCGGCGTTGTCGCTCACCGTCACGGTGAAGCTGGCAGTGACTGTTTCGTTGGCCCCCAGGAAATCAATTTGTTGTTCCTGGATGTTGTAGGCCCAGTTCACCGAGCCGTTATTGGTGTTGCTGCCGGCCGGGGAGATGCTGAATCCTGCATCCAGGATTTGTTGTTGCGCTGTGCTCAGAGCGAAGACCGATCCGTCAGCCCGTTTGGCCACCATGCTTATCAAAACTCGGCTTGGGTCTGGCCGGTTGGTGAGATCAAGGTCGGTGAAATTGAAGCTTCCAGTATCCGAGAGCGTGACGGAGGAGCCGCTACGGTTGGCTGTCTCAGTGATGGCTCCTGAAACGTCGTGCCCAGGGCCAGTGGCGTTATTGGAAGCCGCTAAATAGTGCTGTTCGATGCGTGCAGACTGCAGAACCTGTCCATAGATGGCAAATTCATCGATCAGTCCATCAAATTCGCGAGTGAGACTGGATGCCCAGGCTCCGATCGTTCCGTTGGCCAGGGTGACAGCCTGTTGGCCGATCGTGGCTGTACTCACCAACGTTCCATTGAGGTAGTACTGAACGTTGTTGGTGGCTTTGCTGGAGTCGTAAGTGGACACCAAATGTGACCACTGGTTGGCGGGAACCACGAGGCCAAAGGCGTCGTTGCTGCTGCCGGTATTCACGGAGAACTCAAGGTTGGCACCCCCACTGGCCAATTGCCAATGCAGACCGCCCGTTGGCCAGTCATTCGTGTTGTAGATGGTGTCGAGGGAGGTGATCGTCCTGGGCATCACCCAGGCCTCAATGGTCACTGCGCCGTAAGTTCCCAGGGCTGGAACCAAGATGTGGTCGTCGGTTGCGCCGTTATCGAAGTTGGCAGCTTGGCCCAGTGCGGAGAAACCAGAATTGCTCAGTGAAATCGTGTTCTGGTAGGTGCCTGTTTGAGCATTACCGGAGGAATCGGTGGCAGCGGCTCCACTGTTGCCACTGGCATCTTCGAAGCGGTAGTACACCAGGGGTTGATCAGCAACCACGACATCGCGGTAACTGGGCGGCGGCGTAATGACGGGCCCATCATTGGTGCCTGTGACGGTGATCTTGACGGTGGACGTGGAGCGATCGCTTTCCTGGCCAGTGCGATCGGGTGAGTTGTCCTGAACGTTGACGGTGTAGGTGAGCTCGAGGGTTTCACCGGCGGCGAGGAACTCAAAGGCGTTGTCGCCGCTGCTGCCGGAGGAGAAGGTCCAGGTGAAGTCGGAACCAGCGGCGGGGTTGGCGGGTAGGGCCGAGGTGCCGCCGGTTGCGGAGAGGGTGAGCATGGCCTTGAGGGCTGCATTGCTGGTGGCTGCAGGAACCGTTCCGGCGTAGGTGCCACCTGTAATGGCAACGGAGTCCACCGTTGCGGCGATGGTGTCGGTGAGGTCGATGTCCATGACGGTCATCGAGCCGGTGGCGGTGATGGTGGTGTTGGTCTCGCTGAGTGCTGCGGTATCGGGCCCGTTGGTGATCAGCGGGGTGTCATTGGTGCCGGTGAGGGTGACGGCAACGGTGGTGGTGGCAGCGGCGGAAGCGTCGGAGCCAGTGGCGCCGCTGTTGTCGGTGAGGGTGAGGGTGTAGGTGAGGGTGAGGGTTTCGCCCTCGCGCAGGAAATCAAAGGCCGCGTCGGCGGAGGATCCTGAGGTGAAGGTCCAGTTGAAGGTTGTGCCGCCGCCGGTGGTGTTGGCAGCCATGGCGGAGCCGGCGGCTGGATTGCTGAGGGCGAGCATGGCCTTGAGTGCGGCGTAGCCATCGGCACTCGAACCAAGAGCTGCCGGGAGGGTGCTGCCGGAGGTGGTGAAGGAGCCTGTGAGTGCAACGGAGCTCACGGCGGCTGCCACGGTGTCGGTGGTGTCGACGTCGGTGACGGTGAGGCTGCCGTTGGTGGTGAGCGTGGTGTCGGTTTCGCTGAGAGCGGCGGTATCGGCCCCACCGGTGATCACGGGAGTGTCGTTGGTGCCAGTGATGGTGATGGTGACGGTGTTGGAGCCACTTAGGGGAGTTGCGTCGTCATCAGTGGCGGTGATCGTGTAGGTGAGAACGAGGGTCTCACCCTTACGCAGGTAGTTAAACGCTTCTGAACCTGAGTTGAAGGTCCAAGTGAGTGTCTCGCTGACTTGAGTGCTATCGAGAATTGGTTGAGGTGATGTGTTGAACATCGCCAGCAGATCACTAGCCGAGGGAGCTGCGGCATCACTCTGGTTTGATGTGCCTGAAACAACGAGACTGTGGCTCAGGCTGACAATGTCGGTTCTGTTGGGGTCGCTGACCGTAAGGGTGCCTGTGCTGGTCAGTCCAGCATTTGTTTCGATTAGTGACGCACTTGTATTCGCGCTGGAGAGGCCGCTGGCGGTGATTCTGAAATTGTCAATGGCGCCTGCAAAGCGACCGTTCGTTGGGTTCTTGCTTTCAATCCTGACTCGAATATCGCCAGTTCCATCACCAGTGTAGCCAAATGATTCGCTTCGATATGATGAAGTACCACTAAAGGCACCCGGGTTGAAGAAGGTGTCCTTGAGAATTGAGCCTGATCCATTCAGTATGACAATCCTCAGTTGATCTGAATCGGTTGTTGCTTGAGAGGCGTCTTGATAGACCGCTGGGGCGATCTCGAAAGTAACTGTGTAGCCAGTTCCAGATTCGTTGGCTGCGATCGGATTTGAGAGTGCTTGGTTGTCCGCATAAATCATGAGGGCATCGTTGGTAGTTCCAGCGCCTCCGCGCCCCACTACGTGTAGAGCATTTGCTCCTGAGCCGCTCCATCCCGGGATGGTTGCACCATATTGGACTGGCTCATTGGTGAGGTATTGACCGCCATTCTTATTCCCATCGAGTGCGTCAAAGTTCTCTAGGAACTTGTTCACCTGGGCTGCTGGTATCGTGATGGTTGGCGCATCATTTGTCCCGATGATCGTGATGGTAACGACTTGATCATCGTGTGCACCTGAACCATCGGTAACTCGCAGGGTGTATGCAATTGTGAGGGTTTCGCCCGAGCTGAGATGGCGGAATTCTTCGCTACTGGAGTTGAAACTCCAGTTCAGCTGATCAACAACCTCAGTGCCGGAGAGGACGGAGCTTGGAGTGTTGGGGCTGATGGACAACATTGCCAACAGTGCGCTGTTATTCGAGAGCAGGCCCGCCGTGACTCCCGATACGCTGACACTTTGCACGGAGGCGGCAACAGAATCTGTTAGGTCCAGATCAGAAACCGTGAGTGTTCCAGCGCTTGTGAGTGTCGCCTTCTGCGTTGGGAGTACTTTGGCGGCTGAGTTGGTTGACCCAATGGTGATCAAGGGCGCGTCGTTGGCGCCATTGATAGTGATCGTGACATCTTGGGTGCGGGCATGGACTTCGTTGGAACCAGTTGCAGTGAGGTGACCGCTGGCGTCTGTGGCAGAGATGCGGTAAACCGCAGTGACCGATTCTCCCGATGCCAGGTATTGCGTTAGGGCGTTATCGATGGAGAAGGCCCAGTTGACCGTGCCAGAGTGCGCAGCGGAGCCAACACCAGCACCGGTGATGGTGAAGGAGTTCGCAATGTCCCGCAGGGCCGCATCGAGGGCAGGGGAAATAGAGCCGCCACCACCAGCAATCGAGCTGGACAGGTTTGTGCTGGTGGCACCGTTGAGATAGGTGCCGCTGTTCAGTGCATTTGGAGTTGTCGACCGGTTGGTTGCACTAGCTGTGTTGTCAAAGATGTAATTGCCAAGCAGACCCTCGCTGGCCGCAGAAACAAGAGAATCCTTGCTGGCCAATATCTCGCTTGCTGTTCTTGCTTTGTTCCAGATGCGAACATCAGCTATGTCTCCATTGATCAATCGACCAATCGTGTCGCGTCCAATGGTTAGAGGGTCTGTGTTCGACCTTGTGCTCCATGCCGTGCTGCTGAAGGCCTCTGATCCGTTGACATACATTCTCAGGGTGCTGCCATCAAAGCTAGCGGCAAGGTGGGTCCAGGAATTCCAATGAGAATTCATCACATTGTCCTGGTAGACATAGTTCGGTCCGTTCCAGAGGTAGAGCCTGCCACTCGTGTACACGCCCCAGCGGAATGAGCAGTTACCGTCGGATCCTTTGTTGAGAACGTTTTGCTCACCATCACCTGTCCCGCTGAGATTTACCCATGCCTCTAGTGTGAATGGATCTGAGCCGGAGAAGTTAAGAGCACTGTTGTTGGCTATTTCGACGTAGTCATTTGTTCCATCCAGGTGTAAGGCATTCTTGGCACCAGCTGATGCGGCTGCCGAGACAAAGGAACGGGTAACGAGAGATGTATCGGTGAGATCGAGATCGTCGTAGGTGATCGAACCGTTGTCGCCCAACAGGGCGGCGGAGACGTTGAGGGTTGAGGCTGCCGCGGCGAATGCCTGGGTGTTGTCGGCGTTACCAGTGCCGTTGGCCGCTGTCGTCGTGAGTGTGAAGGGCTTGCCGGCGGTGTCGGAGGTAATGGAGATGACTGCACCAGATGCCGTTGCGGTTATCGCATCAACGAGGTTGGAATTGGCGTTGATGGCAGCGGCGAGGTTGGTGGCGATGGCGGCGAGTGTGGTGTCAGCAGCGGTGACGGTGTAGACGACGCCAACGTTGTTGACGGTGGTGGTGATGGTGTCGCCGGTTTCGTAGAGGCCGGAGAGTGTGAGGGTGTTGACCTGAGCAGTTGCTGTCCCTGAAGGGGTAGTGCTGGTGTCTTCTATGACCGAACCGGTGACATCGACGATGGTGATGTCAGGAGTGTCATTGGTGCCTGTGACGGTGATCTTGACGGTGGACGTGGATCGATCGCTTTCCTGGCCAGTGCGATCGGGTGAGTTGTCCTGAACGTTGACGGTGTAGGTG
>Ga0310322_10010_pt1 | contig 21875 bp, 20 predicted proteins | sample LakEriER1LargeC7_FD_195536 | JGI IMG/M metagenome (GOLD analysis project Ga0310322, IMG submission 195536) | Enriched freshwater cyanobacterial communities from Lake Erie, Ontario, Canada - ER10.Large.C7 (v2) (version 2) | ecosystem: Environmental > Aquatic > Freshwater > Lake | place: Canada... | reverse complement strand
CCGCCGCGGCTCCGGCGGCCAGGGCTTGGCGCCAGAACCGGCCGCCATCCACGGCCCCGCCCGGCAGGCCGACAAACAGGCTGCCCGGAGCGATTCGGCGCGAATCACAGCTCACGTCGCCCACTTCAGGGTTGGGCAGACCCGGGGGCACGGCCACGCCGGCCTGACGCAGAAGCGGATGCAGTAAGGGATGCGGCAACGGGCTCATCGGGGGGCCGGAGCGCTGGATGGGCCCAGTTCTAAGCCGCCGGCGCCTGCGGGCCTGTTCGCCGCAACCAGTCCGCCAGCCCCGATCCCGCCAGCCGAGGGGAGACCCGCGGCAGCTCAGCCAAGCTGCCATCTGGCCTGCGGATCGCCAGCACGGGCACGCTCAGGCCATAGCGGCCCTGCAGCTGTAGATCGCTATCCACATCCACGCACTCCAGCGGCGGCGCCGGTTGCAGCGCCCTTAGGCGCTCCTCCATCCCCTCACAGAGGCAGCAGCCCTGGCGTGTGAAGAGCACCAGGGCAGGAGCGGATTCGCTCTGGGCTGGGGTGGGCATCGGGGTACTGGGTGGGCTGGGCAGCTTCAATCCGGCACGGGATCGCAACCGCAGGGGGTGAACGGGTGGCAGCGCAGCAGGCGCCGGATCGTCAGCCAGCCGCCGCGCCAGGGGCCATGGCGGCCGATCGCCTCCAGCCCGTAGGCGCTGCAGCTGGGGATGAAACGGCAACGGGGCCCGAGCAGGGGCGAGATCCATTGGCGGTAGGCCCCGATCAGGGCCAGCAGCAGGGCCTGCAAGGCCCCGGACAGGGCAGCAAAAACCTGCGCCATACCGGACGTTAGGATCGCCTGCTGGCGTTGCACGGGCTGGGAGAGGGGATTGCGATCTCCAGCATGCTCCCGAATCCGCCACGCCGGCGTTCTCACCCTCGATTTCTTCCCTTATGTCTCGCTACCGCGGCCCTCGCCTGAGGATCACGCGGCGCTTGGGGGACCTTCCCGGTCTCACCCGTAAGTCCGCCAAGCGGGCTTATCCCCCCGGTCAGCACGGCCAAGCCCGTCGCAAGCGCTCCGAATACGCGATCCGCCTCGAAGAGAAGCAAAAACTGCGCTTCAACTACGGCATTTCCGAACGTCAGCTGGTTCGCTACGTCAAGAAAGCCCGTGCCCAGGAAGGCTCCACCGGAACCAACCTGCTCAAGCTTTTGGAAAACAGGCTTGATAACGTCTGTTTCCGCCTTGGTTTTGGCCCCACCGTCCCTGGCGCCCGCCAACTGGTCAATCACGGCCACGTCACCATCAACGGCCGGGTTGTCGACATCCCCAGCTACCAATGCCGCGCCGGCGAGGTGGTAGCGATCCGCGAACGCAAGGCCAGCAAGGAGCTCGCCCAGGCCAACCTCGAGTTTCCAGGCCTGGCCAACATTCCGCCCCACCTCGAGTTCGATAAGGCCAAGATGTCGGCCAAGGTGGGTGGCAAGATCGAGCGCGAATGGGTCGCCCTCGAGATCAACGAACTGCTGGTGGTGGAGTTCTACTCCCGTAAGGTCTGAAGCCTATGGAGCCGGCGCTTCCTGCTGGCCTTCCTGCCCTTCAGCCAACCTGCTACCCGAGCCCTCGCCCCTTGCGGGGGCTTTTGGTTTGTCTTCGCAAAAGGTGGATTGGGGCCGCCATGGCTTTGAGCCTGGGGCTTGGGATACTGAGAGGGTTGGGCTTCATGAACACAACCCATCATCTCGGGCGGAAATAATCGCTTTATAGGCTGTTGCCTAGATCGGCATCACTTGTGGCGTTTTCTCGGGTTCAGGAGCATCAATCACATGATGAACGCCAGTGGAGAACTTGATGATTAAAATCTTATCCAAGTCACTGCATTTTGACGGCTATTCATGGGCTTAAGTCGCATCCCGCTTGGGGTACTTAATTGTCTTGATCGCTTTTCCGGATCTCACGATTAGCGTTGCTATGCAGAATTGGAGCGGTTGAGTTGTGTTGCGAGGCTTGGGTGCTACAAGCCTAAGCGATGGACTCTGCCAGGCTGGCAGTCATCAACAAGAAGCGATGACTTGGTTTTACTAAGATAACTCAAGGCATTCAGTCTTGTTGGTTTTATCGTGAATTTTATATGGAGTGTTTTCAGATTCTTGTGGTGGAGTTGGTGAAAATCTAGATGAAAGCGACTCTTTGCAATACTGACAAAAATTCTCAAGCCATCACCACAGCCACGGGGGCCGATCGTTGGAGAAGCGGCCTGGAACATTGGGCCCAAGGTATAAACGAAGCCTGCGGCCTTGCTTTCCACGTCGACCAGGTCAGTTGCCAGACTCAGATCCTCTCCAGGGAGAGAGAACTTGAATAGATGCTGATCTCCGGCGGTAGGAACCGCAACTTCAAGGGGGATCGGAACAATGTAAGGCTACTCTTCGTGGCCATCAGCAGCACCCTCGAGCGGCTGCCACACCAGATCAACGTGGTTTATGGGTACCATATTGAGCCAACCTATTCGGTGTCAGCTGGCAGACTTGCCATGGGCTCCCAAAACAATTTTGCCGGCCTGTTGATCTAGGTTGCTGATCCGAGGTGAGCGACCGCCCATCTTGATTGGGGACCCAGGCTCCCTTGTTAACTAGTGTCCGGACGATCTTAAGGAGACGGGCTAGTGTTGTTCGAGCTACTCATTCGTGATCTGACCCAGCAACCACTCAGTGCAGCCTCCTGTTCCACAGAAGTCCTCGCTGATTTCACTGATAGAAAGGATTTCCATAGACCGGGAGCTTCGCATCCCCCTTGCGCAGGTGCTGGAAAGCCCCAAGTTACCTATGGTGAATCTAATTCGATCAGCACTTCCCCTTTCGCATGGATGCGCCCATAATGAGTTCAGCCATTCAGTGAGGAGCAATTTGCTTAACATGCAAACTAAAAGCTTGTTTAAGATGCGAAACCTGCTGGGTCTGTTGAAATCGAGACGCCTTTCCGCCCTGGCGAATGCTCCAGCGAGGTTCTTGGTGTTGCTATTTCTCGGCCTGATGTTGCTAGTGATTTTTTCTGGCGTGCAACATCGCAGCAAAGAAACCTATATTGATAATCCAAATGAGCAGGTCATTTCGGCCTCAGCATTTATCAAGACTTTCCCGGAGATCAAGGAAACGGCAGCGTATGTGGATCTAGGCCTCTACCTGGATAGCTTGTACGAGCTTGATATGAGCCAGCTCACCTTCAAGGCGCGGGGCTGGCTTTGGTATAAATGGACGAAGACACCCCTAATTGAGGGCAAGTTTGATCCCGGCCAGTTGGGTTCGTTTAACTTTAATTCGTTGGATCAAAAAGATGTCTACGAGCAGATTTCATCGAAGGTGCATGTGACAGAGGCTGATGGGCAAGGAGAAACTATCCATTGGAATGAGACTGCCTTCGATGTCAAGCTTGCAGCGCCGACGATTAGTCTAAAGAATTATCCCTTCGACCACCAGCGGCTCAGTATTTTAGTGACCGACCCAGTGCATGAAACCGTTGATCTAATGTACAGAATTGAGCAGTTTAGACTGCCTCCTAATCTCTTTAATATTTCGGGTTACAAGCTTGATGGCATTAGCTATGCTGATCAAGTTAGGGTCTACACCAGCAACTTTGAGGATTCTTCGGAGGTTTCTTTAAAAGACGGATCCGCCGATACCCAAAGCCAGGCTGCATTCAATATCTTCATCTCTAGGAATGCCCTGACCTCAGTCCTTGAGTATGTCTTGCCCATATTTGTTGTTTCCTTCCTTGCGGTTTCGGTCGTCGGTCTAGGGCTGGAATACTGGGAAGCCAAGATAACGACACCACCGGCCGCGATCCTTTCGCTTATTTTTCTGCAAAACACCTTCGGACAGGCTCTGCCTAGGCTTTCTTATATGACCTCCATGGACCTGATGTTTCTGATCGCCTATCTGGTTTGTATGCTCTCCTTCACTGATGCGCTATTTGACTGCTTGTTCAGCGATTCTAAGAATTACCGTGGTATCTACGGTAAGCTCGCTTGTGCAGCTCTTGCTCTTTCACCCTTGATTATGAAGGTCTGGCTGAGTGTTCCTATTTAGATCTGAACAGTGACACCTCTGGGAAGTTTGTCGGCAAGTAATGTGCGTTTGCTTTCCGGCATTCTTTGCTACTGCGTCTTCCCTCGGGCTATAATGAAGTTTGCTAATCAAGCAGCTTTTGATCTCTAAGTTGCTGATCAGTTCCGAAAATACCTTCCGTGTGTGCTTCCATCGCTTTGGAGCTTGACGTCAACGTAGTATTCCCGTCTTGCCTCTCCTATGCAGGCCCTCGCAACCTCTTGCCGATACGATCTAGGTGCCTCCACGTTTTGCCACCATCTCGGGCCGTTCCGATCTCGATCATCCAGGCTTAGGCTTTATCGCTACAGGTCTATCGGTCTGGCTTGTTGAACAGGAAGTTGAAGGCAGAAACAGATCGCCAGCATTTGTAATTGAGTACCTACCCCTTTTGGGGAGCCAAGCGGTGACGCGGTGGAAAATCTTTAAATTAAGAGAGACATGGTAGCTCCTGAGAATCCCGACGCGCGTCCCAATTCGTAAGGCCTACTTCGACTAGCGCACGCCACCGCGTAAGCATTTCGGAAGCCCTTTGGGGATCAGCATTCATGTTTAAGTCCCAAAATACTTGACGGCTGGTGCTGGAGAACTCCGACAACAGTGATTGCTTGACAGTAAAACGCGCAGGCAATGGCTGGATTGGTGCGACACGAGAGATTGGATTGGCCTTCTTCTGCTATTATTTTAGTCAATTAATGACTGCCAATGTTGCCGCCTCGCCTAATCAGCAAAATCAACCCTGAAAGTTGGGGGGGGATCCTTGATGCAACCTATGCGATTGTTTTGACCCTGTTGACAATAGAATTGCCTGCTCAGATCTTGTCCATATTGGACCGTATGGTCGACCTGGCTAAGGACACAACCCCTCAGCAGCTGGCTGGGATTAGGGTGGAGGTTTGGTTTGCATTCTTTAATTTAATCATCGGATATTTTGCAGTATTTGTAATTATCTATGACATATGGGCGTATCACCGAATTATTGTCGGTGTTAAAGGTCGACTGCATCTTCGCGCTATCTTGACGTCCTTCACCATGTTTCTTGGTACCCTTATACCATCCTTGCATTATGTGGTCAATGAGGTTCGACAGAAATTTATTTTTGCGGGAGCTATTGAAGGTTCGGCGATCATGTTTCAGTTGAATTTTGCGCGGGCTCTTGAATACCCGGTTATTGTTCTTACCTATTTCTTTATCTTTTTGCAGGCCGCTTCTGACCTTTCCCATTTGCGCGGAGCTATTACGCCTGCTGAAGAGAAGGACGTGCTGAGATTTGTCGCAAGAACAGCGTTGACAAAGGTGATTCTTGTGATTGCGCTAATTCTTGTCTTCGAGTTTGCTGGTACTCTCAATCCTGCTTTACGACTTGTTTGGGAGGAAGTTCCGGGTGTGCTTGGTATTACCGCGATATTTACCTTTATTAATCTTGATATAATTAGATTTTTACCGGGCAAGCTCTTTTCTCGATATCGTTGATTTTGAATATAGGGCTTTCCAGTAAGGCGATCCATTGCAATCTCGCCGGATCTCAATGTTTTTGGAAGTAATGTCGATGTTAATCGCCCCATGCCCGTTTAAAAGAAGTCCAAGAATCTTGTGACTAATTGGAGCGATCATCGCCTCAAGTTCTTGTTTGCAGAGTGCTGCATGCCTTTTGCCGGAGATGAGTTTGGAAAGCGCTAGGGTCTTCCCTTGCCTTCTTTGACGTTGGGTGCATCCTTGCTCAATATGTGCGAGGCCCTGAGCTCGTAATATCGCGCTTGAGTGATTGTATCGGCGTATTTTTATGGGCGGTTGCCAATGTCCTCTAGGTTTCCTCCCGGGACGCTTTGGGGGCCTTTCCTGCTCACTCTGGAACTCCTGCTAGGTTGCAATTGGGAACCCCAATTAACTCTTTCGTGCGACTATAGTTGCGTTGCTCGCTGTGGTTTGGTGACGTTCACAAGTTGTGCGTGCAAGACCCCTGAGAGCATGGAGCTATCCCTGGAGTTGCTTGCCAAGGTCAATGCTATTGAAGTGTGCCGCTTTGATGGCCCAGCCCTCGGGCTGCTGAGCCCTTAGCCGTTAGGTTGTAAGCCCTGAATCAGCCCCTTCAAGGCCGCCGTGACATCGGCCTGGCGCATTAAGGCTTCTCCCACCAGCACCGCCTCGGCCCCGGCCGCCCGCACCCGGTCCAGGTCGGCGCGCTGGACCAGGCCCGATTCACTCACCACCAGGATCCCCTTGGCCCGCAGGCGCTCGCCGTGGGTTTCGAGCAGGGTGGTGGTGGTGCCGAGGTCCACCTCGAAGCTGGCCAGATCGCGGTTGTTGATGCCAACGAGGCTCACGCCATCAAGGGTCAAGACCCGCTCCAGTTCGGCGCCGTCATGCACTTCTACGAGCACGGCCAGGCCCAGGAAGCGGGCCACCTTGAGCAGGTAGGCGAGGTCCTGGTCAGTGAGGATCGCTGCGATCAGTAGGGCGGCGTCGGCGCCGGCGGCCCGGGCCTGATAAAGCTGGTAGGGGCTGAGGATGAAGTCCTTACAGAGCAGGGGCAGATCCACCACCTGGCGCACCTGCACCAACACTTCAAAGCCCCCCTGGAAGAAGGCCTTATCCGTGAGCACCGACAGGCAGCTGGCACCGCCTGCGGCGTAGCCCCTGGCGATCGCTTCCGGATCGAAATCCTCCCGGATCACGCCCTTACTGGGGCTGGCCTTCTTGATCTCGGCGATCACGGCCGGTTTGGGCGCGCCGGCGCGCAGGGCGGCGAGAAAATCGCGGGTGGCGGGCAGAGCTGCGATCTGCTCTTTGAGTTTTTCCAGCGGCACCCGCTCCCGGGCGCTGGCCACCTCCTTGTCCTTTTCCCAGACAATTTTTTCGAGGATGTGGCGCGGCTCCTCCTCCGGATGGGGGATGCCAAACATCAAATGGGCCACCTTCACGGGGGGGTTGGGCGGCCGGCGACGGATCTCCATCGGCTCAGACCCCCAGCGGCTGGCGGGCCGGTTCCGCGGCGGCTGCCGACGCTGCAACAGCCTGGGCCGCCTGCTTGTAGGCCACTTCTACCAGCTCACTCAAGGTGGGATGGGTATGCACCTCGGTGGCCAGCTGGCTGACGCTCTGGCGTCGGGCCACGGCGTTGGCGATCTCCTGGATTAGGTCGGCCGCATGCAGGCCATAGAGGTGGGCCCCCAGCACTTCACCGGTGTCCTTACGGAACAGCAACTTCATCAGGCCATCGCTTTCCAATTCGGCCAGGGCCTTGGTGTTGGCCTTGAAATAGCTGCGCACTAGCCCCAGCTCAAAGCCTTCGCTGCTGGCAAGTTCCTTGGCTTCCAGCTCCGATAGGCCCACCGAACTGATCTCGGGATGGGTGAAGGTGGCCGCCGGAATCGAGCGGTAATCGATGCGGCGCCGGTGGCCCAGGATGTTGTCCACGGCAACCGCCCCCTGGGCAGCGGCGGTGTGGGCCAGCATCATTTTGCCGGTGACATCGCCCACGGCCCAGAGGTGGGGCACGGGCGCCCCATTCACCAGCACCCGCATCTCGTCATCCACCGGGATGAAGCCCCGGTTGGTTTCGATCGCCAGGGAGCCGAGGTTGAGCTCCTTGCTCACCGGCACCCGGCCGGTGGCCACGAGCACCGCATCCACCTCCAGGGTTTCCACCGGCTCCTTGGTGGCCATGGCCACCAGCTCGATCCGCACCGGCGAGCCGGGGGTCACCTGGCGGGCCAGGACGCCAGCGCGGGCGTCGATGTCGCGGCCCTCGATCAGGTTGCGGGCGGCGATTTTGGCGATGTCCGGATCAAAGGTGGGCATCACCCGATCGAGGGCTTCGATCATGGTCACTTCACAGCCGAGGGCGGTGTAGACATCGGCAAATTCCAGGCCGATATAGCCGCTACCGATAATCGCGATCCAGCGCGGCAACCATTCCAGGCTGATCGCCTCATCGCTGGTGAACACCGTGCGTCCATCGGTTTCGATGCCGGGGGGCACGAAGGGATCGGAGCCCGTGGCGATGATCACCTCGCGGGCGCTGAGGATGCGGTCCACGCCGCTGATTTCGCGGATCCCCACCTTTTGGGAGCCCTCAAGCCGGCCCTTGCCCCGCAGGATTGTCACGCCGGCCCGCTCCAGGGTCTTGGTGAGGTTGGAGCGGATCGTGGCCACCAGCTGGTTGGCGTGGTCGGCAATTTTCTGGCGCTCGAAGCGCACCGGCGCCGCATGGATGCCAAAGCCGGCCAGATGCTTGGCATCGGCCAGTTCGCGCACCCGGCCGCTGGCGGCCAGCAACGCCTTGGAGGGCACGCAGCCCCGGTTGACGCAGGTGCCGCCCATGTCGCGCGATTCGATGATCGCCGTGCGCAGGCCATGGTCGGCGGCATGTTTGGCCGCATCGAAGCCGCCATAACCGGCCCCGATCACGATCACGTCGAAATCAAAGCCCACTTCACCAAAGCCAGGGGCGCTGGAGGCATCGGAACTGGAGGCGCTCACCGAAGGACCCTGCGGTTGTTAAGGGCATTCTCCCCCGTCACCCCCCCAGCCGTTGGCGCCAGCGTTCCAGCAACAGGGGCGCCGCCGCCAGGGCCACATTCAGGGATTCCACCGCGGCGGCATGGGGGATCGTGACCCGCTCGCTGGCTAGGGCGATCAGGGCCGGATCCAGCCCCGCCCCCTCATTGCCGAGCAATAACACCGTGGGCTGGCCCCAATCCAGCTCCCAGTAGCGCCGCACCGCTGGGGCCTCCCCAGGCTTCAATCCCGGTGCCACCACCGTGGCCACCACCTGGCTGCCCTGGCCAGCGGCTTGGGCCAGGGCCGGCGCCAGATCCTGAAGCTGCCGCAGGGGCAGGGCCAGGGCAGCCCCCGCCGAGGCCCGCAGCACCTTGGGCTGGTGCGGATCGGCCCCGCCCGCCAGCCACACCTCCTCCACGCCGGCGGCTAGGGCGCAGCGCAGCAGGGTGCCCAGGTTGCCCGGATCCTGCAGGCGATCGAGGGCCAACACAAAGCTGGGAAAGGGGGCCTGGGGTTGCTCCTGCTTCGGCGAGTCCCCTGGCTGGTCGCTGCTGGTAGGCCAGGCCCGGGGCTGGGGCAGCTGGTCGAGGGCCAGGGTCAGCACAACCCCATCGGGCTGCTCGGTGGTCGCCACGGCCGCCAGCACTTCCCTGGTCGCGGCCCGCAGCTGCCCAGCGGCAGCAGCCCCTTGCCGCAGCCTGTCAAGCAGGTCACCGTGGCGCCCAATCCAGGCGGCAGTGGCGAGGAAATAGTCCGGCTTGAGGCCTAGGCGCAGCACCTCCTGCAGCAGATGGGTGCCCTCCAGCAAGAGCCGTTGCTGTTCGCGGCGGCCGCGCCCCTGGTGCAGGGCCCGCAGCCGCCCCACCAGGGGATTGCGCCGGCTTGCAATCAGCTCAAGACCCCCTAGGCCCGAATCAACATCCATCCCAGCAGCGCTCGCCGATCCCAGATCCCGGCCCGGGCTCAGAACTCGTGGTGACGGCGCACATGCAGGTTGCCCTGGATCACTAAATTGGCCTCCTGCAGGTCCAAGCCCTTAACGGCCGCCACTTCGCCCTTGAGGCCCTCGGCCGCCAGGTTTTCGATCAGTTTCTTCAACACCGCGTCTTCTACCGAGGCCTGATCGAGGGCATCGGGAGTGAGGGCCTGTAAAAATTTGCCGAGCTTGGAGGCCACCACCTCGGAAGCATTGCTGATCTTGAGAATGATCATGAAATTAGCCTTGACCTGAGCTGGACCCTAACCAATGGCGTGCTGCAGTTTGCCGGTGACTTGGGGCGGCCTCGAGGCGTTCCCGTTGCTGTAAAAGCGGGCAGCCGGTTCGAATCAAAACTAGATAATGAAGTCGAAAAAGCCGGTCAGGTCGCTGCCTGACCCAAGCTTGTTTCGTATGCGGATGGGGAGACTTGAACTCCCACGACATTGCTGCCACTAGTACCTGAAACTAGCGCGTCTACCAATTCCGCCACATCCGCGGGCGTGTCGCCGCAGCGACCCCGTGACCATAGCCCATGGCCCTGGCCCCTCTCTTGGGGCCCTGAAACCAGCCCAGGGGCATGGTTTTGGGTAGCAATCAAGCCAGTTCTGGCGCCGGACGTCTGGACGACTCCATGGTTGGCGGTCAAAATGGGAACTCCCCGTCCGGGACATCGAAAGCCATGACCCTGACGGTTCTCCAACCTGCCCAGGTGCTCAGCCCCCAGCTTGAGATTGCTGGTGGCCGCCGCCTCGCCGGTGAGTTGCGGGTGAGTGGTGCCAAGAATTCAGCCCTAGTGCTGATGACCGCCTCCCTGCTCACGGCGGATGCCCTGCGCCTGCGCAATGTGCCGCCCCTCACCGACATCCTCGGCATGGGCGACATTCTCGGCTCCCTCGGCGTGGGCGTACAGCGCTCCGCCGACAGCCTGGTGCTGGATGGTTCCGGCCTCAACCAGTCTTCTCCCCCCTACGAACTGGTTAACAGCCTGCGGGCCAGCTTCTTTTGTATTGGGCCCCTGCTGGCCCGCCTCGGCATCGCCCAGGTGCCCCTGCCCGGCGGTTGCCAGATCGGCACCCGGCCCGTGGTGGAGCACGTCAAGGGTCTTAAGACCTTGGGAGCCCAGGTCACCATTGACCACGGCGTGGTTTCGGCCGTAGTGCCCGGCCGCCGCCGTCGTCTCACCGGTGGCCGCATCCATCTCGATTGCCCCAGCGTTGGCGCCACCGAGACCCTGATGATGGCGGCCGCTCTAGCCGAGGGCGAAACCGTGATCGATAACGCCGCCCTCGAGCCGGAGGTGATCGACCTGGCCGGGCTCTTGAGCGCCATGGGAGCCCGCATCCGCGGCGCAGGCACCACCACGATCACGATCGAGGGCGTCGAGCGGCTCCATGGCGCCGACTACGCCGTGATCCCCGACCGCATTGAAGCGGGCACGTTCTTGCTCGCCGCCGCCATTACCCGCTCGCGCCTGCGGGTCGGTCCGGTGATCCCCGAGCACCTCGGCGCCGTGCTGACCAAGCTCGAGGACGTGGGCTGCAAGCTCACCATGGATGGGTCCACCTTGGAAATCAGCGCCGACGAGATCCGCGCCGTCGACCTGCGCACCCAGCCCTTCCCTGGCTTCCCCACCGACCTCCAGGCCCCCTTCATGAGCCTGCTGGCCACGGCCCAGGGCACCAGCATCATCACCGAAAACATTTTCGAGAACCGGCTCCAGCACGTGGCCGAGCTGCAGCGCATGGGAGCGGCGATCCGGCTTCAGGGCAATACGGCCTTCATTGAAGGCGTGCCCCGCCTCAGCGGTGCCCCGGTCCAGGGCAGCGACCTGCGCGCCTCCGCCGCCATGGTGCTAGCTGGCTTGGCCGCGGATGGTGTGACCACGGTGCAGGGCCTGGAATATCTGGATCGGGGCTATGCCGATCTAGAAGGCAAGCTCAATGGGGTGGGTGCCTCGATCCGGCGGCTCCCGTAGGATCGGCAACAAGGGAGCGTGCCGGAATTGGTAGACGGACTCGACTCAAAATCGAGCGCCTTCGGGTTTGTGGGTTCGAGTCCCACCGCTCCCATCCCCCTAGAGCCTGTCCATCCGGTGATGGACACCTACAGCCGCTATCCCTTGACCCTCAAAAAGGGCAGGGGCTGCTGGCTCTGGGATGACCAGGGCCGCCGTTACCTCGATTGCGTGGCGGGCATCGCCACCTGCACCCTGGGCCACAGCAACCGGGCCATGCAGAAGGCGCTCAGCCGCCAGCTTGGACGGTTGCAGCATGTGTCCAACCTCTATCGGATCCCGGAACAGGAGCAGCTGGCGGGCTGGATCACCAGCCACAGCTGCGCCGATCGGGTCTTTTTCTGCAATTCGGGGGCTGAAGCCAACGAGGCAGCGATCAAGCTGGCCCGGAAATATGGCCACACCCGCCGCGGCATCGAGCGGCCGGTGATTCTCACGGCCCAGGCCAGCTTCCACGGCCGCACCCTGGCGGCGGTCAGCGCCACGGGCCAGCCCAAGTACCACCAGGGTTTCGAGCCGATGGTGGAAGGGTTTCGCTTCTTTCCCTACAACGACACGGCCGCCTTTGAAGCCCTGCTGCAGGAGTGCGAGGCCGACGGTCCCCGGGTGGCTGCCGTGCTGCTCGAGCCCCTGCAGGGGGAAGGGGGCGTTAATCCGGGCGATTCCGCCTTTTTCGCCCGGGTGCGCCAGCTTTGCGACGAGCGCGACATCCTGCTGATCTTTGATGAGGTGCAGGTGGGGGTGGGCCGCAGCGGCTGCCTCTGGGGTTACCAGAACTTGGGCGTGGAGCCCGATGCCTTCACCCTCGCCAAGGGCCTCGGAGGCGGCATCCCGATTGGGGCCCTGGCCGTCAACCGCCGGGCCGACGTGCTGCGGCCTGGTGAGCACGCCAGCACCTTCGGGGGCAATCCCTTCGCCTGCCGGGCCGGCCTCACCGTGGTGGCCGAACTGGAGCGGCGCCAGCTGGTGGCCCACGCCGGCCGCATGGGTGTGCTCTTGCAAGGCCTTCTAGGCGAATTGGTGCAGCGCCATCCCCAGCAGCTGGCCGGTGTGCGGGGCTGGGGTCTGTTGCAGGGCCTAGTGCTCCAGCTTGAGGGCCCCACGGCCCCGGAGCTGGTGGCCGAGGCCATGGCCCATCGCTTGTTGCTGGTGCCGGCCGGGCCCGCGGTGGTGCGCTTTGTGCCGCCCCTGGTGATTAAGCCGCGCCAGCTGCGGCTGGCGGTGCAGCGCTTCGAGGCGGCGCTCACCAACCTGGTGGCCATTCGGGCGGCCGCCGCCCCAGCCGACCAGGCTCTTGCCAAGGAAACGGCCTAGGTGGGTCTGGGCCTGCCAGAGCCGGTAGATCTGGACGATCTGCTCGAACCCTTTGCCCGCCGGGGCGTGGACCTGGGCCTCGATCGGTTGGCCGGGGCCCTGGCGGCCGGTGGCCATCCAGAGCGGCGCTTTGCTGCCGTGCAGGTGGCAGGCACCAACGGCAAGGGGTCGATCTGCACGCTGCTGGCGGCGATCCTGGCCGAGGCCGGCTTGCCCTACGGGGTTTACCGCTCGCCCCATTTGCTCAGCTGGTGTGAGCGCTTGCAACTGGGCAATCGCTGGATCACCCCCGCCGAGCTGCGCGCCGACCTGGGCCGTTGGCGTCCGCTTGCCAGCGCCTTCAACCTCACCCCCTTTGAACTGCTCACGGCCGCCGCCTTTGATCGCCTTGCTGCCGAAGCGGTGCAGTTGGCGGTCCTGGAGGTGGGCCTGGGCGGTCGCCTTGATGCCACCACCCTCCACCCCGACCGCCGGGTGATTGGCTTGGCCACGATCGGCCTGGACCACTGCGAATACTTGGGCTCCAGCCTGGCGGCGATCGCCTTCGAGAAGGCTGGGGTGTTCCAGCCGGGGGCCATCGCCATCAGTGCCCCCCAGGAGCCGGCGGTGGCTGCCGTTCTTGCCGACCAGGCCCGGCGGGTGGGCACGGAGCTGCGCTGGGTGGAACCGTTGCGGCCCCAGGCCTTGGGTGGGCCCCGCCTGGGACTGGCCGGCGATCTGCAGCGCCGCAATGGGGCCGTGGCGCTGGCTATGGCCCAGGCCTTGGGGCAGCAGGGCTGGGCCATCGAGGCGGGCGCGATCGAGCGGGGCCTGGCGCTGGCCCGCTGGCCTGGTCGGCTGGAGATCCGCTCCTACCGGGGCAAGCCCCTGCTCCTCGATGGGGCCCACAACCCGCCCGCCGCCATCGCCCTGCGCCAGGAGCTGGACCAGGGGGAGCTGGCCCCCTGGGGGGCGGGCGGACGCCGTTGGTTGCTCGGGATCCAGCGCCACAAGCAAGGCGCGGCCATGCTGCGGGCCCTGCTGGCCCCAGGCGACCAGGCGGCCATCACCCCCCTGCCGGAGCACGCCAGCTGGAGCGCTGCCGAGCTGGCGGTTGCCTGCCCAGAATTGGCCTCTCAACTGCGGCCGGTGGCCGATCCCGTCGCCGGCCTGGCCTGGCTGCACCTTCGGCTTGGCCCCGAGCCCGGGGCCGGCGAGCTGGCTTCGCCAGAGGAGGGCGGTTCTGGCGAAACTGGGGCAGCCCTGCCGGTGGTGGCCGGTTCCCTATACCTGCTCGGGGCCCTGATCCCTTGGCTCGATCCGGCCGCAGCAGGGCCAGGATGAGCGGGGCTGGGAGGTTCAATTGGATCGCAGCACTCCCACCGCCCAGCCCCTTCGCCCCTGGTATTCCATGGACCAGCTTTCGCGTCGAATCTGGCTTGATCTCTCGGAGGGATCCCCCTGGGCTGACCCATCCGCCCAGGCGACAGTCAGGCGCGGCCTCGGCCACCTGGGCCTGGGGCTTCGGAATTTTGGGGCTAGGGCGTTGGCGGTGGTGCTGCCTGCGGTGCTGCTGGCCTTAATGCTCGCCCAGCCCGGGGCCGGTTGGGCCTTTGAGAAGGTCGATTACACCCTCACCAACCAGAGCGGCCAGGATTTCCATGGCCAGGCCCTGGCCAACAGCTCCTTTGCTGGGGTGGCGGGTCGGGGCGCCAACTTTGCCGGCGCCGATCTCAGCGGCGCGATCCTCACCCAGGCGGCCTTCCCTGCCGGTGACTTCAACGGCACCGACCTCACGGATGCCCTGATGGACCGGGCCGACTTCAGTGACACCGACCTGCGGGGCGCCATCCTGCGCGGGGCGATTGCCTCGGGCAGCCGCTTTGGCGGCGCCCGCATCGAGAACGCCGATTTCAGCGATGCCCTGATCGATCGGGCCAGCCAGCGCCAGCTCTGCCGTACGGCCTCGGGCACCAACCCGGTCAGCGGTGTAGGCACCAGGGAAAGCCTGGGCTGTTAGGCCGCTTGCGCTCCTAGGGCAGCTCCGGGACTGCCAAGCCAGCCTGGCGCTCGAGCCAGCCGCGCAACTTGCCGGGATTAAGCAGGCCGGCCGGGTCGTAGGCAGCTTTGGCGGCCACTTGCTCGGCGTCTACCCCCCCCAGGCCGCCCTCCTCCACCGTGATCGCGTGGGGGTTGAACAGCACCGCCCCCAGCTGGCGGCATTGGGCGATCAGCCGCTCCAGGGCCCCGGCCCCCTGCCAGCGCACCAGGGGCAGGGCGACTAGGCGCTGGCTGCCGCCCGAGCGCACGGCCTCCAGGTGCCAGAGCAGGGCGTCCCCCCAGGTGGCCTTGAGGGCCTCCAGGCAGGGCGCCTCCGGTTGGGGCAGGAGCAGTTGCAGGTAGGTCCAGCCGGGATCACGGGCCCGCAGGTGCAGGGTGGTGTGGTTCCAGCAGAGCTCCCGCAAGGGCACCCCGAGGCTGGCTCCCTGGGGCGCCTGCCAGAGGAGCTGGCCGCCTAGCTCCTTGAGCCAGGCGCTGATCGGGGCCACCGCCCCTGGGGCGGCAAGCAGCAGCAGCCGGTGCTCCTGGCCAGCGGCGGGCTGGCAGCCGCTGGGCCAGGGCACCTGGGCCGCCACGGCTGCCTCCAGCAGGCAGAGGCTATTGAGAAGCAGGGCCGAGGCCGGCAGCTGCTGGGCCGCCGCCAGGGCCGCCGACCAGGCGGAAAAGCCAACCACGAGCTGGCGCCAGGCCACCGCCTCGGTCGTGGCCAGGCTCAGGGCCGTGATGATGCCATTGCAGCCGTAGGCATGGTTGATCGCCCGCGCTGCGGTGGCATCCAGTTGCAGCCGGCGCGGCTGGGGCTCCAGGGTCACTAGCTCCAGCCCCAGCAGGTGGCCCGGATCGCCCAGGAAGCCCCAGCGCAGGGAGCCGATGCCACCGGAACCGCCGGCGATGAAGCCCCCCAGGCTGGCGCTGCGATAGGTGCTCGGCACCAGCCGCAGGGCCCGACCCTGGGCTTGAAGCTGCTGGTCCAGGTCCTCCAGCAGGATGCCAGCCTCGGCCGTGACCACTCCGGTTTCGCCATCGAGGCCCCGCAGCCGTTTCAGGCCGGTGAGATCGAGCACCAGGCCGCCGGCCAGGGGCACGCATTGGCCGTAGTTGCCCGTGGCCGCGCCCCGCAGGGTGAGGCTCACCCCCTGGCGGCTGGAGGCCGCCGCCACCCGCAGAACCTCGTCAACGCTGTGCACCCGCACCAGCATCTGGGCGCGGCAGCCCGTCAGCAGCGGCGTCAATACGGGCGAATAGACGAAGGCATCGGCGGAGCCCCGGGCCAGCTCCTGGGACTGGCGCAGGGGGGCCAGGCCGGCGGCCAGCAGATCCGCCTCCAGGGCCTGGAGTTGGGCCTCGCTGGCCAGGGGCGGCAGGGGCCCGGGCAGGGCCCTGGGCAACACGGGCATCGGGCCGTTCGGATCGCTGCTGGGGTGAGGGAGCATGGTCATGGGCGTTGGCTCAGGGGCCCAGCCTGGCGGCGAATGGGGTGAGCATGGGCTGGGGGGCTTCCGCTGCCGGTGGCTTGAGCCACTCCCCGGCCCGCAGCACCCGTCGCTGGGGCGGCCGGGCCAGCAGCTCGCTCCAAGAGCTGGCACCCAGCACCACCAGGTCGGCCGGGGATCCCAGCCGCAGAACCCCGTCCCAGTCCAGGCCCATCAGCCGTGCTGCTGCGCTGGTGAGGGGCGCCAGGCCTAGGCGCCGCCAGGGGGCCAGCTGGGCCGCCGGAGCGGCAAAGCGCAGCAGCTCGATCGGATCGAAATCGCCGCCCGGATACCAGGGGTCCTGCACGTTGTCACCGCCGAGGGCCACGGGCACCCCCGCCTGCTGTAGCAGGCGGATCGGCGCCAGGGGGCGCTCCGGAGTGGTGAGGCCGCCCTGGTGGCCGAGCAGCCAGAAGTTGGTGGTGGGCAGGGCCACCACCTGCAGGCCCGCGGCGGCCATGCGTTCCGCCAGTCGGACCCGGGCCCCTAAGGGCAGCAGGCCCATGCTGCTGGCATGGCTGCAGGTCACGGGCACGCCACAGCCTTGGCGCTCGATCAGGCTGGTCAGCAGGGCCACGCCCGCCCCCGGGGCCGTCGAGCCCTCATCCACGTGCAGGTCCACGGGGCAGCCCAGCCGTTCGGCCAAGCGCAGCAGGGCCAGGAGGTGCTCGGCATCGCTGGCGCTGCTGCGGAAGGGCGGCCCCAGCACCCCCCCCAGCAGACCCCCGTCGCCGGCCACCCGCCGGGCCAACTCCAGCCCCGCCGGGCTCGACCAGACGGCGATCGGCACCAGGGCCACCAGTTGCAGTTCCAGGCGGTCCCGCCAGCGCTGTTGCAGCTCCAGCAGGGCCTGCCAGCTCGGCCCGGCGGCCGGACCGGCGCTGTCCACATGGCTGCGCAGGGCCCTCAGGCCATAGCGCCAGGCCCGATCTAGGCCGGCTTCGCCCCGCTCCAGCACCTGCTTAACCGTGCGCTGCGCCGCTTCGCGGCCATTGGCGTCCAGGGCCGCCGCCATGGTTGCCGACGGGTTCGGGAAGCCGCTCCAGCTGAAGGCCTTATCGAGATGGACGTGGGCATCCACCGGCGGCGTGATCGCCAGGGGAGCGGCGGCCTGGCCGGCAGCGTCTGGGCCAGGCTCAATGGCGCAGATGCGGCCAGCGTCGATGGCCAGGCGCACCGTGACTAACCCCTCGCCGTTGCCCGCCGGCAGGTCCGCCAGGGCCGGATCCAGCAGGGCCCGTGGCAGGCGCACGGGCGGCAGCCAGCAACGGCTGGGGGCCAGCGCGCTGGCAGTCCCAGCAGGAGGGGGTGATGTCATCGGGGCGAACCGGGGTCACTGTCGGTTTGGAGGATCAGAAACTGGCCCGCCCCTGCCAAGGTCAGGGCCCGGTACCTGGGCAGCGCTAAACCCGGCAGCCCGGTCGGGCCGCCCAGGTCGGTGCGGTAGAGGCTGAACAGGCCGAAATTCCAGCGCCGGCTGGCCTGGCGGGCCAGGGAGCCGAGGCTCTGGCGCTGGCTGAGCATCAGTTTGGGGCAGTCCTGGACCACCAGTTGCAGCAGCATGGGTAGCCCCTGGGGCCCGCACACGTCCTTCACCGCCAGGTTCACCAGCTGGTCGGCGGCGAAGTCTTCAAAGTCCCCTGGTGGCGGATTGCTCCAGGCCAGGGTCGCCACGGCGGCACTGATTAATCCGGGCCAGAGGACCCAGGACCAACGGGAGGACGACGGCGACATCAAGACAAGGACCCCAGGGGCAGCCAAGGGCAGTGGGGCCCCCTTGATAGGATGGCTGGGCCGTGGCGGGCGTCGCCAAGTGGTTAAGGCAGCGGATTGTGATTCCGCCATTCGGGGGTTCAAGTCCCCTCGTTCGCCCTGTTCCTTCGGAATGTCTAGCCCGATCCTCTTGGATCGGGCTTTTTATTGGCCAAACGGCGCTGATCTGTCCAATATCCCTGGCGCCTGAAGATCAAAACGAGCCAGCGGCGCCCCGAGGCAGGAGCTTTCGTTCTCCAGCTAGCCGCTCGTTCAACCCGAGACGATCAGAGACGGATCAGGCAGTTTCCGCCGGCCTCTTTGGCCGCCACCAGGGCCCCATGGGCCCGGCTGATCAGGCCAGCGGAACTGCCATCCTCCGGGGTCAGCACGGCCAGTCCAACCCTCACGGTGATGAAGGGCGACCCGCTCGAGCCGGGGTGGGCCAGCCGGAGGGCCAGCACTTGGGCCATGACCTGGCGGCCGATGGTCTCGGCCTCCCCGGCCTGGGTTCCCGCCAGCACCAGGGCAAAGATGTCGCCCCCGAAGCGGGCCGGCAAATGGGTCTGGCCCGCGCTGGCGCTCAGCAGCACCCGGGACACCGCCAGCAGGCAATCGTCGGCGCAGAACTGGCCGAACTGGCTGTTGTAGGCGCCAAAATCATCGAGATTGAACAGCAGCAGGCTGATCGCCAGCTTGGCCTCGAAGGCCTCGGCAAGGCGCTGCTCGAGCCGCCTGCGGTTGATCAGGCCCGTGAGGGGATCACTCCAGGCATTGAGCTTGGCCCGTTCGCGGAAGCCAGTCACCACGGCCATTCCCGTGCTGCCGATCAGGCGCTGGACTTCCTGCAGGTCCGCACCGCGGAACCCGCCGCTGCGCCGGGTGGCCAGGGTGAGGGCCGCCAGGTAGGTGCCGTCGCTGAACAGGGACTCGGCCAGGTAATCGGTGAATCCCTCCCGTTTGAGTTTCACCAGAAAATCAAAGGCGATCGATTCAATCGGCAGCGTCTCCAAGCGCAAGCGCAGCGGCTCGCCCGTGTCGCGCAGGTGCTTGAAGACCGTGTTGCGGCGATCCTCCTGTTCGAAGTAATCGGCGGTGCGGTGAAAGGAGCGCACCGTATCGATCTGCTCGAGTTCCCACCAGTACTGCGCGCCGTCGTGGCCGCTCTGGAGCGGGATCACCGACAGGTTGAGGCGATCGAGGGGGAGGCCGCCCCCCACCAGCAGTCGCGCTGCCTTCGCGGTCATGTCGGCCAGGTTGGCCACCCCCGTATTGCCGGCATTGGCCTCGGCGATCAACTGGTCAACGGCAGTGCGGATCGGCCCGATGCGGGACTCGGGATTCAATCCCGGGGGCGGTAACGGCGGTGGCTGGGGGGGGATCACGGCGCGCTCAGAGCAGGCAAGTGGAGCAAGGCCCGTAACAATCTGGACCCACCGTGACGCACGGGGTCGTCACAAGCCAGCCCCGCCGACTCCTGGCACTCGGCCAGGGCCGTTTCGGCCGCGGTCGCATCCAGGCCAGCCGTGTTCAGGGCGATCGCCCGCACCCTGGGCTTGGGCGCCGCTGCGCCTGCGGGCCGGCCCAGGGCCGCCAAGGCCTCGTAGGCGGCGATCACCTCGGCCAGGGGAGGAATGGCCACGGCAGCGGCCCCGGTCCTGGTGCGCACCCACTGCTGGCCGGCCCGGTGGACCAACAGCAGGTCGCTGGGCTGGCTGCCGCGCAGCAGGGGCAAGGTGGCGGTGGAGCCGGGATGGCAAAGGGAGCCTTGGCCCTCAATCAGCAGCAGGCTGGCCGGCCCGGCCCCCAGGGCTGCTGCCAGCACCGCCGCCTCCACGGCTCCAGCCGCGTAATCGACCCGCACCGCATCGAGGGGAACCCCCTGGCCGGCGATCAGAATGCCGGCCTGGCCCGTGCCGATGAAGCGGGCATCGATCCCGTCCCGCCGGGCCGCCGCCGCCAGTTCCAGGCAGGCGCTCATTTTGCCAACGGCCATGTCCGTGCCCACGGCCAGAACCCTGCGGCAGGGAAGGTCTGCCGCCAGGGCCGTGGCCACGGTTAAGCCTGCTGGTTCCTGACGCAGGTCCCAGATCCATTGGCCTGGTCCCCGGCAGGCTGCGGCCAGAACCGGATCGTCGCCGAGGCGGCTGTGCAGGCCACAGGCCAGGTTCAGGCCAGCCTGCAGGGCCAGCAGCAGATCGCCTCCCATCTCGGCCGGCAGGATCCCGCCGGAAGGGGCCAGCCCCACCACGGCCACGGCCCGTTCCCCCCCATCGGCCTGGGCCTTCAGCAGGGGCAGGGCCTCGGCCATGGAGGCCACGATGGGCACGGCGCGGTGAATACCGGTTACGGCCTCCAGGTCGGCGCCGCTGTGGGCCGGATCCACCACGGCCAGGATCGGGCCGGGGCGATAGCGCAGGAGGGCCAGGCCGGTCTTGCCGGAGAGGTTGTCTAGGCCGCCATGGAGGAGCAGCACTAGGGGGGCAGAGGGGCTGAGCATCAGGCCTCCGGAGCCTGGGCCCAGCGGACCCCCAGCCCAGGTAGGGGCGAGGGCCTGAGGCAGTCGCCGGCAAGATCGGCCCCCAGGAAGGGGTCGTCCACCAGGTTGAGATGGCTATCGAGGTCGGGCCACTCCACCAGGGGCAGCAGCTGGGCGGCGGCGCTGTTCAGCAGGCTGCTGTCGGAATAGCAGCCCAGCATCACCCCCAGGCCAAGCCGGCGGGCGCAGCGGGCCATCAGCAGGGCCTCCGAGAGGCCGCCGCTTTTGAGCAACTTGATGTTGATGCCATCGACCACCGGGGCCAGGCGCAACAGGTCGACCAGATCCCAGCAGCTCTCATCGGCCACCAGGGCCAGGGGCGCCAGGCCGGCCAGGGCGGCAAAACCGGCCCGATCGGCGAGCGGATCGGCTAGGGCGGCGAGGGGCTGTTCCGCCAGCACCACCCCCTGGTCCGCCAGCCAGGGCAGCATCGCTTGGGCCGTGGGCAGGTCCCAGCCGCCGTTGGCATCCACCTGCAGCTCCAGCGGCCCCTGGTCCCGGTCCTGGCGCCGGGCCATGGCTTTGCCCACGGCCTGCACCAGGGCGCGGTCGTGGTTGGCGCCGGCCGGGCTGCCCAGCTTGAGCTTGATGCGGCTGGCCGGCAGCTGCTGCCACCAGCGCTCGAGCCGCGCTACCACAGCCTCCGGCTCCCCCAGCCCCAGGGTGACGCTGGTGGCGACGCAGACCCCCGGGTCCAGCCCCCAGAGCCGGTGCAATGGCTGCCCCAGCCGTTGCCCCCACCAGTCGTGCAGGGCCAGATCCAGGCCGCAGCGGGCCGGTGGACTCAGGCGGGCCAGCAGGGGTTTGAGGGCCTGCAGGGGATCGGGCGCCAGGGGCTCGAGTTCGGGCACGAGGGCCGCTAGCTCGGCGGCGATGGCGTCGGTGTCGTAGGCGCGCAGGCCGGTCTCAAAGCCCCCGGTTTCGCCCCTGCCAATCAGGCCGTCCTGCTCGATTTCCACCAGTAGGTGCTCCACCGCGGCCGTGGTGCCCCGGCTGATGGCCAGGGGCACGGCCTTGGTGAGGGAAAAACGCTGCAGCTGAACCCGCATTCGTTGACGCCGCCAGCGATGAACCTGCCCTGGCAGGCTGGCATTGACCAGGGGGGGTTCGGGCATCCCAAGGGCAAACGCCGATGGCTTGGTTCCGCTCCCGCCTGCCGGCCCCCCCCCGCCCCCTCCGCTG
>Ga0310322_10009_pt1 | contig 22079 bp, 17 predicted proteins | sample LakEriER1LargeC7_FD_195536 | JGI IMG/M metagenome (GOLD analysis project Ga0310322, IMG submission 195536) | Enriched freshwater cyanobacterial communities from Lake Erie, Ontario, Canada - ER10.Large.C7 (v2) (version 2) | ecosystem: Environmental > Aquatic > Freshwater > Lake | place: Canada... | reverse complement strand
AGCATCCATTCGCTGTGGGCCCACCAAAGGCCGCGGGCGGCGTCGTGGTGGTCGTTGGGCTGGTCGGAAAACTTGTGGTGGTGGCGGTGCAGGCCCACCCACTCAATCGGGCCGCTCTGGCAAGCCAGGGCACCCATCAGGACCAAGAGGCGCTCGACCCATTGGGGCGCCACAAAGCTGCGGTGCGACACCAGTCGGTGCAGGCCCAAGGTGACGCCAATCACCGTGACCCAATAGAGAATCGCCAGGGCAACGACCGCCTGCCAGCTCCAGAACTGGGGAAGCAGGGCAAACACGGCGGCCACATGCATGGCCAGCATGAAACCGGTGGTGCCGCGCTTGATTTTGCGCTGCTTGCCGGCCAGGCGTTCGCGCGGGACCACAAGGGCGGCCCGCATCCGGGCTTCCTGGGCCGACGTCAAACCAGAGCTTTCGTTGTCCTGGAGGCCAGATCCAGGGGTGCGGCGCGCGGCGGCGGCGTCAGCGGCAATAACCAAGACAATCTCCGAAGGGGTGCGCAGGCTCCAGTTCGCTGCGGACCCATGGAATGGGGGGACTGCGCACCACTGGCCTGGGATGCCAGCGGTAGCGATGGCATCAGGCGCGAAATCTAACCGGGTGGAGATCCTCGCGAGGCAGCATGGCTCTCTTTCCTTGGACCCTTTGATGACCGCACCCAGCCCGGACAGCAGCGACCCAGCCCCGGGGGCGCTGCAGGCGGCGCTGGCGCTGGTGGCCCAGGCCCAGGAGCGCATTGCCCCGATCGCCGCCCAGCGCACGGCGGCGGTCAAACCGCGGCTGGCACGGGTCCTGGACGCCTTTGCCGCCGAGCGCCTCGGGGTGCACCATTTCGCCTCGGTGAGCGGCTACGGCCATGGCGACCTGGGCCGGGAGGTGCTCGATCGGGTCTTCGCCCGGGTGCTGCAGGCCGAGGCGGCGGCGGTGCGGCTGCAATTCGTCAGCGGCACCCATGCGATCACCGCGGCCCTGTTCGGCGTGTTGCGCCCCGGCGATCGGCTGCTGGCGATCACGGGCCGCCCCTACGACACCCTCGAAGAAGTGATCGGCATCCGCGGCAGCGGCCAGGGATCCCTGGCGGAGTTCGGCATCCACTACGACGAGCTGCCCCTCCTGGCCGATGGCAGCGTCGATGAGGCCGGCCTGGTCGAGGCCCTGGCGCTCCCGACCCGCATGGTGCTGATCCAGCGCAGCTGCGGCTACAGCTGGCGTCCCTCCCTCTCGGTGGCACGCATGGGCCGGCTGGTGGAGCGGGTCAAGGCGTTGCAGCCGGCCTGCGTCTGCTTCGTTGACAACTGCTATGGCGAACTGGTCGAAGACCAGGAGCCCACGGCCGTGGGGGCCGACCTGATGGCGGGATCCCTGATCAAAAACCTCGGCGGCACGATTGCCCCCAGTGGCGGCTACGTGGCCGGCCGGGCCGACCTGGTGGAGCAGGCCTGCTGCCGGCTCACGGCGCCGGGCATCGGCAGTGAAGGGGGCAGCAGCTTCGATCTCAATCGCTTGTTATTTCAGGGCCTGTTTCTGGCGCCCCAGATGGTGGGCGAGGCCCTGATCGGCGCCGAGCTGACGGCGGCGGTGTTCAGTCAGTTGGGCTATGGCGTTAATCCGGCCGTGGGCGGCGAGCGCAGTGACGTGATCCAGGCCGTGCGGCTGGGCGATGCCGAGCGCCTGAAATTGGTCTGCCGGGCCTTCCAGGCCAGCTCGCCGGTGGGCTCCTACCTCGATCCGGTGCCGGCGCCGATGCCTGGCTACGCCAGCGAGCTGGTGATGGCGGGCGGCAGCTTCATCGATGGCAGCACCAGTGAGTTCTCCGCCGATGGGCCCCTGCGCGAGCCCTTCGTGCTCTATGCCCAGGGCGGCAGCCACCGCAGCCACGTGGAGCTTGGCCTGGAGCGGGCCCTGCGGGACTTAGCGGCGGCAGGCAGACTGGCGCCAACCTCCTGATCGCCTGGCTGGCCAATGGCCCTCAGTTCCTCCAGCGCCGGCTTTCCCGCTGACTGCCGCTACGCCGATAGCCACGAATACCTGCGCCCCGAGGGCGAGCTGCTGCGGCTGGGCATCAGCGCCTTTGCGGTGGAGCAGCTCGGCGACATCGTCTTTGTGGAGCTGCCCGAGCCCGGCAGTGCCCTGGGCCGGGGCACCAGCTTTGGCACGGTCGAGTCGGTCAAGGCGGTGGAGGAGGTCTACGCCCCGATCGATGGCACGGTGGTGGAGCGCAACGGGGCCGTGCTCGATAACCCGGAGCAGTTGCAGAACGACCCCCACGGCGAGGGCTGGCTGCTGCTGGTGCGTCCCAGTGATCCCAGCCAGATCGACGACTTGATGGATGCCGCCACCTACGGCGCCAAGGTTGCCGGCCATTGAGCAGGGGCTCCCCCTAGGCAGCCCTGCCGGACTCCTTAGGATCGACTCCAGCCAGGGGCCGGGCCTTGATTCAAGCTGCAGCGAATCCTGAGTTGGGCTTGGCGGGCTCCGGGGCCTCCCCGGCCCTCGCTGAGCCGGCCCTTAGCCCTTTTGTGGCCCGCCACATCGGCCCCTCCGAGGTTGAGCTCCAGACCATGCTCGCCGACCTGGGCGTGGCCGATCTCGAGCAGTTCGTCGCCCAGGTGGTGCCGGCCGACATCCTGCTGGCCCCAGGCCTGGCGGCAGAGGGTTTGCCCGAGGGCTGCGGCGAAGCCCAAGCCCTGGCCGATCTGGCCGCCCTGGCGGGCGCCAACCAGGTCCGCCGCTCCCTGATTGGCCTGGGTTACTACGGCACGGCCACCCCGGCCGTGATCCAGCGCCAGGTGTTTGAGAACCCTTCCTGGTACACGGCTTACACCCCCTACCAGGCCGAGATCGCCCAGGGGCGCCTAGAAGCCCTGCTCAATTTCCAGACCCTGATTAGCGAGCTCACGGGCCTGCCGATCGCCAATGCCTCCCTGCTCGATGAGGCCACCGCCGCCGCCGAGGCCATGGCCCTCAGCCGCGGCGCCCACCGGGGCGAAGCCAGGCGCTATCTGGTTGATCAAGACGTGTTCCCCCAGACCCTGGCGGTGCTGCGCACCCGGGCCGAACCCCTGGGGATCTCTGTGGAGCTAGTGGATCCGGCGGCCCTGCTGGCCGGCCCTGGGCCCCTAGGGGATGCCTTTGGCCTGCTGCTGCAGTTGCCGGGCGCCAGTGGCCGCCTTTGGGATCCCAGCGCCGTGATCGCCACTGCCCATGGGGCCGGCCTGCTGGTCACCGTGGCGGTGGATCCCCTAGCCCAGGTGCTGCTCGCACCGGTGGGCCAGCTCGGCGCCGACATCGCCGTGGGCAGCAGCCAGCGTTTTGGCGTGCCGATGGGCTTTGGCGGCCCCCATGCCGCCTTCTTCGCCACCAGCGAGGCCCACAAACGTCAGATTCCTGGCCGCCTGGTGGGCCAATCGCTGGATGCCGAGGGCCGGCCGGCCCTGCGACTGGCCCTGCAGACCCGCGAGCAACACATCCGCCGCGACAAGGCCACCAGCAACATCTGCACCGCCCAGGTGCTCCTGGCGGTGATCGCCAGTTTCTATGCGGTGCACCACGGCCCCGAGGGGCTGGCGGCCATGGCCCGTCGGCTGCTGATTTTGCGCCAAGCCCTGGCCCTGGGCCTGGACGCCTTGGGGCTGGAGCCCCAGGCGGGCCCGGGTTTCGACACCCTCACGGTGGCGACGCCCCGGGCAGCGGCCCTGATCGAGGCCGCGCAAGCCGCCGGGTTCAACCTGCGGCCTGGGTTTGGGGGCGCCGGCGCCAGCCCAACCGATGGCGGCTCCTCAAACGGGCTGGCTGACCCCCAAGCCTTCGGCATCAGCCTCGATGAACTCAGCGATGGGGCCGAGCTCCAGCGCCTGCTCTATGCCTTGGCCGGCCCTGGCCAGCCCTGCCCCAAGGCGGGCGAGCTGCTGGCTTGCGTCCAGGCTGAGCTGGCGGCCTCAGGGCTGGCCGCAGCCCCTGAGCAGGCGCTTTGGGGGGCGGCCGTGCCCCGGCGCCAGGGGGCCTGGCTGGGCCAGGCCGTGTTCCATGCCCACCGCAGCGAAACCGAGTTGCTGCGCTACATCCAGCGCCTGGTGAGTCGCGATTTTTCGCTGGTGCAGGCCATGATTCCGCTCGGCAGCTGCACGATGAAGCTCAACGGGGCTGCCGAACTGGCGCCCGTGAGCTGGCCGGCCTTTGCGGCGCTCCATCCCTTTGCCCCCGCAGCCCAGACCAGCGGTTACCGGCGCCTGCTGGCCGATCTGGAGACCTGGTTGGCGGCGATCACGGGCTTTGCCGGGGTGTCGCTGCAACCCAATGCCGGCTCCCAGGGGGAGTTGGCTGGCCTGCTGGTGATTCGCGCCTGGCACCACAGCCGGGGCGACCAGCACCGCCGCATCTGCCTGATCCCCACCAGCGCCCACGGCACCAATCCGGCCAGCGCCGTGATGGCCGGCCTGCAGGTGGTGCCTGTGGCCTGCGATGACGCCGGCAACATCGATCTGGCCGACCTGGAGGCCAAGGCCAGCGCCCATGCCGGCGAGTTGGCCGCCCTGATGGTCACCTATCCCTCCACCCACGGGGTGTTTGAAACGGCGATCCAGGCCATCTGCGCCCTGGTCCATCGCCATGGCGGCCAGGTCTACCTCGATGGCGCCAACCTCAATGCCCAGGTGGGCCTGTGCAAGCCGGGCCGCTTTGGCGCCGACGTTTGCCATCTCAACCTGCACAAGACCTTCTGCATCCCCCATGGCGGCGGCGGTCCGGGGGTGGGGCCGATCGCGGTGGCGGCCCACCTGGTGCCCTTCCTGCCCGGCCATCCCCTGGTGGCCTGCGGTGGCGACCAGGCGATTGGGCCGGTGAGCGGGGCCCCCTGGGGCAGCGCCAGCATCCTGCCGATCAGCTGGATGTACATCCGCATGATGGGAGGTGCCGGCCTGCGCCAGGCCAGTGCCGTGGCCCTGCTGGCGGCCAACTGGATCGCCGAACGGCTCGATCCCCATTTCCCCGTGCTTTATCGCGGTGCCAGCGGCCGGGTGGCCCATGAGTGCATCCTCGATCTGAGGCCGCTCAAACGCAGTTGCGGCCTCGAGGTCGACGACCTGGCCAAACGGCTCATGGACTACGGCTTCCACGCGCCCACCATGAGTTGGCCCGTGGCGGGCACGGTGATGGTGGAGCCCACCGAAAGCGAATCCCTGGCGGAGATCAGCCGCTTCTGTGACGCCATGGTGGCGATCCGGGCCGAGGCTGCGGCGATCGAGGCCGGTGTCAGCGACCCGGCCGATAACCCGCTCAAGCGCGCGCCCCACACCTTGGCGGCCGTTACCGCCGAGGACTGGGAGCGCTCCTACAGCCGCCAGCTGGCGGCCTTCCCGTCGGGGGAGCGCCAACAACGCGACAAACTTTGGCCAGCCGTGGCCCGCATTGATAATGCCTATGGCGATCGCAATTTGATCTGCACCTGCCCGTCCGTTGAGGAGCTCTCGGATCGGGCACCCACCCCGTAGGTAGCGTTTGGTGGGTTTCGAGGGACTGGCTCTGGTGGCAAGACTGGCCGCAAAGCGGTACATTCACACCAGAGTTGGGCTCATTCGCCCCAGCGCTAGGACTTGGCCAATCGCCATTCCAGTTCCTTCTCTTTTCGATTAATTGCTTGCATTCACCGCTAGCTAACTTGCCCACGGGGTCATGAACGTCGACGACAACGGCCAATCCCCCAACCGCTTTGCCGGCAAGGAGGTCACCCTGCCCCCAGGCATCGGCTCCCTTAGCCACTCGGCCAGCGAGGGCAAAACCTTGAGGGTGGAAGGCACCAACGTGATCCGGGTGCCCTTTGGCGTACGGCAGCCCCGTCGCCGTCGCCCCGAGCGCCCCGAGCACTGGGCCACGCTGGTGTTGCCCTTCCAGTTCATCGGTGGCCCGACGCCCACACCGCCCCAGGCGGCCTAGTCGGATCCGTCCCTGGGACCGGTCTTGAATTTTGTTCTCAATAGTTGCCGCCGCTGCGGCGTTGGTGCATGGCGGTGGTGCCAAGGGCATCGAGTAAGGCGCCATGGGTGACCTCAGCCACGATCAGCCAGTGGTCACCGCATTCCATTCGCTGGGTCACCCGGGCCTCCAGCCAGGCCAAGGCGTCCGCCAAGATCGGCTGGCCCTTGGGGCTGCGTTCCAGTTCCAGGCCGGCGAACCGGTTGGCTCCAGGGGGGAAGGGCTGCAGAAACTGGCGCATCGGCCCGGTTTCGCGTCCCTCGGCTAGCACGTTCAAGGTGAACTGGTCGCCGCCATGGAGCAGGGTCTGAACGGCCCGATCCTTGGCCACGGCCACCATCACCCCTGGCGGGTTGAAGCTGGCCTGGCTCACCCAGCTCGCCACCATGGCGCCACTGAGTTGGCTTTCGCCCTCCCCTTTGACTGTGGTGAGCACGCAGAGGGGGCCCACCACCCGGCCGAGGGCCTGGAGGGCCGGGTTGCTACGGCTTTCCTTCAGACCGCCACTGGCACTGCGACGCTGCGCTTTGCGTTGCCCGGCCTGGAGCTGGCGGCCCAGGGCCGTGCCCGTTTCTTCGCAGGCCTTGAGCGTTTGCGGGTCGGGGCTGAATTTCACCTTGATCGGCGCGAAGGCAAAGCGAAAGCCGCCATCGCGCAACTTGCCTTCGAGCAGGTCGAGGGCTTCGCCACTCCAGCCGAAGCTGCCGAACACCCCCACCGGCTTGGTGCGGTCGCCTTCGGTTAGCAGGGTGCCCAGGGCGGAGACGATCGGCGTGGGCGCATGGCCCCCCAGGGTGGGGGAGCCGATCAGCACCGCATCGCAGCTGCGGATCGCCTCAAGTAGGTGGTCGGCCGGGGAGAATTCACAGTTGATGCTTTCCACCCTCACGCCCGTGCCAGCAATGCCGCGGGCGATTGCATCGGCGATGGCGGCCGTGTTGCCATAGGCGCTGGCAAACAGCAGCGCCACCGACAGGCGGGCCCGCTCCTGGGGTTCGCCCCAGCGGCGGTACTCCAGCAGCAAACTGCGCCAGCTCTCGGCGATGGCGGGGCCATGGCCCGGGGCGATTGTGCGGATCGCCAGGTCATCGAGCCGGTCGAGCACCGATTCCACCTGGCGGGCCATGGGGGCCATCAGGCAGTCGTAGAAGTAGCGGCGGTCCTCTTCGTTGCTGCTGCGGTTGGCTTCGGCCCAGGCCTCGCTGCACAGGTGGGCGGCGAAGAACTTGCCGCTCATCAATAGGCCTGTGCTCTCTTCAAAGGCCAGCAGGGCCCCGGGCCAGCGGGGCGTGGGCGCTGGGATCAGCTGCAGCCGGTAGCTGCCGGCCAGGGGCCGGCCCACCTCCTGCTTCACCACATCGATCGGCGGCAGGGGCGGGATCGGCTCGGCGGCTTCGGCCGCTGGGGGGCTGCCGGGGGGCGTGGGCTTCACCTGGCTCCAGAGGTCCTCCAGCAGGCGGGCGCCTGCGTTGGAGGCCACCAGCATCAGGGCCGGCCAGCGGGCCGCCAGCTCGCGCAGCAGCTCCACCCGGTTGGGGTTGACGTGGCCCACCACCACCTTCAAGGCGGCGTCTGGCGCTAGACGCTGCTCCAGCTCGGCCAGGAAGGGGGCGGCGAAGGAGGCACCGAGGGGATGGACCAATACCGGCGGTACGGCCTGGCCGCTGGCACTGCTGCCGCCTTCAAACAGAAAGGCGTTGGCGCTGGTGCCCCGCTCGAGACCGTATTCCACCTCAAAACGCAGCCGTTTCGGGCTCAGTCCCCGCAGGCAGACCAGACCGGGCTCCAGTGGCAGCACGATCACGCGCCGATCGGCGCTGGCGGCAGGGGAGCTGGTCATTAGTAGTGGTTCCCCACTTTGCGGTGGTGGCGGGCGGTGCTGGCCTCACTGTCGGCCACGTTGCCCTCTTCCACTTCGGCGTAGATGATCCAGTGGTCGGGGCCTTCGAGCCGCTGGGAGACGCGGCAACCCAAAAACGCCAGGGCATCACCGAGCACGGGGCCGCCGGCGGCGACGCCATCGAGGGTGTTAATGCCGGCGAAGCGGTCGGCGCCGGGGGGGAAGCGGCGCAGGAAATGGCGCAGCAGGGGCTGGTGGTTGTCGTCGCGCAGGATATTGAGCACGAACCTGTCGCCCACCTGCATGAGGGCCTCGATGGCCCGGTCCTTGGCCACGGCCACGGTGATCCCGGGGGGATCGAAGCTTGCCTGGCTGACCCAGCTGGCCACCATGGCGCTGCTGCGGGCGGTGTCGCCCTCGCTCTGGCGAGCGGTCACCACGTAGAGCCCGCCCGAGAGGCGGCCGAGGGCCCGATCCAGGTCGCCGTCGAGGCTTTTCATGGCCGCGATCGTTTTGGCCTTGGTGAGCAGCTGGCCCAGGTCGGTGCCGGCCTCCTCGCAGCGCTGGTAGTCGCTGCCCTGGGGCACCTGGCGGATGCGTAGGGACTCAAACGCCTCCTTCAGGCCCAGGTCCCGCAGCTGGTCGGCCACGGTGTCGATCGGCACGTCATTGCCGCCGAAGGCGTCGTAGCAGGCCACCCATTGCTTGGCTTGCAGGCTGGCCAGCAGGGTGCCAATCGCTGTCTGCAGGTCGGCGTCGGGCTGGGCGGGCCAGGTAGGCACCACCACGGCGCTGGCCTCGCCAATCAGGGCCGCCAGTTCCTGGGGATCGGTGGCGCGCAGGTCCACCAGTTGCACCTGGGCTTCGGCCTTGCCGATGCCGCGGGCGATCGCCTGGCTGAGGCGGTCACAGAAGCCGTATTGGCTCAAATAGCAAACGGCGGCATAGGTTTCGCCGCGGCTGCGCTGGCTGCTCCACTCGCGGTAGTCCTCCACCCACAGGCCCAGGTGGTGGCGCAGCAGGGGGCCATGGCCGACGGCGATTGTGGTGATCTCCGGCAGGCCGTCCATGCGCTTGAGCGCCTGCAGCACACTGCGGGCATTGGGGCCCATCAGGCAGTCGTAGTAGAAGCGGAAATCGGGGGCGATGGCGCCGGGGTCGCTATCAAATACGTCTTCGCTGCAGTAGTGCAAACCGAAGGCATCGCAGGTGTAAAGGATGCCGCTGCCATGGTCAAACGAGAAGATCGTGTCGGGCCAGTGCAGGTTGGGGGCGCTGAGGAATTCAAAGCGGTGCTCGACGCCGCTGCTGGCATTGGTACCGAGATCCAGGCTCTCGCCACTTTTCACCGCCCGGCTTTTGAAGGGCCGATGCACCTGCTCTTCGAGGAATTGGATCGCCACCTTGGAGCCAACGATCTCAATTTCGGGGTTCCGCTCGATCAGATCACCGATTAAGCCCGAGTGGTCTGGCTCGGTGTGGGACACGATCAGATAATCGATATCCTTTGGATCGATCTGGCCCTCCAACAGGGGAATCCAGCTGTCGCGGAATTTGGCGTGGGAGGTGTCGATCAGGGCCGTGCGTTCCCCCCGCACCAGGAAGGCGTTGTAAGTGGTGCCGTTGCGCAGGCCAAACTCAATGTCAAAGCGGCTGCGGTCCCAGTCGAGCGAGCGGATCGTGCTGGTGTCGGCTCCGATCCCTTCGCTTTGCAGGCTGAGCCTGGGTGCGTTGGGGCTGCCGATGTCGCTGGTCTCGCCGCCCTTGGCCATGGCTGTCGTTCCCATCGGTGCCCGCGCAATGGACCTGAACTTTACGGAGACCCTCCAAGGGTCTGCCTGGCGAGGGGCCTGCCCGGCCCAGCGGCCCAGGCTCCGGGAGTCAGCTCCGGATCAAAGCCCCCTGCCATCGGCTCTGCTGGATCGGCCCGCTTAGGGCTGTCGGAGTTCAACGCCAAAACACGTCGAGAGCCTGCCGCTTTCGGAGCTCCGGACCTTCAGATCGAGCACCAGTCCTGGAAGCTGGCCACCTGGGAGAGTTCCGAAGCCGCCCAGGTGGGAGCCCAAGATCAAGGGCCGCCAGCGCCGGTGTTTATCGCCGGCCGGGCTGGGATTTGCTGCCGGAAGCGGGTGCCTCAGCTGGTGCCTCAGCTGGTGCGGCAGCGCCGTTTGCCGAATTGTCTTCACCCATGGAGCGTCCCGCCGCCATGGCCGTGGCCATCGCCGCCTGGGCAAGCCCTAGGGCCTGGGCTTTGAGGTGGGTCAGGAACTGCAGGTTTGCCTCGGGGAAGCGGCCGTCCTCGGCCAGGGGCAGGGGGCCCGCCTCCTCCAGACCCGACTCCCCTTCCATCGCTGGCGTAATCACCACCAGGGCGGGGTCGAGGGGGGCGTCGTAGCGCCACCAGCGGCCCGGATCATTGATGGCCACCGGGGTGGGATGGGCCAGGGCGGGGGTGCCAGCATCCCCGCCCTGGCTGGCCCGCAGGGCCTGGGCCCGTTGCTGCAGGAGCTCGCGCCGCTGCAGGGCCAGGTCGGCCAGCAGTTGGCTGCGGGTGCGGCCGCGCAGCTGGAACAACACAAAGGGGTCTTCGCTGAAGCGATCGCCCATCAGGTAGTAAACGGCGCTGGCGTGTTTGCAGGGGTTGGCCTTATCGGGGCAGCTGCATTCGCTGCGCACCTCCTGCAACTTGAATGGGAACAGGCGCCGGCCACTGGCCGCAAAGGCTCGTTCGATGTCCTGGGGCATGATCCCGGCCAGCAGCTGGGCCGACCAGCGGGCCTTCTGGCCCAGGGCTTCGAGCACGTAACCCCAGTCTTCGTCGCTGAGCACGTCAAGCCAGAGCTTCACCTTGTAGGGCTCCGCCTCGCTGCCCTGCACCCGGGCATGGACCCGGCGGCCCTCAAAGCGGATCGAGAGCACGTTGCCCTCGCGGGCGTAGGTCCAGGCGCGCTCCAGCCGCTTTTTGTAGCGGTAGGAGTTGATCAGCTCCATCCACTGCTCCACCCACCAGGGCTGCTGGCCCAGGCCCTGGTCGCCGAGGGAGGTGGTGATCGTCATCTCAGCCGTTGAAGCGACCTTGAAAGTAGGCCGCTGCCGAACGGATGTAGTGGCGGATGTCGTCCAGCATCCAGGGATTGTCAGCGATCTGGCTCGAGGGTGGATCGGTCACGAAGCTGGGGCAGCCCTTCGACACATCCAGGTTGAAGTCGGCGAAGTGGTGGAAGGTGGAGTGGGCCAGCACGGCGCCTGATCCGGGCTGGTCTTCGATTACGGCCGAAATCTGGCTGGCGCCGGATTGCACAGAATTGCCCTGCAACAACACCTTCTGGTCGGGATGGTTGGGGATCAGCACCCCCTCATGGGGGTGGGCTGGAATCACCAAAGCGCCGGCAATGAGGCTGGGGAAGGCCAAGATTGGATGCTCCATCATCTTGCTCACGAACTGCACACCACCGTTCTGACCGGTAACCACACAGGGCCATTGAATGGCGGGGCAGTGGGGATTGACGTATTCGGGCCGCTCCGGATCCGGGTTGGCATCCAGGCTGTGGAACTGGTTGGTCTGGCCTAGGGATTGCAGGGAGGTGCTGCAGTTACGCACGCTGGCGCCCAGGTCGGCGTGGTCGCGCGCGTACACAATCGAGGTGCCTTGGCTGCGGGCGGCTTCCAGGGCCTGATAGAAACTAGCCCCAGGAGTGTCACCCGCATCGGCGCCAATGAGCCACACCTGGGAATAGTGCCCCGAGCTCAGCTTGTGATGCAGTTCTTCAATAGCGGCCCCATCGGTCGGGAAGGCCTGGCCGATGCAACTGGCGGCAGGATCCTTCTTGCGACAACCGATTTCGATATTGTCGCGCAGAATACTGAAGCGATCACTTCCCCAGTCATCGCCATCCTGCGGAATTGTGATCTGCAGAAGGGCGTTGGCCATGGTGGTGGGTCGGGGAGGATGGATCATTTGAGATTAGTCGCCCAGCTGGGCCCCGGCCGGGGAGTTGCTTTGCTAAAGCGCCGGCTGTGAGATCCCCTGCCCCAGGGCCCAGGCCTTTTCAGGTTCAGTCTTCTAGGGCTACCAGCTGGCGTAGCTGGCCCATCTCCAGGCCCCCGAGCCAGTCTTCACCCGAGCCGATGATGTCTTCGGCCAGGCGCGATTTTTCGCGGATCATGCGGTCGATTCGTTCTTCCACCGAGCCGCTGGTAATGAACTTGTGCACCAGCACCCGGTTGGTCTGGCCGATGCGGTAAGCCCGGTCGGTGGCCTGGTTTTCCACGGCCGGATTCCACCAGCGGTCGATGTGGAACACATGGCTGGCCCGGGTGAGGTTGAGGCCCACGCCGCCGGCCTTGAGCGACAGCAGGAACAGCTGGGGGCCGCGGGGGTCGTCCTGGAACCGATCCACCATCGCTTGGCGTTCGTTCTTGCTGGTGCTGCCGTACAGGAAGGGCACCTCCTGGCGCCAGCGCCGCTCCAGGTGGGCCTTAAGCAGGTGGCCCCATTCGGCGAACTGGGTGAACAGCAGGGCCCGATCGCCGGCCTCGATCACCTCCTCGAGGATTTCTTCGAGCCGCTGCACCTTGGCGCTGCGGGCGGCAAATCCGGCGTCCACCCCCTTCTCCTTCAGGGCCAGGGCCGGGTGGTTGCAGATCTGCTTGAGCTTGGTGAGTAGGGCCAGCACTTGGCCGTGTTTCTGGCCCAAGGGCGAGCGGGCGATCGCATCGAGGCTCTCCTCAACGGTTTTGTTGTAGAGCTGTTTTTGCTCGGGCGCCAGGCCCACCCATTCGCTCAATTCCACCTTTTCAGGCAGGTCGGAGATGATCGATTTGTCGGTTTTGAGCCGGCGCAGGATGAAGGGGCCGACCCGGCCCTTGAGGTCCCGCAGGGACGACATGTCGCCGTAGCGCTCGATCGGCAAGCGGTAGCGCTGACGGAAGAAGGCCTCATCACCGAGCACCTTGGGGTTGAGGAAGTCCATCAGGGCCCAGAGCTCGCTCACCCGGTTTTCCACCGGTGTGCCGGTGAGGGCGATGCGGAAGCGGCCCTGCTTGCCGGGCCGGCCCAGGTCGCGGGTGGCCTGGCTCTGTTTGGCGCTGGGGTTCTTGATCGCCTGGGCCTCATCAATCACCACTCCCTGCCAATCGATGCACTCGAGCAGTTCGCTGTCCCGTTGCAGCAGCCCGTAGCTGGTCAGCACTAGGTCGATGCCGTCTAAGGCTTTTTTGAGGGCGGCTTCATTGGCGGGCCGGCGCGGACCGTAGTGCTCGCGCACCTGCAAATCGGGCGTGAAGCCGGCCGCCTCCCGTTTCCAGTTGGTCAGCACCGAGGTGGGCGCCACCAGCAGCACCGGTCGCTTCAGTTCGCCTTCGGCCCTGAGGTGTTGCAGGAAGGCCAGCAGCTGGATTGTTTTGCCCAGGCCCATGTCGTCGGCCAGGCAGGCCCCCTGGTCGAAGCGATGCAGGAAGGCCAGCCAGCCCAGGCCCCGTTCCTGATAGGGCCGCAGCTGGCCGGCGAAGCCCTCGGGGGCCGGCAGGGGGTCGGGGGCCTTCTGCTGGTGGTACTGCTCCAGCACCGCCTGCAGGCGTGGGCCCGGGTTGAACTGGTGCACCGGCAGGCGGTAGAGGGTTTCGCCTTCGTTGCCGGTAATGCGCAGGGCCTCATCGAGCTTGAAGCCGGGATCCAGGGCGCAGAACTTTTCGGCATTCTTGAGATCGCCGGGCCGCAGTTCAATCCAGGCGCCCTTGTGTTGCACCAACGGGCTGCGCTTCGCCGAGAGGCGCTCGAGATCGCGCAGGTTGAGGGTGACGCCGCCGATCATCAGCTCCCAGCTCCAGCTGAGGCTTTCGCCCAAGGTGAAGCCCCGCGATTGGCTGGGCAGTTCCGCCTGGATCGCCAGGCCAAGGCGACTGGCCAGGCCGCCGCTGAGACTGGCCGGCAACACCACGCCCACGCCCACATCGCGCAGGCGGGCGGCGGCGGTGCGCACCAGCACGAAGGCCTCCGCCGGGGTGAGCTGCATCGTTTCCGGGGCGGCGGCGTCGAGGCCCCGCTCGATCGGTTCAAACACCTGCAGGGCCCGGCCCAGGCCCTCCAGCAGCAGGGATCCGGGGTTTTCGAGGGTCACTTCGCCAAGGGCGAGCTGGTGGTCGCCCGCTGCCCAGACGCTGGCGGCGGACAGTTTCAAGCTGCGGTCGGCCTCGGCCTGGAGGCTGAAGCGCAGCTCCCACAACTCCTCCCCCTCCGGCGGTGTGAACAGTTCCAGGCAGGCATGGGCCGGCTCCACCCGGCCGGCCACCGCTTCCCGCCAATGGTGGGTGGCGGTTTCCAGCCGTTCGGCGTCTTCGCCATCGAGCTCCAGCCGGCCCTCGCCCGGGCCGAGGGCCTTTTGCCAGGCGCCCAGCAGGGGATCGAGGCCGGGGCAAGTGGGGCTAAAGCCCGCCCGCAGCTGGCCATCGAGCAGGGCCTCCAGCAGCCGGGCCACCAAGAGTCGCTGGGAGCCGGGACGGCGGCAGCTGAGGCCGTTGCTGCGTTCGCCCGCATCCACCACCTGGGGCAGGCGCGTCGCCAGGTCCTCGAGGCGGCGGCGGTCGTCTTCGCGGTTGAGCAGCGGTTGCCAGCGGCCGCGGCCCTGGCGGGCCTCCGGCAGCCAGCGGCCCCGGGCCAGCAGGCTCAAGCTCCAGCGCTCCAGGTGACTCCACCAGCGCAGTTCATCGGCCAGCTCGCTGGGGGCCCCGGCCAGGGGCAGCTGGTTCAGCCACTGGGCGGCGGCGGCGGGCTTGAGCAGCCAGCCCTCCACCCGCCAGGGCCACCACTCCACCTGTTTGGGCAGGGGTTCGCCGGCCTGGAGCGGCAGGCCACTCCAGATTGCGCCGTCGGCGTCGCCGCTTTTGCGGCCGCGGCTGGCCTGGCGGCGGCTGGGCAGGGTGAGGGTGGCCTCGGCGGGCCGGGAGTCCTCCGACCACAGGTCCAGCTCCTCCAGCCAGGCGCCCAGGTCGTCCTGGTTGAGGCTGAGCGGGTGGTCCGGCACCCCGTCGAGCGTGGGGGTCACGGGCGTGGCCACCCGCCAGGTGTCTGCCCACAGCAGCAGGCCCGCCGCCATGCGGCCGTTGGTGGCGGTGGGGCCCGCCTTGGTGGCGGGCAGCCAGGTGGCATGCAGCAGGCTCATGGCCTAGGGGCGCTCATCAGGCGTTGAGCCCCGTGCAACAGCAGGGCAGCGCCGATCAACGGCAGCCAGGCACGGAGTAAGCCCATCATCACTGCTGGCGCTACGGCCGCCAGGGCGCCCGGGAGCGGTTGGCCGGCCGGCCAGGCCACCACCGGCGGCAAAGCGAGGCTGTGGATGCCGCAGACGGCGCCCACCAAGCCGGCCTGCAGGTGGCTGTCATCGGGGTCGACCCGCTGCAAATGGAAGGCGAGCAGGCCATAAAAGAAGCCACAGCCCCCGGCGCGAAGGGCCGGCTCCAGCCCCAGGGGTAGCCCCAGGGCCAGGGCGCAAAGACCTGCCCCCAGGGCCCAGGCGATCGAGCGCAGCCGCAGCTCGGCGCGGCACTCGGAGCGGCACTGGGCGCCGGAGTCAGGGCCGGTGGCAGGCACGGCTGGGACCGGATCGGGCGACACACGCAAGGGAAGGCAGGGCGCGGAGCCCTTTGGGCCTGTGCTGGGCGATCATGCCCTCTCCAGGGCTGTTTTGCCGCGTCGGACCATGGCTGCTGCTTCCCCTTCCCCCGCCGTCGGTGCTTCCGCCAGCAGCTCCCCTGGGGGCGCGCCGGGCCCGGACCTGCCCCGCAGTGGCGCCGAGATCCGAGCGGCCTTTCTCAATTTCTACGAGCAGCGGGGTCACCGGCCGATAGCCAGCGCCTCCCTGGTGCCGGACGACCCGACGGTGCTGCTCACGATTGCCGGCATGTTGCCGTTCAAACCGGTGTTCCTGGGCCAGCAGGAGCGGCCGGCACCGCGGGCCACCAGTAGCCAGAAGTGCATCCGCACCAACGACATTGAAAACGTGGGTCGCACGGCGCGCCACCACACATTCTTCGAGATGTTGGGGAATTTCTCCTTTGGCGATTATTTTAAGGAGCAGGCGATTGCCTGGGCCTGGGAGTTGAGCACGGGCGTGTTTGGCCTTGACCCCAAGAATCTGGTGGTGAGTGTCTTCCGCGAAGACGAGGAGGCCGAAGCGATCTGGCGCGATGCTGTTGGGGTGAATCCCAAACGGATCATCCGCATGGATGAGGCCGATAATTTTTGGGCCTCAGGCCCCACGGGACCCTGCGGTCCCTGCTCGGAGATCTACTACGACTTCAAGCCCGAACTCGGCGATGACGCCATCGATCTCGAGGACGACAGTCGCTTCATCGAGTTCTACAACCTGGTGTTCATGCAGTACAACCGCGACGCTGCGGGCACCCTGACGCCCCTGGCCAATCGCAACATTGATACGGGCATGGGGCTGGAGCGCATGGCCCAGATCCTCCAGGCGGTGCCCAACAACTACGAAACCGACCTGATCTATCCCCTGATCGAAACGGCGGCCGGGTTGGCGGGAGTGGAGTATCACGCCCTCGATGGCAAGGGCCAAACCTCCCTGAAGGTGATCGGTGACCACAGCCGTGCCATCACCCAGTTGATTGCCGATGGCGTCACCGCCTCCAACCTGGGCCGCGGCTACATCCTGCGGCGCCTGCTGCGCCGGGTAGTGCGCCATGGCCGTCGCCTTGGCATTGATCAGCCCTTCCTCAAACGGATGGGTGAGGCCTCGATCGCCCTGATGGCCAGTGCCTATCCCCAGTTGGAGGAGCGCCGCGCCGTGATCACCGCCGAGCTGGAGCGCGAAGAGGCCCGCTTCCTCGAAACCCTGGAGCGGGGCGAAAAGCTGCTGGCTGAGGTGCTGGCGGCTAAGCCCGAGCAGATCTCCGGTGAGCAGGCCTTTGAGCTCTATGACACCTTTGGCTTCCCGATTGAACTCACCGAGGAGATCGCCGAGGAGCACGGGCTGCGCGTTGATTTGGCCGGCTTTGAGCAGGCGATGCAGGCCCAACGCCAGCGGGCCAAGGCCGCGGCGGTGAGCATCGACCTCACCCTCCAGGGCGCGATTGAACAGATGGCCTCCCAGCTCGAGGCCACCGCCTTCCAGGGCTACGCCACCCTCGACCATCCCAGCTGCGTGCTGGCCCTGGTGGTGAATGGCGAACCGGCTGAGCGGGCCAGCGCCGGTGATCGGGTGCAACTGGTGCTCGATTCCACCCCCTTCTATGGCGAGGGCGGCGGCCAGGTGGGTGATCGCGGCGTTCTTGTCGCTTCCGGCGCCGACTCCGAGCTGCTTGTTTCGATCGAGTCGGTGGGCCGCAACCGCAGCGTCTTTGTCCATAACGGCCTGGTGGAGCGGGGCCAGCTGGCTGTTGGCGATGGGGTGATTGCCCAGGTGGATCGGGCCTGCCGGCGCCGCGCCCAGGCCCACCACACGGCCACCCATCTGTTGCAGGCGGCCCTCAAGCAGGTGGTCGATCCCGGCATCGGCCAGGCCGGCTCCCTGGTGGATTTCGATCGCCTGCGCTTCGACTTCCACTGCCCCCGGGCCGTGACCGCCGCCGAGCTGGAGCAGATCGAGGCCCTGGTGAACGGCTGGATTGCTGATGCCCAGGCCCTGGAGGTGCAAGAGATGGCGATCGAGCAGGCCAAGGCGGCTGGCGCCGTGGCGATGTTCGGCGAGAAGTACGCCGAGGTGGTGCGGGTGGTGGATGTGCCCGGCGTGTCGATGGAGCTTTGCGGCGGCACCCATGTGGCCAACACGGCCGAGATCGGCCTGTTCAAGATCGTGGCCGAATCGGGCGTGGCCGCCGGCATCCGCCGCATTGAGGCCGTGGCCGGTCCAGCGGTGCTGGCCTACCTGCAGGAGCGGGAGCTGGTGGTGAAGGCCCTGGGCGAGCGCTTCAAGGCCCAGCCGGGCGAGATCGTGGAGCGGGTTGGCGCCCTGCAGGAGGAGCTCAAGGCCACGGCCAAGGCCCTGGCGGCGGCCCGGGAAGAACTAGCCCTGGCCAAGGCTTCGGCCCTGGTGGCCCAGGCCCAACCGGTCGGCGGCGATCCAGGCAGTACGCCCTTCCAGTTGCTGGTGGAGCGCCTCGATGGGGTGGAGGGGGGCGGCCTGCAGAGCGCGGCCCAGCAGCTGGCTGATCAGCTCGGTGATGGCGGGGCGGTGGTGCTAGGCGGGCTGAGCGATCCCAAGGACCTAACCAAAGTGGTGCTGGTGGCGGCTTTCGGCAAGGCCGTGATCGCCAAGGGACCCAAGGCCGGAGCTTTCATCGGCGCCGTGGCCAAGCGATGCGGCGGCGGTGGCGGCGGCCGGCCGAATCTGGCCCAGGCGGGTGGCAAGGATGGCGCTGCCCTGGATGGGGCCCTCGCTGCGGCCAGGCAAGAGCTGGAGGCCGCCCTGGCTTAAAGCCCGGGGCTACGCCTAGCAGATCCATCCCGATCCAATGCCAGCGACCGCGACCAGACTGGGCCTGCTGAACCCAGCGCCGGCTCCAAACCATTCCCAATCCTTGCCCCCATGCCCCTGCTGCTGCCCCCGATGCTGATCGCCCAGGCCCAGGTGCAGATGGGCTGTAGCGGCACCTTGTTGCAGGCCCGGGGCCGGGCCGAATTGAAGCGGCTGATTGATGCCCTGCGAGTCTCCCTCAGCCTGGAGGCCGAGGCGGCCACGGCCGCTGGCGCCCTGGCCAGCCTGCAGGCGCGCCTGGATTCGGTGCGCCAGGCCCTCCAGCAGCTGGGGGTGCGCAAGCTGGAGGTCACGTCACCCTCTACCTGGACCCGGTCGCCGGAGCTGAAGAAGCCGGCCCTCACCACCGCCTCCCTGCAGGTGAGTGGCGAGCTGGCGCCAGCCCAGCTGCAGCAGCTGATCCGCCAGGTTGGCAGCCTGCCAGGCGTGCGCCTCTCCCCCGTCGATCCCCGCGCCCAGGCCAGCGGCGACGCCGCCTCCCAGGCCCGCCTGCTCAAGGCCGCCTATGGCAATGCCCTGGGCCAGGCCAAAACGATTGCGGCGGCCATCGGCCTGCACCAGCTCCGGCCCCTGGAGGTGGACGTGGAGGGCGGCGGCGGGGCTCCGATCTTGATGCGGGCCATGGCCAGCCCCGATGCGGCCCCCTTTGATCCGGCCGAGTTGCCCGCACCGGTGGATCGCCTCAGCCTGCTGGTCCGCTTCTGCGCCCGCTGAATAGGTTCGCGATGCTGCCAACCAGACACCTCGGTAAACCTGCGCCAGAAACCTGGTTTGGCATTGTCGATGGCATCTATGCAATCGTCCTGACGATTGTGGTGTTGTCCTACCCCCAGTTGATTCTTGAAGCGATCAACAAGGCGCGGGTCCATGAAATTGCCTATGACGTGTTGGGTCGCCTCCTGCTGTCCCACACCATGTCATTCTTTGGAGTCTTTCTCACCGGATTTGAGATCTGGTCAATCCATCGTGCCCTGCTCAGCCTGACGATTCCGGCGAGGCGCAAGACCGTGCTCTCGGCGATTGTGCTTTCGATTGTGGCGTTTGCACCCGTCTGGGTGGATGTAAATAACCATTTAAGACAGGAATATTTGATTGCCCGTGACCAATTGCTTGAAACCGATGTAATGGTCTTTCGATTGGTTTTCTTTGTTTTGCTGTTGATTGTCTTTGCGACCTTGGCTTGGCTGGCCTGGTTGGAGATGGTTCAGTATCCCGATCAGCGCCAGGATCTGGCCCAAGTGCGGGCAGTCTGCCTGCATCGCTGCTGGCTGCTTGCTGCTGTCTATGTCTTTTCCTTGCTGGTTCCCCACCGTGGCGCTTTGTATATTTTCATGGTTGCCATGTTCAGTTATTTTGGCCGGGATATTTGGCTATTTCTCCGCTCTCGCGTTGTCCGTTAGGAGGCCTGCCAGCTCTTGCTGAAACGGGCTTTGCCCGCCAACAGGGCCTCGATCGGATCCCCTTGGGCGTCACAGCTTTGTTTTGACGGGGCTAGGGGGTCGTGTTGGGGCTGGCTATTGATCTGTTGTGATTGTTCCATGTTTGCGCAGTACGTCAGGACCTAGGCTGGATCGATTAGGAGCATGTCCATGCAACGGATCACGATCGGGTTGGTGCTGGTTTTCACCAGCCTCTCGGCCTCGCTTCAGCAACCTGCTGGCGCCGTGGTGGTTTGCACCGGAACTGGCGTTCCCGTGGGCTGTGTGGTGGCTAGGCCTCGGGCGGTGGTGGCCACGCCCGGCGTCGGGGCCCCCGGGGTGCCTGCTGCGGGAGCTCCCGGATATGGCGCCGCCGGTCGGGGAGCCAATGTCAATGGGGGAGTGAACCGGGCCGGTCGCCGCTGAAGTGCCCGGGTAGCAATTATTTTAAGGTGTTAATCGCCCTAGACACAACAATGACCAGCAAAATGAGCATGGCAGAGGATTGCATGAGTTGCAATATTTTTGCTTTACCGCCGATCACGCTGTGATTTTCCGGCGGCCCCATGGTGTTGCTTGATAGCACGGTGAAATAGAGATAGTCCAAGGCAGTGGGAACCCAGCGGGCGTTGGAGTCAATTGCTTCGCGTGGAAACCAGATCGAGCAGGGGGCGTCCGGTTGGATCAGCCGTCTGACTTGGGTCGGGAAGTCGTCATACCAATACCAGAAAAAGAAAACTAGATTCAATGAAATATAGATCCCGGTGGCAAGGCCTAGCAGCAAAAACGATCCCACTTTGAAGGTATAGATGCCGATAATCATCGTCATCAGGTTCAGTACCAAGTCAATCGTGGCAAGAATTCCGAAGCTCAGCAAGAGTTTGCGAAAGAAACTCACCCGGTGTAGGATTGATTTAACTAACGCCACGGCCATGATCACCAGGATCACTTCCAGGACGTTGGAGAGAATGGTTAAAACCCAGTGATCAGGCGGCACCACCTTTTCGCCTTTGAGTAAATTAACAGGGTCGGACCAGTAGAGCTGGAATGTGATCCAGCGCGCCAGCATGTTGATGATCGGCGATAGGGTCAGCGCCAGGATGTAAACAGTGTTGGTCTTGCGATTGGGTAAATGGTGTAATGATTGAATGACCCGTACATCCATGGTTAAATTTCTTTATTCTGAATCTAAGCTCCAATTCTGGCCGTTTTTGGGGGGGTCTGGGCTTCGCAATAGATCGGTTGATAGGACCTGCCTGCCGCTGGCGCGGCTGCCTGGCTAGGGCCCTTTGGCCCCAGCCACCAGCCCGGCTCCGGTTCGTTTGCAACCCAGGCCCTGCCGCTGGGATGGCGGAAGGGTGCGGCAATGGTGCTGCGGCGGGAATCCGCCCAGGGGCTCAGTTGACCTGTAAAAGCTAGAGCCAGCCTTGTTTTTGCTTCTCTTAAGCCGGCGGAATTCCGTTTCCCGGCCCGGGATCCCCGATTTGCACCGCTGTGCCGCCCTGGGCAGCACACCGAACCCTGCGATCGGGCTGTAAGGTGGAAGAGATTCTAAGATTTCTCTTGAGCGAGCTCATCACTTCCTGAGGGCTGTCGAAGGATCGGTTCATATCGTTTTCCGTTCATGACAATTTACGTGGGTAATCTTTCCTTCGATGCCGAAGTGGAAGACCTCCAGGGCCTGTTCTCCCAGTATGGGCAGCTGAAGCAGTGCAGCTTGCCCCTCGATCGGGACACGGGTCGCAAGCGCGGTTTTGCGTTTGTTGAGCTTTCCACTGATGCTGAGGAAACCAAGGCCATCGACGAACTTCAGGATGTCGAGTGGATGGGTCGCATGATCCGGGTTAACAAGGCTGAGCCCCGGGGCGGCGGTGGCGGCGGCGGCGGTGCCCGTGGCGGCGGCTACGGCGGTGGCGGCGGGAGCGGCGGCGGCTACGGCGGCGGCGGCGGCGCTGGTGGTGGTGGTGGCTACGGCGGTGGCGGCGGTGGCCGCAGCCGTTACTGAGCCTTCGCCCAGTTGCTGAGCTCGTTGTTTTGAGGGGCTGGAGTCATTGCCAGGGGCATCTGCTGATTCCCCTAGTCATGCCACCCGACCCGTATGAGCGGCACCCTGGGCCATCGGAGCCTGCTTTTTCCAGGCTCCCGGGCCCTGTGCACTGGCCTTAGTCCAGACAATTCACCATCCTTTGGCCAGCTCACCCGCAGTGAACTGGCCAAAGGATGGTTTTTTTGTGATTGCCCCGGTTGCCCCAGGGTTCCCCGGCCCTGGGTGCTGGCGATCCGCCGCTGCAACGCCTGGCTGCCCGATGCTGGCGCCCTGTTTGGGGGCCTGATTGGAATAAA
>Ga0310322_10006_pt1 | contig 23295 bp, 25 predicted proteins | sample LakEriER1LargeC7_FD_195536 | JGI IMG/M metagenome (GOLD analysis project Ga0310322, IMG submission 195536) | Enriched freshwater cyanobacterial communities from Lake Erie, Ontario, Canada - ER10.Large.C7 (v2) (version 2) | ecosystem: Environmental > Aquatic > Freshwater > Lake | place: Canada... | reverse complement strand
CGACGTAACTGGAAGGCATCACCGCTCGGGGAGAACCAAGACGATGCTATCAATCTTTGATAGCTATGGCACGCACTCGGAGATCTGCGTCAGAGACGAGGCATCACCAGCTGCGCTCACGAGGCCACCGGCCTGAGCGCCGCGGCAGGAGTAGGGAGTTCATGCCATTCCCCCGTACTCCTCCAGCAGCGAGATCAAGGCCGGGATCGAACTCAGCCGCGATCAGAACTCTGCCAAAGCCGATGCGATCGAACGCTGGCTCGATTAGGTGAGCAACACCTTCAACATCCTCAGCATGGATGGCCCTGCATTCCGCCGCTGGGCTCAGCTGATGCAGCGCCAGTCCGACACCTTCTACGAAGACGGCATGATCGCCGCCATCGCCAAGGGGCAGCAGCTCACGGTGGTGACCCGCAACGTGGGCGACTTCAACCCATTTGAAGTTCCCCTACTGAATTCATTCACGAGCCGCGCTGAGCTGGGCAGATCAGCCGACTGGGGTGATTGATTCAGAACCGTGGCACGACCTGGAGCTCAAGAATCCCCGAGCACCAGCGGCGCACGCCAATCCGCCTGGCCCCATGACTTGCCTATTCAACGATGAAGCTCTCCAACCTGGATGGGCGGCTTGTCCTTGGAACATGGGGCTTGAAGAGCTCTATGCGCGGTCATGCAGCGACGCGCTTCCAAGAACAGGAGACAACAGCCGTGAAGCGATGATCACCAGCTAATCGCTTCACCAGGCAAAGCGATTAAAATACGATGATGACTTCTTCCTGGATCTGGCAGCAGCCGGACTGGCCCCAGTTCCGCTGGGAGGGTTCCGCTCTGGAACCGCTGCTGGAGCAGGCCCGCGCTGCACGCCAGGAGCTGCTGAGCCGGCTGGAGACGCTGGAACCCCCGCTGGATCGCGAAGCGATCTCCGCCTTGCTGGGCCGCGAGAGCCTGGGCACGGCCGCCATCGAAGGCGAGCTGCTGGATCCCGGCCAAGTGCGCTCCTCAATCGCGCGCCGTCTGCGCCTTCCCCTGGCCGAGGGGCAGCCGGCCGCCAGCGCCCAGGTGGAAGGCCTGCTGGATGTGTTGATGGAGGCCACCAGCTCCTTGGATGCGCCCCTCACCCTGGCCACGCTGAATCACTGGCACCAGCGCCTATTCGCCGAAGGCCCCGATGGACTGCGAGCTATTCGGATCGGTGAGCTGCGCGATGGGGCACCGATGCAGGTGCTCTCGGGTGCCATCGGCCGTGAGCGCCTGCACTTTGAGGCGCCGCCCCGAGACCAGCTCAAGGAGCAGCTGGAGGCCATCCTGGATTGGGTCGCCTGCCCGCCTGTGCAGCTGGACGGACTGTTGCGCGCGGGCCTGGCCCACCTCTGGTTCCTCACCCTCCACCCCTACGAAGATGGCAACGGCCGCTTAGCCCGTGCCATCACCGATCAGCTGCTCGCCCAGGATTGCAAGGCCCAGGCCCAGCAGGCGTTATCTGGCCGCGCCCTGGGCCTCTCCGCCCAGATCCTGCGGGAGCGGCAGGGCTACTACATGGCACTGGAGCGCTGCCAGCGGGGGGATTTGGATGTCACGGGCTGGCTGCGCTGGTTCCTGGAGCAGCTCTCTGCAGCGGCGCTCAGCAATGGCGCCGTGATCGATGCGGTGCAACGCAAGGCGGCCTTCTGGTGGAGCCACCGACACAGCGGCTTCAACAGCCGTCAGCAGAAACTTCTTAATCGGTTACTGGATGCTGAACCGGAGGGGTTCACGGGGGGCATGACCCTGCGCAAGGCCATCGGCCTCACCAAGGTGAGCCGTGCCACGGCATGGCGTGACCTGGCCGAGCTGGTGGAGCTGCGGGCGATCGAACCGATCGGTGAGGGCCGAAGCCGCGCCTATCGCATCCATTGCCCGGGCAGGACACCCAGCGAGGGTGAATAGGATCAAACGCAGAATCACCAAAGAATTTCAGCTAACTGACCGTCAAGCACTCTTCAGCCTTAATCACCCGCCAGCTGGTGCTCACCCTGAGCCAGGCCGACATGCTCACTACGCTGCCACTCCGGCACCAACTGGGCCAGCAGAGACAAAGCAGCAGAGGCGTCCTGCCGGGCGATGGTTGCTTCGAGCGCATCGAGAAGCGGCCAGAGATGCGCTGGAGGCAGGGAGGTCTCGCGGGCGCGGTAGATGAGGGGGTGGGCAGTGGCTTCGGAGCTGGCTTCGATCAGGAGCTCTTCATAGAGTTTTTCGCCCGGACGCAGGCCCGTGCAGCGAATCTCGATGTCACCATCAGGGTTATGGGCATCGCGCAGGCGCAGGCCACTAAGGCTGACCATCTGGCGGCCCAGATCGAGGATGCGGACCGGCTCGCCCATGTCGAGAAGAAATAAATCCCCGCCCTCAGCCAAGACTGCGGCTTGAAGCACCAGCTGGGAAGCCTCGGGGATCGTCATGAAGAAGCGGGTGATCTCCGGATGGGTAAGGGTGATGGGGCCGCCAGCGGCAATTTGCTGGCGGAATAAGGGCACCACAGACCCGGAGGAACCCAGCACATTGCCAAAGCGCACCATGGCGAAGCGAGTTTGGGCCCCCTGGCGCTTGGCCTGCTCCGCGAATCCCTGCACCACCAACTCGGCCACGCGTTTGCTGGCCCCCATCACGTTGGTGGGTCGCACGGCTTTGTCGGTGGAGATCAACACCATTTGGCGCAACCCCTGATCGAGGGCTGCCTGGGCAATCACGCGGGTGGCTTGCACGTTGTTAGCCAGGCCAGCCACGGGGTTGGCCTCCACCAGGGGGACATGCTTGTAGGCAGCAGCATGAAACACCAGTTCCACGGACTGTTCGGCAAAACACCGCTGCACCAGGGCCGCATCAGCGGCATTACCAAGCACCGGAATCACGTCAGTGCCATCTGGCAAAAGTTGCTGCAGCTCCTGGTGAATGGCATAGAGGGCCGGTTCGCTGCGTTCGATTAACACAAGGGCTTTGGGGCCAAGCTGCAAAATCTGACGGCAGAGCTCGGAGCCTATTGAGCCCCCAGCGCCGGTGACGGCTATCACAGATCCACGCAGGCCAGGGCCGAGCAATTGGGAATCAGGCAGCACGGCATCGCGGCCCAACAACTCCTCAATGACGACGGGGCGCAACGTATTGATACGGGCCCTGCCACTGGTGATGTCCTCCAAGGAGGGCACCTGCAAAACCGAAACCCCTTCTTGTTGGATGTCTTGGACGATGCGGCGGCGCTTGCTGCGGCTGAGCGACGGGATTGCCAGCAGCACTTGGCTCACCTGGTAGCGGCTGACGAGCTCGGGGAGCCGCTGGGGGGCATGGATGGCGACACCATCTAGGTCGCGGGTACAGAGCTCCGGGTTGTCATCGATAAAAGCCGCCACGGTATGGCTGCGGGCGAAACGCAAAGCAACTGCCAGCTGGGCGCCGGCGGCGCCAGCTCCATAGATCACTACCGAGGGCCGATTCGGGCTGGGGGGCTTGTTAGCGCGTAGAAGTAAGTCTCGGAGCACCAAGCGTGTGCCGCCCGTAAGGGCAGTGAGCAAGAGCCAAAGAAGGGGCCAACTACTGCGGGGCGGCATCTGCACAGGCAGCAGGGTGCCGAGCAGAAACACCAGCACGACTACGACAGCGTTGCGGAGGGCCAACGCATAGAAAGCGTTGCTGCTGACGTAGCGGGTGAGACCGCGGTATTGGCCGGTGAGAGCGTAGAGGGAAAGACCAACAGCCCACACAGCAGGAAACAGCCAAAGGCTGGCGGCCAGATGCTGGCTGAATGGATAGGCCGTGCGTAGCCAAAAACTCAACCAGATTGCTAAGGGGATCAGCAGCAGATCAATCGTGCCTAGCAACAGGCGTCTAGCCAGGGGGGGGAGCTCCATCAAGGAGCGGCACAAACCGAAGGATCGTTGCATAAACCCAAAATTCATCCAGCTATCCGCATCACGACTGAGAGGCCACGGTGAAGGACACCGCAACATGGCGATCTAACCAAAAACCCACGAAGAGCTCTACAACAGCAAGACCCACCACCCAAGGACATCCACCAACCAACAGAGCTGCAGCCAGCACAGCTGTGCCAGCGATATAGAGACTAGAGACCCTGGCATGGGACCAGCCAGCCTGGTGCAGGCGCTGGAAAAGGTGAAGGCGGTGGGCCTGAAACACGCGCTGGCCGGCGAGCAGGCGGCGGGGCACGCAAAGGAAAGCGTCGCCAAGCAGGGGGGTGGCCACCAGCAACATGCCAAGGGCTTCTGCCCAGCTAGGAGCCTGAAGCACCAGGCCAGCGAAAACGGCACCCAGAAAGGTGCTGCCCACGTCACCCATAAAAACTTTGGCGGGACTCCAGTTCCAGAGCAAAAAACCAATCAGGGCACCCACCAAGCACCAAATGGGCCATGGAGCAGCAAGCCTGAGGGCAAGGGCACTGATGGCCACGACCATGCAACCAGCAACAAGACCATCGAGCCCATCCATGAAGTTGGTGAAATTGATCACAGCAGTCGCGGCAATCATCAGCAGGGGCAGCCCCAGCCAGGGCATTGGCAGCGGACTCACCAGAATCAACAGCAGGGCCGTAGCCAGCTGCACGCCGTAGCGAAGGCCTGAAGAGAGGTTGTAGCGATCGTCGAGAAAGCCCACCACAGCCAGCGGCAGGGCCAGCAGGGGCAAGGTCACCATGGCCAACTGGGAGCCGGCAAGGGCTGGCTGACCATAGAAAGCAGCCCCAAAACAGCCGATCGCGCTTGCGGCTGCGGCCACGAGCACAAACGCCACACCCCCACCTCGGGGGGTGGGCTGGTTGTGGGAACTGCGGGCGTTGGGCTGGTCGAGCAGGCGACGGCGGAGATTGGGGAGCAGCGCACGAAGGAGCCACCAGGCAGCAAAAGCAGCGAGCGCAATTGCGAGAAACACAGGCAGCAGCATCAGGCCAGCGGCAACACCGGGAAGGGCTGGGGTTCACGGCCCAGCAGCTGGTGGGCGGGGGTGAAGCCAGAGAGGTTGGCGCCCATGCGCAGTACCGCTTCGAAGGCCTTGGGCGAGCGGAGCAAAAGGGGAGCAGCGAGGGAAAAGAAGAGGCGGTTTTGGATGGGCAACAATCGGCAACGACGCGCGGGATCGGCCGCTGGTTGCGCCTGTTGGAGTGCCCTGACCATGGCGGCGTAGGTGATGGTGGTGTCGCCACCGAGGGTGATGCGCTCCGGTAGGAATGGATCACAGACGGACCTGCAGAGATAATCCGCCATGTGGAGCGCAACGGCTGCCAACTGGGAGGCATGAATCGGTTGACGCAGGCCAGTTTCAGCAGGCAGGGGCAAGTAAGGTAGCCGGCGTAGCAGCTGAAGAAGCTTGCTGAGATTGCGGTCACAGTAAGAGCCTGCCTGGCCGTAGATGAGGGTGGGCTGCAGGATGCGGCAGGGCACCTGCAGGCGGTGGCAGGTTGCCAGCAACTGGTCTTCTGCGCCACTGAGGCGTGCGACCAGCTCGCGATCGAAGCGATTGGCGGCAAAGCGCTTTGTGATGGCGGAGGAGGACGAACAGGCAATCAGGCCGCGAAGCCCTGCCAGGCGCTCGGGATGTTCAATGGCCAGCTGCTCAAGGAAGGACGCCAGCAGCCAGATGGGGCCAAAGCTGATCCAGAGGGCTGGGGCACCTGGATTGCCGGCTGGCCGGAAGGCCGCAGGCTTGGTGAAGTCAGCGGGTGTGACAGCCGAGCGACGGGAATAGGCGTGCAACTGCCAGGGCAGAACCGCATAGGCCGCCTGTTGGCGCAGTGCTTCTCCCGTGGGCGTGGCGGCGCCGAAGAGATGCACCTCCATTAGCGGCTCCATGCCAAGAGGCTGGCGACACGCCTGAGATAACGCATTAGGAAGGGAAACCACCAGCTCCAACCAAAGGCACAGCGGTAGGCGAAGCGGACTTCCTTAAGGCGGCGCTGGGTCTGCTGGCCGCTGACGCCGCCATCTGCCATGTGGACCAACTCGAGATCAATACACTGAACGCGCAGGTCTGGATGGCGGCTCAGCTGCAAGAAGTAGTCGAGGTCTGCGGAGAGGCGAAAACCGGGGGCATAACTGGCCAGACGCTGACGGGCACCGGGGCCAAACAGGGTGGCCTGGTGGGGGGGGGTGGATCCGAGAAACAGGGCGCGGCGGTAGGCGGCAACATCAAGCACGCCGGCAGGCTGAAAAACGGTGGCACGTGCGAGGGAACCGCTGGCAGCATCGGCATAACGGCCGCGGCAGACCAGCAGGTCGGGGCCAATTCCATTTGACAAAGCCGATTCAATAGAAGCGGCCGCCTCGGCCAGCACCGTGGGAGCGGCAGCCCAATCGTCAGAACCCCAGAACAGCAGCCAGTCGGCAGGACTGGCGTGAGAGAACCCTTGGTTCATCGCCCCGAAGATGCCTGTATGTGCTGGGGTTTGCTCTAGCCAGCTACAGCGAGGTTCAGCGGCACAGGATTCATCTAACCACTGGCGGTGATCAGGACTTGAGGGTCCATCAATGAAGAGCAACCGCCAATGTGGCCAGCACTGGCCCTGAAGGGAAGCGAGAAGGCGGGGAAGAAGATCAAAAGAGTTAAACGTGGGGAGAACAATCAGTAGATTCAAAACGTGAGGGAACAGAAAAGAAGGACAAGACCAGGGCGATAGCGATCCAGACAGATGGCGCACCTAACGGTGACGGCAATATAACAAAAAGGAAAAGGAGATAGACGAGGCTAAAACGACCAACCCACGAAAAAGGTCCAAAGTTCTTAGCGAATAGCTTTGTAACGCTGGAGCCAAACGCCCGGAACGCCATCAAAACACCTACAAGCCCACCATCCTGAATATAAGTGGCTAATGCATTATGATTTCTTATAGAACTATATTTAGAGCCACATAAAAGGTTGAAGTCTACTATCAATGGCTCGCTACAATCATCAAACAAAGATCCATGTCCGTTAAGCCCCAAGCCGAGTGGATGATAAAAAATCGCAAACAAGCCAGCCATTGACGACGCCGCCCTATCAGCGGAAGACTCATCGGAACCTGAGACAACAAAAGTCAAGCCGTTTTCATTAAGGGAATTGATTATTCTGGCGACTCTCGAGTCAGGAAAAAACGAATAAGCAACAACTCCCGACAACACAAAGAAAGCGACGACAACAGAAATAAATAGCAACATACGAATGGAGAACTTTAATCTGCAGAATTCCAAAACAGCAGGAATAAAGACAGAAGAAAGTATAAGACAGTATGTAACTAGCGATGTAGGGCTAAACGCAAGAATTACCGCAAGAATTGACGCAATTAAGACAACAATATTTTGCACGGAGGCGAAGAATAAAACGAAGTGAGAATTATAAAACGAATAAAATCTTGATCCGCTTGCAATTTTAGGCGAAACAAAGCCAGCGATAGAAGTACAATGTTTAGATTCTCCAAAGAAGGGCGAGCTATGTTGCTCAATGAATATCCTAAATGAAAACCAATAGACAACGAGCAGCATAACAGCACAAGTTACACCAACATACGAAGGTTCAGGTAGAATTCCACTAAGCCCCCTAAAGGCATTATTTAGCGCTACATCGTCAAGACTAACATGCCTTGGCTTTATATATGCCAATAAGTTGCTGAAACTGGGAATAATCTGCAGGATAGATGCAAAGGCTACGATCAGTATCGTCAGCCGTGCCGATCTGAAGATTTTATGTGCCAAAAAAGAATCGCCCTTACTTAGCCTTCGGAAGGCCTGCCTAAAAAGACTCAAGAGGAGAAAGAAAGAAGTAAAGCCTATGCAATAGGCAATAAATACACTCTGGGCTGGGCCGACCAAGAAACTTTCCTGAAAAAAGAAGCCCAAGGCTAAAATATACAGCAAAAAGAAGGTTGCGAAGAGAACGAGCGTCTTGCTTGGTGAAAGCTTAAAAACACAACCCAGGTAAATCCAGCCGAGCAGCAATGGAAGTAGTTGTGTATATGTGGGGGTGAGCAGCCCTGGGAACGAAACGAATGGTACGAAAACGAATAACAACGAAAGCAGTATCATTACAAACCCATTATGGTTTTAATTTTTGATGCGATCAGCTCGCGAAGCGACCTAAGAAGAAATCCAATGGGAATGATTGGGGTAAAAAAACTATGCGGGAGTCCGCTCAAGATCGTATATCTTTCCCGAAATACACTCAATCTATTGGAGTCCGAGATGCCGCCAGCGACAAGTTTTGCGATCGGTTTTGACGAAGCAAATAAAACGTCGCATTCGGAAAACAATATGAGATTAGCTAAGATCTCAAAGTCACAACTGTACTGATGTCGAATAGAGAACAGCTTATGATGCGAACGTAAAAAAAGGATATTTTGATGCGATACAGGCATTATCGAAAGCAAAAGAAGCAGCTTGAACAATGAGCTGGAAAAAAAATGCATCCAAGGCCTAATAACACCTAATGGCTGAAAGCCAAAGACAAGAAGCGTGCTATTAACTGCATTGAAATTTTGACATGAAAGAGAACTAAGCAAGGAGGCAAAGCTGCCAGGGGTGAGCAAAGGCTCGTCACCAGAGTTTAGAAACCATAAGTAATCACCTCTTGAAGCAGAAATCCCCAGATTCATGGCTTGGTAGACCCCCTCTCCTTGGTCGTGAACAAAAACAGCAGATATATATTTTGCGATAGAATCTAGATTTGTTAAAGGTGTTACAACTACGAACTCTACCCTCGCATCAATCAGTGCATTGGTTAGCGGAAAAAGAGTATTGATTATATCTCTTGGGCACAAGCCTACTGTAATAACAGAAAGAACAAGACGCTCAATATCTGACTTCTTAGATAGCATTGAGGAAGCAGCTCCAGACAGTGGAAATTGGCAAGGCATCTCGTACTAATGCTGATTGCCGCGGCGTTGGCTGGTCGGAAAGAAAATTAGTAAGTGCACAGCAAATGGGATTATCGCCTCGAAAATCGTGTTGTATGTAGTAAGGAGAATCACCGAGAAGCTCACGGGAATAAGGAAGATCAAAACTGATGACTGGCTTACGAGCACTTGCTGCCTCAATAAGTGGCAGGCCAAGGGATTCAAACTCAGATAAGAATAGCAGACCATCTGACTGGCGAAGAAACGAAATGCATGCATCTCGATCTAGCCTGCCTAGGCAGACTAGTGACCCACCAGGTTCAGACAAAAATTGATTAGAATCTATAGTCAAGAAAACTTTTATTTCGTTTTGAAAGAAATAGCCAAGCAATTCAGGATCACGAAGTAATCGATGATTCTTGTGAGGTAGGAGAGACGCGGGATAAAAAAGATTGTATGCCATAACATATCAAATTTGATGCAAAAGAAGTAAAAACTTGCATTCGCCAAATGCCCTAACAAAGGAATCCTTTATGTGGCATGTTTGAAAATTAAATGTCAGGCTTTTGGGTTTTAGCATCTTAAAGGCAAGCCTCTTAATTCTCCATAATACCGAATAGCCAAAGATTAGGTTTGGTTGGTGAAAATACAAAAGCTGTCTAGAGCAAATCCTAAATGGGAAGTCATCGAATACAACACAGCGCTTAAACCATATATTGACAGGAAGAAAGCACTTGATTAGAAAATGAATAGGGTACATCCGGCATGCCTTCGGTAGTCGCAAGAGATATACATTACGCGAAGACAGGCTATCGATGGTGGATACAGTTAGTGAAGCTAACTTCGAAGAGAGAGTGGATTTCGACGTGTAGACGATGAACACATCGGACAGGTCTTGATTTGCGACAACATTTTCCACAAAGCTAAATGCAACAACAGACGAGCCTTCTCCGTTGATGCCAGCAGCCCAGAGTAGATCCATTTAGTTTTTTAGCGTATGACAGTGCAACCTAGAGAGCTCATCTCGAAGACAGTTAACTAGGTTTATTTTTGGCAATGATTTTCAGGCCGCAGGGGCAAAGACGCGGCAATGCCGCAGAATCATAAGCAGGTTGTCGAGCAGAATAACAAGCGCGATCCTAGGCAATGGTAACGATCAGTTCGCTGGCGACAACCGTCTGTCGACTGGATCGATAAACCGCCAGATGTCCCAACTGCTATGGAGAAGGGGCAGATTCGAAGCCATATCCGCTGCACTCCGGTGCAGCACTATAAGCGCCAAATGACTACGGCTTTAGTCTACATCGATGTTTAGAACCTGCCTGGATTCCGCTGGGTTGGGCACCGCATCACAAGTAATCGGAGAATTGCCGTTCCCCTGGCGTCGCTAGGTCCAGGTCCAGGTCCAGGTCGTCATCGATGACGGCAAGCGGCTGGCCAACGCTAATTGCCGGCCTGATTCTCCCGAGACGTGCAGTTGATCAGACACAATGTGGATCATATGCAAAACTCTGGGCAGCATGCTCAATCGCTCTCCCGTACACCTCTGAATAAAGCCCCGCCACCCGCTCTGGAGCCCAGAGCTGCTCAGCCCGGGCTCGGGCGGAGGCTCCAAGCTGCTGTCGGCGATCAGAATCTGCCAATACCCAGCGGATAGCCGCCGCGAGCGACGCTAGCTCAAACGGTTTGGCCAAGGCACCGGTGACGCGGTCATCCACGATGTCGGGCAGGCCGCCGGTGTTGAAGGCCACTACCGGGGTGCCGCAGGCATGGGCCTCGATGCCGGTATTGGGCAGATTGTCCTGGCGCGAGGGAATCACCATCGCATCGGCGGCACTGTAAAGGGCGCGCAGGCTAAGGTCATCGTGAAGGTGGCCGGTGTAGTGAACGGTGAAGCCGAGCTGGGGGGGCGATTGGGGGGCTAGTTGGCCGAAGACCACCAGCTGCAGATTCTGCAGGGTGGGTTCGCTGCGCAGGAGGGCGAGAGTGGCGAGCAGCAGGTCAAATCCCTTCCGTGGGTCGTTGCCGCCGCCCATGGCCCCAAACAGCAACAGGTGGCAGTCCTGCGGCAGACCCATCAACTGGCGGGCCAGGGGCTGATCGATCGGCTGCCAGCGGGCTGTATCAATCGGATTGGGCACCACTGCCACGGGCCACTCGTGCATCAGGGCACTGGCGCGCACGCAATCGGCTAGCCACTGGCTGGGGCACACGATCTGCAGCGGCCGACGCCAGTGTTTGCGTTTGCGCAGCCAGCAGTGGCGGTTGAGGTCAAAGCCGCTCTCGTGGGCCGGGCGGTTGTCACGCCGGTATCCATCGCGCCAGCGGTAATCAGTCGTGTAGTGCTCCGCGCCGCAGAAGGCCCACATGTCCTGCAGAGTCCACACGATCGGCTTGCGAATGCGGGCGATGTCGGCAATCGAGAGCATTTCCCATTGAACCCAATGCAGGTGCACTACGTCGGCATCAGAGGCGTTGAGGCGCTCCGGCCAGCGAGATGGCACGACCGCTGGGGAGTAGAGGATTGGATTGCCGGTGTGCAGCAATTGGCGCAATGGCGTACCCAGTTGCGCTCGAAGGCGAGCGTTCGCCATGGCCCATGTGCTGCTAGGGCCCTGAACTGTCCAATCGCCCGAGGCGGCCACATTCACCAGCATCTGCGAGTCGATACCAGAGTGGCGCAAGGCGTGATGGATGCGGTAGCTCGCACGGGCGGCGCCGCCATTGATGTCGGAGTGGCTGAGCTGTAGAGCCTTCAATGGGTTGGGCATTTAGACAAGAAATGCATCAGGGAGGAATATGAAGCGAAAGCCATCCAGGCACGAAGCAGCGTGATGCAAAACAATTTTTTTCCCAGCTGGAAATACGGCAACATTCTCTCAGCAACAGAGAGGGAGGTAGCTCGCAGCGAGAACTGCGCTTCTAAAAACGAACACCGCTGCACTAGATCGCTAAGTTACGATCGAGGAGTAGATTAACTAAAAGTTTTGCAGCTCGCAAGGCCTAGGCACAACTGACATGATGGAGAGTTAACCTGACATTGCAAGCCATGAAAATGCAGCCACAAGCAGGATATTGATTTACTTGCTTTGTGTGGATATAAAAGCTACTGCGAATCGGAATACCTTGCCAGCCATGCGCCTTGGCAAGCGAACCAAAGAGAGAGGAAACCGATGCCACTTCCCCCCAAAGTGCTGATCAAAGGTGTAGCGATCAGCGATGGAATCGCTCAATATAAACGAAGGATTCCGGCTGGCATCAATGCCTTCCCCCACAGATGTATCGATCGCCCTTCCAATGGTGTTAGTCGCATCAACTCCAAAACCCACATTACGCACAAGATTATGATTTGGAAGAGCAGTCAACCCACTATTAATTAAGCAAGTAAAAGTCCATTGGTAGTCCCAAGTATCGGGTTTTCCCTGATCCAGCAGCCTCTGCCAGATTCTGCTCCAGTACTTCCTCTCAACTGGATCTGAAAAAATCGTTTCCATCAGGCCAGAGTCGCGTATACAAGGCCAATTGCCGAGATTGCCGTCATAGTGTTGCCAGCATCGGCGCCAGCTGGCCCAACCCCAGCAATGATTATAGCGGCTGAAGTAATAGCTTCCGTCACCTCGCCATTGGCTGTCCTGAAAGTTATTGCCGCTGATACACCACACACGCATGTCATGGCGATAGCGTTCTAACAAGCTGGTGCAGTAGATGAAGAAATCGGGATGGGGGACGCAATCATCCTCCAAGATGATGCCTTCCTCCACTTGATCAAAAAACCAACTGATCGCTCGGCTGACACCAACACGACAGCCTTGATTCACATCCGAATACAGGCGCTCGATCTGGCAGGGCCAATCAATCTCCTGCTCGATTACACGCCGAGTAGCCGCGACCTTCTCCGCTTCTCCGGGACGCTCCGGATTTGGGCCGTCACAGGCGACATACATCCTGATCGGTGCAAGAGGCCTGATGGCATCGATCACTTGGCGCAGCGTATGGGGGCGCCGCCAGGCAATGAGTAGAAGGGGCGTGTTCAGGGTCATGCGGCTTGATCGCACTCAAGAAGGGCCTTGCGAAACCAGGCAATGGTGGGCTCGAGGCCCTGCTCCAGCGGCACCGTGGGCTGCCAGCCCAGCTCCGCCATCGCCAGATCGATCACCGGCTGTCGATGCAGCGGGTCATCGGCTGGCAGCGGCCGCTCGAACAGCAGCAGCGCCGTGTTGATCTTGCTCCGCACCAGCTCCGCCAGCTGAAGGATCGTGAACTTACCAGGGTTGCCGATGTTGATCGGACCGGTGTGGCTTCCGTTCATCAACCGGATCAGGCCATCCACCAGATCATCCACAAAACATAAGGAGCGGGTCTAGCTGTCGACGCCATAGAGGGTGATCGGTTCGCCCCGCAACCCCTGCACGATGAAGTTGCTCACCACCCGGCCGTCATCGGGAAGCATCCGCGGCCCGTAGGTGTTGAAGATGCGCGCCACCCGTATCCCGGTGCCATGCATGCGCCGGTAGTCGAAGCACAGCGTTTCAGAGATGCGCTTGCCCTCGTCGTAGCAGCTGCTCTAACCGATCGTATTCACGCAGCCCCTATAGCTCTACGGCTGGGGATGCACCTCCGGATCGCCGTACGCCTCCGAGGTGCTGGCCAGCAGTAGACGGGCACCGACGCGGCGAGCCAGGCCTAGCATAATTTAAGTGCCAAGGAAGCTGGTGTTGGCGGTTCTGATAGGGATAACTGGTAGTGCACCGGTGAGGCCGGTCAGGCTAGGTGCCAGATGCGGTCCACCTCCAGGCGGATCGGTTCGATCACATCGTGGCGGATCAGCTCGAAGCGGGGATGGCCTATACACGGGACCATATTGGCATTGAGACCGGGGAAGTAGTTGTCAAGGCAGATGAATTCTTCTCCAGCATCCATTAGCTATCCATTAAGTGCGATCCGACGAAGATAGAGCTGGCTGCGATAAGGATGCGCTGAGTGGCTTAACCTTGATCGCCGATATAAGATACAAAAGAGCATGAACGGAATACCATGCAAATGGAATAAGCTCAGAAGAGCCTTGTTAGAGCTGGCTAATTAGAAAATTTAATTTCGAGTTTCCTCCAAAAAACTGGAGAAGCTTTTTAATCCGTGAAGCCAGTATGCGAATTACTGACCTCCGATTCAGATCGATTGCCAGGAATTTGCCCCGAAACAGCGTCGAAGGGCTATAAAGCTGAAAGCTTATCCCAAAGGTGGAGATGTAGTACCCATAAGGCAGGGCAGAATTTTTCTCCACCAAAAGATTATCTATGTTGCCGATCAAGGCATCAAGCCCATCAATCGTAAGGGGCTTATAAATTGAAGCGCCAATTTCGTCATAAAGCGTATCCGACATTACAATTACAGGCTTCTTCCAGTACACTGCTTCTATGCCTACTGTTGAACCATATACAACCACCAGATCACACGCATTGATTAACTCGTAACTATCAACAACTGAATCGCTTCTGATAAGAGTCAAATTATGCTGGTCATCAATGAATTCTAGATTGTCCCATTTAGACATATCGGCAATCGACTTATATCGAAGGTGAGGATGGTTTCTAATCACAAGAGAATGGCCATATTTATCGGCGGCTTTGGCAAGGGCACGACACGCCTCATCTTGACTCTTCCATTCAAAACCAGAGGACTCAAAAACCCCTTCAGTAGAAACATATTCATCCTCAGAGCTGGTAAAAAAGCAGATGACTCTTCCAGCCTTCGAGCTAGCTTTTGCCTTGGCTTGAGAAATTAACGACGCGGAGGCACCGGGAATCATACAGTCATTAAACGAGATCCATCCCTGTGGTGTACCAGCTCGTTGAGACAGAAAGAACTCGTTTGCAGTCTGCAATGCCGATGGATAGCATTTTGATTGGTACCAGTTCTCTCGTATATCTGCCTGAAATCTTGTGCGATCATGAGGCTGGTAGCCTTTAAGCGAGAACTTTTCCTTAGAACATCCTCTCTCGTGAAAGTAAATTGGCTTTGATAAACAAGTTGCCGCCAATACGGCTCCTTTTACAGATGCAAAGCGACCATTAAAAATAACAATTGCATCATAACCGCCGTGATCAAGCAGATTGCTGATCAAACTGAAGCATCTTACGAATCCGATTGCAAGATTGCTAACCAGGGTTTTATAATCACCAGGATTAACAAGCGAATTGGCGGTTAACGATACAAGAGAGCTCACCAGAGAGATCCCCAAAAGGTTGCTTCCGCAGAAGGATACACGCTGCAGAGAGCTTAAAGAGCAGAAAGATTCAGGTTCGAGCAGGTAGTCATCCGGGAACTGGAAACTAGAAGTATCTATAAACGTGACATTTAAATCACATGATGAAGCGAACTCTTTGGCCACCTTAATGCCCTTCTCCGCACGAGCGTGCTTAAAGCCGATCTTCTTGAGAAGAGATCCCATCTGCGATTGGGCCAAACACTCGCAAGCAGGCAAAATATTCCCATAATTAATATAACCCACTTCCGAATAACTTGGCGCGAGGCGTAGAGCTATTTCGAGCCCTGATTCAAGGTGAGGAGTAACATCCCATGCGTCAGCTACCAAGATTCGGCTGCTTGATGGGACATTGGGCAGAACTAGGGGGTCGAAGTGCTGCGGCTGCATAATCATTGATCTACGTTGAGGAATTAAATATTTATCAACCTACCATTCCATGGGGGTTCCCATTTCAAAGTCTCTCTGTGCCACCTTTCCAATTAAATACTTATGGAATCTTGGAGGAAGGCCGTTGCCCGGCCTAACAATGCGCATGTTTTCTCCTGTAAGTATTTCACCTTTAGATATGTCTTTAGAGGCGTATATTGACCTTCGAAAAACCATGCTCTTCTGCTCGGCTTCTGTGGCTCCATAGCACACATCGCCCAAGGCTTGCCAAGCGCGTCGTGTTTCTTCTACAAGACAGTTTAATTCAGTTGGCTCGAGCGAAAATGTTGAATCTACCCCTCCATCAGCCCGAGCTAGCGTGAAATGCTTTTCGAGAATTGTGGCTCCAAGAGCAACAGCTGCAACGGCAACCCCAACTCCCATGGTGTGATCACTGAGGCCTACCTCGCAGGTGAACAGCTCGCGCAGATGTGGAATGGTGCGAATATTGGTATTTTCAGGGCTTGCCGGATAGGTACTGGTACACTTAAGGAGTACGAGCTGGGTACAGCCGGCATCTCGTGCAGTGCGTACGGCTTCATCCAGTTCACTAAGACTGGCCATTCCGGTGGATATGATCAACGGCTTGCCAGTTGCAGCTGCCTTTTCAATCAGTGGTAGGTGATTATTCTCAAAGCTGGCGATCTTATAGGCGGGGGCGCCGAGATCCTCCAGGAAATCGACCGCCGTTTCATCAAACGGCGAACTGAAACAGACCAGGCCCAGCTCGCGCGCTCGCTCCATGATTGGGGCGTGCCAATCCCAGGGGGTGTAAGCTTTTTTGTAGAGGTCGTGTAGGTTCTGCCCGGCCCAGAGGGAATCGGGATCGTTGATCTCGAAGCTGCCGCCGCGCACATCGAGCGTCATCGTGTCAGCGGTGTAGGTCTGCAGCTTGATGGCGTGGGCTCCCGCCTGAGCAGCCGCTTCCACGATCGCCAGGGCCCGCTCCAGGCTCTGGTTGTGGTTGCCGCTCATCTCGGCGATCACAAAGGGCGGATGGTCGGCGCCGATGGGGCGGCCAGCGATTTCGATCGTCATGGGGCGGGGAACTCAGAAGCGGCAGGGCCGGGCAAGAGGATCAGCATCGCAGTTGAACCATCGGCCAACTGGCCGCAGGGCTGAAACCCGAAGGGTGCAAAGAAGCTGGGGATGCGAGTGGTGAGGCTCACCATGGCTGGCCCGCCTTGACCTATCGCTTTCAGCAGGGCTTTCACCAACTGCTGGCCGATGCCCCGGCCGCGGGCGTTGGGAGCCACGGCGAGGTTGTCGAGGTGGCCGCCCTTGCTGTGGGGGCTGAGCATCACCAGGCCCAGCAGGCCATCGCCATCTCTGGCCAGCCAGAGGCGCTGGCGGCGGTGGCTGGCGGTCACCACCCGCTCGAAGACATCCCGCGGAGACCGTGGGAAGCAGGCATCCAGCAGGGGGTGGAGCTGTTGCCAGGGGGCTAATTCTAGAGCCACCTCGGCGACCCATGGGCCGGCCATCAGCGGTGCCCCACCAGGGCTGCCGGCAGCGCGCTGGCTCTACAGGGCCTGGAGAAGTTGGTGCTTGGTCGTGTATCACTCCCTGGCCTCTTCAGCCATCGGGAGCAGGGGGGGGTAGGCGAAGCGATGGGAGTAATTCTCACGTCGGCGTGCAGGCCATCGCTGCGCTGGCACACGCGGCGGAACTCCATCCGCATGCCGTGTGCGTCCAGAAAGGCATGCGGGTAACTCTCGGCATCCAGCATGCGGATTTGGTCATACCACACATTGGTGTCGCCACTTGGGCAGATCGCCAAGTTGCTCTGCGCCGGGGTGCGCCGGCTGAACAGCACCGATTCGCCCTGCTGGGGCTTGGGAACAGGCTCCTCAAGCACTAGCCGTTCGATCATCTTGGCGATGAGGTCATCTGCCCTCATGAAGATTTCTTCGGCGGTACCATGAAGACTAAGCGATTCCTTGAGATATATATCCCCCGCATCCAAGCCAGCACCGCATCGCAGAGCCGTAAGCATCGTGCTTGTGTGGCCCCGCTCGATCAGGTTCTGCAGGGGGCTACCGCCCCGGCCGTAGGGCAGGTCGGTCATGTGAAAGATCACGGTGGGCCACTGGCCCCAGATCGATTCAGGGATCAAATGGCTCCAGTGCGGTACAAAGATCCAGCTGGGATCGATCGCCGCCACAGCGGCAGGCGTGAGTTGGCTTGGAGCGGTGATGCCCTCAACCGGCAGATAAAGCCGATGGCTAAGGCGATCGGCCAGGGCGCTGTTCCAGGGTCGACTGGAGAGCAGAAGCAAGGGGCTTTGTTGGGGAGGGAAGGTGGGGCCCATCATCTGAGCGTCAGGTCAAGGGCGAGGGTGATGAAGTCGACCTGGTCATCGTCCCAAGCGGGTTGGAGTTCATGGATCTCGCATCGGATTGATCGGGCACTACTTGAAGCACGTAGCGCCGCCCAAGCCAGTCGAAGAAGGCTGGATAGAGCTGATTGTCTGCCACCCGCAGCAGATTGAACTGCTCCGCCAGGGAGCGCTCGGGATCCAGCTGGGAATCGGCCGGCCGGCGGCGGCGGTAGTGGCTGGACTCGCCCTGCTGGGCTTGACCTGTGGCTACCACCTCGCGGTAGCGATCGAACCAGGCCAGGCAGAGCTCCAAGGTGGCCTCGGCCTGCAAGGCGCGCCACTCCTCCAACAGCTCATGGCCCTGCAGCGCAATCTGCTGTTGCAGGTAGATCGGGCCTGCATCGAGCGCGGCGGTGGCTTCAAACAGGGTGATCGGGATCCGGCTGGCCCCCTCGAGGATCTGCCAGGTCATCGGGCTCCAGCCCTGGCCCTGGGGAAGGGCGCTCTCGTGCACCACCAGGTTGTGGCGGTGCAGCGCCAGTTGCTCGGCGCTGAGCAGGCGGCCGCAGCTCAGCAGCAGGCACACATGACCGGGGGCCAGCTGGGCCGGATTGTGGATCCAGCGCACGGCATGGCCCCGCTGCCACAGGGCAGCAATCAGCTCTGGCAGAGCGCTGTTGAGCCAGCTGCCGCGATCACTGAGCAGGGTGATGCGGCTGGGCGCCAGCGCCAGCGATTCACAGGCTGAGACGGGGGGGGGACAGCCGAGACGGCCTCTGGCGTAAAGCCAGCCCGTGCAAAGCAGGCATTGCTGGTGCTGTTGCTCGCCAGCACCTCAGCCACTGCATCGGTGGCCGACCCCCAGCGTTGTTCCATCGCTAGGAGGCCGAGACGCACCAGCTCGCTCGCCAGTCCATGGCCCCGGGCGCAGCGATCGAGCGTCAGATCCACCGTGGCTTCGCTGGCTTGGCCATCAGAGCTGGCGGGCTGTCGATCAAAGCGGATCTGGCCCATGGGGCAGCCATCCGCTGCCGTGGCAATTAACAGCAGGCGATCGGGGTCTGCAAGGCCCCGCTGGAACCAGTGGTGGTGATCAGCCGCCTGGATCGGTTCCGGCGAGAGGCTGTTGGCGCGCACCTGGAGATCGTTGGCCCAGCGCAGCAGCAGAGCTTCATCGGCCGCCGTGGCCGAGCGCAGGCTGATCGCCCCCTGAGGCCCAAGCATCGCCATCGACAGCCGTGAAGCCCCCCAGCCATCCGTGAGATCGTGGCCCCCCTCGTCTGCATACGGCTCAGCTATTCGGGCCAGCAACGCGGAGCGGATCTGTTCAGCGTTCACGCTGGCCCCATCACCCAGCAGCTGAAGATGGCCGGCCTGATCGAGGGCCTGGGCAAAGGGCAGCTGATTGGCGGCAATTGCCACCACCAGGCTGGGCAGCCCCAGGCAGGCCCGCTCCCAAGTGGTGGCACCACCGGCGCCGATCGCCAGATCCGCCCGCGCGATCAGCCCGGCCAAGCTCGGCAGTGGGCCGTGCAGGGTGGTGTGGGGCCTGCGGGCCACCAACTCTTCCACTGCTTGCCGGTGGGGGCTTTGAAGCCCCAGCACCACATCTACCGCCAGATCGGCCAGCGCCGGATCAATCAAGGCTTCCAGCGCCCGGCCGGTGAGGTTGGCCGGATCCACACCCCCGAAGAACACCAGCACCCGCCGCAGCTCCGTGCGCGGCGGCACCAGCGGATGCAGCTGGGCGTATTCCGGCCCCAGCAGGGCGTAGTGGGGCCCCAGCAGCTGGCGGCAGTGGGGTGGCACCAGCCCCTGGTAGCGCTGGTCAGTGGCCTCGCCAAAGAAGTTCTGATCCAGCAGCAGATCGGCTTGATGCAAGCAATCGGCTAGATCGTCGATCACCAGCAGCTTGGGCGCAGCATCGCCTGCCAGGGATGTGAGAAGTTGCGCTTCCCAACAGGCATCGAGGCCGTAGTGATCTACCACCAGCCAGCTGGCGCTTGTGATGCCGGCCTCGGCTAAAGCCTCTTGACACTGGGCCGCATCCTGCTCTTGGCTGCAGCCGAGCCAGGCTCGATAGAGAGCGCGGCTCTCGAACCCCTCACAGTCAGCCAAGGGCTGCGCAGGCAGGGCCAACACCGGAAACTCCTGCTCCAGCAGACCAATCAGGTCACCGGGCTGACGCCTACAGAGAAAGGTGATCTGGGCGCCGCGCCGCTGCAGCTCACGGGCCAAGGTGCGGCAGCGAATGACATGGCCACTGCCGATAGCTAGGGATGCGTCGCAACGAAAAATGACGCCAATCAAGCCTTCATCCTCAAAATATCTCAATTGAAGCGAGGTAATTATCTAGAAAAATTGCGGCATCAAAGAAGCCCATGAGCAAGCGAAGGCTGGCCAGGCAGATTTCGCGCACATGCAACAACATCTAATAATAATAAAAGCCATCAGCACTTACACCCTCAAAGTTTATCGGTAAGATCGGATTTTTACTGCGGGAACACCGGCATAAACAGAATATTCGGCCGTATTCTTCGTGACCACACAATTCGCCCCAGTTATTGTCCCTTCGGCCAGTCTCAGGCCTGGAGCGATCCACGATCGTATACCCAACCACGAATTACGCTCTATCACAACCGGTCGACACAATGGATACAAACGATCTTGCTCACGGATAGTCATGAATTTATCTTTGTCAAATACATGTCCACCAGAAGACACAAAGCAGTCGGGCGCAAGAAGAGTATCATCGCCTATTTCCACACAGCCGTGAATAGAGCATCTCAGCTGAAGGGTTACGCGATTGCCGATCACAACAGATTCGCCAGGTCCAACCTCGATCCAGCAATCGTGCAATGCCCATGATTCACGCCCAAGAACAAGCTTGCCATCCTTGTGCACAATTACCGTACAATTACGCCCAAAAGAGAAATTACCTGAAACCACCAACTGGGCATTTTCGTGCAGATGCAACTGGCTACCAACACCCAAAAAGAGAGATGATCCCAAAGCACCTGAAAATCCAGAGCTATTATGTACACAAACCTGACAGCCTGAGCTCAATCTAAGCCGACGACCCGCACGTGCAATGAACTTGAGCCTTGAAATTTCTCGACTTAGGATGACAAAGGCATAACGCAAAGGCATATTGATCTAGGCTCTACGAAATAGCTGGAGCATTCGTTTCCGTCGAGCCATTTCGGCTGGCAATTTGGACCATGGCACTGACCGACTACATTCCCGATAAACGCTGTCATATTGGAACTTTGCACCAAAAGATGAAACAGCAAACTCGACCTGCAAAACATGGCGAAATCCACTGGTAGCGCGTCCATCTCTGTGAATACCTGACGTATCGGCTATGAGCATAGATCCCGTAGGGCCAGTCGCTTTAATCACTAGTGACTGATCAAGAAGATTTTCAAATCTGCCACCTTTGTAATAGCCTTTGTTCTTTACCTTGTGCGAATCAGAAATATACTCAAAAGGCCCATGGGATTCATCGACATCTGTCAAATTAACGAAGAACTTGACGAATTTGATCCAGTCCATATCATAGTGGTATGTTTGAGCCGCAGCAGAATAGATAGCAGCAGATTCTACATCCCCCTTGAATGGAACAACATACCAGCTGTCAATAGAAGTAAGGATGGGATCGCACCCAAGGTATAAATCGGCAATGTCAACCATTTTAAGCTCTGATATAATCTCCCAAGCAGAAATACTGCCAACCACATCCCTCCTATAGAAATCTAAGCGAGCACTCGCTCTGAATGAATCTACTAGGGCTGAATAAATAGATGCATATTCGGGCCCATGCTCAAAATTTTGCAACACTTCGTAGATTGGATGTGCAGAAAGCTCGTTCCGGAGACTCTGACACAAAAGTTGAACACGGACAGAAGGATTATCAATCTTGTGGTTACCGTGTTTTTTGAGAGACTGAACTATAAGCCCAGTATTGACAGAAATGCGTGACTTGGAAGGGTGCAATAGCCTGGGCAAAGAGGAAAGAATCTGCGGGCTTTTACCTCTGCTAAGCGAATAGCAACTCCTCATGAGGGAATAAGAAGACTTGCTAGATGTAAAACCATCATTGAAAGACGAAGCTACATAATCATAGACAAACGACGCGAAAGCCTTGATAAATCTTGCAAAACGGCTGCCCATGCTTTGGATGTTAGCGCCAGCAGAATTAGGCGGGGCGTCAAAATACATGCTAATTTAGCAAGGAATTGTTCGAATAAGAGATTGTCTGCTCAAGCCGCATATCCATGAGAATTCGGCTAGTCTTCGCCATGCTGGCATTAAAAGACAGCATAAGTGGATACCGAAGAATTTTTTAAGACATGTAGAAGTCAGAGTTACGCCACTAAGTTTCTTAGTAAGCAGAACGCCTCTGCCGCTTCAACGCCAACCTGTGCACCCCGCCAGCGGGCTAGGTGCTCCAAGGCCTCGATGGAACGGGCATGGGGCCAAGCGCGCATCTCGCTGGCGTAAGCCGCGAGGGCGTCGCGCTTGCGCGGCCACTGGGCAGTGATGTCGACAAACCAGTTGGGCTGGAAGGGCGGCGCTGAGCCAGGGGGCTGCCACTCCGTGCTGCTGGCCACCTCGAAACTGAGCAGCCGCCGTACCGGCTGGCCGGGCGTGGGACGGCACGCGGTGATCACGGCCTCATGCAAGCGGCGATGGTCCACATTCACATCGCCCGCATGGTGCACATAAACCACCTGAGGCTGGTGACGCTCCATGCGCACCTCGATGAGCTTGATTAGATCCAGGCGATCGAGGGAATCCAGGCGGTTGTCGGGGCAATCGAGCAGCTCAACACCTGCTACTCCCAGAATTGCGCCAGCTTTCCGGGCCGCCTGCGCCAGGGCGGAGAGTTCATCGCTGGCCTGACCGCGATCCCGTTGCTGCAGGCGGGAGGTGGCTCCTTCCGCAACGATCAGCACCTGCACCTGATCCCCGGCTTCCGCATGGCGGGCAATGGTGCCTCCGCAGCCGAGCACTTCATCATCGGGGTGGGCGGCAACCACCAGCACCGAATCAGCCATCGATCACCACCCCTGGGCCCGAACAAGCTGCATGGTTCAGTTCAGGCGCGTGAAGCCACCATGGCAGACAGGGCCTTCCAAGAGCTCCTCCACCGAGCGGCCAGCTTCACACTCAGCAATCAGGGCAAACACCTGATCAAGAGCCTCGAGATACGGCTCCAGCACATCGGGCGTGTGGGCCAAGCAGATGTAGCAACTCGTGGCAGCCAGATAGCCCTTCTTGAGCATCTCCTGAGTGATCAGTGTCCGGTACTCGAGGGCCTTGATGCTCCTGATGGCGAATCCCGTGAGGGCCGGCAGGCCGTTGTGACTGAGGCCCAGACCATGGCGATCGGCAAGCTCCTGCCAGCGGCGGCGCAGCTCCAGGCCCGTGGCCGTGATC
>Ga0310322_10005_pt1 | contig 25770 bp, 27 predicted proteins | sample LakEriER1LargeC7_FD_195536 | JGI IMG/M metagenome (GOLD analysis project Ga0310322, IMG submission 195536) | Enriched freshwater cyanobacterial communities from Lake Erie, Ontario, Canada - ER10.Large.C7 (v2) (version 2) | ecosystem: Environmental > Aquatic > Freshwater > Lake | place: Canada... | reverse complement strand
ACCGGAGGTCCCCGGTTTTTGGTCGCTAAACGGCTTGTCGAGCGCAACCTGAAGCACGCTGCTGGTCATCGGGGCAGGCCTTGGTCGCCCCAAGTTACGCCTGTCAGCGATGGCCCTTGCCGCGCTCGCCTCGACCTGTCTTGGCCGAAGTGTTCCAAGCAGGCGGCTGCCCTAGGCCCAGGGACGACAGTTCTGCTGGGGGAGGCTGGTCTCAGGTGCCGAATTTGAAGCCGTTGTCCTTGGCGGCAGGCTTGTTCCCTGCCTTGCTGGCCGGGGTGGGGGCTTCCCGCAATTGGCAGGTGCGCACGACCGATTCAGCCGGTTGCTCCAGCCCCTCGCGCCGTTGGTAGGTGTTGCGATCCGCCGGCGTCGCCCTGTAGGTGATGGTCCAAAGCAGGTCCTTGCAGCCGGAGGGCAGCAGGGGGTTGTCTATCAATGGATCGGCTAGGGCCTTGGCCTGGCTGCAGCTGGCAGCACTGTTCTCCCTGGCGCAGGCCACGGCCCCCAGTTGAACCTTGCGCAGGGTCTCAATGCTGGGGTAGGGGATCTCCGCAGGCGCCCCTGCCTGGGCGGCCAGACCGCTGCAACTGGCGAGCAGCAGGATCCAGCCAGCGATCCGCCGGCGTCCATGGGCCTGGTGGGAGCGGGGGGGCAAAGCCATGGACAGGTTGCACTTACCACCCATCATCGCTGGACGGCCAGCCAGTCTTTGGAGGTGGTTGTTTGGCAGGAACCACCGCCACCCCATGGGCCTCTATTTTGAAAAGGAGGGCATCGCCGCAAATCCAGACGACTTCAAAGCAATTGTCCCTAATGCCCTCTCCGCCGAGGATTGGTTCCGCTTCCCCAATCGCTATGCCAACGGCGAGCCGATTGTGAAGGCCTGATGGGTTGGACTTTCATGGTTGGCGGCTGATGCCCAGGGCACCGCTAGGCAGGGGTTCCCCCAAGCACTCCTTAAACCCTCTGGATGCCGCTACCACATTGCTGTCGGCCCCGAGCCAGTTTGCGTGCGAGCCGCTGGTTGATCCCCAGCTCCGCCCCTGTCCAGAGCCGATCGATTTCCCGGGTGAAATGGGCCGCCAGTTGGGGTGAGTCGATAATCATCAGCACCTCATCGTTCTGATGGGCTGCCGAAGGGCTCCAGTTGAAGCTGCCGGTAACCACGGTGCGCTTGTCGATCACGGCGACCTTGTGGTGAAGTTTGTCGCCTCCCGCCAGTCTCGGCGTGGCCACCCCCTCCAGGGGGGCGGCCAGGGGCTGGTTGGCGGCCTCCAATTTGCAGTGGCGATCCGGCAGGGCTAGCCCCAGCAGGTCGAGTACTTCTGAATAGGGACGATTGGCAAAGCCAGGGTCGGCCAGTAGACGGATCTGGACGCCCTTGGCCTTGAGCTGGCCCAAGGTGTTGGTGAGATTCTGGGCGGAAAAGACAAACAGGGCCAGGTCCAGGTGGCGTTTGCTGCCCGCGAGCACCTGGGCCAGCAGGTTCAATCCGTGGTGGGGATCCTTGCGGCGGTGGGGCGTAAATAGCAGGCGCACCCGGGTTCTGCCCACCATCACCGTTTCGACACCGCCTGCGTGCTTGTTGAGACCGAACTGGCTATCGGCGGCACCGCCGGGCCCATCGCCCCAGAAGCGGTTGAACTCGACCCCAAACCGGTCGGCCAGGGCCGGGCTTTCGATCCGCATCAGGTGGTTGACGTTGCCGCGGGTGCGCGGATCATCGAAATCGCCGTGGATGCAGGAGGGGGTGAAGTTGGCCGATCCCGTCACCACCAGCTTGTGGTCCACCACCAGGAATTTGGCGTGCATCAAACCGCTGCCGGCGCTGCCGTCTTCGCGGTCATCGATCACGGGTACTCCACCCCGCTGCAGGATGGTCACCGCATCCCCCCGCTCGATCTCGCCTGGGCTGAGCTCTCCGTTGTGGTTCTGGTCGGCCAGGGCCATCAATTGTTGACGGCGTAGGCGTAGGTGGGGACTGAGATCGGCAGCGTGTACGTCGCTCCAGGGGGTGCTGTAGGTGTTCTCGAGCACAACCCGTACCCGAACCCCTTGCCGTTGCTTGGCCACCAGCGCTTCGGCTACCCGGGGCAGGGATAACTCCTGAACGGCAACCAGCACATCCCGTTTTGCGGAGTTAATCGCCGCCAGCAGCATGGCTTCAAGATCGTCGCCGGCTCTCTCCCGCTGGCTGATGGGACTGCGGTAGTGGCGGTCGCTCCGGTGGTTAAAGGCCACGGCAAAGCCCGGCGGCAGGGGCAACTCTTCGGGGGCCTGGCCCATGATTCGCCCCGCCTGGCTGCAACCGCTCAGCGCCAGGACAAGGCAAGCCGTTAGGCCCAGGATCCTGGGGGCCTGGAGACTTGGTTTTGATCGCCTAGGGGCTGCTGGGACCAGCTCCAGCCGCTGGGGAGCTTGGCTTGGCACCCCGCAAACGCCTTGCGTCCCTATCGGTTGCTGGAGCCAGGCGGCGCTTAGATGCGGCAGCTCAACCATCGCCTCGCAAGTGCTTACTGCAGCGAGGGTTCCCGGTTTGAACGGCGCTTTGCTGCGTTTCTAGGACTTCAGGACCCAGTCGTCAGAGCTGGTGCGGATGGGCTGGTGAGGGGCCCGCTGGTCGGCTGAGCGATGACGTCTGGAAGCCTTAGCCGTGGTGCGGCATTTCCGAGGTGCGCAGCATCAATATGAACCAGATGCTGCTGACGACAACGGCTGCCGCGACCCCGGCGCCAATGCTGACACGCACCATCAGGATCGGCACCAACAGGGGCAGCACCACGGCCCCAACCATCGGGGTGAGGGCCACGATCGGCTTGAGAATGGTGGCGGGGATCGGTGAGGTCATCGGATCAGAACCATTCCGCTACGGCTTGGCTTGCCGTGTTGGTGTTGTCTTCCGGGGTGCGCCGTTCAAATTCCAGGGTGATGTTGCGCTTCTGGTCGCCATCGGCGGCTACCGCCTTTATTGGATAGATCTGCTGGCCGTCCCGGAAGGGCACCTGAACCCGGAAGGTGCCATCGCTGGAGAGGGGCACTTCCTCATCGCCGATGCTCAGGCGGGCTGAAGGGTCGGTGGCGCCGTAGACGATCAGTTCGGCATCGGCTACCAGCCAGAAGGCCCGTTGGCGGGAGGTCATCGCCCCGGCGCCAGATTCGTTGCGGCCGCTGGCCCAGACCCCAACCCCAGAGGATTGGCCACCGGCTGCTTGGGCGGCTGAGCCGGCCAGTTCATCTTCGTGGAACGCTTCCGAGCCCCGAGCCAGGTGGCGCCAGCGGCTGGCAGGCAGGGTGGCGGCTTGGTAGAGCCGCTCGTGCAGGCTGTTGTCGCTGCGGCTGTCGTTGCTGTCGTTGCCTTGCGCAGCCTGGAAGGCTTGCAGCGGCGTGGTGTCCAGGGAGAAGGGCACGAACTGGTCGTAGATCTGCTCGCTTGGATGGAGGGCCGGCACCCGGGCTACGGCTGAGGTGGCCAGGGAGATCCAACCACCAGCGCCCTTGCGGTAGCCCAGTTCAACCCGGTAGTCCCGATCACTCAGGGGCACCGGCAAATACCACTCAGTGGCATGGCTATTGACGGTCACTTCCTGGAGGGTGTGGGGGTGGCTGCCGCCGCCGCTCAGGCCGGTCACATCGGCGACCCGCAGGCAGAGCTGGCTGGCGCCGGCCTGTTGGGCCTGCTGACGATCGCCATCGGAGATCTCCCAAAACACGTAGGCCCATTGGGGATCCCGGGGCAGGAACACCACCCGGGTGTCGGACTCGGGCCGGAGGGCTGGGGCCAGGTCGGCTTCGAGGCTGCTGAGGCTGGGATCTCTCCAGGCCTGATCTGCCCTGGTTTCGGCGTCACCGTTGCTGCTGGCTAGGGGCTGGCGGGTACTAATGGCGTTCACCAACTGCTCTTTGGATTTGCGGCTATAGAGGGACACGCCCAGATCGCTGGCGACCTGGCGCAGCTGCCGCAGGGTCATTTGGGCCAACGTCGATAGGGCTTGAGTCACGTCGCTTCCAAATTCCTTTGGGATCAGTCTGCACGCCATTGCGCTGATCCCTTCGCCCCTTCCCTGTTGTCGTCAGGATCCACTGACCCCCTATCCCGGACTGTTTTCAGTGGTGGACGCAAAAAAGCGGCGGGAGGTCCCACCGCTTGCCTGCTGCAAATGTGCACCGGGCCTACTGCCTGTGGGCCCGAAGGGCCTTAGCGACCGATGCTGCGGTAGGGCACTTTCGCCAGATAGTCGATGTTGGCACTGCCACCGGAGTTGCCGGAGTTGCGGCTGGCGGGAAGGGTGCGAACCCAGGGGAGGTAGTCCTCGGGGTAGCCGCCGCGGCGTTGGCGGGCGCGATCGGGCAGGCTGCGGGCCGTGCCGGTGTAGATGATCTGGGGGAAGCCCAGAACCCCGCGGTAGTAGGCCTCGTAGCGGGGGGTGGTGATGTTGAAGGGGGTTTCACCCAAATCCCTAGAACCAACCACCCGGTTGCGGTGGTAGGGGACTGTGTCGTAGCCAAAGTTTTCGAGATACTCCTGGCTGTCGAGGATGTCATCGATAGCCCCTTGAATCCCCCGGGTCATGATTACCGCAGACCAGGCGATTTCCTCCGCCTTGCCATAAACTTGACGACCGAGCAACTTTTCTACCAGGTGGCGGACCACCCGATAGTTGCTGTTGAGGTTGTAGAAGCTGCGCTTGAAGGTGTCAGAGAGGCATAGGCAACGAATGAAATCGCGCACTGAAATCTGACCGTTGCGCAACTGGGATTCCAGGTTGCGATCCCGATCGACCTTGAAGGCATAGAAAAAGATCTGCCGGTAGGCCGCTTCGATCACGGAGTTTTGGTCTTCCCGGTCCATGGCCTTGTCCATGGAGACGGCTTTCGGATCCTCATCCGAACCCACCCGCAGAGCCTTCACGCGAGAATTTTGCGTGCTGGGCGCGTACTTCAGAAGAGGAAGGGCCACTCGAAACTTCAGCATCCGTTGCGGCTGATCGTAGAAGTCCACCCCGGTGAGGGCCGGCTGGGCCGGGCCAGGGCTCACAGTCCGTAACGTTTATTACCAGCCCAGGGGCGACAGGCTGGTGCCGCTCCCGGGGTTGGCGCTGGCTGCGGGCGGGAGGGCTGTCAGGTCCGGCTCGCCCCCGTCGCCGCAACGGGTTTCCACGCAGAACGAGGCCGTATTCGAGAGCCCCTCCACCGTGCTGGTTCGCAGGCGCACGTTGGGCCCGGCAAAGGAGAAGCGCTCAAGGGAGCTCATCGTTTCGTAGGCGGTGCTCAGCAGCAGGTCGTCCCGGTCGTCCATGCGGAAGTGGCCAGCTACTGGAGCCGTTTCGGCGTAGCCCCGGTCCCGTAGCAGCAGGCCAGAGCGGCCCCGCCCATCGGTGGGGATCAGCCCGAAGACACTCTCGCCCTGGTGGTCTTCGCCGGCCTTGTCCCAGGCCATGGAGCCGCTCCAGCGCACCCGGCATCCCCCCGCTAGGCCAGCGGGGTCCTGGCCATGCAGCTGGGCAATCGACGCCAGGCGGGGATCGTCCACCAGGAGCTCCTCCACCACGATCAGGGAACCGCCGGCCTCGGCGCGGCGGTGCAGCAGGTGGTGGCTACTGCGCTGGGAACGCCAGCGCCCACAGCTCAACTGGAAAAAGCTCAGGGCATCTTTGATGGCCAGGCGGCCCGGCCCCTGGGGGGTGATGGGGGAGGGGCTGCTGGAGACCGGCTCAGGGCTGCTCAAGGGAACGACTCAGATGCCTTGATCTTCTCAATGCGGCGGTCCGCCTGGCGCTGGGCCCAGGCCACCAGGTCCTCCAGGTCCAGACCCAGGGGGCCAGCGGCGTCCGGCTCCGTTGCTTTGATGGCTTGCTTGGGGGCGCTTATGTCCTGGGCGATGCGCTCTAGCTGGATGCCGGCCCCTTGCAGCTGGTCGAGAAAGGCTTGGCAAAAGCCCCTATCGGCCTGCAGTTCAGGTTGGTTCAGGGCCCAGGCCAGCAGCTCGGCCCGGGCCGGCAGGGGGCCGTTGCGGCGGTCTGCGGCCGCCTGGAGGCTGCGCAGGCTGTGGGCCAGTAGCCGCAGGTGGTGGCGCTCCAGGGCCGGCAGCAAGCTGGCTTCCAGTTCGGCCAGCTCCTCGGGGCTCAGCACCCTGGCCCTGAATTAGGGGCCGGATTGAGCTGGAGGCGGAAGCCACAGGAGTGCCCACCCTCCAGGCGCCACTGCACCCGATCCACCTGGCAGTCGGGGAAGGTTTGGCGAATCAGTTGCAACTCCTGGTCGCAGACCTGGGGAAATTGCTCGGCGATTCGCATCACCGAGCAATGGAATTCACTCATCACCCAGCCCGGCCCCTCGCTGTCCCGCTGAACTTCAGCCACGTAGCCGTCGCGGCGGCGCAGGTCGACCAGCCGCTCGATCCGTTCGGCTAAGGAGCCGGAGCCAATGTTCTGGCGGTAAACCTCTGCTTGGGCTTCTGCCTGTTGACCCAGCAGCTGGGCCACAATTTGGGCGGGCAGGCTTGCGGCCAGCGAATCCAGTAGGCCGAGGGCGAAATGTTCGCTGCCATCGGGGAAGCGGCTACGGCCTTCCCGCGTCAGGCCCCAGTGATTGCTGGGACGGCCCGGCCCTTCGGAGCTGGGGCTGGCCAGCACTAGGCCATCGTCTTCAAGGGAGCGCAGGTGACGGCGCATGACCTGGACAGACACCACCAACTGGGCGGCGAGGTCGGCGGCCGTGGCCTCGCCCTGGCGCAGCAACAGGGACAGCACCGCTTCCCGGGTGGGGGCGCTGGCGGAGCCAGCTGTTGCCGCAGCAGCCATGGGCACGGAGCTGGTCCCAGCCGACTGGTGCTTCCCTTGTTCAGGGGGACCCCCGCTTCGGGAGCCCTGCTGGGCCGCTGATGGCGGCGTGGGTTGGCCGGACAGTGTCATGGCCCTAGGCATGGCCGCAGCCTGAACAACCACCTTGCCACGTTTGTTTTGCGGTTGTGGTGGTTGCCCTGCCCTTGGCAGGCGGAAGGATGGGGGTGGTTTGGCGCGGGGCAGAATTGGCAATCAGCAACCGGCGCCGGCTTCTGTGCCCTAGGGTTATCGGTAACGAAACACCTTGGTTTCGTTATTGATGCCAACTGGCTTTCGGGTCCATTAAGGCCTGATCTGGCCCCGGTTCTGGCACCACTCTGCCGTTCACTTGCCGCCCATGTCCGACACCAAAACCTCCGCCGAGGCGTCCAAGGCCAGTGACAGCCTCGAGGTGATCCGCAAGTTTGCCGAGACCTACGCCCAGCGCACCGGCACCTATTTCTGCATTGATTCCGGCGTGACGGCGGTGGTGCTGGAAGGGCTAGCCCGCCATAAGGACGAGCTGGGCGGCGCCCTTTGCCCTTGCCGCCACTACGAGGACAAGCAAGCTGAGGTCCAACAGGCCTTCTGGAACTGCCCCTGTGTGCCCATGCGGGAGCGCAAGGAATGCCATTGCATGCTTTTCCTTACCGAAGACAACGCCTTCCGCTGCGATAAACAAACCATCTCAGCCGAAGAGATTCAGGCCCATTGTTCCCTTGGATAAAAGGCCATGACCACGGCAGCCAGCGTTGGTGATCTCGTCAGTCAGCCGTATAAGTACGGCTTCGTAACTGATATTGAAACCGAAAAAATCGCCAAGGGCCTCAGTGAAGACGTCGTTCGCTTAATCTCGAGTAAAAAAGACGAGCCGGCTTTTTTACTGGATTTTAGGCTGCGGGCCTATCGCCAGTGGCTGCAGATGGAAACGCCCGATTGGGCTGCCCTTGGCTATCCAACGATCGATTTCCAGAATATTATTTATTACGCAGCTCCGAAGCAGCGCGACAAAAAGGCCAGCCTCGATGAGGTGGATCCGAAGCTGCTGGAAACCTTCGACAAGCTTGGTATTCCTTTAAGTGAGCAGAAGCGCCTCACCAATGTAGCCGTCGACGCTGTATTTGATAGCGTTTCGATTGCTACCACCTACAAGGAGAAGTTGGCCGAGCACGGGGTGATCTTCTGCTCCATCAGTGAGGCCGTAAAGGAGCATCCTGAGTTGATTGAGCGTTATCTGGGTACGGTTGTTCCCAGCAACGACAACTATTATTCTGCCCTTAATTCAGCTGTCTTCAGTGATGGATCCTTCGTGTTCATTCCTAAGGGGGTTGAATGCCCGATGGAGCTCTCCACTTATTTCCGTATCAACTCTGGTGATACCGGCCAGTTTGAGCGCACCTTGATCGTGGCGGAAGAGGGGGCTTCGGTGAGTTATTTGGAAGGTTGCACGGCGCCCATGTTTGACACCAACCAACTGCACGCGGCCGTGGTTGAGTTAGTCGTCCTCGATGACGCTTCGATCAAGTATTCTACCGTCCAGAACTGGTATGCCGGAGATGAGCACGGTGTCGGCGGGATCTACAACTTCGTAACTAAGCGGGGCCATTGCCGCGGCGATCGCAGCAAAATCAGTTGGACCCAGGTAGAAACAGGCTCGGCGATCACCTGGAAATACCCCAGTTGTGTGCTGCAGGGGGCTGATTCGGTCGGCGAGTTCTATTCAGTGGCCCTCACCAATAACTACCAACAAGCTGATACCGGTTCAAAAATGGTGCACGTGGGTCCCCGTACCCGCTCCACGATCGTGAGCAAGGGCATCAGCGCCGGCCATTCTGCCAATAGCTATCGGGGCCTGGTTCAGATCGGTCCCAAGGCCGTGGGAGCCCGCAATTACAGCCAGTGCGACTCGATGTTGATCGGTGACCAGGCCGCCGCCAACACCTATCCCTACATCCGCTCCCAGCAGCCCCTGGCATCGGTGGAGCATGAGGCCAGCACCTGCCGCATGTCGGAGGATCAACTCTTCTATCTGCAGAGCCGGGGCATCGCCTTTGAGGAGGCCGTTTCAATGATGGTGAGTGGTTTCTGCCGCGACGTCTTTAACCAATTGCCGATGGAGTTCGCTGCCGAAGCGGACAAGCTCTTGGCCCTGAAGTTGGAAGGGTCGGTCGGCTAGTCCTGCTATCCGCCTTCTTTGCTGCCAAGGCTGGCGGCGACTGTTTCTATTTTTGATTCGTTTGTTTTCTCGCCCGTGATTCGCCCCGACGCCGACGTTTTGCTTGAGATCAGAGGTCTCCATGCCCGTGTGGAGGACAACGCCATACTCAAGGGAGTTGATCTCACCCTGCGGGCTGGCGAGATCCATGCTGTGATGGGCCGTAATGGCAGCGGCAAAAGCACCCTCTCCAAGGTGCTAGCGGGTCACCCCGCCTACACGGTGACCGCAGGCACGGTGACCTACCGGGGCCAGAACCTTTTGGAGCTCTCGCCCGAAGAACGGGCCCGGTTGGGGGTGTTCCTCGGGTTCCAATATCCCGTGGAGATTCCGGGGGTAAGCAATCTGGAATTTCTAAGGGTGGCCACCAATGCCCGCCGGGTCCAGCTCGGCCAGGAGGAACTCGACACCTTTGCGTTTGAGGACCTAGTTCGCGAGCGCCTCAAGGTGGTGCAGATGGATCCAGCCTTCCTCGATCGCAGTGTGAATGAGGGTTTTTCAGGGGGTGAAAAAAAACGCAACGAGATTCTGCAGATGGCCCTGCTGGAGCCCCTAGTGGCGATCCTCGATGAAACCGATTCGGGCCTGGATATCGATGCCCTGCGCATCGTGGCCGCCGGCGTCAGCCAGCTCGCCACCGCCGATACCGCCACCCTGTTGATCACCCATTACCAGCGGCTGCTGGAGGCGATCACACCCGATTTTGTCCATGTGATGGCCGCTGGCCGGATCCTGCGCACGGGTGGCCGCGAGCTGGCCCTTGAGCTGGAAGAGCGCGGCTACGACTGGGTGGACCAGGAATTAGCGGCCCTGGAGCTCGGCTGATGGGGATCAGCACCGTTTCTGCGAAGGGCCTGGCTGGCTGGACCTCAGACCTGTTGGCCCGGTTGCCGGCCCCTTCGGGCCCCTTGGCCGCCGTGCAGCGGCGCGGCCGCGAGGCGCTGGCGGCCCTGCAAGGGCCTTCCCGGCGCCAGGAAGCCTGGCGCTTTACCGACCTGGCCCTGTTGGCCGGTCTTGACCTCAATCCCAGCGCTGCCCTGTCCAGGGGCGCCGCCACTGATGGGCTCGCCCCGCAAAACAGCTCCCAATCCGGCCCAGGGACCCTGCGCCTGAAGCTCGATGGGGGCAGCGATCCCCTTGCTGGGGTGGTCTTGCCGGCGGGGGTGTCCCCCCTCTCCGAATCAGAGCTGGTGCTGGCCCTGGGCCACACCCTGGCAGCGACCGGCTGCGAGCAGCACTGGCCCGTTGAGCTCAACCATGCCAGTGCCTCCCAATTGCTGGCCCTACGCATCGCCAGTCGCAGCCAGGTGAGCCTGGAGCTGGTTAGTGATGCAGCCGCGGAGCTGCGGCCTCTGCGGGTGCTTTTGATTCTGGAAGAAAAGGCCCAATTGCAGCTCTGCCAGCGGCTCACGGCCAGCGGAGCGGGGCTCACCAGCCTGGTGTTGGAGGCCCACCTAGGCCGCGGTGCCAGGCTTGAACACGCTCTGGTGGCCCTGGGCCAGCCGGACGCGGCCTTGCTAGCCCATCTGGCCCTAGAGCAGGAGCCCGAAAGTCACGTCAGCCTGGTGGCGGTAAGTGCCGGCTGGGGCGTCTCCCGGCTGGAGCCCCGCATTGTTCAAGTCGATGGCAGCGCCACCACCACCCTGCGCGGCTTACAGGTGGTGGCAGGCGACCAGATTGCCGACACCCATAGCCACATGGCCTTTGGCGGGCCCGAAGGCCAGCTCGACCAGCTCCATAAGGCCGTGGCCGATGGCCGGGGCCGCAGCGTGTTCAATGGCGCCGTGCGGGTGCCCCGCGCCGCCCAACGCACCAATGCCGCCCAGCTCAGCCGCAGCTTGTTGCTTTCGGATCGGGCCCGGATCGACACCAAGCCTGAGCTGGAGATCGTGGCCGATGACGTGCGCTGCGCCCATGGGGCAACCGTGAGCTGCCTGCAGCTCGATGAATTGTTTTATCTGCAGAGTCGCGGCATCGCCGCGGACCAGGCTTCAGCCCTGCTCAAGCGGGCCTTCTGCGAGGAGGTGTTGCGCGAGCTGCCGGCAACGGCCCGGCGCTGGTGCCCGTTTGAATCTCTGCTCGCCGCCCGTGGGTCGGATGGTGGGCCAGCCACCGCAGTTGAATCGGGGCGTGAAGACTTGGAGGGCGAGGGAGGCTGATGGGTTCGAGAGCCAATCTTTTGAGCAACCTCCCGACTAACGCCGGTAACCAGGTTGGCTCCATCCCCGGGGCTGGGCCCAGCCTGGCCGACCTAACCCGGCCCGATTTCCCTTTGCTAGCCCAGACGGCCTGCTCGGGCCAGCCCCTGATCTACCTCGACCACGCCGCTACCAGCCAGAAGCCCCGCCAGGTTCTGGCGACCCTGCAGCACTACTACGACCACGACAATGCCAACGTGCACCGGGGCGCCCACCAGCTCAGCGCCCGGGCCACCGAGGGTTTTGAAGGAGCCCGGGCCAAAACGGCGGCGTTTGTTGGGGCCGCTTCGCCCCACGAGATTGTCTTCACCCGCAATGCCAGTGAAGCGATCAACCTGGTGGCCCGCAGCTGGGGGGACGCCAACCTCAAAGCCGGCGATGAGGTGCTGCTTAGCGTCATGGAGCACCACAGCAACCTGGTGCCCTGGCAGCTCCTGGCGGCCCGCACGGGCTGCGTCCTGCGCCATGTTGGTCTCACCGAGAGCGGTGAACTGGACCTGGGTGACTTCCAGGCCCAGCTCAACGAGCGCACCCGCCTTGTAAGCCTGGTGCAGGTGAGCAACACCCTGGGCTGCCTCAACCCGATCGCCGAGATCGCAACCCTGGCCCACGCCGCCGGCGCCCTGCTGCTGGTGGATGCCTGCCAGAGCCTGGCCCACCTGCCCGTGGATGTGGGCCAGCTCGGCGCCGATTTCCTGGTGGGCTCCTCCCACAAGCTCTGTGGACCCACGGGCATGGGCTTTCTTTGGGCGCGGGAATCCCTGCTGGAGGCCATGCCCCCCTTCTTGGGTGGCGGCGAGATGATCCAGGACGTGTTCCTAGGGAGCAGCACCTGGGCGGGCTTGCCCCACAAATTTGAGGCAGGCACCCCCGCCATCGGCGAGGCGATTGGCATGGGGGCGGCCCTGGACTATCTCAATAGCCTGGGTCTAGAACGCGTCCACGCCTGGGAGCAGCAGCTCACGGCCCACCTATTCGCCCGGCTTGAGGCGATTGAGGGGCTGCGGATTCTTGGTCCCACCCCCCAGCAGCAGCCCGACCGCGGTGCCCTGGCCGCCTTCAGCGTGGCCGGCCTGCACGCCAATGATCTGGCCGAATTGCTCGATTGCGCCGGCATCTGCATCCGCAGCGGCCACCACTGCACCCAGCCCCTGCACCGCCACTACGGGCTGGCCGCCTCGGCTCGGGCCAGCCTCAGCTTCACCACCACCTTCGAGGAGATTGATCGCTTCGCCGAAGAATTAATCGGCGCGATTGCCTTCTTGCGTGAGCACAGCTGAGCGGCACCATCCCCGGCCCAGCTCCACCGCTACACCCAGACCGCCGCCGATCCGCCAATCTCGTTCCGGGCCCGGTTCAGGCTGCGCCGATCGGTTCATCCCAGAGGTTGGCCAGGTTGTAGGTGCCGCCTGGCAGGTCCCAGAAGCCGCCGCCGATGAAGCGTTCGCCCCGATCGAGGGCGGTGATCTCGGCCAGTTCAGTGGCGCTTAAGGACAGCTGGGCCGCCGCCAGGTTGGCGGCCAGGCGCTGGGGATGGACGGATTTGGGAATCACCGCCGTGCCGCAGGCGATTCCCCAGGCCAGCAGCACCTGGGCCGCACTGGAGCCATGGGCCACCGCGATCGCGCTGATCACTGGATCGCCCAGCAGGGGCGAGCTTGCGCCGGCCGGCGGCGAGCCCAGGGGCGCATAGGCGGTGAGCTGGATGGCGTTGGCCTGGCAGAAGGCCAGCAACTCCGGTTGCTGCAGGTAAGGATGGCGTTCCACCTGGTTCACCTCGGGCGCCAGCTCGGCCCCCGCCAGCAGGGTGGCCAGCTTGGCCTGGCTGAAGTTGGAGACGCCGATGTGGCGCACCAGACCGGCCCGCACCAGGGCCTCCATCGCGCGCCAGGTGGCGGCGATCGGCCGCTGCTCCAGGCTGAGCTGGTCGGAGGCCTGCTGGGGCATCATCACGCCATGGCGATGGGCCACGGGCCAGTGGATCAGGTAGAGGTCGAGGGTGGCCAGGCCCAGGTCCGCCAGGGTGCGTTCCAGGGCGGGGCGCACGTCTTCGGGGGCGTGGCAGTCGTTCCAGAGTTTGGAGGTGATCCAGAGCTGGTCGCGCTGGAGCCCTCCAGCGGCGAAGGCCTGCTTCAAGCTCTCGCCGATCTCGGCCTCATTGCCATAGATCGAGGCGCAATCAAAGTGGCGGTAGCCCAGCTCCAGTGCCGCCGTTACGGCGCCAGCCACCTCGCCGCCGGCCGCCTTCCAGGTGCCAAGTCCCAGGGATGGCATGCTGTCGCCATTGGCAAAACCCAGGCTGGCCATGCTGGTGGGGCAAGGTGATTCAGTATGGCGAGCGGCTCAGGGCCGGACCGCTCCCCAGCTGTTCCTGGTGGTGCTCGGCGGACGCATGGCCGGCTGCCATATCGAGCTGCACGACGTGCGTTTTGTCGCCGGACTCAGCCTTGATGACACGATCCCGGTGCTCCGGCGGCAGTGGTTTGGCAGGCGTGAGGGTTTGCATCTGGACAGCACCATGGTGGTGCGGGCGATCGATGGCTACGCCGTGACCTTGAGGTCCGAACCGCCAGGGCCCCGGCCCGAGCGGCTCTGGTTTGTGAACCTGGGCGCCTACCGCCCCGATGTGCTCGCCGAGCTGCACCACTTCGGCCTGGTGGTGGCCCGCTCAGCCCAGGCCGCTAAGGCAGCCGCTAAGCGCCAATGGTTGGTGGGGGCGCGGGAGCAGCACAAGGATGACCTGGCATCAGTGGACGACTGCTTGGCTATTGAGCAGTTGGAGTTGTTGGGCGGCGAGCGTTGGTATGTGCAGCTCGAACCCCATCCCGAAGGACTGAGCCAGCCCCAGGTGCCCGATTGGTTCGGCTATCGCCGGATCGACAGGGGATGATCTAGGGCGGAGCCCCGCACCCCATGAACATCGACGGCAAGGCCTGGCGCACCATTTGGCTCGAAGCCGGGGGCCGTTCGCTCGCTGTGATCGACCAGACCCAGCTGCCCCATACCTTCACCACCCGCTCGCTCACCAGCCTGGACCAGGCGGCCGAGGCGATTTCCACGATGGTGGTGCGCGGCGCGCCGCTGATTGGGGTCACCGGTGCCTACGGCCTGATGCTGGCCCTGCAGGCGGATCCCAGCGATGGCTCCCTGGCGGCGGCCTTCACCCAGCTGCTGGCCACCCGGCCCACGGCCGTGAATCTGCAGTGGGCCCTGGAACGGGTGCGGCAGCGGGTGCTGCCGCTGCCGCCGGCGGAGCGCGCCCTGGCCGCCCAGCAGGAAGCAGGCGCCATCGCCGAGGAGGACGTGCTGATGTGCGAAGCCATCGGCGACCACGGCTTGCGTTTGTTCCAGGAGCTGGCGGCCCGCCGCCCGGCTCACCGCCAGAACGAGCCATTCAACGTGCTCACCCATTGCAACGCCGGCTGGCTGGCCACGGTGGATTGGGGTACGGCCCTGGCGCCGATCTACAAGGCCCACCGCGCCGGCATGACGGTGCATGTGTGGGTGGATGAAACCCGGCCCCGCAACCAGGGCGCCAGCCTCACCGCCTTTGAGTTGGGCCGCGAGGGCGTCCCCCACACGGTGATCGTCGACAACGCCGGCGGCCACCTGATGCAGCACGGCCAGGTCGATGCGGTGATCGTCGGCACCGATCGCACCACCCGCAGCGGCGATGTGTGCAACAAAATTGGCACCTATCTCAAGGCCCTCGCCGCCCATGACAACGGCGTGCCCTTTTATGTGGCCTTGCCGGCTTCAACGATTGATTGGTCCATCTCCGATGGGGTGGCGGAGATCCCGATCGAGGCCCGCTCGGAGCGGGAAGTCACCCATATCCAGGGCCTGGTGAGCCCCGCCGATGGCGCCGCCCGGGGGGACAGCCCCAGGGGCGATGCCAGGTCAGGGGCTCTCACCCAGGTGCAGTTAACGCCCACGGGCAGCCAGGGCTTCAACCCCGCCTTTGATGTCACCCCGGCCCGCTTGGTGACGGCCCTGATCACGGAACGGGGGGTGGTGAGTGCCAGTGAAGAGGGCCTCAAGCAGCTCTATGGGGTGGGCTGAGCGGGCTTGCTTGGCTGCATGGGCGGCACCAATCCAGCCAGCAATGCAGCGCAGCTAACTGGTTTCGGCTAGACCGCCGTAAAGTCAGGTGACCCATCGGGTAAACCCCGCAAAGACCCCGCGGCCCCACCCTGGGTTCAGGAGCTGTTCCCTAGGGGGAGGATCGAGTCTGAGCCCCGTTGAGGCAACCGGGGGAAAGAGGTAAAACACCCGGGCCTACAGGTCTTAGGGGGTTCATGCTAGACTTCGTTAACCTACTTAACACTTGGAGCGGCTGCCAATGTTCACGCTTGATAAGGCCACCCAGATTTTTCCGGACACCCTTTCAGCAGACGTTGTTCCAGCGGTCACAGCCCGTTTCCGCCTGCTCAACGCTGAAGATCAGCTGGCCCTGATTTGGTATGCCTATCTGGAGATGGGCTCCACGATCACGGTGGCGGCCCCGGGCGCGGCCCGGATGCAGTTCGCCGAACCCGTGATGAACCAGATCAAGGCCATGGGCTTTGCTGAACAAAGTCAGGTGATGTGTGATCTGGCCAACCGCTCCGACACTCCCATTGGCCGCAGCTACGCCAACTGGTCGGTGAATATCAAGTTGGGCTTCTGGTATCAGCTGGGCGAATGGATGGCAGTTGGCCTCGTGGCCCCCATTCCTGAGGGCTATCAACTCTCGGCCAACGCCTCGGCAGTGTTGGGTTCAGTCAAGGGCGTTGAGCAGGGTCAGCAGATCACCTTGCTGCGCAACTTTGTGGTGGACATGGGCTTCGATCCCGCCAAGGGAGAAGGCCAACGGGTGATGGAGCCAGTGGCGGCACCCACCCCTGAGGACTTGCGCAAAAAGGTGTTTATTGAGGGCGTGATCAATCCCACGGTCAATGCCTATATGGATCGGCTTAATGCCAACGATTTCGATAGCTTGATCGAGCTCTTCTTGCCCGATGGCGCCCTGCAGGCTCCGTTCCAGAAGCCGATTGTGGGCACGGATGCCATTTTGCGCTTCTTCCGTGAAGATTGCCAAAATCTGAAGTTGCTGCCCGAGCGGGGATATTCAGAGCCGGCTGAAGGCAATTTCAACCAGATCAAGGTCACCGGCAAGGTTCAAACCCCCTGGTTCGGAGCTGGTGTAGGCATGAATGTGGCCTGGCGCTTCCTGCTCAATCCTGAAGGCAAGATCTACTTTGTGGCGATTGACCTGTTGGCCTCTCCGGCAGAATTGCTGAAGCTCGGCCGTTGAGCCAGGCCGGCATGGGGCTTGCCCTAGCTACAGCTATCACGGCGGCGTGGTTGTTTTCCCTGCTTGCCTTGTTGAGCGTGGATCTGGCTAGCCAATCCCTCTCCCTAGTGGTCCTGGCGATTGGGCTAAGAACATTTCTGCAAACGGGACTGTTCATTATTGGCCACGACGCCATGCACGGCGTACTGCTGCCCTTGCACTCTGGTGCCAATCAACGCTTGGGCCAACTCGCTTTGGCCCTTTATGCCTGCCTGCCTTACCAGCACTGCCTGCTCAATCATCGCCAGCACCACCTAGACCCGGGCAGTCACCAAGATCCTGATGTCCTGGCTGGGGCTGGGCCCTTGGCGTGGTACGGCCGTTTCATGGCGGGCTATTTGGGGGTAGGCCAGATGGCATCCCTTTTAACAACCTGGGCGATCTGTCTGCTGTTCGCCTGGCCCCACACAGCTAACCCTGCATTGGCTGTGGGGCTCGTTTGCATCCTGCCCCTGATCCTCAGTTCGCTGCAGTTGTTTGCCTTTGGCACCTACCTACCTCACCGCGGGGCCGGGCAGGCCTGGGCGCCTGGCCACCAGGCCCATAGCCTTGATCTGCCAGTCTGGTTATCGTTGATTGCCTGCTATCACTTCGGGTACCACCGCGAACACCATCAATCGCCAGGTTTGCCCTGGTTTGCCTTGCCTGCCCAGCGACGGTCCGATCTATCGGGCTGCCGCTTGGCCCAAGTCCCTCGCGGCAGCAAGGACAGTGCGATAGCGTCCCTACCAACTTGATTTATGACGATGGAAACGGATTTGGCGGGCTGGACAGATCAGGAGCAGGCCATCGCCAAGCAGGCCTTTGATTTGGCCTACGGCCGCGCCATTGCCCAGTTGACCAAATCCCTGCGCGAGCGGGTCGGGGCCCTTCAGGGCGCAGAGGATCTCTGGCAGCTCCACGACTTTCTCAGCATCCAGCGCCATTCGATCGAGGGCCATTTCGATTTTCGTCTTGATGGCATCTTGTTTGTATTTGCGAGCTTGGTGAAGGATAAACTTCTCGGCCTCGATGAATTGTCGGGGCTCGAGGTTGAAAAAATTGAAAAGATTACGGCCATGTCTAAATTTTAGGCTGATAAAGTTGGGCTGAAGAATTAGGGGTAATTTAATGGATCAGATTTTGAATTCCAAATAATAATAAATTTGTAACTTGTTTTCTGATTAATTTGCGTCCATGTGGTGATGCGCTCGATTGCCAGCACCATGGATTCGCTGGCTTTCTCCGGTGCTGGTTACGGGTAGGCCTGACTAGGTTTTGTCTGTTCTTGTGCATCTGAACGCCGTCGCCCAGCCTTGGCCGATGGACAGGATCGTTGTTTTCCTGGCAACTGACGGAGAGGTTGGGCCTGGAAAAGATCGGCTTCGTAACAGCGGTTTGGGCCGTTGGCTAGGCGATAGCCCCCTTGCCACCTAGCCTCCCGGCTGCGCCGCCAGCCCTCGCCCATGCCCGTGCTCAACCGCTGGTCGGACGCTGCCGCCGCTGAGGCCGTGGCTGCCTATGGGGCCCAAGGGGTCCCAGAAGCCCTGGCGCTGCGGACCTATTCGGCCCGCCTGCTCGGGGCCGATCCAGACCTGGTGCTCCATGGCGGCGGCAACACCTCGGTTAAAACCACGATCACGGGGTTGTTGGGTGAAACGATCCCGGTGCTGTGTGTGAAGGGCTCTGGCTGGGACCTGGCCACGATCGAGCCCCCCGGCCATCCAGCCGTGCGCCTGGAGCCCCTGCAGGCCCTGCGGGCCCTGGAGCGCCTTAGCGATGAAGCAATGGTGGCGGCCCAGCGCCAGAACCTGATCGATCCGGCCGCTCCTAACCCGTCGGTGGAGGCCCTGCTGCATGCCTTTCTGCCCCACACCTACGTCGACCACACCCATTCGATCGCCCTGCTGGCCCTGGCCGACCAGCCCGATGCCGAAGCGATCTGCCGCCAGGTTTATGGCGAACGGGTTGCCCTGGTGCCCTATGTGATGCCCGGCTTTGACCTGGCCCTGGCCGCCGCGGCCGCCTACGAGCAGGCGGCTGCCCGCGCCGCTGCCTTGGGCATCGAGCTCGAGGGCATGGTGCTGCTCAAGCACGGCCTTTTCTCCTTTGGAGCCACCGCCCAGCAGAGCTACGAACGGATGATTGCGCTGGTGCGCCAAGCCGAGGAGCGCATTGGGTTGGCGCAGGGCGCCCAGGTTTCCCGCCAGCCAACCCCCGGGCCGGCGCCCAAGAGTTCTGCGGCGGCGGTGCTGCCGGTGCTGCGGGGGGCCCTGGGCCGGGCCGCCGAGGCGCAAGGGGCGCCGCTGCGCTGGCTGCTCGACCTGCGCGCCACGCCCCAGGTCCTGGAGCTGGTCAACGATCCCCGCCTGGCCGATTGGGCCCGCCGCGGCGTTGCCACCCCCGACCATGTGATCCGCACCAAGGCCAGTCCGTTGGTGTTGCCAGCCCAGCCCACGGCCGTCCAGATCGACCAGGCCCTCGGCACCTACATTGCCGCGTACCAGGCCTATGTCAAGCGCCAGAACGCCCGGGCCGGTGGGATAAAGAGCCCCCTAGATCCCCTGCCGCGGCTGGTGGCGATCCCGGGCCTGGGTCTGGTGGGCATTGGCAAGAGCGCGGCGGAGGCTTCGGTGGTGGCCGACCTCGGCCTGGCCTGGGCCCGCACCCTGCTGGCGGCGGAAGCCGTGGGCCGCTTTGAGCCAGTGGATGAGGCCGATACCTTTGCGATGGAGTATTGGAGCCTGGAGCAGGCCAAGCTCGGCAAGGGCAGCGAGAAGCCCCTGGCCCGCCAGGTGGTGGTCGTGACCGGTGCCGGCGGCGGCATCGGCGCAGCCACGGCCCTTGCCTTTGCCAAACAAGGGGCTGAATTGGCGCTCCTCGACCGCGATGGCGCCGCCGCTGCGGCCACGGCCAAAGCCTGCGGCCGCCAGGCCTTGGCCCTGGCCTGCGACCTCACCGATCCAAAGGCCCTGCGGGAGGCCATGGACCAGGTGGTGGCCCGCTTCGGCGGCCTCGATCTCGTGGTGAGCAATGCCGGGGCGGCCTGGAGCGGCGCCATGGCCAGCCTGCCGGATGCCGACCTGCGCGCCAGTTTCGAGCTCAATCTGTTTGCCCATCAGGCCGTGGCCCAGGCGGCCATGGCCGTGTTTCGGGCCCAGGATTCGGGCGATGCCGACCAGGCCGCCAGCCGGCCGGTGCTGGGGGGGCAGCTGCTGTTCAACGTCAGCAAGCAGGCCCTGAATCCGGGCCCCAACTTCGGCGCCTACGGCATTGCCAAGGCGGCCCTGCTGGCCCTGATGCGCCAGTACGCCCTCGAAGGCGGCCCGGAAGGGATCCGCTCCAATGCGATCAATGCCGATCGCATCCGCTCCGGCCTGCTCGATGACGCCATGATCCGCAGCCGCTCCGCCGCCCGGGGCCTGAGCGAGGCCGACTACATGGCCGGCAACCTGCTCTCCCGGGAGGTGCGCGCCAGTGATGTGGCCGAGGGCTTTGTTTCCCTGGCCCTGCTGGAGCGCAGCACCGGCGTGGTGCTCACCGTGGATGGGGGGAACGTGGCGGCGATGGTGCGCTGAGGGCCGCATTGGCGGCCTGCATTCGGTTCGCTGCCCCGGCGCCTAGGCCCGCCGGCTGGCTAAAACCAGCCCCAGGCTGGCCCAGACCACCACCAGGCCAAAACACAGGGCGGTCCAGGCGGGTAGGCCCCAGCCGCTGATCGCCAGGGGAGCGACCACCGTGATCACCCCGCCGGCAAGCAGGGGCTGGAGCAGCAGCTGTTTGATCGAAAAGGCCTGAAGCGCTTCGCTGCGGTCGTCCGGATCGGCCATGCGCAGCAGCAGCAGGCCACTAGCCGCCACGCCCGTGGCCTGGCCGAATTCGATCACGGCCCGCTCAAACCAGTCCTTGGGCAGGATCCGAGGCGCCAGCAGCAAAATCACCGCCAGGTTCCAGAGCAGTCCGGCCAGGGAGAGCACCGACAGGGGCAGCCAGTCCTGGCGCAGCAGGGCCAGGTCCAGACCCGCCGTGGCCGCCGTGATCAGCAGGTCGGCCGAAAGGGTGCCGGTTTGGCCCTGGATCGGCGCCGACACCCAGCCGTCTAGGTGCAGGCGTTCCAGTACCAGTCGCACCAGGATCGAGCCCACCAGGGCCAGGGGAAACACGGGCAGGGCATCGATCACCAGGGCGAAGCCGCCGCCGGTGCGCTCGGCCAGGCCGCGGAGCAGGGCCAGCAGGCCGACGCCCACCAGCACCGCCACCCCGGCAAGGGCCAGATTCACGGCCCAGGCGGCCAGCTGTTGCAGGGGCCCCTGGGGTGGGACCGGATGCTGCGGCGACCTGGCCTGGTCGCTGGGCCCTGGGCCGGCGGCGTCTGGGGCCCCCTGGGGGGCTGGGGCCGGCCAGGAACTGGTCCAGCCCCGGCTGCGGCCCACCACCACCAGTACGCCGCCCACCAGGGTGGAGGTCAACAGCCCCACCGTTGAGAGGGCTAGGCCCAGGGCTGCGCCGGTGGGAAAGCCCAGGCTGGCGTAGCTGGGCCCCATGGCAGCGGCGGAGCCGTGGCCGCCCTCGAAGGCCACCTCGATCAGGCAGGCCATCAACGGGCTTACCCCGAGCCAGGGTTGCAGCAGAAACAACACCGCCAGGCCCGCCACCAGAAACTGGCCAAAGGCCAGGGTCAGCGAGAGCAGCACTTGGGCCGAGACCGGTTGCCACAGCCCCGCCAGCTTCGGCAGTGGCTTGGCCAGCAGCAGGGTGGCGAACACCAGGGTCAAGAGCGCCAGGGGCAGGTCGGCCCAGAGCTGCATCACGGGTTCCGGCAGCAGGGGCAGGGGCCCGGAGGGGGCCAGGGCCAGGCCGATCAGGCCGGCCACCAGGGCCTCGGGGATGCCGACCAATTTGAGCTGGAGCCGCTGGCCGATCGCCCGCCCCAGCCCCAGCAACACCGTCAGAGCGGCCATCGCCAGCAGCAGCCAGGCCAGGGCCCGGGCCGGTTCTTGCAGCCATGCAGTCGCCATTGGGATCCCCATCAGGGACACCCCAGGGCGAAGTGGTGGCGGAAAAAGGCTTCAGTGGCCTCCAAGACGGCCACCCGTACGGCGCCACTGCGGAAGCCATGACCCTCGCCTTCATAGCGATGCACCTCCACTGGCACACCCCGGCTGCCCAGGGCCTCGGCCATCGAATCGGTCTGGGCGGGGGGCACCACCTGGTCATCGAGGCCCTGGAAAAAGATCACCGGTGCGGTGATGCGGCCGGCGTGGTGCAGGGGGGAGCGTTCTTGGTACGTGGCCCGCTGCTCGGGCCAGGGGCCCACCAGGCTGTCGAGGTAGTGGGCCTCAAAGCGGTGGCCATCGGCCACCAGGCCCTCCAGGTCGCTGACGGCGTAGCGGCAGGCCCCCGCCCGGAACACATCGCTGAAACAGAGGGCTGAAAGCACGGTGAAGCCGCCGGCGCTGCCCCCTTCGATCGCAAGCCGCTGGGCCGAAGCCTGGCCAGAGGCCACCACCGCCTGGGCCGCCGCGGCGCAATCGGCGCTGTCGACCAGGCCCCAACGGCGATCGAGCCGTTGCCGGTAGGCGCGGCCAAAGCCCGTAGAGCCGCCGTAGTTGACATCGAGCACCCCCCAGCCGCGGCTGGTCCAGAACTGGATCGCCAGGTTGAGGCCGCAGCGGGCCATGGCCGTGGGGCCGCTATGGCCCTTCACCAGCAGGGGACTGGCCGGCGTGGCGCCCCCGGCTGGGGGGTAGTACCAGGCGTGGGTGGGGGCGCCGCCGTAGCCGGCAAACCAAAGGGGTTCCGGCCGGCTGATCGCCTCGGCCGCCAGGGGACTGGCGGCGGCGGGGCTGTGGCGCCATTGGCCGCCGGCGAGCTCCAGTTCCAGCAGTCCGGCGGGACTGGTGGCGGCGCTGGCCAGGCAGGCCAGGACGCCGTTCTCGGCGCAGAGTCCGCTGAAATCGTTAAAGGGCAGATCGAAGGGAATCCAGCTGGCTGGTTGGGGGCTGGGGGCTAGGGCTGGGGCGCTCGGCCAGCTGATCCGACCCAGCTGCCAGCTCCCCTCAAAGCAGGCTGCGGCCAGGAGCTGGCTGCCATCCCAGGCGGTGGTGGAGAGGCCCAAGACCCACTGGGGTGTGGCAAATTCCGCCTCCATCGGTAGGAGCGGCTGCCAGGCCGGGGGCGGCGCGAAGACCTCCCCAAGGGGCTGCACCAGGTCGGCCATCTGGAGCGCCTCCGCCGCCACGAGCCGCTCCAGGTTCCACCAGCCGTTGCGATCACAGGCCACGAGCAGATCGGCTGCAAGGGCCCCAGGGGCGCCGGTCCAAAGCGGTTGGAATACGGAGATTGCCTGGCGGCTGGTGTTGTCTGAGCCCGCCACGGGGCGGCAGGCCGTCAGCCCTTCGCCTAAACCCTCGCCAGTGCCATCGGCCCCGGCCGCCGCGAAGCAGCCCAGCCAGAGCTGGCTGCGCTCCCAGGGCAGGTGGGGCTGCTGCCATTCCACCCAGGCCAGGTGGCTGCCCCTGGGGCTCAAGGTTGGATAGCCGCAGAAATCGGCGGCCTGGTGCAGGGTCTCCGGTTCGCCCCCCAAAAGGGACACCGCCACCAGCTGGTCGCGGCCGTCCACCTCCACCACGCCGATCCAGCGTTGGCGCCATGGATCGATCAGGCCGCCGCCAAAGGCCCGGGCGGCGGGCCGGGTGAGCTGGATCGGCTCGTTTAGGGCGGCCCCAGCAGGGCCCAGGTCCAGGCGCCAGAGGCAGCGGTCCCGGTCATCGACAAAGACGGCGATGGCCTGTCCTGCGACCTGCCCCAGGGCGCAGGCTCCGCCCCCATAGCCATGGATGCGGCTGCGCAGGTTCCAGTCGCCTGGAGTGAGCTCCTCGGCCGGGAGGTGCGCGGCCGTTCCTGCGGTTTCCGCGCCAAAGGGGCGCCCCATCAGCGTGGTGCGTCCCTGTTGATCCGGCCGTTGCTCTAGCCAGTACAGCTGGCCGGCCAGGAGTTTTGGCTCCAGCAGGCTGGGAATGCGTCCCTCCACGGTGGTCGCAGGCAGGCCTGCAGGGGTTGGCGTCACCGGTGGTTGTTTGCCGCGGCTCCTAGAATCGCCCCCAGTCGGAACGGGATTGTCCTTTGGCCAGCAGCTTCGCCAGGATGGCGCGTTCTGCGGAGCAGTCGAGTAAGGGGGTGCATGTCTCCAAGGAGCCCCTGGACACGCCGCCCATGGCGATCCACACCCTGGGCGATGAGGTGCTGCGCACGCCGGCCAAGCGCATCGGCAAGGTGGATGAATCGGTGCGGGAGCTGGCCCGCCAGATGTTGCTGAGCATGTATGCGGCCAAGGGCATCGGCTTGGCGGCTCCCCAGGTGGGTGTTCACCAGCAACTGCTAGTGATCGACCTCGATCTTGAGAATCCAGCCACCCCTCCCATGGTGTTGATCAACCCCGAAATCACCGCCGAAGGGGGCTCGATCTGCACCTACGAAGAGGGTTGCCTCAGCATTCCGGGGGTGTACCTCGATGTGGTGCGACCGAGCGTGGTGGAGGTGAGCTACCGCTGCGAGATGGGCCGCAGCCGCCGGCTCAAGGCCGATGGGCTATTGGCCCGTTGCATCCTGCATGAAATGGACCATCTCAACGGCGTGCTGTTTGTCGATCGGGTTAGCGATGGGGCGAGCCTGGAGGAAGGCCTCAAAGAAAAGGGCTTTGATCGGGCCCATGTCCGCTCCCTGCTCTGATCACCTGAATTCCCAAGCAGATGAACCCCCTAGCTGGCCTGTTTTTAGCCCTGGCTTGCCTGCTGGGCATTGCCGCCACAGGCTGCGTCTTTGAACTCGCCTACGGAGACCCCGACCTGGGTGTCACCGCCACCCGCTGGATCCTGGGCGCTTCGATCCCCGGCACCCTGGTGGCCTTGGTGGTGGCGATCCGCTTCAACCAACCGGCCTGATCGGGCTGGTTTGCGGGTGGGCCACTTCTACGATTTCCCCTTAGCCCGAACCCTGACCATGACGCGCCTGGTCCGTCCCCTGGCTGTTTTGCTATCGCTGGTGGGCCTTACGGCGGCCGGCTGGGCCGCAGTGCCCCCAGCCCGCGCCCAGGCCTCGATGTTCAGCACCCAGGAGGTGGACCAGGGCAAATTCATCATCGTGGCGGCACCGATTGGCGATGGCAGCCGCGGCCAGCTCAACATCTATGAGCAGCGCAGCGCCCAGCGCCCCTGCTATGCGGTGTCCGGCAGCCGGCCGGCGGTGGTGGATCCCCTGCTGGCCAGCTTCGATTTCACCGGCATCTGCAACCGCTTCATCGATGGCAATGGCTATTCGCTGAGGATCGGCACGGCTGATCTGGGCACGGTCTATCGCCTCAGCGTTGTGAAGGACTCGGCGGAAACCCTGCTGATGGCCCAACCCACCCGGCCCGACGCTGGCCCCGAGATGGTGGTGGCGCGCACGGGCGGCCAGGGCAATGGCTTTCTTTTACTTGTGGCCGAGCCCGGCTGGCGGGTGATGCGCCGCAGCTTCGGCAGCCGGGCCCTCGGCCATGTCTACGTGTATCGCGACAGCTGGCCAGAGGGGGGCACCGCCAGCCGCCCCTCGCCCGAGCCCGTTGCGCCGGCCGCCAAGCTTCCCTTGGACCCCAAGGCCCCAGCGGAGCAGAAGGCAGGCAGCCCACCCCAGGCCCCAGGCCAGGGAGCAGCGCAAAAACCAGGCCTGGGGGCCTCCGCTCCGGTCCCCCATTCCGTGAACCCCAAGCCGGTTGCTGTCGCTAAGCCAATCGTCCCCGCCAATCCTGTTCAAGCCACCCAGGCTGTTCAAGCCACCAAGGCTGTCGCGGCCACGAGGGCTGGAGTGCCTACTAAGGCTGCTGTGGTTACTAAGGCTGCTGAACCCTCCAAACGACCCAGGCCGGTGGCCGCGGCGTCCAAGCCAATGGCTGCCGCGCCCCTTGCAGGAGCTCCCAACCTGCCTGCCCTGCCGGCCGCAGCCCCTGTTCCCGCAGCGCCCTAGCGCTGAGCCAGCGCTAGGGGAGGCTTGCTTTGGGTCCGGTTGGCCCACGGAAACCGGCAGGGGCACTTGCTACGATCTATCCACTGCTGAGTACCAAAGCGCTTCATGACCCAGGTCACCGTCGGCGAAAACGAAGGCATTGAATCGGCCCTGCGCCGTTTCAAGCGCCAGGTCTCTAAGGCAGGCATTTTCGCTGACCTCAAGCGCCTACGTCACCAC
>Ga0310322_10004_pt1 | contig 29606 bp, 39 predicted proteins | sample LakEriER1LargeC7_FD_195536 | JGI IMG/M metagenome (GOLD analysis project Ga0310322, IMG submission 195536) | Enriched freshwater cyanobacterial communities from Lake Erie, Ontario, Canada - ER10.Large.C7 (v2) (version 2) | ecosystem: Environmental > Aquatic > Freshwater > Lake | place: Canada... | reverse complement strand
GTGATTGTGTAAACGGAGGCGTATTCCCAAGACGACCCCGCCTGCCACGGCTATCGCCGCCGCAGCCCCAGCAACGAAACCCTGTTTGGTGAGCCAGGGCGGTTTTATGTCTATCTGAGTTAAGGCACCCACCACTGCGTGAAAGTTGACTAAGGGCCAGTGGCCTGCTGGCCCCCAGCCCAAGCGGCTACCCCTAATAGGGCAGAAGGGCGAGGATCTCGGGATCAAGCTCGGGCTCGGGCAGCACCCTGATGCGATCCATCAGGATTTCATCAGCCAAAGCGGCTAACCGCAGGCGGGGCTTGGCCGCCAGCTGGCAGCAGTAGCTGAGCTCATCAAGTAGCCCTGAGCTGTAGCGGGAGAGGGATTGTTTGCGAACGATCGAGGCCATGGGGGCTGTGCGCAGGACCCAAACACCAAGGCGGCTGTGGTCAAGGGGCCGCCCTATCCCGTCTAGTGAGGCGTCAGCCGAACCACTAAACACAAGCGGACTTGTGCAGCCCTTGAGGGCTTGCTGGATTGGGTGGGTTGCAGCGCCTCCCTGGAAACAACGTCTAGGCCTTCGCCCAGGCGCGTGTCAGCAGCGGTGCTGAGGGTCTGCAGAGTGGTGGGATGGAACGTTGTCGACTCGGTTCGATGCAGCGAGAAAGCACTGCTGAGATGGCGGCCAACATCGATCGGGAGCTGGGCGAGCTCAGAACTGTCTTGGCCCGATGCCGGGGCGATCGGGTCGGCGAGCCCAAGGTGACAGCAGCGCTCCTGGCTCACCTGCTGATCTCCAGCCGGGAGTTGCTGCAGAACTTGCTGATCGACACAGCCCAGCGGCCGGTGCGTCTGGTAAACCGGCTACGGCAAGAGAAGTCCCCGCTGGGTTGAACCGCCTTAGGGTTGGATAATGAGCAGCCTTATCACCCATAACCCAGAGCAGTGCGGCTGAAAGCCCAGCAGTGGCCGCTGCCATCCGCTCAAATCAACTGACTAATAAGCAGTATTGCCTCGCCACGTTGGGGCTATGCATCGGCTTGGCCGAACAGCTGCGCAACGAAGCACTCAGCCTTCGGCAGTTCCGGTGGGTGCCGGCTCTGGATTCGGCAGATTCTGATGCACCTACGCAGCCATGCCCGTTGCTGCTGGGAAGGGTTGAAAATGATTCCCAAAAGTGATGCCACAGGACTGGCGGCCCGTGGCATTACCTCGGCTCACAGCCGAAATGGGTTTACCTGGTACACCTGCTCGAATTGAGTAGGTGTGAATCGCAATGCCCAGGGCTGCGCCACTGGGCCACTTTTTACTCTACGAAGTCAGTCAAGGAATTGATCTGGGTTGGGGTGTTTGTGATCGCAGTAATGGCATTGGTGTTGGTGCCGTTCAGATAGGTAGCGAAGTTGGTGGTTCCTTGCAGCGCAACAATGCCAAAGACTCCGCCATTAGCTCGTACCTTTAGGTCTTTATCGGTAGCATTCCCAAGGTTGTTGCCATCAATATAGAATTGAATGATTGAGGCTGAGTTGGTGCTGTAACTGTATAGATCGATTGCATCGCTGGCTCCTGCTGCCGATACAATGGTATTGCCAGAGACAAGATAACTTATTTGAGCTGTTGACGTAGGGCCAGGGCTGGTCTTTCCAATTTCCACACTAATAACGTCTTGACCACCTGTACTTGCCCGGGCAGTAATTAAGTTATTGCTCAAGTTGATGTCACCTTTGAATATCACTGATGCGCCAGCCCCTTCATTGATATCGAATTCAATGCCTTCACCGCGGGTGGTAGTAATGTTGTTATTGGTGACTTCGAGGTTAAGGTTGACGGATCCAGAGGGAAGGCCTTGGGCGATTTTGAACTTGATTCCTTCAGCACCATTATCGTTGAGAGTGGTCTCAGAATCGGCTGCAATGGTATTGTCTTTAATGGTTATGTTGTAGTTGCTGCTGGCTGAATAAGTAGCTGTTGGGTTGGCGTCTGCGCCTCCGCTAGTTCTGCCCAAAGCATTGTATTCATGTAAGGTTATGGCTATACCATCTGTTGATCCTGTTTTATCTGCTGTAGATTTAAGGATATTATTGGCGATGTAGAGCGTGGCATTGCTATTGGCCCCGAAGGAATCGAAGGTAAAGGCCTCATCGCCCACCTTGTCGATGGTATTACCAGTTGCTGTGAGAATTAAATTACCGTTGGTACCAACGTTTGCATCAATGCCGTCGGCAGCAGTGCGTAGGTTATCGATTGTGTTGTTGGTAATGTCTGCCGTTAGCGTGGCGGAACTCGAGCATGGCGCTCCGGAGACTGTGGCTAGGCCCACATAATTCATAGAATCTGCACCGTTTCGGCAAATGTTGATCTCAATACCGTCAGACGCGTTGATGCGACTATTTGAGAGTACTGTTGTATTGTTATCTTTAACAGTGTTGGCGTCAATTTTAATGTAACCAGCTTTGTTGTTGACAACAAATATTCCGGCTTCTAGGTTGGAATCGTTAACGTCAACCTTCATACCTTGGATTGTATTTCCTTGGATTAAGTTATTTGTGCTGGTTCCGATGTCTTGAATATATATACCCTCCGCAATCGCATTGGAAATTGTATTATTTAGAATGTTGATATTGTCTGAGTTTTTGACAGATATTCCGCGGGCAATCTGGGAGGAGCTTGCTGTCACTCCGTCGTTAAAGGGAACACTTGTCCACGTGAGCGTGCTAGCGGTTGGGTCGGTAATTGTATTTCCGCTAATGGTTAGGTTGGTGACCCCGTCAAGGTTGATGGCTCCGTTGCCATCAGCTGAGCCGGTAAACGTGTTGTTGGCGATCAACAGGTTGCTGGTGCTGCGATTTGTGATCGAGGCATTTGTAAAGGCGAAGCCGGAGATCGTGGTATCGCTTGCTACTGTCAGGGTGCCATTTGTGATTGTTGGCACTGTGGTAGAGCTACCTGAGCCGTAGACGCTACTCAGGCTAGCCGTTCCATATTGCGTGTTGATGGCGGGGGCATTGCTGCCATTACTGAGTACTGCGCCTTCGGGTATGGCCAGGCTGCCACCGCTGAGATTTGTTGCTGTGCCATCAGCCACAAGGATTACGTTGCTGCTACCGGCACCCACAGCAGCAGTGAGGCTGTTGTAGTTGCAGCTATTGCTGCTGAGATTAGTGCCCACACAGCGGATCACCCATTCATTATTAGTTTCAGGATTTTGGGCTATCTGGGTGCCTTTTTGGATGCGCACTTGGCTGATTCGCACATCAATCTCACGATCTACAGGAAGGCCGCGCTGAGCCAAGAGGTCTCGCTCGGCGCGGGAGATCTCAGCTGCGGTATCTCTGGACTGAGGCTGGGTGCCGTAGCGGATGTAGCCGGTCGCTTTGCTCTGGAAAATGTCGTCGTAGCTGTAGGTAGCGCCCAATGCGAAGTTGTTGGCAATGCGTACTTCTGCGCGCGCGCTGAAGCCGGATGCGTCGGGTCCGTTAGACACGGTGGAATCCAGGAGGTAATAGCCTGCATAGAGCCATAGACCCCCCTTAGCCCAGCGAGCTACTGGGGTACCCACTTCAAAATCCAGGCCGCCGTAGCTGGTTATCCAGTCTTGGTAGGCGTTGGTCAAAAAGAGATTGTTATTGCTCAAATAGGCACCGGAGAAGCCACTTGCAACTTGTTTGTTGCTGTTGCTGAGTGGCATATAGCCGTTTGCCCTTATCTCCACGTTTTTATTAAGAGCTTCTAGGCCCGCACCTGCTTGCCAGTTGTAATTACCTTGATAAGGAGTGGTGTCCGCACCTGCGTTGGCACCAAACATCCACGAGCGATCATCATTTAGCCAGCGATAGCCAAGCCGGGTGCTGGCACCAAAACTACTGTCATTCAGATTGCCGCCGTAATTCCAGCTTCCGAAGCCGTCTATAAATAAAATGTTGCCTTTCTCCGATTGATACAAAGGAGCGAGGATGTAGCCACTGAGGGTATTAGGGGTTCCTGCACCCTCGCTCTGGAATCTCAAACCACCGTTGGTACGTATTGTCGGTACTTTGATCCCTTTCTTCGGTTCATCTGCCAGGGCAGCTGCCCCCTGTATGCCCAATAGCAAGGCAAAAAGTGCAGAGTGAAATTTCATGAAATGAAGAGAGACAATTATTTTTTAGTGCATCAATCTTATTCTTTTTTAATCAAATGATTAAGTTTTTATTGCATTATTATTAATCTTTTAATTAAATAATTAAGCTTTGGTTGTTTATGTGTCCTTGGGAGTGCCGAAGCTGGCGCCGTTACCCTGGAGGAGATCGCTTTTGACCAGAATGGAGCGCTTCCCCAGCACCTTCAACGAGCTGATCAGCTGCGAGGCGAACTGGCCCGGCTGTTGCATGAGTTCAGGAGCTCTTGCAAACAGATTCCAGTTTTGAACTAACCCACATACCAGGGCCAGCCGGGGCTCAATCGCTCTGTTGCGTTGTGTCTGGAAATCAATACAGACCGCATTGAATTAGGACGGTTTCGGGTCTAAGGCGCCGGCGGGAGCTGAGGAGTTGAACAGGTGTGTTTGCTGAGGTTTTGCAGCAGATTCCGACGCCTCACAAAGCGAAGGCCAGCTCCTCCAAGTAGTTCAGTGAACGACCTGCCTGGCTGCGGGTTTGGACATGAACCCGATTGAGTGGTGCAGCCAGGGCCGCGGATTGCTCAGGCGAGTGCAGCCCTGCGGGAGCTGCTGATGCCGTAGCTGGAACATCGGGTAGTTGGGCGCTTGCAGGTCTTTCGGTCTCTGGGGCCGCAGGAGCCTCGGCATCCGGTCGGCGCAGGAGTTGCAAGCCGCTGGATCTGGGCCCGCGGTGCGTAGGAGAGCGGCTGGCCTGGATCCGTTGGCAGTGGGGATGGTGCTGGTCATGGCCTGGGGTTGAGCGTTGGGCGGTATAGAGCGGAAGAGTGACGGGGGCTAGTCTGATCAGCGGCCCCGTGAGGCGAGGCCCCTTCGGGGGTGGCCAGTGGATCGACCAGCTGCGACGCGCCACCAACTGGGCGACTGAATCTGCTGGCCGGCCTTGAGGGCTGCCTTGATGGCTCCCTGATCGGGTGCTGTGGCCGTGGTGATTCGCAGCCACTCGGGAGCGAGCTCCTCCTCTGCGCTCATCTCGACAGACTCGCTGCGGCGGCTGGTGAGTTCGTGGTGGGGGAAGGAAAAGCGGGTGGCCGCCGGCTGCAGCCGGGTGAGCACGAACACCAGAGTGTTTTCGAGGGCATCGGCCCGGCGCTGATCGCATTTGGCTAGTTCCACCAAGCGTTTAGCCTGTTGCTGGCTGTAGTGGCCTTGGGCGCGCAGCTGATCGATCACCCAGCAGGTGGCATCGGCCTTACGGGCCAGGGCCTCGCGGTTGCCTTCCTCAACGAGGAGGGCATCTTCCAGGGCCTTGATGGCTGCCTGCTGCTGCTCGGGCTCCTCTGCCTCCAGTTGATCGGCTAGGCGGGCGATGCGGGCGGTGAGCTCCTGAGCCTCGATGCCGAGGTGCCAGAGGCTTGGTGCTGGGGTGGGAATGGCTGGAATTAGTGCTGGACCCTCACTGGCGACGGCCTGACCGCATATGCGGCCTGCTTCAAGTGAATAGATTAATTGAGAGAACGGTTGTCGGCGATTCAGGACAGGCCAGGTGCCAAGTCGCTGTCCAGCCGTCGCCGGGCTGGCTTTGAACGTTCCTCAGAGAGGAGCAAAGCTGGCCTGCCAGGAAATTTTTGCGCTCAATTTGTGCTCAATCGCCCGAAAATGGCCAAAAAAGAAGGGTCCTCGGAACCCCGAGAACCCTTGCTATGACTGTGATCGGGGCGACAGGATTCGAACCTGCGACCTAGTGCTCCCAAAACTCTCTTTTTTAGGTTTGAGGGTTCGATTGCCAGGACTGGAGTCTGGGCCAAAAGCACTGCTGTCACTGCTGTTTACCCTGCAATGGGGTGGCGGTCCATGGCAGTCGGTGCCAAGCTGAGGGGGTGAATTTGCTCACATATTTGCTCACATGGGGGGTTCTAGAGCCTTAGACGCCTGGGCTTCCGTGCTTCGCTCCGGGTTGCGTCTCTCCCTCACCCAGCGAGGCACAAGCAGCGGCTGGCGCGTTTCCGATTTGCGGGGGCGTACGCGCCTCACGGTCGATGCCGGCGACGGTCGTCATCAGGTTCTGTTGCCCATCGAATGGGCCCATGACCAGGCCGATGCCATCCGAGAGACGGTTTTGGCGATCCACGCTGCCCATAGCGAGGGACTTTCACTCGATCGGGCTATTGCTGCCGTACTGGTCAGCGATGAGCCAGCAACGGATCTAGCTGCTGGTCCGATCGATTGGCCTGCCTTAGTGGAGCGATTTAAATCCCGAAAGCTGAGCAGCGGCGCCATCAAGCCGCGGACGTGGGAGGCCGTGTACCGGCGTCGCATGGCAGAACTGTTGAAAATCCTCGGCAGCAAGACATCACCCCCCAATCCCCGGGAACTGCTGGAAGCCGTCACAGCGCGGTGGTCTGATCAGCCTGGCTCCCGTGGCCGGCAGATGCAGGTGCAGCAGACCGCGGCGCTGCTGCGATGGGGAGTCGATAACGGCGCTCTGCCTGTGGAATGGGCGCCACCTCTAGATCTCGATCCCTTTGTGGGCCGGAAGCGGGAGGGACGGTCGATCACCACACCGATCGAGGTGAAGCACATCCTGGAACTGGTGGAGGCCATCCCCGATAACCGCTGGCGCTTCGCTTTCCAGTTGCTGGCAGCCTTTGGCCTGAGACCGGAGGAGTTGCAACACCTTCAGCTGCGCGCCGGCCGCCTGTGGTGCAACTACCGCAAGAACACCAGTCGGGGAGAAACAAAACCGAGGCAGCTACGGCTTCTACCTTGCGATGACTGGGCTGAGGCCTGGGACCTATTGGAACAGTTCAAGGCCCAGCCGCTACCGCCGATGCGTCCGGGCTATGGCGCCGAGGATATGGGCCTCTATATGCGTAGGCGCCGTCATTGGCAGGATCTGCGCCAGCAGTACGAAGCAGAAGGGGAGAAACTTGTCCTCTATTCCGCCCGGCATGGCTACGCCCACCGCGCCCATCTGATCTGCGAACTGCCGCCCAAGGTCGCGGCAGCGGCTATGGGCCACAGCGTCGAAACACACCTGGCGGCCTACAGCAAGTGGTGTGGTGATGAGGTCGTTGATGACGCCTTCGAGCGGGCCGCGACTCGCCTTGGTCGATGAACGTCCCGACTGCGTTTCAAGAAGCTCAGCAGGGCGTGCCGCCGATGGATTTCCTCGATGCCCGGCTGGAGCTGTCCCTCTTTCGGCTCAGCCACAGGAGAGCGGCGGACAGGGAGCGCGAGCGATGACTCCCTTAGCCGTGCCTAGAAGCAACGCTTCACTCCACCTGGCGCGATCAAAGTAGGAGTGATAGGTTGCTTTGACGGACCCTTAGAGGGACTGATCGATCGCACTCACCATGAACCCCAAGGAGCTGCGGCTTGCTCAGATGGATGCGGTGCTTCAGGTCGCCGCCAGCCAGTCACTGCCGCAAAGGCCGCCGGCGGGCTGGCTGCGGGCCATCCGTGAGGCCCTGGGCCTGCCCTCCGCTGCACTGGCTGCTCGCTTAGGGATCACAGCATCCGGAGTGCGAAAGCTGGAGCAGGCCGAGGCGACCGATGCCATCACGCTCGGCACCCTGCGGCGGGTGGCCGAGGCCCTGGACTGCGAGCTGCAGTACACCTTGGTTCCCAGGCGCCCGCTGAGGGAGATGAGAAGGCAGCAGGCCCTGAGGCTGGCGCAGCTGTGGCAGCAGCGCGCGGGCCGCACCATGGCGCTGGAAGCCCAGCCCATTGATTCGCCATCCGAGGGAGCACAGGAGCGGCTCGAGGCCATGGCTCAGGAGATCCTCCGCACCAGCGGCACCCGGCTATGGGATTGAACGTCGGCCTACCGGCAGGGGCGACGCCCCTAGATGGCGAGGAGCTGGAGGGGCTGCTGCCCTCCCATCTGGTGAATCGCAGCCAGCTGAACGAATGGGAGCAGCAAAATATCGAAGCCGCCCTACTTTGGCTGTCCCGCCAGCGTCGGCCCCGGCCACTGCAAGAGAGCTGGCTAAGGCGTCTGCACCGCGAGATGTTCGGCCAGAGCTGGCGCTGGGCCGGTCAGTACCGCAGCAGCGACAAGAGCATCGGCGCTGACTGGCGGCAGATCCGCATGCAAGTCCCGGCCCTGCTGGCCGACATCGCCTTCCAGATGGAGCACCGGGTGGATGTTGCGGATCTGATCGCCATCCGTTTCCATCACCGGCTGGTCTCCATCCACCCCTTCCCCAACGGCAACGGTCGCCACGCCCGCCTGATCGCTGACGTGTTGATCGAGCAGCTGGGTGCACCTCGCTTCTCCTGGGGAGGTAGCAGGTCCCTGGTGAATGCCTCAGGTCTGAGACAGCAGTACATCACTGCTCTTCAGCGAGGCGACCGCGGTGACGTCAGCGAATTGCTGGCCTTTGCCCGAGAAAGCTGAGCAGACGCCGCAGGCCTCCGCGCACTCAGAGCTTCGGTGCTGGTGATCGTCTTTCCCGGTGGCTCCTGCGCGGCCTCGCTGCTGCAGCAGGCCCGCCGCTGCTCCTCCCGTTCGCCAGTGCCGGTGGTGGTGGTGGAAGTTGGGCAGTCCTTTGCGGCGCTGCATTTGGGCCAGCAAGCCAAGCCGGCCAAGTCAAGTAGACATGACAACTCGTAGCAAAAAATGCAAAATGCTGCCGAAAAGGTCTAATGCAGCGATGGATGGCATCGATAAAGGCACTATTGAGCAACTCTAATTGTGCTAATTAACACCAAATAAGCTCGACATAAGACTGCCTTAATACTGTCTGGAAACCTTGGCAATTGCTATCGCCTGCCAAGCCTTCGTTCTATAACGCACAGCCCGCTGAAAGCCCTTGAACGATTGCATCACTGGCCGTCATGGCCGCTTCGCCCTAGGGGGCAACAGCAGTGCCCATCGCTACAGCTGGAATACACACTCGGGAGGCAGGTGAGTCATGCCAATCCCCAGCTTCGATCAGTATGGGCTGCTACCCGATGGCGTCCATTCCTGCACGTTGGAGGAGGTGGAAGCCGTGCTCGACTGGAGCAGCAAACGCCGCCTATTGACCCACCAGCTGCGCGATTTCATCAGCGCAGAACTCAGTCCCACCTTTCTGCCGCTGCCCCCTTTGGTGCTTGGCGGGAGCTATGTCACGGCGGAGGACAACCCTGCCGACATAAACCTGGTGCTGGAACTGCAGCACCTCAGCTACCACGAAAAAGTGCAGGGGCTGGTGCTTTGCCAGAGAGTCCCCGCAATCTTCCAGCGCTATCGCATCGAGATGACCCCAACGCTACAACGCTCTGGCAACGACATTGTCACCTATTACCAGCACCTTAACCCTAGAAAAGCATTCGCAAAGAACCTCTTCCATGGCCATAAAAAAGGCTTGTTGAGGATGCACTAATAGGCCCCTCGGCGAATTGCCCTATGCGGATGGACATAACAGACGAAAGCTGCGCGCGGGTCAATTGCAGCTATGGGGCTGTAGCCAGTAAAGAGCCCAGGCTGGTGGTCGTTGAGAGGATCGAGATCCTGCACCGGGGTGGTTAACAGGTTGTTGCGTAGATACATGGGGCACTGGGCTGGCCTCTGATCCAATCCCCGCCCAGCCCCTCAAATCAACAGATCCGTCGGCACCGCCGGCAGAGCCTCAGGCTCCTCGCCGTCCTGGTCATCCCCCAGCAACCAGCCCGACTGCGGTTGCGGGTCTTGAACCAGACCCGCTTGGCCGCCATCAAGGACAGTCACGCTCCGAGGGCCCTCGTCTGCCTCAGGAGATTGTCCCAGGGCCTTGGTCGCCGCCAACAGCTCTGCCTTACTGAGCGAGCTATCGAGCTTCTGGCCGTAGGTCTTGCGGGCAAAAACCAGCAGCTCCGCCTTGGTCATGCCGTCGAGCTCAACTGGCGCAGCAGGAGTGGGCGCATCGACTGGTTCCAGCAGCTGTACCTGGAATGGCAGGCTGGCCAAAGAGCCAATCGCCGCGACCAGGGTCAGGTGACAGGCGACCTGGAGCAGGCGGAAATCAAGCGAAAGGGCCATTTCTGTGGCATCGGCATAGGTCAGAGCGGAAGGCGAGAGCGTCTCGCCAGTGGAGGCGGTAATCGTCACGGTCATGTCCGGGGTAAAGCCGCTGCCCTGCAGCACGGCCCGATAGGGCTTGCCGGCTCGGGCATGGAACGGGCCCCCAAGCAGGGCTGTGATCACGGGGGCCACCAATGGGCCAACGGCCTCCTGGCCAGGGGCAGGGCCAGCACCTGCGGGCTGGGGCCAATCCAGCCGCCAGCCCAACGCCAGCCAGCCGGCTAGATGCACCGGCCAAATCACCTGAAAGCTGTGGCCATCGCTGATCCGCAGCATCCCCTCGGGTTGGGCTTCAGGCGCCTCAGGGGCTAGCCAGGGGGGAGAAGTTTCCTGCATCGATTCAGTGCAAGGGTTGGAAAAAGTGGGAATAGCGTTGGCGCAAATCAGGTCAGGGTCTGCCAACCGCATGGGGCGCAATCGCCCCCTCAGTGGGTGAGGCTCACATGGCAGCCCGGCGGCGTAATTGGCGACACCGTGGCCCGTGCCAAAAACAGGCAGGGGGTCTTGCTGTTGGCCCCGTCGGTTCCAGCCAGCACCAAATTGGCGGGGTTGATCACCGTTTCAATCAACCCACCCACCGCCGGAATCACGACCGTGGCGGCGTTGACAAAGGTGCCCGTACTGCCGTCCTTAAGCAACGGCGCTAGGGCCAGCACCACCGTGATCGGACTGCCTGCCCCTGGGTGAGATGTGACCAAAGTGATTTGCTCAGCTGCATCGAGCGGCGTTGTGATCCTCACCACCTCGTTACTGAGCCGGGTGCGCTCAAACGGATCGGTGGCGCTGCTGTTGATCCAGCCCACCAGGGTGGTGAGGGCATCAAGGCGCTTATTCGCCAGGGGAGCCATGGGGTTGTCCTCGTGAAAGGGGGAACTTGAGGGTTGAAAGCTTGAGAAGGACGCCGAAAGGCTGAATGACCTGATCGGCTCGAGATTGGAACAGGCCGCTGGCCTGGGCCGTGGGCCTCTGGCCCTAGGCGACCGCGGGGCCGATGTTGTAAAGCCGCGCTGCTGCCTTGTCGTCGCAGACGGCAAAGCCCACGTACCAATCCACCCGGGTGCGGAACACCGGGGCGTCCTGCACCTCACCGAAATCGCGCACCGAGATGCCGTAGCGGCCCTCAAACGGGCCCTGCAGGCCAGTCATCAACTCATCGCCAAAGGAGCAGCAGTAAAACGACGTGGTTTTTCCCGCTTCGCCAAAGCCGAGCACATCCTGGCCATTGGCGTCCTGGTCCACAACCAGGATTTCGACATCCTCAAACCAGTGGCGGCCCTCCATCACCTGGTACAGCTCACCGCCCACATCGCGGCAGGCGGCACTGATCTGGCGGCGGCCGGCCTTGCTGGTGATCAGGACCTTCTCGCCGCCGTTGGCATTCACCGCATCAACGAGTTGCTCGATGCGCGTCAACTTGACGGTGCCGCCGCCGTTATCGACCGTCTGCACCCCGCCGGGAATGAGCCGCTTGCTCAGGCCGTTAAAGGCCCGCGGATCGAAATTGGCATCACCATTGAGGATCGCCGCCTCCAACGTCAGCCGCATCGAGCGCACCTTCTGCTCGGTTTGCGACGCCCGGGCCTCTGTGCCGTTGAGATCCACGATTGAGCGGTCCACATCCAGGTCACCGCCAAACAGGCGCACGAACTCGGTTTCGTTCGCCACCGCCCCGTAGTCGCGCCGGTAGCCCTCGTTCACGGCCCGGAAGCCCACCCGGGGCAGTTTTTTCTCCTTGGCAAATTTCAGGGCCCCACCGGTGAGGTTGCGGAAGGGCAACCGCCGGATCAGCTGGCCTTCTGAGAAGGTGCGGATCACGGCCAGCCGTTCCACCCGCGTCTCGTGTTTGGCCGCCTCGATCAATGTCAGGCCCATGCTCACCCCGGGGCCTGGCCCCAGCAACGTCCCCAGCTATTGCCACGGCCACGGCACGGCCGGGGGCCGTTTCGATGCAAAACACCCTGTCGTAGGGCTCTGTGGAACCGGGCGGGAGCGTCCAAGGGATACAAACAGTGCGTCAAGAAGCAACCGCGCAGCCACCACGACGAATCAACCGTCATCAGCCTGGAACTGGCCGTTACTGCGGCCAGGGGGTGTGATGACACCAAAGTCACCGCTGGCTCTTGATCGGGAGATATCTCTATCCCACATCACTGAACTACATGCCCGCCTAGCCAAGGTTGGGACCTCACAGCCGCAGCAATTTGCAGACGCAGAGTTAGAGTAATGGCTCAGCTCCTTTCCCTATCAAGCGGTTTCGGGCTACGGAGCAAGGCGGAAGGTCAAGTCACCACCCGGCGAATGCTCAATACCGATTTGCTTGGCTGCAAGATTGGAGAATCGACTGCCGCGCAGCTGATTACAGTCAATCGAAAGACTGAGGAACAAATCATCCAGGTGAAAATCAATGGCCTGGCTGTACGCAACACAGTTACCCTCCCCCTGCAACCTAAGCCCACCAGCCCATGCAAGCGTTCACGATCTGCTTCTCCATCGCCGTACTCGCAGGCCTGACACTTGGACTGATCGTGCTGTGGCCCTCGCTACTGGTGCGGATGCTGCTCAAGCCCCTCTTGCCGGATGTGATCTTCTGTGGCGATGGCCAGCGCCGGGAACTAGCCCTCACGATCGACGATGGCCCCAGTGCAGGGATAAGCGGCCACCCTCCAGTGGGCAGTATGGCCCTGCTCTCCCTACTGCGGGAGCTGGAGGTGCCAGCTACCCTTTTCGTAATTAGTGGCCACCTTGATCAGGGCGATTCTGCCTATATCGAGCGAGCCCTCTGCGAAGGCCATGGGATCGGCCACCATATGAATGAAGACAGCATCTCAGCCTGCCTTAGTGCCGCATCATTCCGCCTGGCCTTCGACCAGGCCTCCGACGAGCTCCAACGCGTTGTTTCACCCCAGGGACTTCCCCTGCGCTGGTTTCGTCCTGGTGGAGGCTGGATACGACGTTCCATGCTTCGTAGCGTCGCTCAACGGGGTTATCGCTTGGTGCTGGGTTCGATCTTCCCGTGGGACACTTTCCACCCACCGCTAGCCTGGATGCGCTGGTTCGTACTCACCAATGCCCATGCTGGCGCGATCCTGATCCTGCATGATCGGCCAGGCACGTTACCGGCAACGATTGCTTTACTGCGCCAGGTGGTACCCGCCCTGCGACGACGTGGCTATCGCTTTGTAACACTGGAACGTTTGCTCAACGCCTAGGCTGACTGCACGCTTAACCAAACAATGGATTCCTAGCCCAAAAACAAGTCTAAGAACAGTGAATTTAAATCAAAAGTGTCTAAAAGCCAGGCAAAGCCTATTGTTTCTTGGATTGCACAGAAAGGATCGCCCTCGCAATTTTCGTTGGCTGCGCATCTGGATGACCCGTCGCAACGGACTCAATGATTTCTCTCGCCCTCGGTGAATCAAAGCTTTCAAGCAGTGCCAGCGCCCTTACGATCCGCGTCCACTCCGTCTTCGCAGCTTCAGGGGGCCAATCATTTAGCCTCTCCAGCCTGGGTTCAGCCCACCACGACACACGACAAGGATTCTCAGTATCACCTCCACAAAAGTTGAAAACGTCTTCGCTGTCAGGAACGACAATCTTGACAAGCTTTATGGCTTTGTAGCGCTTGTGGATTGCCGACTCTGGAGCATCAACTGACAATCCCGAGAGCACATCAACAAGACGATGACGGGCGGGGTACGTTTGAACGGTATCAAGGGACAGAAGTTCTTCAAGGCCCATCGCCAGTCTTGGGTCAAGATAGCTAAGATGCTGATATGCGACCCGCCATCTCTTATCGTCGTCGCTACCTAGCTCCGTGATAGCGCCAAGAAGCTCCTGTTTTGTGATTTTTAGTGGCGACAATTTGGAGGCGAAGAAATCTATTGCTAAATCTGGGTTCTTAGACAGCTTCAAAACCGCCCTCGTAGAACTCGGTTCGCCACCCAGCAGGTCAGCCCACAGCTGAGTCAGGTGATGGGGCGACATCATGGCGCTGGTAGATTGCGCATGGACAAGGTTAGCGGTCAACGTTAAAACCACAACCAATGCTAGCAACAGGCAGGCAAAGGTTCGGCTCATCATCGAGCTCCTAGCGGTTTTAGACAAAGCCTGTAGGCCCAAGGGTATCACAGCCGAAGAACAAAGGCCACGGCCTGACATAAGCTGCAGATATCAAGGAATGAAAGCATCTGGAGAATCTACCTGCGCAATCGATTTTGGCAACATGCAAGCCATGATGAGAATCGAGGTGCGGGCCCCAAACAACTTACTGGAACAGTGCGACTAATCTTTAGCGCTTAGGGAACAAGCAGACGAAAGCAGAGCATGGAGATTTATCATTGTCGTACTAAAATTCTCAAGCCCGATGAATCCATTGGCGCCGAAGATCTGTTGTCCTTGCTCCGGCAGATGAATGTCACGGGAATGGCGTAAGGAGTGAAATCGGACTTTTAGGACTTCAAGAAGCCCCGCAAACCAGCAAACCCCTGCCCCATTCACTCCCTGAGGGTTGGGCTGCGCGCAGGAGCCTTCATTGTCCGGCTGGCCTCAAGGGCTAACGCAAGTCCGCTTTTGTTGTTGGTTCGGCTGACGCCTCACGTCCCTTGTCGGGCGGCCCCTTGACCCCAGCCGCCTTGGTCTTTGGGTCCTGCGCTCCGCCCCCCATGGCCTCGATCGCCCGCAAACAATCCCTCTCCCGCTTCAGCTCCCAGCTTCTTGATGAGCTCAGCTTTTGCTGCCAGCTGGCGGCCAAGCCCCGCCTGAGGCTCGCTGCATTAGCCGATGAGCTGCTCTATGAGCGCCAAAGCCAGCTGCCCGAGCAGCCGATCGATCCCGAGATCCTCGCCCTGCTGCCCTATTAGGGGCAGCCGCTGGGGCTGGGGGCCAGCAGGCCCCTGGCCCTTGATCAGTGATGACGCGAATCCGCCGGAGACCCGGCCCAGTGCAGGTTTTCTGTTGACGCTGCTGGCAAAAGCAAAGGACCCCGCCAGCTGTCGCCATGGCCGAGCCGATGAGCGCCGAGCGCTTCCTGGACCGCTGGCGGAACTACCGCCAGCAGCCCCAGCAGGTCTCTGGCATCAGGGCCCTCCATGCAGCGATTGCATCCCTGGAGGGGGGCGCTCAAATTCTTGATGAGCAGGCCCCCTGGGCACGGCAGTTCAGCCAGAAGCCGTCGCAGCCAAAGCCAAAATCTGTTCCCGACAAGAAGGGTGATGGCGTCGTCGCCCTGGCCCTGCCGTTTTTTGATCAAACCAACGACGGCCCCGATGGCTGGCGCCACTGCCAGAGCTCCTCGATCGCCATGAACCTGGCCTACCTGGGAATTCCCGGCATCAAGGACGACCTCGATTACCTCCGCGTCGTCCAGCGCCACGGCGACACCACCCAGCCGGCCGCCCACGCCGCTGCCCTGGCAGAACTCAAGCCACCGGGGCGGTTCATCACCTCCTGCAGTGTTGAGCGGGCTAAGGCTGAACTGGACAAGGGTTTTGGCCTGGCCTTCGGGATCCTGCACCACGGGCCGGTCACGGCCCCCAGTGGCGGCGGGCACTACATCGCCATTCGTGGGTATGACGCCAGCGGCTGGCTGGTCCATGACCCCTACGGCGAACTGGATCTGGTGAACGGCGGCTGGGCCCACCAGGGCCAGGGGGCCGGCCGCAACCAGCACTACTCCTTTACCAACACCAATCCCCGCTGGCTGCTGGAAGGCCCCAGCTCCGGTTGGGCCTGGGTGTTCAGCAACTAACCCCGATGGTGGTGTTGATCGCCACGGTGGCCATTGGGCTCTATCTGCTGCTCAGCGTCCTGCTGGGCGGCTGGCCGGGCAGTCGCTTTAACCGTGAGCGCTTTTTGCTGGGGTGCCTGGCCGGCATCTTCCTGGCCCAGTTCATCCTTTACGGGGTGGGCGTTGGCCTCTGCGCCCACCTGCTCGATCAGCGCTATGCCCAGCTGCGCTCTAAGGGCTGCCCGGAAATCCTGAACCGCCTCAATGACGCCTTTGAATCCGCCATCAATGCCACCTTGGCCTTGCTCGGTGGTGCAGGGGCGGTGTCCCTGGGTCTGCGGCGGCGGGAGGGACAGGACGAGCAAGAGGGGGGAGCAGGGTCAGGCCGGGGACCAGCACCAAGTACAGGGCAGGACCCGGGCCCGATGGGCCCTGATCGCTAAACACCTGACCCCGTAGGGATGGCTACGCGCCGGGTCGCTCCAGTGTCCGCCGGGGCAAGGGCTGACGCGAGGCGCTGCGCGCCCCTTGCCTGATCCGGCGGCACGGGATGCGTCCCATCGCTGCGCCCCAGGCGCCCAGGCCCATGTCCAGCTTGCTCTCATCCCATCCCATTTCCCTGTTGCTGCTGGCCCAGCAGCGCATCGAGCGCTATTTGCGCCTGCAAGAGTTGGGAGTGCGGGAGTGTTCCTATGAGGCTCCCCTGGTAGAGGAAGAAATCGCCCTGCTGGAAGAAGAGGTGCTGCCAGTGATTGTCCAGTTCCTGGAGCGGGCCGATGCCATTGCCGCCGCTCGGGAGGCCTGGGCAGAGCAGCAGGTCAGGGCTGAGGAGCAGGCGCTGGCTGTTGGGGCAGCGGGGTAAGCATCTGGAGCTGTTGGCTCCCGGGGGCTGGTTTGTCGGCCCCATTCCCCTTGCGGCCAACGAGACTGATCGTCATCGTCAAGATTGACAAGGAGCCCTCGTGGCCAAGGCCATGCCAGGAACCCGGGCTGCAGCCCTCAAGCAATCGCACCACGGAAAGGGCACCAATCCTGGTCCATTAGCCGTACAATGACCGTACAACCATCCTCCCAGCCCTTGGACAGCACGATCGCCAGGACCAGGACTCGGCGCATTGAGGTCCGTGCCACAGAGGAAGACCGCAACCTCATCGATCGGGCCGTTGCTGCTTCCGGCACCGATCTGACTGCCTTTGTCATCAGCCATCTGCGTTTGGCATCCCAGCGCGTTCTGGCCGATCGCGACGCCTTTCGCCTGGCCCCCCAGGCCTTGGAGGCCTGGGAAGAGATCAACAGCAGGCCGGCTCGCTCGTTGCATGGCCTGCGCCAACTGCTGGAGCGCCCCTCTCCCTTCCGCGAGTGAGTGCCAGTTACAACCCGCCGCGGCTTCTAGCCGCAACAGACCAGCTCGACTCCTTTGCATGCCGCTCCCACGAGCAAACCCGCTGGCTGATTGACCACGCCCGCCAGGCCAATGCCAGCGGCGGCACGAGCAGGGTCTTTGTCGTCACACCAGCCGATAGTCACGACGTTGTCTCCTACTACGGCTGGTGTATGGCCAGCATCAGCCCAGAACAGGCTCCTTTGCGGCTGCGGAAAGGGGCCGGGCGCTACCCCCAGCCCATCGCCCTTCTCGCCCGCCTTGGCGTCGACCAGCGCCATGAGGGCCGGGGGTTGGGCGCTGCCCTGTTGCTGGATGTCATCAGCCGCACCGCCCAAATCGGCACTGAAGTCGGTTGTCGGGGGCTGCTGGTCCATGCCGAAAGCCAGGCAGCTCGTAATTTTTATCTCCACCTCATCAGTGAATTTGAGTCATCGCCAACCGATCCACTGCACTTGGTGCTGCTGATGAAGGACATCCTCAAAACCTTGTCTTAAGCCCGCAAAGGGAGCACGCTCTGCTTGACAAAACCTATTCAGCAGCCCAATCAACAATAGTCAAGCTATCAATACGAGCAAATTCCCGAACGTTGTGGCTCACCAATGTGGCACCAAGGGCTAGCGCATGGCAGGCAATCCACAGATCATTCCCGCCGATCACGGTGCCCTGGCGCTTCAGGGCTATGGCCTGAACGGCGTAGTGACGGCAGATCCCATCGCCCTCTGGATAAAGCACGCTCACCTGGCGAGCCAGGACATCGAGTTGCTTCAGGGTGTCTGTGCGGCGCTGACTGCCCTCTGCGCCCCGCAACAATTCAGCCCAGGTAATGAATGACATCACCAATCGATCCTCATCGGCCAGCAGATCGATCCGTTCAGCAACCTGGGGCGGCCTGTTTTTGATCAAATAAATCAGAATATTGGTGTCCAGCAGGTAAATCACAAGCTGTCCCGCTCCTGCACTGGCAATGGATTGGCTTGCTGCTCCTCCAGGCTGGAAACAAAGCTGGGATCAAAGCCAGCCAAGGTATCGAGCAAGGCCTGGCCGCGTTGCGACGGGCAGGGATGGATGATCAGATCACCGCTGGGGCTCCTGGTGATCTGCACCCGATCGGTGCTGAGCCTGAATTCGGCGGGGATGCGCACGGCTTGGCTGTTGCCATTCATGAACACCCGACTGCTGAGAACGTCCATGTCAAACCAAGTGTGTACGGGTCTGTACATACATGCTAGTCGAGGGCTTTGGTTCGGGCAACCCAGTGGCCGGCCCCCTCGTGCCTCCTAAGCACCGGCAGTCCAAGTGCCTTGGGCCATGGGCAGCAGCTTGACGACCCAGCAAACCAGCTAGCCAATGGGGCCTCGATCACCCCACTCAAGCCAGCAGCCCAACCACTGTCCCCAACCCGTAAGGGTGGCTGGCGTGGGTTGCCCCATGGTGGCCTCACGGGCAAGGGCTGACGCAAGGCGCTGCGCGCCCCTTGCCTACGCGAGGACCAAGGGGGCGTTCCACGTCCAGCCGGCCATGGCCGTCAACCAGTCCGCTCAAAAGTCTTCTGCCAAAACGAAGTCAAAGGCACCAGCTGCAGGCCGCAGGTCCGGGCCCACTGCCCAAGAGCGCCTAGTCCTTGGCCTGATCGAGCTGATGCAGCAGGGGGTGGCGCCCTGGCGCAAGCCCTGGGATGGCTCCGGTGTTGGCAATAACTGCAATTTGATCAGCGGCCATCGCTACCGGGGTTCCAATCCGATCCTGCTCACCCTCGGCATGCACATTCGGGGATCGGCCCTTCCCTTCTGGTGCGGCTACGCGGAAGCCAAAGGCCTCGGCATCAGCCCCAAGAAGGGAAGCAAGGCGGCCATGATCCTGCGGCCCCAGCTCCATCAGCAGGCTGATCAGCAGGAGCCCTCCCAGAAAGCGGAAGCAGGGGGTCCCGAGGGGGCTGCTCGCAGCTGGCTCAGCTATCGCCCAGTGCCGGTCTTCAATGCAGCCGATCTGGAGGGGCCGGGGCTCCCTGAGCTAATCGCTGCCCGGCGAGAAGCAGCAGGCCAGCAGGCTCGGCCGGAGCCGGAGCGTTTGGCAGCGGCAGAGGCCGTGCTCTCCGCCTGGCCAGTGCCGGTCAGCTTTGGCGGTGATCGGGCCTTCTATCTGCCCAAGCTCGATCGCATCCAGCTGCCCGAGCGCGCCAGCTTCCATTCCCCGGGAGCCTTCTATGCCACCTGGGCCCATGAGCAGGTCCATTCCACCGGCCATTGCTCCCGCCTTAAGCGCGATCTCGGTGGCGCCTTTGGCAAGCCCCGCTATACCCGAGAGGAGCTGGTCGCCGAGCTGGGAGCCATGCTCCTGGGTGATCGGCTCGAGATCGGTAGTGAGCTCCAGAGCCATGCCCCAGGTGCTGTTCCAGGTGCTGGGGGAAGCCAGGCAGGCGGTGGAGTTGATTGTGCCGGAGGTGGCCAATTTAGAGCCGGCAAAATAAATCACCTCCTGAGAATCGCAGCCATGGGCAAGCATACCGTACACGCTTTACAAAGTTCCAAGTAAGCCCAGGACGAGCTGTTCAGGAGTCAGAAACACTCAATAACGGACAACTGTTTTCCTGATGGCTAGGAAAGCTCTGTGCAACGACGCTCTTGAGACCCCCAAAAGCACCCAAATGTTTAATTTGAACAAATTTGCCAATCCAAAAGCTGAAATCAGGCGGTTTCTACTGATTTCAGCCTGATGTTGCCTTCATTCTTGCCCTGATCAGTGCCCAATGGGCAGACCAACACCCTGTTAAGCTTGAAAGCAGTAGCTGATGGCGTGCCATGAACAGGTTGGTCAGAGCAGCCAGAACATTCATTTTGCAATGATTTTTGGCCAGCCCTCTCAGCTGAGTCTTCTGAAAGCCGAACTGCTGCTATGGCCTCCGGCCGACTTCGTCTAGATCACCCGAAATGGATGCTCAACCTTGGCGCGTATATGGGCTTTTGCGGTTTCCACTAGATCCAGCACCCTGCCTTCTTGGTTGTCGGGTAGGGCTCGGCGTTTGCCAGGCCGCATCGCGACCCGAAACTCGATTGGCTTACCCGCCACCTCCTCCCGCTTTTAGATTCCTTGGTAGCCAGCATCTGCATAGACGACCTCCTCCTCTCCATGCAGCAGGCCTGCAGCTCGCGTGATGTCGTGAACATTGGCAGCAGTAGTTTCAACGGAATGGATCAGGCCGGTGTCCTTGTCCACACCGATCTGGACTTTCATGCCGAAGTGCAACTGGTTACCTTATTTGGTCTGATGCATCTCCGGTTACCGCATCCCATCCTTGTTTCTGGTGGAGCTGGGAGCTGCGATCAAGGTGGCATCGATGATCGTGCCTTGCTTCATGGCCATGCCTCGCTCCTTGAGATGGCTTATAACCGTCTCATCGACGAAGTCCTGCGAAGCAGTGGATCATCTCTCCGAGTTCGTTATGGTTAAGCAGGTGGCGGAAGGTCAGGATTGTTGTCTCATCGGGGATGCGATCGCTGATCAGGTCGATCCCTGCGAAACGGCGCATGGTGGGCACCTCGATCAGCGCCTCTTCCATGCCTGGATCGCTGAGGCTGTACCACTGCTGCATCAGGTGAATTCGCAGCATTGTCGCCAGTGGATAGGGAGGACGGCCTCCTTTTTGCTTGTTTTTGGATAGCAAGGCTCGATCAGTCATCAGTACCAAAAGGGATTGACATGGAACTACCTGCTCCTTTTCGGCCAGAAACTTCTCGCGTTTAGTCCGTTTCTTGGCCGTGGACTGCTCGTAATCGGTGAAACCAAGTCGCTTGCCCCCCATTACCAAGTCCTGGCGAGCGATCACACCGCTATTCTCACGCGATCAGGCTTGGTTTTCAAGAGTCTCCCTGGCAGCCAAAACCACAATCAAAAACCCATCCGATGCCCCTGGATACTCACTTATTTATTCAAATGGGCGCCGATGGCAGGATGGAGCAGCCGATTATCGGCCTGACCTGCCCAAAGATCGCCTCGGCCCTCCTGGGAACGAAGGTAGGCACAAAGCTGGTATATAGATCCAATCCTCAGAGACTGGTCGAGATAGCGGCCTTACTGAACACGTTGGTCAACTTGGTATTGATAACAACGCGCTGACGGTCATGACGTCGATCGAGAATGATGTCGGTGCACAAGGAGGGAAACACCTGATCGATATCAGCGTTGGCAGCCTAGTTCTGCCAGTTCATTGATTTCCCCCTACTCACCAACACCTGATCGGCCTTAGGGCTTAATCGGATGAAGCCCCCGATTGCCACTACGGACAGCACCTGCAGCCAGACCACCCAATGAATGGGAGTCAGAAGAGCATTCGGCCCTGCCCAATCGACCGGCAGGGGCAGATCAAGGGCCAACCGTGCGGCTGCGCAAATCTGTTGATCGTCCTGGTCATGGGGCCCAATCCGCTCAGCAATGATTGAACAACTGCTGGGGGCCACTCCCACCACCACCTGGTTTCGTGACCCGTTGGCCGGATCCGGACATCAATGGGCAGGTGCCTGCATACTGCCCAGGCTGGAGACACGATCCAGGGCTGCCCGCAAGTTGGAATTGCATGAACTATCGATTGACAGTTCATCAAAGCAACAAGCAGCCAGACCAAAGGCCGATAGCGGTCTATAGCCTGTGGCGAGGACTTCGAGACGACCATGCACCTCACTGAGCTTGCTCTGTTGGGATTAAAAGGATGTCGTGAATGGGAGACTTTGACGTTCTTGATTGTGCTTCAGGATGACGGATCTCACCAGCTCAGAGGTCTTCACAGCCAATTCGCTGAGCGCGAGCCAAGCCGAACCACTAAAACTGGCGGATGCTCAAACCAGTCAATCTAGTAGTGAAAACCACTCCGAAAAGGGGAGTGAGTGTTTCCCGACGCCTATACACCACAAGATAGGTAGTGAGCTAATTACCAATTCTACAGCCAACGGGCTTTCCAGAGAAAATCAACAATTGCGAGTATACAAATAGCTACTCTGGACTCTGCCTCGCCGACTTGCCCCGGACGCGAGGACCGGACCACATGCCACCGGCGCAATTCAAAAGCACCTGATCGCCCTTAGTTGGATGATGGAGTCGGAATCTGTTTCCGTGGTTGCAAAAGTCGTATCATCAAAATTTAACATGAACAAAAACCCTGCCCATCAGCCCAAAATCTTGCCGAGAAGACCTAGTATTGGGTAGGTTACGCTAAATCCCGCATGGATGGCTAGGCAACTATTGGCCCGTCAGCCGAAGAAGCGAACCGGAGGAAGATCACCAAACCTAACGGCAACTCAATTGGGCGAGAGCCATGCCCTTGGGAGAGAGAATCAACCTACACCTGTTGTGCTTTAACGGTAGTTGAGCGATCTCAGCTGGCCTTGTGGCAATGGTTGGGGTTCCCCCGATTCCGTAGTCAATGATCAGGGCTACTTGATGTGAGTGTACAAGCAACGGTGCAGCGCTGCCCGTAGTCGATTGGGCTCTGGTAGCGGATCAATGAGTGGCGTTGCTTACGGTTGTAGTAAACTTCGAGATAGATCACCAGATCCAGTTGGAGCTCCTGGGGTGAAATCACGACTACTCGATCATCGTAGAGTTCCAGTTTGAGGGTGGAGAAGAAGATCTTCACCACGATGTTATCCCATCAGCAAGCCTTAGGGGACATGCTAAAGACGAGCTTGTTCCTGACGAGGAGATCGCGGTAGTCGGTGGCGCGGTAATTGCTGCCCTGGTCCGGGTAGATCATCAGCTGATCGGGCGCGACCTGGCGGTTGCCTAGGGCACGCTTGAGGGCCCCGATTACCGGTGTGGTAAGCATGTGCTGATCCAGCCTCCAGCCATTGACTCGGCGGCCGTACAGATCGATCCACACAGCCAAATAACGCCAGCAGTCCCTTTGCCCGTCCAGGGAAAGGGCCTGCGTACCTTGCGGGTCAAGGCCCTGACCTGAACTCGGGCCGTATCCCAGCCTACGAGATGGCGGCCGACCTGCAGCCCGAATGCCCGTAGTTCTTGGTGGATCCGCGGGGATCCGTAGAAGCCGCGATGCTTCTGGACCACCGCCTTGATCTGAGCCGTGATCGCAGCGTTCAGGGCAGCACGCTTTCCCCACGACTGCTGTCGCTGTCGCCAGAAGGAGAACCCAATCTGGTCCCCGCCCAGCTGCCGGCACAGCCAGGAGAGTGACTGTGTCTGGGACCGCTGGTCAACCAGGATGAACACTGAACCCCACAGGCACATTTGGTAACAACCGTGAACAGAGTCCCATCCAAAAAACAAGGTGCGAGCCGAATTGCATCGTCTAAAGCTGCAGTTAGACGTGACTCGACAAGATGTTGAGGCCATCGATCCGCCGGAAATGCAGCACGGGGCCCGAGTGGACCCAGGTAGATTTGGTCACTACCATGAATGGAGATTAGACAATGTAGCAGCCACAACAAAGACAGTCACATTAAGGCTTTCAGCCTTACAAGGCAAAAAACATCCCCCTTGGGGGGTGCCTCGCTGGAGGGTTGAAGCATTTAAAGTAGGGTATGAACTCTTAGGAAATTGACCCCTACGAAATTGGCCGAACTTGGCGCCACGAGCGTGAACCTATCCCCTGAGCTGGGCGCTTGGCTCCAGCAGGGACAGTTCTCGGTCGCCTTCACGACCTACCGGGCCAACCGCCTGCTGCTGTTGGGCCTGTCCCCAGAGGGGCAGCCCAAGGTGCACGAACGGCTGTTTGATCGGCCCATGGGTCTGTTCGCCACCGGTGAGAGCCTCTGGATGGCCGCCCGCAACCAGCTCTGGCGGCTTGACAACCACCTTGCCCTAGGCCACAGCCACGAGGGGGGGGACCGCCTCTATGTGCCCGCCGTCAGCCTGATCACAGGCGATGTCAATGCCCACGAAATTGTTGTAGACATCAACAACCAACTCCTCTTTGTTAACACGGCCTTCAGCTGCATTGCGGCAATTGAACCCGGTTGCAGTTTTGCGCCTACCTGGCAGCCGCCATTCATATCAACCCTCGCCGCCGATGATCGCTGCCACCTCAATGGCCTTGCCCTGAAGGACGGCATCCCCACCTGGGCCACCGCCTGCGGCCACACCGATGAGCCCTCCGGATGGCGCCACAACCGCAGCAGCGGCGGTGTGCTCATCCATATCCCTACGGGTGAACTCGCGGCCACGGGCCTAGCCATGCCCCATTCCCCCCGTTGGCATAACGGCAATCTCTACCTGCTCAATTCTGGCACCGGTGAACTCGGCCGCATCGAAGCTGGCCATTTTGTACCCCTCTGTGCCTTGCCCGGCTTCACGCGCGGCCTTGCCTTTGTTGGTAATACCGCGATTGTCGGCCTCTCCAAACTGCGCTCGCCCCAATTCACGGGCTTGCCTTTGGAAGAACGGCTCACCGCCGAAGGGAACCCCAGCGGCGGCTGCGGCCTTCGCGTTATTGATCTGGCATCTGGAGAAATCCTACACAGCCTTGATTGTCCAGAACCGATGGATGAATTGTTTGATCTGGTGGTGTTGCCTGGCGTACGCCAACCCCGCGCCCTCGGCCTCCAAGGCGAAGATATCGACTGCCTCGTCAAGGTGGCTGGCCGGGAAGCCCAAGTGCAGGTGCGGCCCAAAGCTCCCAGCGGCAATCCCCATCAGGCCCCCCGGCCCCCCATCTTTGGCCTCCCATCCGATACCAATGAAATAAAAATCCGTTACCAGCAAGTCTATAATCTAACGGCTCATACATTGGCACCCTACGCCAGCCTCACCTTCCCCAGCCTCAAGAGAGGAAGTAGGGCCCTGGAGCGACTGACCGGCGAATTGTTTGCCGTATCAGCCATGGCCCATGGCGAAATGGTGGGTCTTGCCATTGCTGAACGCATAACCCATCGCGAGGCGGCCCTGAGATCCCTCTGCGTGGATTCAACCTGGCGCCGCATGGGGGTTGGCACCGGCCTGATCGAACGCTTGACCCACATCATCGCGAAGGAAAAACTGGAGCAGCTAACGGTTCAGTATCAGGTAACTGAAGACACGGATCTAGCTATCGAGCCACTGCTCAATCGCCTTGGATGGACGCCCCCAACCACAGACTATGTGCTGGTTGCGGGGGAAGTAGCACGTCTCTCGCAGGTTTCCTGGTCGACTAAATACCCCATCACCGATCCCTATCGTCTTGTGCCGTGGGGTACGCTTGGCCTACAACAACTAGCGCAGATCGAAGGTTTGGGTGTACCCGACAGCTTACGGCCACCAAGTCAGGGAGAAAGTGTAGACCCTGAAGTATCCCTGGGGCTGCTCTACAATGAAGAGTTGGTGGGCTGGATTGTAGCCGAACGGCTCAACCCAACCAGCATGCGTTACAGCAGTATTTATATCAGCGAATCCCACCGCGGAAAAGCCAGAGGGCCTTCCCTCATGGTTGCAGCAATCCACCTGCAACAGCAAGCCGGAATTCCAATCGCTCGCTTTGCTATCGCTTCTAATCAGCACGAGATGTTACGCCTACTCAAGCGCCATCTCAACCAACATTTGAGTTACAGCAGTCTGCTACGCTCCTCATCCATTACTACAATCTGAAAACTACCATGAACATACTTCCCATTTTAAAAGAAAAAACTCTCAACTTCAAGCTCGTTTTCGAATACTGGCAGCGGCGAGTCGAACTCAATCGTGGCATTATTTTCGCCTCAAACAATAAATTGATACTTTCCCTGCTCTATATGTCATCTCTCAACAAGAAACGAATTATCGGAATCTATACAACAGCTCAAGAAGTGTTATCCAAGCTAGCAACCAATAGAATCGGGATTCTTGTCTGCACCATAGACCTTATGGACGGCTCAGGGGATGACCTAATCCGCAAAGCTACTGCCATGCAGCCAGATTTACGCACAATCTTAATTGTAGAACACAACAACTTTACAGAAGAACAGAGCAGAAACTGGTTCGGTAAAGTCATTATTGCTGCCCAAGATCTCTGTAGCCCCGATTCGCCGGTGCGCCAAGCGATGTTGGCTGCCCTTGCTAACACAACCTATCGCAGCATGTCCATTGCTGAGCGAAGTGATCAAAGTATCAATCAGGGTGGGGTGATATTGACGAATCGCGAACGCGACATGCTGAAATGCTTTGCCCTTGGCCTCAGTAACAAGGAGGCAGCTGCACGACTCAACCTCAGTCCCCACAGCACCAAAACCTACGGCAAACAACTTCTCAACAAACTCAAGGCGAAAAACCGGCAATTAGCACTTCTTAAGGCCTACGATACACTATGACAAAGCAATATAATTGCCAAATCACTAACTGCATGATTCAAGTATTCACAGTCATTTAATCAGTATTCAAAATGACATTCTCCAGCGGCGTAACCCCCAAAATTGATTCATCCGGATCCAGTAATCCAGCCTTTTCAGGGTCATCACTGGCTTTCGGCATACCAGAAATTTGGCCTTCTGCGAAGCCAACCCTTGCCGATATTGATGGCGACGGAGATCTTGATCTCTTTATTGGAAATGGCAGCGGACCCACATACTTCGTTAAAAATACAGGCAGTAGTACAAGTCCTGCCTTCTCAGGGACTTCGTCTGTATACGGCACCCCAAGTATTGGTCATAATGCGTCTCCAACCTTTGCCGATATTGATGGCGATGGAGATCTAGATCTCTTTGTTGGCGTAGGGAATGGTAATACATGCTTTTACAGGAACACAGGCAGCAGCACAAAACCAGCCTTCACGGCTTCTTCCCAGGGATTTGGCATTCCTGACATTGGCAGCTCGGCGACACCGACCTTTGCTGATATTGATGGCGACGGAGATCTCGATCTCTTTATTGGCTCCGGTGGAGGCAATTCTCTTTTAGGTGGAAATACTTATTTCTTTAAGAACACTGGCAATAGCACGAATCCCGCCTTCTCAGGATCTTCTTTGGCATTCGGCATATCCACCGTAGGTCACAAATCGGTTCCAACCTTTGCTGATATTGATGGCGACGGAGATCTCGATCTCTTTATTGGAACCTCTCCCGGCAACACTTATTTCTTTAAGAACACAGGCCTTAGCACGAATCCCGCATTCTCTGCAGCTTCTCTGGGGTTCGGATTACCCGATATCGGTTCCTTTGCGTCTCCCACCTTTGCTGATATTGATGGTGACGGGGATCTGGATCTTTTTATTGGCAATCGAAACGGCGATACCTACTACTTTAAAAACACAGGCAGCGGTGGCGTCACCACCACCAAAGCAGCCGGATACTACAGCATCGGAACAACAATCATCATTAACGTTCTGTTCTCGAAGCTCGTGACCGTTAACACCACAGGTGGCACCCCAACCCTCCTCCTAGAAACCGGCACAATCGATCGTGCCGCCACCTACCTCTCCGGTAGTGGCTCTAGAACACTCGTATTCACTTATATCGTGCAGGCTGGAGACACCAGCAGTGATCTCGACATCAACAGTATCTCTTCCCTAACCCTCAATGGCAGCACCATCAAAGATGCTTCTGGTACTAACGCTATCCTAACCCTACCTGCACCTGGTGCAACTGGCTCTCTAGCAGCCAACGCAGACTTAGTCATCGATACAACAGCTCCTGCGGCTCCAGTTCTTCTGGATCTCGCCACCGCTTCTGATTCCGGCATCTCCAGCACAGACAACCTTACCAATATTACAGCGCCGAACATTACAGCATCAGCGGAACCCAATGTTACTGTTGTCTTCACAACCAACTACGGCAACACCTCTCTTGGCAGTACATCCACCGATGGGTCCGGCAATGCTTCGTTTGTCACGCCAATACTCTCATCTGGAACAAACATCATCACAGCATCTGCGAATGACCTAGCCGGTAATCAATCACCCCTCTCGACACCAGTCAATATCATAGTTGATACAATTTCACCACGCGTAGATGTCTCTGGATCCATGAACCCGGCCTTTGCAGGATCATCTATAGCCTTTGGGCTTCCTATAATAGGTTCTTCTTCCAGCCCAACTTTTGCCGATATCGATGGCGACGGAGATCCTGACCTTTTTATCGGTTCGGTTGACGGCAAAATCTGTTTCTTTAGAAATATTGGCAATTCTACATCCCCTTCCTTTTTGACATCATCGATTGCTTTTGGTGTTCGAGATGTCGGGGATGGTGCCACCCCAACTTTTGCCGACTTTGATGGCGACGGCGACCTCGACTTATTTGTGGGTAGCGATGGCGGCAATACCACTTTCTACAGAAACCAAGGGGACACATTTAACCCTACTTTTGGCGCTGAAACTGACATTTTCAATCAAACGGATATAGGTTTTACTAGTGATCCAGCACTGGTCGACATCGACGGTGATAACGACCTTGATCTCTTTGTTGGTGCGTTAGACGGTAACACCTATTTCTTTATGAACACTGGTAGCTCTGGCTCCATTAAATCTTTTATGAATTCATCAATTGGTTTTGCAATTCCTGATGTAGGCTCCATTTCCTCGCCAACTTTCGCCGACATCGATGGTGACGGCGATCAAGATCTTTTTATCGGTGCCGGAAATGGTAATACCTACTTCTTTAAAAATACTGGCACCTCAACTGCACCGGCTTTCTCAAGCTCATCGATTGCTTTTAGTCTAGATGTAGGTTCCAATGCCAGACCAACTTTTGCCGATATCGATGGCGACGGCGATCCCGATCTCATTATGGGCGATTCGGGAGGCAATACCTATTACTTTGGGAACACTGGTAGCGGTGGTGTCACCACCACGAACGCCTCCGGTCTCTACGGGATCGGCTCCTCCATTCTTATTCAAATCCAGTTTTCAGAAGTTGTTTATGTTGATACTGCGTACGGAACACCATACCTTGAGCTAGCAACTGGAAGCAGTGTTAGTAGTGCCAGTTACTACTCCGGCACTGGCACTAGAGTTCTCACCTTCAAATATACCGTTGCGGCAGGAAATACCAGCAGCAAACTTGATTACGACAGCGACCAATCCCTTTTTCTTAACAATGGCTCGATCAAAGATGCTGCTGGAAATAGTGCTACCAGTGCCACTCTGGTTCTTCCAACCCCTGGAACAACGGGGTCGCTCGGTGCAAATTCAGCCTTAGTCATTGATGGCATAGCGCCGACCTTATCGATTACAAGCAATGTGAGTGCCTTGAAGGCAGGCGAAACGGCAACGATTAATTTTGTCTTCTCAGAAGATCCAGGAAATACGTTTGTTTGGAATGGCAGCACTGGTGATGTGGTGGTAAATGGCGGTAGCTTGTCGAGCATCAGTGGCAGCGGGTTGACGAGGACAGCTGTCTTTACGCCGTCGCAGAATACGAATACGGGAACGGCATCGATTACGGTGTCATCTGGAACTTATACCGATACGGCAGGCAATCCT
>Ga0310322_10002_pt1 | contig 33485 bp, 37 predicted proteins | sample LakEriER1LargeC7_FD_195536 | JGI IMG/M metagenome (GOLD analysis project Ga0310322, IMG submission 195536) | Enriched freshwater cyanobacterial communities from Lake Erie, Ontario, Canada - ER10.Large.C7 (v2) (version 2) | ecosystem: Environmental > Aquatic > Freshwater > Lake | place: Canada... | reverse complement strand
TGATGGTATTGAAACCATGAAACTGGTGAGACTTATTTATGAAGCGTAAGATTTTAATTGCCGGTGCGGGTCAGTTGGGTTCGCGTTATCTGCAGGGCCTGTCGAAGATTACCGAGCCTCTGGATATCCACGTATTTGACCTCTCAGCAGAGTCCCTGACGCGTGCCGAGCAGCGATGGGATGAGATGAAGCCTGCAACTGGGCACGAGACCCATTTTTCTACTGCGCTATCATTGGTGCCTAAGACTATGGATCTTGCTATTGTCGCCACGACTGCCGACGTCCGAACTGCCCTGGTTTCAAATATCGTTGAGCACTCTGATATCCGCTGCTGGGTGCTGGAAAAAGTGTTGACGCAAAGCGCATGTGACATCGTCGATCTGCAGAACATGCTTGGTGTGGAAAAGTCTGCTTGGGTAAACACTCCCATGCACCTGTGGTCGCTGTACCGCAAGATTCGTGATCTCTATCCCGCGGGTACTGCGATAGATGCTAGTTTCGAGGGCTTCCGAGGTCTCGCTTGCAACGCCATTCATTACATCGACTTTGCTAGCCGCTGGAATGGTGCACCAGTGACTAAGGTAGACGCCTCCAACCTTCAGTCGCAGTGGTACTACGCCAAGCGCGATGGGTTTTATGAAATTGATGGTGAAATTTTTGTTGGCTTTGCCGATGACTCCAGGCTAAGGCTCTCAAGCGACCGCAGCAAGCTTGGATACAAGGTTCAGCTCAGGATCAACGGTGACGAATGGCAAGTGTATGAATCCGAAGGCATCGCGAAAGCAGCTGATGGCCGCAAGATTGAAGGTTCTACCGAATTCCAGAGTCAGCTTACCGCGCCAATGGTGCATGCGATATTTGCCGGCACTACTTGTGGTTTGCCGACACTGGCCGAGTCTGCACAGCAACACACCATGTTTTTAAACTCCTTACTTGAGCACTGGAATCGGCACATGCCGAACAAGCTCGAGCGACTTCCGATTACCTGACCATCATGCCAAATAAAGTTCTGGTAACAGGTGCAGACGGATTCATCGGCTCCCACCTGACTGAGTCCTTAGTGCGTCTGGGCTATGACGTGCGCGCTTTTACGCTCTACAACTCGTTTAATTCATGGGGTTGGCTGGATCATTGTGGCGATGATGTAAAAGGAAAGTTCGAGGTTTTCTCCGGCGACATTCGTGATCCGCATGGCGTCAAAAAAGCTATGAAAGATTGTAATGCAGTTTTGCATCTGGCCGCATTGATTGCCATCCCCTATTCCTACCATTCGCCTGATACATACGTAGATACCAATGTCAAAGGTACGCTTAACGTGCTGCAGGCGGCACGTGAACTTGGCGTGCAGCGTCTCCTACATACCTCGACCAGCGAGGTCTATGGCACGGCGCGGTTCGTGCCCATCACCGAAGAGCACCCATTGCAAGCCCAGTCCCCTTATTCGGCAACCAAGATCGCCGCCGACCAGTTGGCTTATGCTTTTTATGCCTCCTTTGGCCTACCAGTTGTCACGGTTCGACCCTTCAACACTTATGGCCCGCGCCAGTCAGCGCGTGCTGTTATACCGTCCATCATCTCTCAGCTTGCCAACGGTAAGCGCCAGATTCAGTTGGGAGCTACGGCACCGACACGCGATTTCAATTTCGTAACTGATATCGTTAATGGTTTCATTGCTTCGCTACGCTCCAACGTTGGCTTGGGTGAAGTGATAAATCTAGGAAGCAATTTTGAGATTTCGATTGGCGATACTGTGCAGTTGATCGGTGAAGCTATGGGCGTAGACGTGGAAGTCGTGACCGACGATGCACGCATGCGGCCGGAGAACTCGGAAGTCCAGCGACTCTGGGCAGATAACAACAAGGCCCGCAATCTGTTTGGTTGGGAACCCGCTTATGCCGGACGCGAGGGCTTCAGGCGCGGTTTGGTCGAAACTGCAGCCTGGTTTGAACAGCCAGGCAATCTCAGTGGCTACAAGGCAAACATCTACAACGTGTAACCGGTGTCAGTCAATACTGATCTCATCTACCAGGTCGTAGACGCAATTCGAAGTGTCGTTGGTGCTGTGCCAGTTGCCCTGCACGAGCCTCGTTTCGCCGGAAGGGAGTGGGAGTACGTCAAACTATGTCTTGATTCAACTTTCGTTTCCTCGGTAGGCAAGTATGTAGACCGTTTTGAAGCGGAGCTTGCGGCTTATACCGGTGTCAAGCATGTGGTGGCTGTAGTAAATGGTACGGCCGCATTGCACATCGCGTTGCGACTCGCAGGCGTAGAGCCAGGTGATGAGGTTCTGGTTCCGGCGATGACATTCATTGCCACTGCCAATGCAATCAGTTACTGCAACGCTGTCCCCCATTTTGTTGATAGCGAGGAAGACACCTTTGGCATAGACCCACAGGCACTGCGCGCCTACCTTCAGCTGCAGACGGAGCAACATGGTGGACTATGCGTAAACAAAAGCACCGGCCGGGTAGTGCGCGCCATTGTGGCCATGCATACGTTCGGCCATCCAGGCCAGTTGGACGAGCTGCTTGCAATCGCAATCGATTTCAATCTGGTGATGGTTGAGGACGCCGCCGAATCGTTGGGAAGTTATTATCACGGACGCCACACCGGTACCTTCGGCTTGTTGGGTACCTTGAGTTTTAATGGCAATAAGACCATCACTACCGGCGGTGGCGGTGCGATCATGACCAACAATACGGATCTGGCTTTGCGCGCAAGGCACATAACTACGACAGCCAAGTTGCCGCATGCCTGGCAGTTCGTGCACGACGAGGTCGGCTACAACCATCGCTTGCCAAATTTGAACGCAGCGCTCGGTTGCGCTCAGTTAGAGCAATTGCCCCAGTTCATCGCAGCTAAGCGTTCACTTTTTCAGCAATATGATGCCGCTTTTGCCGGAGTACAAGGCATTCGTGTAAAAAAAGAACCTTCGAATTGCTTGAGTAACTACTGGTTGCAGACGGTAGTGCTAGACACGGAGAAGGCTTTTCTGCAGGATGGTCTTTTGAAGGCGCTGAACGAAGCAGGGTTCATGAGTCGCCCCGTGTGGTCCTTGATGCATCAGTTGACGCCCTATCGAGGTTGTCCGCGAATGAACTTGAATGTGGCGGAAAACCTGGCGAAGCGCCTGATCAATATTCCCAGTAGTGCTGCGCTTGGGACAGGAGTCTCGGTGTGAATCCCATAGTACTGATTGGAGCTGGAGGGCATGCAGCTTCCTGTATTGATGTGATCGAAACTGGAGGGAATTTCCGTGTTGCCGGTATTGTGGGAATGGATGGGGAGTTGAACAGGCGCGTGTGCGGCTATGAAGTTATTGGCACCGATCAGGACCTTGCCAAGCTTGCAGCCGAATATCGTTACGCGCTTATTACTGTCGGCCAGATTAAGTCTGCGGAAGACCGTATTCGCCTTTATCGGCAGGCACGCGAGGCTGGATTTGTATTCCCGTATATTGGCTCAGCACACGCTTATATTTCAAAGCACGCGCACGTTGGTGCGGGCAGCATAGTGATGCACGGTGCCGTGGTTAACGCCAATGCCAGGGTGGGCGAAAATTGCATCATCAATAGCCGTGCCCTGATTGAGCATGACACTGAAGTCGGCGACCATTGCCATATTTCTACAGGAGCCATTCTGAATGGAAATGGAATTATTGGAGACTGCTGTTTCATTGGCAGCGGAGCCCTGACCATGCACGGTATTTCCATAGGAGCCAATTGTCTTGTTGGTATAGCTTCGGTTGTGCGGCACGATTTGCCAGACAAAACTAGTTATTGGGCTGGGAATCTCCATGCATAGGGTACTCATCATTGCCGAAGCTGGCGTCAACCATAACGGGGATATGAGGCTGGCCCGTGGGCTAATTGACGTGGCAGCGAATTCGGGCGCCGATATCGTCAAGTTCCAGTCGTTTAATGCCGATCGGCTGGTTACAAAAAGTGCAGCCAAAGCCGACTATCAGGTTGAGACAACGGGTGCCACTGAATCGCAATACGACATGCTGCGTCGCCTTGAACTTAGCCCGACAATGCATGACAAGTTAATTGCGCATGCCGCGGCTCGTGGCATTGAATTCATGTCCACTGCTTTTGATGAGGTGAGCGTGGACTTGCTTGTGAGTAAGGGCCTGAGGCGCTTCAAGATCCCTTCCGGTGAAATTACCAATTTGCGTTATCTGCGTCGTATTGCCGTCGTGGCTCACGAAGTGATAATTTCGACTGGAATGGCGACAATAGAGGACATTGCTGCAGCTATTGCCGTGTTTGAAATAGCGCAGGTCCCGCGGATTCGCATCACGGTTCTGCATTGTACTACTGAGTATCCGGCTTCAATGCAGAACGTCAATCTGCGTGCGATGCAAACAATTGCTCGAAAATTTGGCGTGAAAGTTGGCTACTCCGACCATACTCAGGGGATTGAAGTGTCAATAGCAGCTGTTGCTATGGGGGCCGCTGTTATAGAGAAGCATTTCACCCTCGACCAGTCCTTGCCGGGGCCTGACCACAAAGCCAGCCTTGAGCCAGATCAGCTGAAAGCAATGGTCGTAGCGATTCGCAACATCGAGAAGGCATTGGGTGATGGGGTCAAAGCGCCTAGTTCTAGTGAAGCCAGAAATCTGCCGATAGTTAGAAAATCTTTGGTAGCTGTTCAGCCAATCAAAGCTGGGGAACCCTTTAGCAACCAGAACATAGGCGCAAAACGTCCCGGGACGGGCATTTCGCCCATGCGCCTCGACGAGGTCATAGGTAAGCCCGCCTCTCGGGATTTCGCGCGGGATGAATTGATATTTTTATGAGCAGAAGAATATGCGTAGTGACGGGGACTCGCGCAGAGTATGGCTTGCTCCGCATGTTTATGGAGGGGATTCGCGATGATGCACAGCTTGAGCTGCAGACGGTCGTTACCGGCATGCATCTTTCCCCGGAGTTCGGATCTACCTATCTGACCATTGAGTCCGATGGTTTCCGCATCGATCGGAAAGTGGAAATGCTTCTGAGTTCCGACAGCTCAACTGCCATAAGTAAGTCAGTCGGCTTGGGCGTCATAGGCTTCTCTGATGTCCTTGCTGGACTTCAGCCTGATCTTTTAGTGGTGCTTGGTGATCGATTCGAGATTCTGGCGGCCGCTATTGCTGCGCTGTTCGCACGCATTCCCGTGGTACATCTGCATGGTGGCGAAGTGACAGAGGGTTCACTTGATGAATCTATGCGCCATGCCATCAGCAAGATGTCACATGTGCATTGCGTTGCCAGCGAAGACTACCGCCGTAGGGTCATACAGCTTGGTGAGCAGCCTGAGCGTGTGTATTGCGTTGGGGGGTTGGGCGTGGACATTATTAAAAATACCCGGCTGCTTGATCGCTCAGATTTGGAGGTGTCTTTAGATTTCAAGCTCAAGTCCAGAAATCTGCTGGTCACCTTCCATCCAGCGACGCTGGACGGTGAATCTCCAGTTGACCAAATGAACGAGCTGTTGGCGGCGGTCGAAGGGCTGGGAGACACCGGTCTGATTTTTACCCTTCCGAATGCAGACTCCGGTGGTCGTGAACTTAGCGCAGTACTGAATGCCTTCGTTGCCAGACATACAAATGCGCGTGCATTTACTTCATTGGGACAACTGCGCTATTTGTCCTGCATGGCACATTGCGATGGTGTTGTCGGCAATTCCTCAAGTGGTCTGCTTGAGGCCCCGACCCTGAAAAAGGGAACGATCAATATCGGCGATCGACAACTCGGACGTCTGCAGTCTTCGAGCATCATCAATTGCCGCGCCAAGCGCGACGAAATCGCGGTTGCGCTGAAAAAACTCTTCTCAGCAGCCTTCCAGGAAGGTTTGGGAACAGTCAGGAGCCCCTACGGTGAAGGTGGAGCCAGTTCACGTGTTATCAACATTGTCAAAGAATTACAGCTGGATGGTATCCTGAAAAAAAACTTTTACGACTTACCGGCCGATAGCTGCGTCTTTAGAGCACCCCCGTGAGCGTCTCTGAACAAATATGGCGCACTGTAGTGTTGCCGCTCAAGTCCACTATCAAGCAGGCTATTGCCACGCTCAACGAGTCTGGCCTGCAGATTGTGCTCGTACTTGACGAAGGTGATGTCTTGCTTGGTACTGTTACCGACGGCGATATCCGTCGTGGCCTTTTGCGCGGCTTGGCGCTTGATGAATCGATTGAACATGTTATGCGCAGCAATTCTTTGGTGGTGCCGCCGGAGATGAGTCGTGACATGGTGATGCAGCTTATGCAAGCAAACCGCTTTCGTCAGTTGCCTGTTGTTGATATGGGCTACAAGGTCGTTGGCCTGCATCTTTGGGACGAAATCACTGCGCCGGCCGATCGTCCCAATTTGATGGTCATCATGGCTGGCGGTTTGGGCACTCGCTTGCGCCCGCATACGGAAAATTGCCCCAAGCCCATGTTGCCTGTGGCGGGCAAGCCCATGCTTGAACACATCATTGAACGCGCCAAGCTTGAGGGTTTCGGCCATTTCGTAATTTCCATTCAGTATCTGGGCCACATCATTGAAGAGTATTTCGGCACTGGAGAGCGCTTGGGCGTGCAGATAGAATATTTAAAAGAGCTCACGCCGCTTGGAACTGCGGGAGCACTTGGTTTGCTGAGTCCTCGCCCGGAACTTCCATTTGTTGTGACCAACGGAGACGTTCTGTCCGACATCAAGTATGGCGAATTGTTGGATTTTCATTCGCGCCATTTTGCTGTTGCGACCATGGCGGTGCGCCTCCATGAATGGCAGCATCCATTTGGTGTTGTACAGACCAAGGGTGTGGACATTACTGGTTTTGAAGAGAAACCCATCGCTCGTACCCACATCAATGCGGGCATTTACGCCCTGAGCCCTGATGCACTGAACGCGATGACTGCAAACAACCACTGTGACATGCCTACACTTTTTGAGCAGTTGCAGGTCGAAGGCAAGCGTACCGTTGCCTACCCAATGCACGAGCCTTGGCTAGACGTTGGTCGGCCTGATGATTTGAACCGAGCAAATGCCGAAAGCGGCGGAAAATACTGAACCTCATATGGACAAGATCAAATTCCCAGGCCCCATCGATCTAGAACTCTTCGCCAAGGATAATCCTGCGCCGTCGGCCAAATACGGTCTGCCTTCCGACGTGGTGTACTGCAAGAAATGCATCATTTCAAACCAGCGCCCCAACTCTGCGGTTGAGTACAAACACACCAAGGATTCGAAGAAGGCGACGATCCGTTTCGACGAGGATGGGGTGTGCGATGCCTGCCGCTTTGCCGAAAGTAAGCACAATACCATCGACTGGGCCGAGCGCGAGAAACGCCTGTGGGAACTCTGCGACAAACACCGAAAGAGCGACGGTTCTTACGACTGTATCGTTCCGGGTTCGGGCGGCAAGGACAGCTTCTACGCTTCCCACATCCTCAAGACCAAGTACGGCATGCACCCGCTAACCGTGACTTGGGCCCCCCACGTATATACCGAATGGGGATGGAAGAACTTCCAGTCCTGGATACATGCTGGACACGATAACTATCTGATGACTCCAAACGGGCGTGTGCACCGGTTGTTGACGCGGCTGTCGACCGAACTGCTGTTCCATCCTTTCCAGGCTTTCATGTTTGGCCAAAAAGCGTTGGCACCCAAAATAGCTCTGCTATTTAACATCCCGCTGGTCTTTTACGGTGAAAACGAAGCCGAGTACGGAAACCCAATTGGTGACACCGACTCAGCCAAGCGCGACTGGTCTTATTTCACTGGTTCTGACCAGTCTCAGATGTATCTAGGTGGTGTATCTGTCTCGGATCTGAAGTCGCAGTTTGGTGTTGATCAGAATGATTTGCAGCCCTACTTGCCGGCTGATCCAAACCGCATTGCTGAGAAAAATATCGAGGTGCATTACCTTGGGTACTATCTGAAATGGCACCCGCAATCTTGCTACTACTATGCTGTGGAGCACGGGGGCTTCCAGGCATCACCTGAGCGTACGCCCGGTACATACTCCAAGTACAACAGCATTGATGATCGGATTGACGATTTGCACTATTACACGACTGGGGTCAAATTTGGCATTGGTCGTGCCAGCTATGACGCCGCTCAGGAGATCCGCTCCGGTGACATCAATCGCGACGAGGGTGTTGCCTTAGTCAAGCGCTTCGATCACGAGTTTCCCGAGCGTTTTGCGAACGAGCTTTTCTCCTATCTGAGCCTGCCAAACAACGAGTTTTCCCAGGCAAGCAAAATGTTTGAGCGCCCGGTGATGGACCGCGAATACTTCATCCTGTTGACTGACCAGTTCCGCTCGCCCCACCTTTGGTACAAGGATGGAAGTGTATGGAAGTTGCGCCATTCCATTTGGCAAGAGAACAAATAAGTGAGAAACGTCCGTCTCATTGCCCGACTCGATATCAAGGGCTCCAACCTGATCAAGGGCATTCATCTAGAAGGTCTGCGCGTCGTCGGTTCTCCTAGTGAGCATGCGTTGCGTTACTACCAGCAAGGGGTCGACGAGCTGCTGTATATGGACTGTGTTGCCAGCCTATATGGCCGCAACCATCTTGGCGATATCGTGCGCTCGGCCGCTGAGAACATCTTTGTCCCCATGACGGTAGGTGGCGGCATTCGTTCGGTCGATGATGCTACGCAAATACTTCGCGCTGGAGCTGACAAGGTCGCTGTCAACACCGCTGCCGTTTCTAACCCGCAGTTGATTACCGGTATCGCCCGTCGTTTTGGTAGCCAGTGTATGGTGCTCTCCGTTGAGGCCAAGCAGATTGGCCTGCAGCGTTGGGAGGTCTACACGGACAATGGTCGCGAGCGCACCGGTCTTGATGTAATCGAATGGGTCAAGCGTGGCGTCGATCTTGGGGCCGGTGAAGTCCTGTTGACCTCGATAGATCGTGAGGGTACACGTAAAGGTTTTGATATCGACCTCGTGCGGGCCGTAACCACAGAGGTATCGGTGCCTGTCATTGCAAGCGGTGGTATGGGTGCCCCAAAAGATTGTGTAGATGTGGTTCGTGCCGGTGGTGCAGACGCCGTGGCAATGGCTGACATACTGCATTACAAGCGCACTGGCATCAACGACATTAGAGTCCACGCCCGCGCTGCCGGCTTGGGGGTGAGGGATTATGAGCAAGCCTGAAATTACTGTCATTGACTATGGTGTCGGGAATTTGCTGAGTGTGCAGCGAGGTCTAGAACACTGCGGTGCGCGGGTGACCCTGACATCCGACCCAGATGTTGTCGTTGCCGCCGGGCGCTTGGTCTTGCCTGGAGTGGGGGCTTTTTCCAATGCCATGCAGGCGCTGGTGGAGCGGGGCATGGTGCAAGCGATACAGGCAGTGGCAAAGGCTGGAACGCCGCTGCTAGGCATTTGTCTGGGCATGCAACTGTTGCTAGAAGAAAGCGAAGAATTTGGCTTGACGAAAGGCCTGGGTTTAATTCCCGGGCGGGTAGTTCCTGTACCTACGCACACTGCGACTGGCGAACCGCAGAAAATTCCGCACATCGGCTGGAATGGACTTGTAGTCTCCGAGTCACGCGACGATTGGTCGGGTACATTGTTGCAAGACAATGCCCGGGGTGAGGCGGTGTATTTTGTGCACTCATTTATGGCGGTGGCAGCAGACCGGGCGCATCGCCTTGCGGATTGCATTTACGGCGGTCACCGCGTTTCTGCCGCAATATCCAAGGACCAGATTACAGGGTGTCAGTTTCACCCCGAAAAAAGCGGCGAGGTTGGGTTAAAGATTTTGAGACGGTTCTGTGCAAATTGATCGCGTCCTTGTCGTAGGGTATGGCAGCATAGGACAGCGCCACTTGCGCATTGTGCGATCTTTGTTGCCCGACGCCAGCATTCGCGTGCTGCGTCACCAGAGATGCGATTCCATTCCGGAGTATGCGGATGGCTGCACGAGCAGCTTGGCGGAGGCATTGACTTTTGCGCCTCAGGCAGCGGTCATCGCTAGCCCGTCTGTTTTTCATATGGACTCAGCGCAACCACTCGCGGAAGCAGGTGTACATTTGTTGATCGAAAAACCTCTGGCCGCTTCGCCTGATGGGGTTCGGCAATTGCTGGAGACTTGTAGCGCAGGCGGCAATGTGCTAATGACTGCCTACAATCTTAGATTCATGCCTTCGCTGCAGCGATTCCGTGAGTTGATTCAGTCCGAATACATAGGTCGCGTGCTCTCGGTACGTTGTGAAATTGGCCAATATCTTCCATCCTGGCGCCCGGGCGTGGATTACCGTCAGGGCGTGTCAGCCACCAGCGCGATGGGCGGTGGTGCATTGTTGGAACTTAGCCATGAAATCGACTACCTTCGATGGATTTTCGGTGAAGTTGATTCGGTTCGAGCGAATCTCAGTCGTCAGAGCAATCTAGAGATTGACGTAGAGGACACGGCGCACCTGATTCTTGGTTTCGCAGAGCAGAAAAGCGGGGGTAGGCTCATTGCGAATCTCAACATGGATTTCGTGCGCCACGACACCACGCGACAATGTCTTGCTATTGGCGAACAAGGTAGTTTGCGCTGGAATGGTCTTACCGGGATTATCGAGCTTTTTCCGGTCGGGGGCATTGCATGGGAGCAAGTGTTCGTACATTCGCCGCAGCGCGATGAAAGCTATATGGCGGAGTGGCAACATTTTCTCGCCTGTATACGAGATGGAACGAAGCCATTGGTCAATGGGCAGGATGGTCTTGCAGCACTGAATATTATCCAGGCGGCCCGAAGTTCTGCAGTCAACGTGAAAGCGATACCCGTCGCCCTTTCAGAGGTCAATGCATGAAAGCCGTTGCATTTATTTTCGCGCGGGGCGGGTCAAAGGGTTTGCCGGGAAAAAATGTGCGCGCCCTATGTGGCAAACCCATGATCGCCTGGTCCATTGACCATGCGAAAGCGGTTAACCGCATCCACCGTGTCATCGTGTCCACGGACTCAGAGGAAATCGCCGACGTCGCGCGGCAGTATGGCGCGGAGACCCCCTTTATGCGCCCGAAGGAGCTTGCACGTGATGACAGTCCGGAGTGGTTGGCATGGCGGCACGCCCTCAACTATCTGCAGGAAAGTGACGGCGCCCTGCCCGATGCAATGGTGTCGGTGCCGGTGACGGCGCCGCTTCGCATTCCGGAAGATATAGAACGGTGCCTAGACGAATTTGCCCGGGGTGATGCGGATGTCGTGGTTACCGTGAGTGAGGCACATCGCAGCCCCTACTTCAATATGGTGAAACGCAATGTGGACGGTTCTGTCAGTCTGGTCATCCCGCCAGCCACGAATGTGGCACGTAGGCAAGATGCGCATGCGGTTTTCGACATGGCAACTGTGGCTTATGTGGCCAGCCCGCAGTTTGTGTTGGCACGCAATGCTTTGTTTGAAGGGCGTGTGCGGGCCATTACCGTCCCAGCGGAACGGGCCATTGATATCGATACTCTGCTGGACTTTCAGATAGCCGAATGTCTGATGAAAGGAGGCATTCATGGTAACAATTAGCGCCCTCATGAGCCTTAAGGGGCGGCGTGCCCTGATCACTGGCGCTGCGGGCGGCCTGGGTAAAATCATGGTACAGACCTTGGCTGAGCTCGGAGCTGACCTCGTGTTGCTGGATCGTGTCGACACTCCTGTCTCGGCACTGGCCGATGAAACTGAAAAAGCCTGGGGTGTGGATGCTACGGTCAATCATTGTGATCTCGAATCGCAAACAGATCGCGAAGGACTGATTGCCAGACTAAAGCAGGATGGCCAACTGGACATTCTGATTAACAATGCCGCTTTTGTCGGCACTTCGGGGTTACAGGGGTGGGGAGTTCCCTTTGCGGAGCAGTCGGTTGAGACATGGCGCCGCGCGCTGGAGGTGAATTTGACGGCTGCCTTCCAGTTGTGTCAGGGCCTCGCGCCGCTGCTGCAGGTTTCGGGCCATGGCAGCATCATCAACATCGGATCCATTTATGGAGAATACGGACCGGACTGGAGCTTGTACGCGGGAACCCCTATGAGCAATCCCGCCGCTTATGGGGCCTCTAAGGGAGGCCTACTGCAACTGACGCGTTGGTTAGCAACAACCTTAGCGCCCAAGGTGCGCGTCAATGCCATCTCGCCCGGCGGGATTGCCCGCGGACAGCTACAGGTTTTCGTTGACCGCTACGAGGCGCGCACTCCGCTGGGACGCATGGCGACCGAGGATGATTTTCGCGGTGTGGTGGCTTTTCTTGCCAGCGATATGGCTGCGTATGTGACTGGGCAAAATCTTTCAATTGATGGTGGGTGGGGAGTTTGGTAATGAAAACCTTTATTGAGCCACGTGCAGGTTGCAATGCGATAGTAACAATTGCCACAGGCGGAGATTATTTTGCGCTGTGGGACAGGCATGCCCGCAGTGCCTGGGAGGCATATTGTCGTCGTCACGATCTTGGTCTGATTGTTTTTGTTGAGGAATTGATCAGTAGGGACGCGACAGACTGGAAAAAGGTCCATTGGCAGAAGACCTTACTTGGAACAGCACTCAAAAATGCAAACTGCAAGGCTACCAACATCTGCTTTCTTGACACAGATATTCTGATCAATCCGATCGCCCCGAATATCTTCGATATGTACGATCCGACTACATTTGGACTCGTATCGCTTCGAAAGCGGCTACCGTTTCCGTATCAGGAAGTGCTGCGGCGCATGGCTTTTCTTCGTCACCATTACTATGACGCCAGCTATCCTCTGGATTCTGCCCTCTTTATGTCGATTGAACAGCTTTACGAATTTCACGAACTGGAGCCTCAAGAAGATGAGGCATGCACCGGAGTCGTCCTATTCAACATCGAAGAACACTCCCACTTGATGGAGAGTTGGTTTCACAAGTACGACAGTGGCGTGCAGTCCATCACCAACGGCGGCGAGCAGACGCATTTGAACTACGAAATACAGCGGACAAAACGGGTGACTTGGCTGGACTACCGCTTTCAGGCCATCTGGGCCTTCGAGATGGCCTGGAAATATCCGTTTCTGTATGGTGCAGGCCGCGATAATGAAAAATCCATACGCGATTGCATTGAGGCGAGCCTGTACCAGAACCATTTCTTGCACTTTGCGGGATATTGGCATGAAAGCCAAATGTGGAAAATGGGCGGATTCTTTTCTGATCCCGAACAGTCCAAAATGCGTGACGAATACAGGGCCTATCTGGACATGCCTGTGACCGGCACACCGCAAGGCATTATTCGACCAAAGTAAAAACGGCGTACTCTGCCTCACTTAGACACTTAGACACTTAGACACTCATGGACACACGATCTCTCTATTTCACGAAATATGCCCGCAGGCATGAGCTTGCTCGCTTTATGGTCCAATACGAACTCTTCAAAAAAACTCAGTCTGTAAAAGGGTCCATTGTCGAGTGCGGCGTTTACCAAGGCGCCGGAGTGATGGCGTGGGCAAAGATTGCAGAAACCCTAGAGCCGTATAACTTTTTGCGAAAGGTATATGGCTTTGATACTTTTGATGGATTCCCGTCGGTCTCTAAGGTAGATACCCAAGGCGATGCTGCTATCGCGAAAGTGGGCTACCTAAATCCGGATTACGATGTATTTGCTGAAATCGGTCAATGCATCGCCGAGTTTGACCAGACCCGCTTGCTTAAACATCAAGATAAGGTTGTTTTGGTGAAGGGCGATGCATTGCAAACAATTCCGGCTTTCATTCAGGAAAATCCGCACGTTTTAGTCTCGCTTCTCTATCTGGACTTTGATCTTTACGAGCCGACGCTGCTGGCGTTGAAGGAATTTCTGCCGCGCATGCCACGTGGTGCAATCATCGCCTTTGATGAGTTGCACGATCCCAAATGGCCTGGCGAAACTGTGGCCCTGCTGGAGGCATTCGATCTCAATCGTTATCGGCTTGAATCCTTGCCCTTCGAGCCGCACATCAGCTGGATTACTATCGAATAATCACCTTAACTTGATGGTTAACCGAAATGATTAATGAACAAGCCGATAGCATGCTCAATGAAAAGCTCCTTCCGTATATTGACGGATTGCACGTATTACCCTGGTTAACTGACGGGGCTCTGGATTTTCTCGATAGCCATATCTTTTATATCAAAGCTAGACTGGGACGAAATCCGCGCGTGTTTGAGTTCGGGGCGGGAAATTCGACGCTCTATTTTTTGTCGCGTGGCTGCTATGTGATTTCGGTGGAGCACGACGTGGAGTGGTGTCACAAGATTACCAACGTTGCTGGTTGCTTCGGATACGAAAGCCGTCTGACGCTTGTCCAAGCCGAGCGGCCCTACCATCAAAAATTTGCTGATCACAGTGACAACTTTGACTTGGTATTGGTTGATGGGCGTGACCGAGTAGGCTGCCTTGAAGCCATACTCGCGAAGCTGAAGAACGTGCCGGATCAAAATCAACCGATTCTCTTGCTTGATAACACAGAGCACGTGGCGGACAAGTATGCGAAGTACCTGCCCTTGCTCGGAGACTACAGCCTGCTCCACTTCGAGATGCCCTTTGTTCTAGGTGGCGTCGTGACTCAATCCGAGTCGCGTGCAGGGCTCAATTTACCCGCGGAACTCCCATCCAACGGTTTGGCGGTAAATGTCTATCGCGACCGTGCCGGTAACGCTTCCAAAGGGCGCTGGATCACCACCATCGCGATCCCAAAGGTAAAGGGGGAGTTCACTTCCCAAGGCGTGCCTCTGATTCCGGTTGGGGATAGTGGCAGCGAGTAGTTTGCTCGGTTTTGCAGCCAGGCAGAGGAGCCATTTGCGCAGACTAATGCGCGGCTATGCTTGGAGTAAACGGCATGCAGGTTTTGTGGCTATTCGTCGATTGCAGAACGGGCTCGCCAATGTGCTTGTAGATGTGAAAGTTGCCGGGGCCCGTTGGTTTTTTGGGGCCGGTGCACCCAAGGCCGAGTTGGTGGTTCGGCAGTTCGTTTTTGAACGTTATGGCGGGAGGAGGTTGAACTACGCGCTTTTCGAATATCTGGGCGGCAAATCACCAATTGGCTTGGGAATGCCGACATCATGGCGCAGCCATTTGGAACGTAACGGCTGGCCTGTGAACCGTTGGGTGTCGGCCGTTGCTTGGCAAGCCTTGGTTGCCCTGCGATTTGTCCATGGGATATTGCAAATCTTCCGGCTGTGCACAAGGATTGCCGTTGCGGGACGTTTGGCTCATGCATCAGGGCCTTATGTGTATTTTGAGGGCCTGACCCCCTCCAATTTGCCAGTGCAGCATGGCGGGTGTGAAAGTTACGACATCTGCACTTTCTATGCGAGATGGGAAGCGCGATCGTCGCAGATTCAGGCGATCTATCATGATGTGGCTGGTGAGTCGGAGCGCATGACGGCGGGGATGCGTGTTAACTATCGTCCCCCAGCAAATGCGTTAGCGAGAGGGATTGGTGTTGCAATTAGGCTGGCCTGGTGGGGGGTCTGGGCCGCTGCGTATGCTACGTTGCAGATGCTGCATGGGAAGTGGCAATTGGCGTTAATGCTTGGTGAAGCAGCGAATGCCAAGGCTTTTCGACTTGCAGACCCAGACAGTCTGGCTGCGGAATATCTGTTTCATGCGTCGGGAAACATATATCGGCCGCTATGGACTTACGATGCTGAGAAGGCTGGTGCAAAGATCGCTGTCTATTTTTATTCAACCTTTGCGCAACCGAAAATTGCCAGCGGCTACGAATCGCAGAGTTTTGAATGGGGCCCGAATACATGGCCGCGCTTTATTGTTTGGGATCGATATCAGGAAAACAGGATGAGGTGCGACCTAGGCGATTCGATTGATCTATTGCAAGCCGGGCCCATTTACTTTTCGGATAGCGCCGAAGCGATTCCCCCTTTGTCCCCTCGTTCGATCGCTGTGTTCGACATTCAGCCACATCGTCCTTCTATGCACCTGGGGATTTCCACCCTAGCCGACTGTTTGGCCGATCACCCAGATTTTTTGCATCGTTTTTTAAATGAGGTCACCGAAGTGCTCAATGAGTGCGAAGCGGTTGCCGTACTGAAGACAAAACGTGAAATCGGCGCGCGAGGCGACAAAAAATATGGGCGAATTCTTGGTCGCCTTGCGAAAAGTGAAGGTGTGTGTATTCTCGATTCTGGCTTGTCCGCAATTCGAATCGCTGAGCGTTGTCGCGCAGGGATATCTGCCCCATTTACATCTACTGCCATTCACGTCCAGGCTCTAGGGCTGCCAAGTGCTTATTATGATCCAGTAGGTTGGACTCAGTCAGATGACATCGGAGCACATGGCATTCCTGTTTTGCGCGGAAAAGCAGAGTTGAAGGTATGGGTAACCAAAGTATTGACTATGGAGCCGTTGACGGAGTGAGTGGTTTGGGTTCTTAGTCAATCCGCCCCCTACAATTGGTACAATTTTCTCTATGCAAAACGCCGATCTAGCTTGGTCGTGTAGAGTCATTTACTTGAAGGAATCGCATGGGAATGCCATTTGGAGCGTATGCTCTGTTGCAGAAACACAAACTCGCGATCGTCGCTGGCCTCAGAGCAGATGCAGAGAAAAGATGCCTCATGTTTGGGCGAGCCAAAATGACTCTATCCCCAGAACAAAGGGAGCGGGCATTGCAACAAGACAATACCCCTCCAGACTTGCTAATTGGGTGGGCCGATTCGTTTCTCAATAGTTACGGGTTTGACTGGGTGCGTAGTTTAGATTATTCGGACTTTGAAGGTGCAGGATTCACCTGGAATTTGAATCGACCACTAGTGGCGCCTACAGAACCGATAGTCGATGCGCTGTCGTCAATTGATTTGATTCTTGATTACGGAACGTCGGAGCATGTATTCAACCCAGGAATGGCATATTGGAATGCAACCGCACTCCTGAAGCAAGGCGGTTACCTGAACTCGATTTTGCCCGTACTTGGATATTGCGACCATGGGATGTATCAGTTTTCCCCCTCATTCTTTTATGCAATTGAACGCCCGCAGCTGAAACTTGAGGCGTTGTACTTCTTTGTACGTAACTGGGAAGACGGCCCATTGATGATTTGGGATGGGCTGTCGCCCGAGTTTCGTGAGCATGTACATGGAGCGTTCGATGGCAGTTTTGCGGCCAATTGCCTGCAGTATCTAAATGAGCCAATATTAGCTTGGGCGTTATTTAAAAAGGTCCAGAACATTAGTCACGACGACTTTATGCATAACACTCAGCAGCCGATTTACAAGGCGCAATGGGATGGAAGCATGAGTACTGATGGGGCTAACGACGGGAAGTTAGCAATGTATGGCTTGAGCGGTGAGGCGCGGAAACGGAAGTTAGTGGAGTACGTGAAGTCTATTGCTTTGCCTGGAATTTAATGCCTCTCCAGATGGATTTCATGGTATTTGAGACTGGGGCGGCACGGGAAGGTTTCCGGAGCTTGTGGAAATACGCTGACATCTGCGATTTGATTTGGCTTCACTGAGAATCATGGCGACTTTTAAAACAAGCTTTAAAAATGCGGTCGATAAAACAATTCGCTTTTTGTCGAGCAACAAGGTGGGGGCATATGTGCTTGCAGCATTTGTCAGGCAACTCATGGATGCCTCCACAAAGGTGGTGCACGGCAGAACGGAAATGCAATTTTCGACTCCTAACGCGTTAGCACTTTATCGGGCAACGTCATTTTCGACAAAAGAGCCAGACACAATCACTTGGCTCGACGCTATTCCCAAAGATGCTGTGCTTTGGGATGTGGGAGCGAATGTCGGCTTATATTCGATTTATGCGGCCAAGAGAAACGGCGCACGTGTATACGCTTTTGAGCCGTCTGTTTTCAATCTCGAACTACTTGCTAGGAATATTTTTCTGAACGCTCTTCAGAGCAATATTGCGATTATTCCTGTTGCGTTGAGTGACGGTGTTGGCCCAAGTTTGTTCAAGATGAGCTCTACTGCTTGGGGCGGAGCCCTGTCCACTTTCGGTCAGGACTTCGATCAGCACGGAGGAACGCTGAACAGCGTGTTCGAATACGCGACAATGGGCATATCTATGAATGACGCCATGCAACTTCTGGGCATTCCGGCGCCGCAGTTCATAAAGATTGATGTCGATGGTATTGAGCACTTCATCCTGCGCGGCGGTGCAGAAGTGCTGAAGGGCGTTCAGAGCGTAATGATAGAAATCGATGACGGTTTCGCCGAACAGGCTGAAGAAACCGCGCGGCATTTACAAAACGCTGGGTTGAGGCTACTGCGCAAATGCGGCGGCGATGCCGGCAGCCAGTACAACCAGTGGTGGGTACGCGGAAGCGCCTGACCATGTCCTTTTATCCTGTACTTGCGGCGCCAGGCAGCACCGGTCAGACCACCTTGTACAACTTCCCTCCGAACAACTGGGAAGACATGCGCAAGGAGCGCCGCCTCGTAAATCTAACTTGGGCGCAGGACGGCGTATGGCGTTCTGTAACGCTGGACGAGCTGGCTTTCGGCGCGATGCAGACCTACACCCGGGGCGGCATCGCTTCGCTAGTGCCGGACGATGCCTTGCCCTTGCTGTCGCTGGCCTCTACGCCCTTTCACGATTGCAGCGAGAGCCTGCCTGCAGGCATGCAAGGAACCAATATGCCGAACTGGCGCGCCACGCTGGGCTTGGTGTCGCCGCTTGCCTCGACCTGCTACCAAGGCGAGCTTGATCCGTTTCCCGCGCCTGGCTCCCTGCTGACCTTCGCCCCTTTCATACAATTCGGTGCCGGGATCGAGAACTACATGTTGCTTATGAACTTGGAAAAAAATCCGAAAACGCGAACGTCCACAGTTGAGATCTACGATAGTGTTAAGCCCGCTCGCCGTTTGGGCAGTTTCGAGGTTCGCAACAATGCAGTTTCGGCCGTGAGCCTGGACGGCCTTGGTCTAGGCGCTGAAGATCTGCCTGTCGTTATCTGTAAGGGTATGTCGGGGATCCCCTTGTATTTCTCGAAGACCTGTGACGGCGCTTACTTGAGTTTGGAGCATACGCATCCGCCGGCCTCCTACGTGATCCACGGCAACCGCTGGGATGCGCAGAGGATTCTTAAGAGTAACTGGTTTGCGAAACTGGGGCAAACATGAAGCACCACATTGAGCGATCGCGCCGCGCTGCGTGGAGTTACAGGCAGCCCTTGACACATGTACCGACGGCTACTGGAGCGACTGTCAGCGACCTCTTTGTTTGGCGACTATCGTCCGAGTGGGAGACCTTTTTCGAGTTGACCGACATGCCGGGCCTATTTGCTAGCGCGGAGGGCGCACAGGTGAAAGTAATGCTGATGTTTTTCGATGCCAGCGGCCAGCTCATTCTGGAGAAGATGGTGGAGACCCCGTCGAATCGTCGCAACACCCTTGCAATATCTGAGATTGTCGGTAGTGGGCACGGTGAGAGTGGCACCTTCAGTGTTTTCCATTCGCACACGCCACTGAGTCTTTGCGCAATTGGCTCGCATTTGACCGAGCGCGGCTATGTGAGTTATCGCTACCGCAACGCCCCTTTACGCGCCTATGTGCACGGCAATCTTGATGCGGTTGCACTCATGCCCGACCAAAGTCTGCAACTTTTGGGCGGGAGAAGCTTGTTGGCCCGCGAATACAACTTGCAGCATTCCCTGGCAAGCAATAGTATTTATGAGCTTGGCATTGTCAACCCTACCAGTCAGGTTCAGCGATTCGAATGTCGAACTTTGTGTGCAGATGGTATACTGTGCACATCGCAGTCAGTGAATTTGGTGCCAAAGGGAAGTCATTTGTTCAAGGTTACGCCTGAGTATGCGCAGCAGCGGATCGTCATGAGAAGTCGCCTGGTTATGGCGCGGCCTCTGGTATTCCACATGTGGGATCAATCAATGGATGTTTTTCATGGATAAGAAAATACTGGAGGTCGGTTACGGCTCCGTAGAGAAGGTAAGGATCGGCGACCGTTTGCCGCTTGTTTTCATTGGCGGCCCATGCGCTATAGAAACGCGTGAGCATGCCTTCAAAATGGCAGATGAGATTGGAAAAATTTGCCGCCGTGTCGGTATCTCATGGATTTACAAGTCATGCTTTGATAAAGACTGCCGTTCTTCACCTGCCAGTTTTTACGGAATCGGCATTCACGAAGGTCTTCGTATACTTTCAGACGTACGCGGCGAGTTTGGTGTGCCTGTGGTGTCAGATTTCTCCGACCCCGCATGGGGCAACTCGACAGGAGAGGTTTGCGACATGGTCCAAGTACCAGCTTATCTCTGCAGACAGACTTCGATGTTGCGTGCTGCAGCTCAGACCGGGCGTCCGATTCATCTGAAAAAGGGTCAATTCATGAGTCCCTGGAACATGAAAAACTCGGTACGTAAGATCGAGGCGGCTGGTAACTATCAGGTACTACTGGCTGATCGTGGCACCTTTTTTGGGTACAACATGCTAGTCAACGATATGACCTGCTTTCCAATTATGGCGGCCACTGGCTATCCCGTGTGCTTTGATGCTACCCATTCGATTCAACTACCAACTTCCATGGGAAATATTTCCGGCGGGCAACGGGAATTCATTCCTCACTTGGTTCGATCCGCAGTTGCTTGCGGTGTCAATGCCCTATTTATGGAGGTGCATGACGATCCTGATAACGCGCTATCGGATGCCAATACGGTGTTGAACCTCAAGTATCTGGAAAACATTTTGAGTCAAGCCAAGATTGTGCATGAAATGCGTCTTGAATTACTCGACAAATTTGGAGAAGATAATGTCCACCCGGAAAAGTAATATGCTTGTTTGCGACGTGATGATGGCGTTGGATCGGGTCCCGGTCATCGGCGAGAGCGTAATCTTCAAGGAGGCGCTGGAAGAGATGGGTCGTAAGCGCCTCGGTATTTCCTGTATTGTCAGCGCACAAAAGCAGTTGAAGGGAATCCTGACGGATGGAGATATTAGGCGGATGCTTTTGCGCGTGCAAAAGCCTTTTTCCGCTTTTTTCGTCGACGACGCGCTTGACCATGCAATTCAGTCGCCTTTGACGATAGCGCCTGGCGATACACTGATTTACGCTGTTCGTCTGATGGATGAGATGCATATCTGGGACCTGCCAGTGGTTGATGCTTCCGGCGTTCTTGTAGGCCTATTGCATTTGCACCCGGCTGTAGAAGCATTGCTCGGCATCGAGAACTGACAAGGGAGAGACCGCATGAAAATCGCCGCGATCATCCCGGCCCGCCTGAAGTCCACTCGTTTTATGAACAAAATTCTGTTCCCGATTCACGGTTTGCCGATGATCGAGCATGTGCGTAGGCGAGCGTTGATGTGTCCGAGCCTGTCTGAAGTGGTTGTCGCCACTTGCGACGAAGAGATTGCAGAGGTGGTTCGCGGTAACGGTGGTCGCGTCATCATGACTTCGGATAGTCACTTGAATGGAACTACTCGTGTTTCTGAGGCAGTTGCTCATATTGACTGTACGCATTTGTTGTTGCTGCAAGGTGACGAGCCACTCCTATTGCCCAGACATGTCGAGGCACTTGCGCAGGCCGTTACTGCCGAGCCTGAGGTCGCTAGCTGGAATCTGATCGGCGCACTGCAAACAGAAGACGAACTCGACCGACACTCTTTCGTCAAGTGTGCGATTGCCCCGCCGCATGAAATTCTCTATTGCTTTCGCCGCTCTCCCAACTTCAGCGATTTCGCCACGCAAAAGACCTTTGTGCGCAAGATGCTGGGCATCATCGCCTATCGAAAGGAGTTTCTGCAAAAGCTTACCGCCCTGCCTGCATCGCCCATTGAGAAGGCCGAGTCCATTGAGCAAATGCGCATTCTCGAAAACGGTTTTGATCTCAGCTACGTCGAAGTGGCGCCGGCCCTGCCGTCGATCAACGAACCCGTCGAACTTCAGGAAGTGCTTGAAAGCCTCTCTGCGGACATCGAGCAGCAGATCCTGCTGAAAGCCATAACCGTCTCGTGAACGAGGAGCAGTACAACGCGCTTTGCGAGGCCTGCGATCAGCTCCTTCTGGCGTCCGACTCCACCACCGAGCGTATTGCCACGCCGTGGCTACACGTCATTCGCCCTCATCCGATTTTTCTTGAGAGCTACGCGGACATTTTTGGGCCGCAAAAAGCAGTCTACGGGAAGCGGCACATCCTCAATTTTGCTTCTGCGCTACGCAACCTGTTGAAGGCTATTGCCGGGGGCGGTCTGCCCTGGAGCGGGGTTGGCGAACTGACACAAAAATGTGATGTGCTGATGGTTTCCCACCTCGTGAACGAAGCCTTTACGGGGCAGGAGGGTGACTTTTATTACGGAAAGGCTGCCGGCGAGCTTGCAGAGCTGGGCATTAGCGCAACCATTGCCTTGATTAACTATACCGATATGGCCCCTGCGACTTTGGCCGGACGTTGGCGTCAGGCAAAGATTCCACGTGTTATCTTCTCCTCGGTATTAAGCTTCACTGATGAATGGGCGCTCTTTAGACGAGCGCGAGCTGAAGCGCGCCGCCTGAAAGCCTACGCGGCCACGCAAACAAACGATTTAATTAGCCGCGTTGCAACTCGGGCGGGCCAAGAAGCCAGATCCGGCGGTGCAATATCTGCGTTGCGTCTGGGAGAGCAGATCAAGGCACTGGTGACCCGCCTGAAGCCGCGCGTCATCTTGGTAACTTACGAAGGGCATTCTTGGGAAAGAATTGCTTTTGCAGCAGCGCGTTCAGTATCTCCGCAGATTTTTTGCATCGGTTACCAGCACGCAGCGCTGTTCAATTTGCAACATGCCGTTCAGCGTCGTCTTGCTGATGCCTGCAATCCGAATGCGATTCTGACTTCGGGTCGCGTCGCTCAAGCGCGGCTACAGAAAAATCCCCAGCTCATTGGTGAAACTGTTGAGGTGCTGGGGTCAAACCGCTCCTTTGAACGCCAGCCTGTCCGTGCATGGCGGACAGACAGCGGGGAGGCGTGCGCCTGCTTGGTGTTGCCGGAGGGTATCTTAAGCGAATGCAATTTGCTGTTCGACTTTGCTCTGCAGTGTGCTCGGCGCATGCCTGACATCGTGTTCATTTGGCGCCTGCATCCAAATATGAATTACGAGTCTTTGACGCAGCAAAATCTGGCATTTCGTGAACTGCCGCCCAATATAGTCCTGTCGACGCATTCACTAGCGGAGGATATTGACCGTTCACATTGGGCCTTGTACCGTGGTAGTACTGCAATTGTGCAGGCGGCAGTATCGGGTGTGCGCCCCGTCTATCTACATCAGACCGGCTCGATACCAATTGATACACTGTACGAGATTGCCGACCTGCATGCGCAGGTTGTTGACCCGGATGATTTTATGGCGCTGATGACGGAGACGGAAGCCTCGGATGCAAGCGCCAAGGCAGAGCAAGTGCAGAACTACTGCGAGCTAATGTTCACACCCATGGATACCCGGGCGCTGGCGGCGTGTATCACCGGGGCACAAAAAGGTAAAAGCGAGGTTTTATGAATTTCACAAAGGGAATGCGCATTCTGGTGGTGGCGGCCCATCCGGACGACGAGGTGCTCGGCTGCGGCGGTACCTTGGCCAAAGCGATTGCAGCAGGTGCCGAAGTGGCGGTGAAATTTCTTGGTGAAGGCATTTCGGCGCGCTTTCCCGTTGGCCACTACGACAGCGAGGAATTCCATACCCAGTCGCGTGTGCGCATGGAGGGCGCGCGTGAGGCGCTGAAGGTGCTGGGCATCGCCGATTGCGAGTTCGGGGAGCGGCTCTGCGGCCAGTTCGACACCTATCCTCTGATCTCTATCGTCAAGGACATAGAACGCAAAATCGAGCAGTTTAAACCAAATTTGCTCTTCACGCACAACCCTTCCGAGGTAAACATCGACCATAGGCTCAGTTACGAAGCCGTCGAGGTTGCCTGTCGGCCAACGCGAGACTTCATCGCAACACAGATCTATACCTTCGAGATCCCATGCAGCGGATCGTGGACTTTTGAGTCGACTTTTAAGCCTAATGTTTTCGTTGAAGTCAGCGAGTATTGGGACAAAAAGCTTGCCGCCTGGGCCTGCTACGAGGGCGAAGCACGTCCGTTCCCCTTTCCGCGCTCCAGTGAGGGACTCAAGGCCCTGGCCCAGTATCGCGGCATGATGTCTAACTTAAAGCTCGCCGAAGCCTTTCGCATGGAAAGGATGATTGTCAAATGAGTTTCGATTACAGTAGCAAGACGGTATTGCTTACCGGTGCGGGAGGGCCTGCTATCGCCGGCATGATTTCAGTGCTGCGTATGTGGGGCTATCGCATTGTCGTCATCGACATGCTGCCCTTTGCCTCTGGATATTTTTTGGCGGACCGCGCTTATGTAGTGCCCGCTGGAAATGCGCCAGATTTTTTGGTACGTCTTAAGGAAATTTGTCTTATGGAGAAAGTCGATGCTGTCATCTCGGTCGTCGATGAAGAACTTCCGCATGTATTGGAGCTCAAGGAGATGGGCATTGCTGTGATCCAGCCGCGCTTCGCTTTTGTCGAATTCAGTCTCGATAAGTTACGCTGCATGCGCGAATTGCGCGCCTCTGGCGTCAATGCACCCCAGACTTGGATGGTGAATGAGCTACCAGTCGATGTGCCTTACCCGCTCTTTGTGAAGCCTCGCGTGGGGCGCGGTAGCCGTGGCTGCGGCAAAGTCAACTCGGCAGACGAACTGAATACCTTTGTCGCCGTGAGTAGTTATGCACCAGACCAACTGTTGGTCCAGACGTTTGTTGATGGCACTGAGTTCACTGTTAGTGTCATTGTCTCGCGTGATGGTGAAGTGCAGGCCGTGGTCCCCAAGAAAATCATTTCCAAGGTTGGTGTGACCAAGGCTGCAGTCACCTGTCGCAATGCGAAAATCCAAGCTTTGTGCATAGACATACAGGAAAACTTCAAGGCTGATGGTCCCTTTAATGTCCAACTCGTCTTGGATCACGATGGTGAACCTTGGCCATTCGAAATAAATCCGCGCTTCAGCACCTCGATCACATTGACCAACGCGGCAGGTGTAGACGAGCTTGGTGGCCTGCTCTCGCAAGCGCTGTTTGGCCGCGAAAGTTATCAATTCTCGGAGTGGCAAGAAGGCGTCGTATTGATCCGGCACACCACTGATCAATTTATTACCGAGGCGCAATTCAAAAGCTCCAGCGGCGTTGACTTGAACAACACTCCAGGGCAGTAATCCATGAAAAACAATCCTGTGTATCGTTTCTTCAGTAGCATCCGCGACTGCCTGCAATGGGCTCAGCGTGGCTATGCGGCACCTAGTCCGCATTTCATAAAGCAGGGGTGCTTGTTGCGAAATGGATTTCCTTCCGCAACGTGGGTTGAAACTGGTACCTTTCTCGGGCAGACAACGCAGTTGTTGGCTAGACATGCTGCCAAGGTTTACAGCATTGAGCCGGAGCCATTGCTTTTTTCCCGTGCGTATAAGCTTTTCAGCAGGCAGAAGCATGTAGAGATTCTGAATGGCAGCAGTGAGGATGTATTCCCTGATTTGTTGCCCCGACTGCGCGGCGATGTGAACTTTTGGTTGGACGGGCACTATTCAGCAGGCATTACTTTTAAGGGTGCGCAAGACACCCCTATCCTGGACGAGCTGGCCAGCATCAGTCGCAATATAGATAGCTTTGGCAACATCTGTGTGCTGATCGACGACATCCGTTGCTTCAACCCGCTTATGCCCGAGTATTCCACTTATCCATCGCTGTACACTCTGGTGGCCTGGGCCACCGAGCATAGGCTGAACTGGCACATCGAGCATGATATCTTTGTCGCAAAGACAGCTTGAAATCCCTGATCCCAACTTAGAATGTTGCCTTCTGCCGCAGATTTGCAATGCATTGAAAAAATACTGCGTGAGTGTGGTTCCATTCTTATGGTCTGTCGAACCGCTGGAAAGACCGAAGGGGAGTGGAGCGGCGAACAGTTCAAGGCCGCAGCGGACAAAATTGCACATGATTTCTTGGTAACTGCCCTGGGTGAAGCCTTCCCTGGTATTCCAGTGGTCAGTGAAGAGGATCCTGCCAGTATGAGTGTTTGCACTGCCGATCATTTCATTATTGACCCGATCGACGGTACGGCCAGCTTCGTACACGGATTCGCTGGCTGGGTAACGCAAATTGCCTATGTCTGTGCGAACCGCCCTGTTTTTGCTGGTATCTACGCACCGTCCAGCGATGAGTATTTTTCAGCTTTGAGAGGAAATGGTGCGTATTGCAATGGCGGCCGTTTAAGTCTGTCGGGCTCGACTAGAAGTGCCCACTCCCTGATCGACAACTATCCAGAAGCGCGTGGCATCACTCAAGATCTGCAGCAGGCCCTAGGGATCCCCGTATACGTGGAATCAGGAAGCATTGCGCTTAAAATCTGTCGTATTGCCGATCGAGGCGCTGATCTTTTCTTCAAGAATATGTCACCGCGCGACTGGGATGTCGCTGCGCCCTTACTGGTATTGGAAGAGGCTGGCGGTTTCATCACTGATGCCCAAGGTTTTGCATTGAACTTGGGGGGGGCGGATCGCCGCCATTGCGGCCTGATTGCTGCCGCCCATTCTGCCGTTATCGAGCAAGTGGCTGACTGGTACACCTCACTCAAATAGACGCAGCACTGCGGCCTCCTCAGCCTGGAAGCCACGCATGGAAAATCCCAGCTGTTGCAGGTGAGCATGAATTTCTGCTAGCGAGTCTTCAAGATGGCGTCCTTCGAATCCCCATGCTCGTGACAACGCAGTATCATGGCGCGCCAAATGACCTGGCTCGCAATACGGCAACTTGTCCAGACCTAGCGCCGGCAGTTCCGAACTGCTAACAGACGCCCCCTTGCATGGGATGCCACTGATATTTGCAATTAACGCGAGCAGCGTCGAGAGATACACCGGCTCGCCGCAGACGTTAACCGCCCCTTGCCTTGCTGATTCGACGCATTTTGCGGTGAAGTGTGCAAGGTCGCGCACATCGACCAGTTGGAGTACATGGTCGTTGTCTGCAATATCAAAAAACTTGCCATGAACGGAGACCAAACGCATCCAGAAGAGCAGTCTTTCGGTATGATCTCCGGCGCCGATAATGATTGAAGGCCTGACAATCAGGCAGCCCGCGCCAAAACGCGCCGAGGCTTCTACTTCGCAGAGGGCCTTGAAGCCGCCGTAGTTTTCGGACGTCATACCCAGCTCAGGGTCACCGGCCAGGCGGCACAACTGCGCATCCTCGCGTAGGAGCGCATCTCGGTCGGAGTAAACATAGACACTGGAAATAAGGCAGTATTGCTTGCTGATAATGGTGTCGCCCAGTAGTGATATTTGTGCAGGAAAATATGCGCATGTATCTACGCAGGCATCGAAAGGATTGCCACTGAGTTGGTTTAGATCCGCTTGTGAATTGCGATCGCCAACAATGTTTACCAGTCCAGTGCGCGGAGCTATGGAGTGGCTGCCTTTGTGAAAAACGGTGACGGTGTGTCCGGCACCGAGCAATTCGTTCACCAAATGGCGTCCCTGAAAGCGTGTACCACCGATAATCAAAACCTTCATTTTTGTGACCCGAGGCATTGTCGTTGCAAGTTATTTTGAATAAAAAAGGAATTCATGACTGATTGCTTTATAGAGAGAAGGCTACCCATATCCGTTGTGATCGCCACGCTGGGCGGGGATGTCTTAAGAAACACAGTTGAGCAACTCAATCGGGGAACGGGACTTCCTACTGAAATCCTCATTTGCATCCCCGAATCAGATGCGGCGAACGCAGAATGCATTTCTGAAATAGCCAATGTTCTTATAATCAAAACACGCTGTCGAAGCCAGGTAGCGCAGCGAGCAGTTGGGTTGCTAAAGGCGAGGTGCCCCTATGTGATGCAGCTTGACGATGACGTCATCTTACCTCCTGACACTCTTAAAGGCATGCTCGATGTGCTCATTGCCAAAGGCCCCAGCAACGTGGTGGCGCCTTTCTTTTGCGTTCAGCCATCTGGTGAAGATGCTACGTGCTATCGTCATGGCTTACTTGGCTTTGTAGCAAGTTGTTACTATACCCTGATTTGTGGGGCTTCCTTTGGAAAAAGGCGACTCGGTCGAATAGCGGCCTCTGGCATTGGATTTGGAATACCAATGAGTTCTGGAACAATGCGAATTGTTGAGTCGGAATGGCTGCCTGGTGGCGTCACCATTTGCAACAAGGAAGATCTAATTATGGGTAATTACTACCCTTTTCCCGGCAAAGCTTTTAGCGAAGATTTGATCCATTCAGTCCTCTGGCGTCAGAAAAATTGCCGTTTGTGGACAGTGTTGGATATTTCAGCCCTGGTGGATGTTACTGTCGAATCATTTGCATGTAAGAGTGTCATCGGAAGATACAGAGCGCATGCCTATGTTGCTAAAATGGTTAGAGGTAGCGTTTGGCGGACACGACTATGGCTTGTTTCCTATTGCCTTTTGCATGCGCGCCAGATTGTAATGCAAAGTTTTAGGTTTAAATAGGGCAAATTAGACCAAGAATAGTCAAAACATGCTAAATTTTGAAAATGATCACACAACATATCAAGAGTTTTTTTGAAAGGCGGGGATTCGTTCTTGGAGGCGACCTCAATAAGAACGATAGAGCTGGAGCTCTCCATAGGGCTTGGGGACATGTTTTTACAAATCATATCCATGGTGACTACCTAGAATTTGGTGTTTACCAAGGTACATCATTTATAGAGTCATACAAACAGAAAAAGAAATTTGATGAGTGGCTGCAAGGGCAACTTGCCAGCCCGGAGGAGTGGAGACGTACGGTCGCGCAAAGGTATAGCTCCCACAAAACCCATTTTCATGGATTGGATACCTTCGAGGGGATGCCCGAAAATGCTGAAGGGAATGCGAGTTTCGCTCAAGGAACCTATGTTGCAAGACTTGCCGCAGTTAGGGAACAATGCCTTAGGTCGGGAATGCCGTCTTCCTCTTTTACCCTCTACCCAGGTTTGTTCAATGAAACGGTATCATCCCTAGCCCAAAGCGTTAGCACTAAAGTAGCCATTGTAAACATCGATTGCGACATTTATGGTTCGGCTGTTGACGCGTTGGCAGCCATTGGCAATAGGTTGCAGGTTGGCTGCGTATTGTTGTTCGATGACTACAACGCTTATTCTGCCGACAATAGGAAGGGAGAGCGGCTAGCGTTCCGCGAGTTTTGCGATTCTGTTCCTTTTAAGTTTGAGCCCTGGTTCGCCTATCAGTATTCAGGTCAATCTTTTCTATGCGTTGAAGACTAAGAGGATTCATGTCCCTTCATGGGTCAATTAATGAAATGTACTTTCTCTATCACGAAACAATTCATACGACGATATGTCCATGGTGATTTCCCACATACTCGGTGGCCTTGGAAATCAAATGTTTCAATACGCCGCAGGGCGAGCCGTTGCATTTAGATGTCAGCAGCCTTATCGGCTTGATTTGACAGGTTTTGAAAATTACGCTCTACACCAAGGTTTCGAAATCGATCGTATTTTTTCAGCGCCAGTGACGTTGGCAACTTATCAGGATGTGCGCGCGGGGCTTGGGTGGCGGTCGGGCAAAGTTATACGTAAAGTTTTGGGGCGACTTAACTCTTCACTTTTCAATGGGCCAAACTTGGCAATTGAGCCTCACTTCAACTACTGGCCCGACTTGCGGAATAGGGGGCCATCATGCTATCTAATGGGATACTGGCAATCGGAGAAATATTTCAAGGATTGTGAAGACCTTCTGCGCGCTGATTTCAATTTTAAGTTGCCGCTCGATGAAATTAATCTCGAAACTTCGATGCGTATTCAGGGGGAGCAGTGTATTAGTCTACATGTGCGGCGTGGAGATTATTTAACGCATGCTTCAACTGCTAAGATTCTCAACGTTTGCTCTGTCGATTACTACCGTAGCGCGATTGAATACATGGCAGAGCGAATTCCGTCCCCGTACTTCTTTGTATTCTCTGACGATCTACAATGGGCGAAACAAAATATATTCGTCCCCTACCCTGTTTCCTATATTGAGGGGAACCAGGGTCCGCGGAGCTATATTGATATGCAGCTAATGAGTTTATGTGCGCATCAAATCATTGCAAACAGCACTTTCAGTTGGTGGGGAGCATGGTTAAACAAATATCCCGAGAAAATTGTAATAGCACCTCGTCATTGGTTTAATAATGGTATGAATGATAGCGATTTGATACCTTCAAATTGGGTTAGAATCTAGCTTTTGCTATGCGAAGCTTGCTTCCAGTAAGTGTTATTATTCCTTGCTACTGCTGTTCCAACACGTTGCTACGTGCGGTTTGTTCTGTATTTGCTCAAAGCGCCTTACCATATGAAATTATTCTAGTTAATGATGCAAGCCCAGACGAAGGAAAGACACAGCAAGTAATAGACATGATACTCCTTACTATGAATGACAGAGGTACTAATATTTGTTTTCTTTATTTGCCCGTTAATCAAGGCGCTGGCGCTGCTAGGAATGCCGGCTGGGAAATTGCTACTCAGCGTTTCATCGCTTTCCTGGATGCCGATGATTCATGGCACCAATCCAAGCTTCTATATCAATATTGTTTTATGATTCTGAATCCTCATTGCGTGATGAGCTGCCATCAAACCCAGTTTTCCCTCGATAATTCCCTTGATCACCCAATACTTTTGCCATTTTATTCCAAACGTATCAAATTGAGGGGATTATTATTTAAAAATACTATAGGTACTCGTACTGTAATGATTAAGCGTGACATCACTGAGCGTTTCCCTTTTGACATGCGGCATGCTGAAGATTTTTCCCTTTGGCTAAGTATCCTTTCTGTTGGTGCCTGTGTATATCGTTTGAGTTCGCCACTTGCTTATGTTTATAAGGCTAATTTTGGTGAGTCTGGTTTGTCTTCTAATACAGCTCTCATGCATCGAGGAGTTTTAAAGTGTTTCTCTGACCTATCCAGTCGTCGCGTCATTAGCTTTAATTGTTTTCTCTCTGCTGTTTCTTTTGAATACGTTAAATATCTCGTTAGGCTTTTTTGTGGTATCCTTAGGCAGATCGCTACAGGATTTAATAAATAATTTTTATTGCAAGTTTTCATCTGTGCTTTCTCTCTTGCTCTTAGATATTTGTTACTTTTGAAATAGAGAAATCCCTTTGGGCAACTAACTAAGCCTTAAGTATTAAATGCATTAAGAATATATCGAATTTCTGCTTGTGGTAAACGCCTGAGTCCTCGCGCATGATCGAGAACCGGCAATTGACGCGCCTTGGACAAATCTTTAATAGGGCTTCACTTTCTATCGTAGCATCTATTCGCTTGCATGTAGCCTAATTTTTCATGCTAATACACAGGACTTGAATCTATCGAATTGGTGCGCCCCGTTAGGTTAAGTATTGCCATTTTCCTTGACCTGCTCCAGGGTGGCCTTGATCCATATCCCACGCCTACATTAGACCATCCTCTTCGCAAGAAACAAATGAAGAGTTTCTCAAAATAAAAGTCATGATCTGCTCTGCTGTGTTTTCCGTATTGTGTAGCAGGTTTCAGGTTTATGCACGTAATGATACTTTTAATATCACTCCGGTGACTTTCAGGAAAGTTGTCACTTCTTGGCTGCCATTTAGGCGGCCCTGATTAATGGTAGCGCCAGGATCGGATCGGGCTCTTCCAGTGGCTTGTTGATCCACACTTCTGCCGGCTGTCTCTAGCAGCGGGTGCTCCGGCTCCAGCGTGTTGGATTGGCCTGGCGGGCTGCCTCGTAGACCTCTGCTCTCTGCTGGGAAATGGCTTTAGCAGCTCCGCTGTGGCGCTGTTGGGGCGTCGCGAATTTGATGCCGCTGCGGCGGTGCTGGTGGTTGTACCAATCAACGAATGACACCACCAATCGCAGGCCTCCTCCTTGCTGGCAAAGGGCCGGCTGGGGTAATCAGGCCGGTATTTGACCGTATGGAACAGATATTCCGAGTACGGGTTGTGGTTGGAGACCCTTGGCCTGGAAAAGGATCTGAGAATCCCCAATTCCTCCAGCTGTGATTCCAGCGTGGCCCCACGCAACTCTTCGAGAAGCCTGCGGCTAGTGCATTGCCGTTGTCGGCGTTGAGGATCAGTGGCGACTGCTGGCACTGGCTGCTGCCAAAGCCGTTGGGGCGGTGGTAGCGCTCCTTGAGGCAGGCCCGCTGCACCAGATCCGCTGCGATCTGGGCCAATTCGACCTCGGCCCCATCCCAGGCCACCACTTTGCGGCTCCAGATATCGACCATCAGATAGAGGTAGAGCCACACACCCCGCACCGTGGTCGGCAGGAAGCTGATGTCCCATGACCAGAGCGCATTGGGACGATCCGCCCTCAGGCGCGGTACGGAGCGCGGTTCCTGCGGCAGCCGGGCCCGTCCGCGGCGGTGGCACCGACCTACCCGATAGAAACCTTATTCAGAGCCAATAAACAGACCCTGATCGGCCAGGGCCGGCACGACCTGTCCTGGAGGCAGCGCGGGTCTACTCCGGTTGGTTGCAGGTCAGCAGTATTCGCTGGCGCTCTTCCTCGCTCAGGCGGTGATCCACCAAGCGGGCATTGCCTTTACGGCGATCCACGCCGTCCCCATCACCCAGGAAGGTCTTCCGCCAGCGTTTGAGTGTGCGCAGGTAGATACAGGTCGCACCGCAGGCTCTCACGAGGCCGGCACCTGAAGCATTTGCCTCAGCAACCAGCTCAATCACCTTTCGCCGGTGCAAGGCGTGGGTTAGCCTTCCTCTCCCTTCGAACAGAAGGCATCCCACTTTTTCGTAGCACCAGCAAGGCCGCCTGCCGCCAATGGCTCACCTGCTCAGGGAATAGGCCCCGCTCGCGGCTGTAGGCGCTGAGCTCGGTGGCGTTGAGCCCGGCGCTCTCCAGCACCACCGTGAATTTGCCTGCATCGCTCCATCCCTCTGGTTCCTTCTCTGATGCCGGCACCACCTCTCCTTGCAACCGCCATGTCTTCCTCCATTTGTAGAGGGTCATCACGTGGATGCCCAGCTCTTCTGAAATCCGGGCCACGCTCTGCCTTTGGGGCGGGTGCATCCGTCTCCTCACATCAGCCATAACGGCCTCGCTGTAGCGACTGATTGGTCATGTCCTCAAGCCCCCGGATGGACTGATCAGAGGGGTTACATCTTTCCTGAAGCCGGGGGGTGGGTGGGGTCTGTGGCAGTATTCTTAATGCTTCGTCGCTAAATAAACTTTGCTTTTGTTTTTGTGTTTTTTAGTCAGAAATCCATGGCAGGCGTGAAACGGTCGATTTGCTTCGTAGCCACCACGCCTTTTGCTGTGAATGCTTTTTTGCGTATGCATTTGCTTGGATTAGTCCAAATATACAATGTCATCCTCTGTGTTAATACTATCGCTTATCCATTGGATCCGTCTATTAGTGATGTTGTTCATGTTTGGCATGTCGATATGGAACGCAAAATTTCCCCTTTTATGGATTTACTGGCTTTATTCCAGTTGATGCGTTGTTTTTGTGCAATTCGTCCATTCGTGGTTCATAGCATAACGCCAAAATCTGGCTTGTTGGCAATGTTAGGGGCTTTGTTTGTCGGT
>Ga0310322_10001_pt1 | contig 38478 bp, 37 predicted proteins | sample LakEriER1LargeC7_FD_195536 | JGI IMG/M metagenome (GOLD analysis project Ga0310322, IMG submission 195536) | Enriched freshwater cyanobacterial communities from Lake Erie, Ontario, Canada - ER10.Large.C7 (v2) (version 2) | ecosystem: Environmental > Aquatic > Freshwater > Lake | place: Canada... | reverse complement strand
CATGTCCGGTGCCTTAGTACCGCTTGCTACAAAGTGGCCGGCCCAGGGATTAGATCTGCTGATCAGCGGGGGATTTCCCCAGGACCCGGGGTTTTTCCCCAGGTTTAACGGGGTTTTCCCACAGTTTTGCCCCCCAGACCCCCCGCCCAGGCAGGGCCTTTGGGGATTGGGTTGGGTCGTCTGATCGGAGCTTGACAGTCTTGCCCCTGGGCCGCTTGGCTGACCCGCTCCGCTGGGGCCCCCCGGTCCAACCCTGTCTCCGCAACCGGTCTCAGGCTGCAGCACCATGGCTTCGGCTAGGTCAGGGCCGTTTGACAGGGGCCTGGCGCCTGTGGCTTGCTAAGCCCATTGCGGGAGTGAACCATTGGCAGCAGGCGCGGAGGGCGGAAGCAGTGGCGCTCGGGCTGATGCTGGGGCCCTGGGCCCCCGGGAGTCGATTCGCCATCTCAGCCGCTGCTTTGGCCAGGCCCAGCCCCCCCCCATCTCGAGCCAGCAAGCGGGCCTGCGCCAAGACGAGAGCGCTTCGCTGCCAGCCGCCGATCCCCTGGCCTTGGCGGCCTGCCCGGCCCAGCACATCAGCCTCGAGGCGGAAATCCCCGAGGCCCTGTTCGATGGCATGCGGGCCTTTATCCAGGCCCGGCCCGACTGGGACCAATACAGCCTGGTCACCTCCGCCCTGGCGGGGTTCCTGTTCCAGCACGGTTGGGCCGGTGGCTGCGTCAGCGAGCACTACCTCAATGGCCTGTTTCGCGACGAGGCGGCCTAGGACCCCTGGCGGCTCCTCCCCGGTCGGCGGGTCAGCCCACCGGCTTGGCAGCAAAACAGTTGCGTAGGGCCAAAAAAAAGGGGGAGTCTCACCTCCCGCCTCGGTTCTCCCTACCCGACCCGTTTGGAGGTCGCCCTTGAAGTGTCCCCTGCCGCTTTCGACCCAACTGTTCGGTTTGATACCAGAAGCCAAGTCGGTGCCGGCTCCCAGACAGGCGGCCCGCTGGCCTTAGAGCTCGCCGCGCCGCAGTTGCTCAGCGGCCCGCTCGCAGGCGCGCCAGGTGATCGCCATCTCGGTGAGGGTGGGGCTTTGCCAGCCGGAACTGGGCCAGCAGGCCCCATCGGTGACCAGCAGGTTGGGGCTGCGCCAGAGCTGGTTCCAGCGGTTGAGCACCCCGGCGCTGTCGCGATCCGCCATCGGAGCTCCGCCCAATTCGTGGATGTAATAGCCCGGCGGCGGCGCCCCGGGGGCCAGGGCCAGGCTGCCCTTCACCAAAGGTTCGAGCAGGGGAAACACAAACAAGTCTTCGAGGGGGGCGATCTGGCCGCCGGCGCAGGCCACGGCCGCCTGCATGCGCGCCTGCATGTGGGCCACCATCTTGGTTTCGTTCTCGCCCCATTGGCAGTCGATATGGGCCACGGGCAGCCCCCAGGCATCACGCTGCTCCACGTTGAGGCTCACCTGGTTGTGGTGCTGGCTGAGCACTTCGCCATGGCCGATCAGGAAGCCCACCGCCTCCCTGGGCCGGCGCTTCAACGGCGCCGGCGGATCAAAGCGCTGGATCGCCCCCCAGAGGCCGTAGCCCCGCAGGAAGTCCTGGTCGGGGCTGGCGCCCAGGTTCACCGTGTTGGGGATAAACACACTTCCGGCCCCCGACAGTTCCGTTGCCCCGGCGGCCGGTTGATCCGGCAGGGCGAAAAAGCGGCTGGTGGAGATGTGGTCCATTAGGCCGTGGCCGAGCAGGCCGGAGGGGTCCTCTAGGCCGTGCTCCTGGTGCTCGGAGCTCGAGTGCAGCAGGATCCGCAGGCTTTCGATTGTGGAGGCGCAAAGCACCACCAGGGCGGCGCTGGCCCGCTGGCTGAGGCCTGTCTCGGCATCGATGAACACCACACCCCGGGCCCGGCCACTGCGGGGCTCCAGCTCCACATGGCTCACCACCGCGCCACTGCGCAGGCTCACCCGGCCCGTGGCCAGGGCTTCCTTGAGGCAGCCCCCCTGGGAGCTGGAGCGGGGCCAGGGATCGGCGCCCGGGCCGGGGCTGGGTCGCCGCAGGGCAAAGCCGCGCGAATGGATCAGGGGCAGGTCGAGTTCGCGGCGCACAGAAGCCTGCAGGTGGGCTTCGGCGGGGGTGAAGGGCAGGGGCTGTTGGTAGATCCCATCGGGCAACTGGGCCAGGCCATCGGCCTGGCCGTGGACCGCCAGACGCCGTTCCAGCCGCTCGTAGTAGGGGGCCAGGTCGGCGTGGCCGATCGGCCAGCTGGGGCCATGGCCGTCGCGCTCGCCCGCCCGGAATTCGAAATCGGAGAGCCGCAGGGTGATGCCGCCCCAGGTGAGGCTCTTGCCGCCCACCTGGCGGCCCCGGGTCCAGAGGAAGGGGCGCCCGGGCGGGGTCGTGTAGGGGTTGCGTACCTCATCAACAAACAACTCCGGGTTGGCCTTCCAGTAGCCCGGGTGGTGGATGGCGCGCCGTTGGCGGCCCCTGGCCATCTGGCCTAGGCGCTTGAGGCTGTTGAGCGGCTCGCTGCCAAAGGCACGGCTGGCGGCGAGCTCCGGGCCCGCCTCTAGCACCAGCACCCGCAGGCCCGCCTGGGCTAGGGCCAGGGCCGCCACCCCGCCGGTGGCGCCCGATCCCACCACGATCGCGTCCCAACCAGGATTGACCGATCCCCAAGCATCAGGATCGCTGGCACTGGCACCGGTGGCGCTGGCAGACATGGCAGGTGGGGCTGGGCTGAAGGGGCTGGCTTGGATTCCCGGCCCTGGGCTGCCTGGGACTGGGCTTGCCTGGGGTCCTAGCGCCTGGCTAGGGCAAAGGCCAGGAGAGGAGCTAGCGAACCCAGGGGCCCTTTCAGCCCGATTGCCTAAGCAGGGTCCCCCAGGGGTTACCAAACCGGATACCAAACAAAAGCCCCGGCACTTCATCGAAGGCCGGGGCTTTGGAAGTTGGTGGCGGGGAGGAGATTTGAACTCCTGACCTTCGGGTTATGAGCCCGACGAGCTACCAGACTGCTCTACCCCGCGACGCCTTTAGGAACTTACGCCATCGCCTGCCCCCCCGGCAATGGCCCGTGGTGTTGATGACTTTCCCCCAGGCCATCAGCGCTGCAAGATGGGTGGAACTTTAGGTTTTTTGGTGGTTCTGTATGGGGCAATACCTCCGTTATCTCAAGTTTCCGATCGGTCTCTGCCTGATCGGTCTCACGGTGGTAGCCGTCGTGCGGGGCTGGCAGGCCGTTTGGATTACCAGCGTGTTGCTGGCCCTGGAGATCAGCCTCTCCTTTGACAACGCCGTGGTCAATGCCCGCGTGCTCGATCGGCTGACCCCTGGCCAGCAAAAGTTTTTCCTCACCTGGGGCCTGGTGATCCCGGTCTTCGGCGTGCGCTTCCTCGGCCCCTTGCTGCTGGTCAGCCTGGCCGGCGGCGTCAGCCTGGCCACGGCCTTCGATACCGCCCTCAACCATGCCGACGAGTATCACGAATTGCTCAAGCTGGCGGAGCCGCGCATCCTGGCCTTCGGCGGCATGTTCCTGTTGATGGTGTGCCTGCGCTATTTCTTCAACGAAGCCAAAAGCCTCCATTGGATGCGGGCGATCGAGTCGAGGCTCAGCCGCGCCGGCCGGATCGAATCATTGGAGGTTGCCCTGGCCCTGGTAGTGCTGCTGCTGTTGCAGATCTGGATCCCACCGGCCAACCGGGGCGAGCTGCTGATCGCCGGGGTGATTGGCCTGGTGCTGCAGATTGTTTGCACCTCCCTGGCCGAGGCCTTCGGCAGCGAGGAGGAGGCTGTGGGCCGGGCCGCCGCCGGTGGCGGCATTGCCAGCCTTATCTACCTCGAGTTGCTGGATGCCTCCTTCAGCCTCGATGGCACCGTGGGCGCCTTTGCGATCACCAGTGAGTTGCCGCTGATTCTCACGGGCCTGGGCCTGGGCGCCCTATTCATCCGCTCGATCACCCTGATGCTGGTGCGCGAGCGGGCCCTCGATGAACTGATCTATATCGAACACGGCGCCCATTACGCCATCGGCGCCCTAGGCCTGCTGATGCTGGTCAAGGTGGTGCTCACGCCCCTGCACGTCGAGATGCCGGAATGGCTCAGCGGCCTGGTTGGGATCCTGTTCCTGGTGCTGGCCCTGGCCGATTCCCTCCGCCATCGCCGCCGCCAGGCCCGCCTCGGCGGCTAGGGCCGGTTGGGGCGTTAGGGGTTGGCGGCATCAAAGCGCAGTTCGCCGCACACTTTGAGGCTCACCCCCTCGCTGGGCACCAGATACTGCTGGGAGAGCTCTTCAATGGTGAGGGGGGTGAGCCACTCCAGCTGCTGGAGCAGGTGCAGGGCCACGGCCTGCTTGGCCCGGCTGGCGCCGTCCTCCACCTTGATCGCCAGGCCCAGGCCTTCGCCCACCCGGCTGAGGCATTGGATCCCTTCGGCGCCGCCCTTGCTGAGCACCTGGCCGTGGCCGCGCAGCATCACCTCGGTGTCGAAGCGGCCAGGGCCCGCCACCAGCTCCGGATGGGCCAGCATCGCCCGGCTGAGCCGCTCCAGGTCGGCCTGCTCAGAAGCCCCCAGGTGGGCAAAGAGCAGGGCCATCTGGGCCAGCTGCAGTTGCAGGGTCGGCGCGCCGCAGTCATCGCGGGCCGTCACCAGTTCGGCGCCGGGCATGCCGAGCAGGTCGCCCACCTGCTTGAGCACCTGTTGCTGTAGAGGATGGTCCGGCTGCAGGTAGCTCTCCAGGGGCCAGTGCATGCGGCGGCAACTGGCCAGGAAGGCAGCGTGCTTTCCGGAACAGTTGTGCTCTAGGGGACTGGTGCCGCCCTTGGGAATCGGGCACTGCAGCTGCTCCGTCTCCAGGTCGGCGTTCCACAGCAGCTTGAAGGCTTCGCGGGCGTGGCCGGGGGTGCCAGCGTGGGAGGCACAGGCAATCGCCAGGCCGCGGTCATCGTTGCCGGCCTGGTCGGCGGCGCCGGAGGCCACAAATACCTGGGCCTGGAAGGGCTTCAGGGCTGAGCGCACAAAGCTGAGCCGCTGGGGATCGCCCGCCCGCATCAACACCCGACCCCGCTGGTCGCAGACCACGGCATGGACCCGGTGCACCGATTCGAGGCTGCCGCCCCGCAGCAGGCGCACCTCCAACGGCGGCACGCCGGGGCGCTGGCTGGTGGAAAAGCTGCTGGAGAAACTCATTGCGGGCGGAGATCCGGCGGGCGGCGATGGGCCGCGCTTACAAAGCCTGACAGAGGCTTGCCCCACCCAGCAGCAGGACGGCCGCTAGGGCGATGGCCCGCTGCAACCGGCCCAGGATCGGCCGTACCTGGTGGCTGGCCACCAGCCAATCCTGTTCCCGCCAGGCCAGGGGCTTCTCCCAGACCTGGCCGTCGTACCAGCCCGATTCCTCGTATTCGACCCGTTCGGCCAGGAGCCGCTGCAGCACGGTGGTCCAACCCAGCCATTGGCGCACCAGCAGGAGCAACGGCACCACCAGGGTCGCCACGGCCGCCGCCACCGCCAACCGGGGCAGGTCATGGCGCAGGGGCACACTGCCACTGGCCACCAGCAGGCTGATCGGCAACACCACCAGCCAGCTGGCCAGCAGGAAGCGGCCCAGGGACGCCTCCCCCTGGCAGGGCCAACGGAAAAACCACGACTCCACCAACTCCCGGTAGAGGCTCAGGGGCTGCTGGGCCTCCGGCACCGGGCAGGGCTGCTCACTGACCGGGGACTCGGACATGGGGCCGCAGGACGGGACGGGAGCTCAGCCGGCCAGGGCGGGGCCGACGCCTAAGGCTGATTGCTCGGAGCTTAGGAATGGCACAGTCTCGCCGTGGCCCCAGAAGGCCTCGAGGTCGTAGTAACTGCGTTCGGCCGGGGTGAGGGCATGCACGATCACCTCGCCGTAGTCGAGCAGCACCCAGCGGCCTTCGCTCTGGCCCTCCTTGCGCAGGGGCATGCGGCCGGCTTCGAGTTCCAGCCGGTCTTCGACCGAGCGGGCGATGGCCCGCACCTGCACGTCCGAGAGCCCGGTGGCAATGACAAACCAATCGGCCAGCGACGACACCTCATCAACCCGGATCAAAAGGATGTCAACGGCCTTACGGTCGTCGCAGGCATCGGCGGCCAGCAGGGCCAGGGCATGACTATCCATAGACGTTCTCACTGGTGACCGATTCGCGGGAGCCTTGCTGTTGGGCCATTTCGGCCCGGGCCTTGCCGGCACTCTTGCGCAGCGCCTCAAGCCGGTCTTCGTAGAAGGCCCGTTTGCGCTTCTTACGGGTCTGCTCCACCAGCTCCTTGAGGGCGCCGCCCAGGCTCTTGTAGGCGTTGGGCAGGCTGTAGCCGAAGCGGCAGGCCAGATCAATCGCCCGTTCGTCGGCGGTGATGGCGTCCTGAAGCCGTTTTTCCGGGTTGTTCTTGAGATAGAGCCGGTAGCCGGCAAAGCCGGAGAGGCCCAGGGCCATCAGCAATAACAGGCCGTCCTGCACCCACAGCTCACCAATGGCGCCGCCCAAGCCGATCGCCAGGGCTGCCATCTCCCAGCCATCGCGGGGGATCGCATCGTTTTGGATGCGGCCCACCTCGTGCCAGAAGAGCAGGTTGCGGTGGTCCAGGGCCAGTTGGTCCCAGGCCTGGAGATCCAGCTGGATTTCCACCTCATCGCGACCGATCTCCTCGAGCGTGATCAAGGCGGGATCGGCGGCGGCGGCGGCTTCAACGAACACCCAGCTCTGCATCTCTGGGGGCAGCAGCCCCTTCAGGCGCTGGAGTTCGCTCATGGAGGTCGTGGAACAGGGATCGTTGATTCAGCGTAGCGACAGTGGTAACCGACGCCGCTTGCCATGAGAGGCTTGCCACGTTTGGCTGCCCACCCCTCCGCCCATGCCCCGTCGCACGGATTTGCGTCGCATCCTGCTGCTGGGGTCGGGTCCGATCGTGATCGGCCAGGCCTGCGAATTTGATTATTCCGGCACCCAGGCCTGCAAGGCCCTGCGGGCCGAAGGCTTCGAAGTGGTGTTGGTGAATTCCAACCCGGCTTCGATCATGACCGACCCGGACATGGCCGATCGCACCTACATCGAGCCCCTCACCCCCGAGGTGGTGACCCGGGTGATTGAGCTGGAGCGGCCCGATGCCCTGCTGCCCACCATGGGCGGCCAGACCGCCCTCAACCTGGCCGTGACCCTGGCCGAAAACGGCACCCTGGAGCGCTTCGGCGTTGAACTGATCGGTGCCAATTTAGAGGCGATCCAAAAGGCGGAAGATCGCCTTCTGTTTAAACAGGCGATGGAGCGGATCGGTGTGGCGGTGTGCCCCTCCGGCATCGCCACCAGCCTGGCCGAGGCCGAAACCGTGGGGGAAGTGATTGGCAGCTACCCGCGCATCATTCGCCCCGCCTTCACCATGGGTGGCTCCGGCGGCGGCATCGCCTACAACCTTGAGGAATTCCGGGCGATCTGCAAGAGCGGCCTCGAGGCCAGCCCGATGTCCCAGATCCTGATCGAGAAATCCCTGCTTGGTTGGAAGGAATTCGAGCTGGAGGTGATGCGCGATCTGGCCGACAACGTCGTGATTGTGTGCAGCATCGAGAACCTCGATCCGATGGGGGTGCACACCGGAGATTCGATCACCGTGGCCCCAGCCCAAACCCTCACGGATCGCGAATACCAGCGCCTTCGCGACCAATCGATCGCAATCATCCGCGAGATCGGTGTGGAAACGGGCGGCAGCAATATCCAGTTTGCGATCAACCCCGCCAATGGCGATGTGGTGGTGATCGAGATGAATCCAAGGGTGAGCCGCTCCTCGGCCCTGGCCTCAAAAGCCACCGGCTTCCCGATTGCCAAGATCGCCGCCCGTTTGGCCGTGGGCTACACCCTCGATGAAATTCTCAACGACATCACCGGCAAAACACCGGCCTGTTTTGAGCCCACAATCGACTACGTCGTTACCAAGATTCCCCGCTTCGCCTTTGAGAAGTTCCGCGGCAGTCCGGCGGTGCTCACCACCTCGATGAAGTCCGTGGGCGAGGCGATGGCGATTGGCCGTTGCTTTGAGGAATCCTTCCAAAAAGCCCTGCGTTCCCTGGAAACGGGCCATGCCGGCTGGGGTTGCGACCGGCCCGATGGCGCGATTGAACCGGACGACCTCGATGCCCAACTGCGCATCCCCACCCCGGATCGCATCTTTGCCGTGCGCGAAGCGATGCTGGCCGGCCGCAGCGACGCGGCCATCCACGCCCTCAGCGCCATTGACCCCTGGTTCCTGGCCAAGTTGCGCCACATCCTTGATGTCGAGACCCAGCGGCTGCGCGGTCGCCAGCTGGCCGACCTCGGCGCCGGCACCCTGCTGGAGCTCAAGCAATTGGGCTTTTCCGATCGCCAGATCGCCTGGGCCACCGGCAGCGATGAACTCTCCGTGCGCCGCCATCGTCAGGCCCTGGGCGTGAATGCCGTGTTCAAAACGGTGGACACCTGCGCCGCCGAATTTGCCTCCAGCACCCCGTATCACTACGCCAGCTACGAACGGCCCATCGAGCGCCTTACTGGCCAAGGGCTGCTGGAACTGGTGCCAGCCGAATCGGAGGTGCAGCCGGAATCCCGCCGCAAGGTGCTGATCCTGGGGGGCGGCCCCAACCGCATTGGCCAGGGCATCGAGTTCGACTACTGCTGCGTGCACGCCTCCTTCGCCCTCCAGGCCGAGGGTTTCGCCACGGTGATGCTCAATAGCAACCCGGAAACGGTCTCCACCGACTACGACACCAGCGACCGGCTCTATTTCGAGCCCCTCACCCTTGAAGACGTGCTCAACGTGATCGAGGCGGAGCGGCCCGAGGGCGTGATTGTGCAATTCGGCGGCCAAACCCCCCTGAAATTGGCCCTGCCCCTGCTGCGCTGGCTGGCCAGCCCGGAGGGCCTGGCCACCGGCACGCGCCTGTGGGGCACCTCGCCCGAATCGATTGATAGCGCTGAAGACCGGGAACAGTTTGAGGCGATCCTGCGCCGCCTGGAGATCCGCCAGCCCCGCAATGGCCTGGCCCGCAGCCAGGCCGAGGCCCGGGCCGTGGCCGACCGGGTCGGCTACCCGGTGGTGGTGCGCCCCAGCTATGTGCTCGGTGGCCGCGCCATGGAGGTGGTCTTCGATGGGGAAGAACTCAACCGCTACATGCTGGAGGCCGTGCAGGTGGAGCCCGACCACCCGGTGCTGATCGATCAGTACCTGGAAAATGCCATCGAAGTGGATGTGGATGCCCTCTGCGACCACAGCGGCCAGGTGGTGATCGGTGGCCTGATGGAACACATCGAGCCCGCCGGCATCCATTCCGGCGATTCGGCCTGTGCCCTGCCGGCCGTGTCCCTCGATGCCGATTCCCTGGCCACGATCCGGCGCTGGAGCAAGGACCTGGCCCTGGCCCTGCAGGTAAACGGCCTGATCAATCTCCAGTTCGCCGTGCGCGAGGGCGAGGTGTTCATCATTGAGGCCAACCCGCGCGCCTCGCGCACCGTGCCGTTTGTGGCCAAGGCCACCGGTGTGCCCCTGGCCAAGATCGCCAGCCAGCTGATGGCCGGCCGCACCCTGGCCGAGTTGGGGGTCACCAGCGAGCCGGTGCCGCCCCTGCAGGCGGTCAAAGAAGCGGTGTTGCCGTTCAAGCGTTTCCCCGGCGCCGACTCCCTTCTGGGGCCGGAAATGCGTTCCACCGGTGAAGTAATGGGCAGCGCCGCCAGCTTCGGCATGGCCTACGCCAAGGCTGAACTAGCAGCCGGCGAGGCCTTGCCCACCAGCGGTGTGGTGTTCCTCTCCACCCACGACCGTGATAAATCGGCCCTGGTGCCCGTGGCCCGGCGCCTGGGAGAGCTTGGTTTTTCCCTGATCGCCACCAGTGGTACGGCTGCGGCCCTGTCCAGCGAAGGCCTGGCGGTGCAGTCGATCCTCAAGGTGCATGAGGGGCGCCCCAACATTGAAGATGCGATCCGCTCCGGCCAGATCCAGCTGGTGATCAACACGCCGGTGGGCCGACAGGCCGCCCACGACGACCGCTACCTGCGCCGCGCCGCCCTCGACTACGCCGTGCCCACGGTTACGACTCTGGCCGCGGCCCGGGCCGCCGTCGAAGCGATCGCCGCCCTGCAGGGCCAGACCCTCACCATCTACGCCCTCCAGGACGTGCACGCTGCCCAGGCCAGGCCTCCGGCCTAAGCACCAGGCCGGAGGCTCGTTAAGGTTTGGCGACCTGAACCCGTTCGCGATGACCGTCGCCGCCACTCCTCCTGCAACTGTTGCCGGCGACCATGCCCCCGGCAGCGACCTGAGGGCCGCCTTTCGCGCGGCCTACGAAAACCGCTACACCTGGGAACCGGGCTTTGGGGGCTACGGCGGCCAGTGCGTTTGGGAGCAGGACGGCCAACGGGTAGAGGGACGCTTCCAGGTGGGCGCAGACCTCAAGGCGCTAGTGGAAGGAATCAGCGACGAGGCCATCCACAAGGCCGTGGCCTCCCAGCTCTGGGAGGTGGCGATCCACCGGGTGCGCCGAGGTTTTGAGCAAACCCATGGCGACAACACCTTCACCGCCGGCGACACCGATCCGGTTGGTGTGGAAGTGATCGTGGGCGGCAAAAATACGGGAGATCGTTATCGCATCAAGGGCGATGTGGTCACGATGGTGCACCGCCACATCCACGGCACTGTGGTGACGATCTTCACCGAAAGCACCACCGACACCGGCCACGGCTACCTCAGCCACCAATACACCAGCCAATACAGCGATCCGGCTAGCGGCACCAGCAAGGGCGGTCTCAGCCGCTTCACCGACACCTTTGTGCCCCTGGTGGAGGGCGGTCCCTGGGTGTTGGCCGAGCGGGTTGTGGAGAGCGAAGCCTTCGGCGAGACCCCAGCCGGCCGCCAGCAGTTTCGCTTTGAGGCCCTGGCACCGCTGGGTTGAACCGGGCTGGCCCCAGGCAGCAATCAATCGGCGCCGATTCAGGCAAGGGGCGGTTGGCTGGGCTAGCCGCCACCGATCGGCCGTGGGACAGTGGGCCCATAATTTTTTAATTTGGATGCCAATTCGTTTGTTTGTGCTTCTCCTGTTCTCCGGTTCCATGGCCCTGGCGGCTCCCCAGTCCCAGGCAACCCAGTCCGCTGACCAGAGCCAGGCCCAGCCGGCTAACATGAAAGATCAGATCATCATGGGCGCCTGCTCCCAGGCCATGGCCAGTGAACTGTCCTTGGCGGGCAAAACCGCTCCGGCTGGCATGGTCAAGGAGACCTGCGGTTGTGTGGTCACCCAGCTCAATAACAAGAGCAGCCTGGATCAGGCCAAGGTGATCTGCAAACAGATAGCTGCCGCCAAATACGGTCTGTAGGCCAGGCCCTAGGGGGGTTCCTGCGGCGCCATGGTCCTTGTCCAGGGACGGCAGCCAGCGAACCCTTCCTTGGTTTTAAGCCCCTGTTGGGTTATCCCTAGTCGTAGTCCCCATTGCTACTGGGGTGGGCGCCGATTCGGCCGCGATTGAGGTTATGGAGGGCGGATGAACCCCTGGGTTGGAGCCTCTGCGAGCTCGAGCTGGGCTGGCGACCGACACAACCGACGAGCAGCAGCGTGATCAGGCCAGCCAGGGGAAGGCAAAGCAGGTTTCGGGCCCGCCGCCGCTGGTTGGGCCGCTGGTGCCGCCGCTGTTTGGCCCCTTGATCACGGCCCCAAGGGCTTCGCGCGAACCGGCGGCTGGATCGCTCCCCGAAGGATGGGGACTGCATGGCAAGTGGGGAGTTGGCGCCAACCTAAGTGGCCGGCCCAGGAAGGGGCTTAGGACCGTTGGGGCGGGGCTGGAACAGAACTCACCCGGGCATCGTCACAAACTCTTCGGCCACGGTGGGGTGTAGGGCCATGGTGCGATCGAAGTCCGCCTTGGTGGCGCCCATGCCGATGGCGATTGCCGCCATCTGGATGATTTCGGCGGCGTGGTCCCCCACCATGTGGCAGCCCAACACCTTGTCGCTGCTCGTCTCCACCACCAGCTTCAGCAGCACCCGTGGGCCCCGCTTGGGCAGGGCCAGGGCCATGGGCCGGAAGCGGGCCCGGTGGATGCGGATCGCCTCCTCGCCGTAGCGCTCGATCGCTTCTTCCTCCGACAGGCCCACGCTGGCCAGTTCCGGGTCGCTAAACACGGCGCTGGCCACGAGTTGGTGGTTCACCCGCCGCGGCTTGTTGCCATACACGGTGTCGGCAAAGGCCCGGCCCTCATCCACGGCCACGGGCGTGAGATTGATCCGGTCGGTTACATCACCCACCGCATAGATGTGGGGCACGTTGGTGACCTGGTCCGGGTTCACCGGGATGCGATGGCCTTCGATCGCCACGCCGGCGGCCTCCAGATCCAGCCCCGCAAGGAATGGGCGCCGGCCGGTGGCCAGGATCACGGCACCGCAGTCCAGCTGCTCGCCGCTCTGGGTGGTCAAGGTGAGATCGCCCGGTTTGCCGCTAATCGCTGCTGGACTGTGGGCAAAGCGAATCTCGATGCCTTCGGCCTGCATCGCCTCCTGCACGGCGGCCGAGAGTTCCCGGTCGAAGCCGCGCAGCAGGTGGTCGCCGCGCACCAGCTGGGTCACGGCCACGCCCAGGCCATTAAGGATGCAGGCGAATTCACAGGCGATGAAGCCGGCGCCCACAATCACCACCGTGCTGGGCAATTGCCGTTGCAAAAACAGGTCATCACTGACCCAGCTCAGCTCGGCGCCGGGGATGGCGGGCCGCTTCGGCCGGCCGCCTACGGCGATCAAGATCCGTTCGCCAATCAGCTGCTGAGCGGTGCTCCCCGGCTCGGCTCCCCCTGGGGCCGTCCCTTCGGCGCCGCCGCTCAACGCACTGGTGACCTCAACCGTATGGGCATCGACAAACCGTCCCCAGCCACGGATCAGGGTGACCCCCGCCTTGGCGAGCAGGTCCCGGTGCAGCTGGTCGAGCCGATCCACTTCCGCGGCCACATTGGCCAGCAGCACCGAGGCATCACAGCGGGCCGGCCCCACCTCCCAGCCATAGCTGGCCGCATCGCTAAGGCTGTGGCGAAAGCCCGATCCGTAGACCAGCAGTTTCTTGGGCACGCAGCCGCGGATCACGCAGGTGCCGCCCACCCGATCCCCCTCCACGATCGCCACTTTGGCGCCGTAGGAGGCCGCCCGTTTGGCGGCGGCCAGGCCACCGGAGCCGGCGCCTAGCACCACCAGGTCAAAGGGGGAGGCCATGCTGAGGGAGATGGGATGGTTGGGGGACTGGCTCAACTTATGTCGCCTGATGCTGGTGACAGTTGGGGCACCAAACGATTGTGCTGGCCTGGGTCGCTGGCCTGGGTCGTTCGGCAGGGGGCTGGCTAGGGGCTGGTCAGAGGTAGAAGCCCACCGTGGTGACCACCCTGGTGCCCTGGGCCCGCAGGGCACTGCGCAGGGAAATGGTCGATTGGTTGTGGAGCAGATTCTCCCAGCGATGGCGGGTCACGAACACCGGCAGCACCACCGTGCAGAACTTATGGCGATCCTTGCGGTGGTCGATTTCGAATTGGCGCACAAACTCCAGCACCGGATCGATTAAGGAGCGGTAGGGAGACTCGAGCACCACCAGGGGCACCTCCGGCAATTGCCGTTGCCATTGCTCCTGGAAGGCGCCGGTTTTGCCCAGGCCCAGGTCCACATGCACAGCCACCAACTCACCGGCGATCGAGCGGGCATAGCGGATTGCCTCAAAGCTGCCGCGATGCAGTTGACCCACCAGCACCACCACCGGACTGCCGCCATCGGAGGGCGCCGCCGGCAGGCTCAGTTTGACGTCATGGGCCATGCGCAGGCGCCGGGCCACCTGCTTGTAGTGGCGATGGATGGTGAGGAACAGGGCTACCAATAGGGGCACGGCCACCACCACCAGCCAGGCGCCCTGGGTGAACTTGCTGAACATCAAGACGGCCGAAACAATCGCCGTGACAACGCTGCCAAAGCCATTGAGCAGGGCCTTGCCCACCCAGCCTGGGCCCTTTTCCCGCCACCAATGCACCACCATGCCCGCCTGGGACAGGGTGAAGCTGGTGAACACCCCCACGGCATAGAGGGGGATTAGGTGGCTGACACTGCCACCGAAGATCACCAGCAAAATTCCAGCAAACGCGCTCAGCATCACGATGCCGTTGCTGAACACCAGCCGGTCACCCAGGGAGGCCAGCTGGCGGGGCATGTAGCTGTCCTGGGCCAGGAAGGCGGCCAGGCGCGGAAAATCGGCATAGGCGGTATTGGCGGCCAGCAGCAGAATCAACAGGGTTGATATCTGCAGGATGAAAAGGACGGGCCCGTTGCCGAATACCTGTTCACCCAATTGGTACATCAAGGTGGGGCTGGTCTCCGTGTAGACGGTGCCCAGTTGCGAGGCGAGCACGCTCACGCCTCCGAACATTGTGGCCAGCAGAATCACCATCACCGTCAACACCCGCCGGGCGTTGCGCCACTCCGTTGGCTTGAAGGCCATGACACTGTCGCTAATCGCCTCTATCCCTGTTAGGGCCGCGCAACCAGAGCTGAAGGCGCGCATCAGAATCAGCCCGCCGGCTCCGGCCCCGCCCACGGTGAGCAGGTCCGGGCCATGGACCTCACGGAGCACTTGGTTCTGTTGGGCCGCAGCCAGGCCAGTGATGTCTCCATGGGCCAACTTGGCCAGGCCGACTACCACCAGGGTGAGCACGGCGGCCATGAACACATAGGTGGGCACACTCATGATCTTGGCGCTGGAGCGCAGGCCGCGCAGGTTGGCCACCATCAACACCACGATCGCGGCTAGGCAGAGCGGCACGTGATAAGGATCTAGTTTCGGCAGGTAGGAGGTGAGGGCTGAGATCCCCGCCGCCGTGCTGACCGCCACCGTCAGCACATAGTCGATCGAGAGGGAGGCTCCAGCAATTAGGCCCGGGACCCGGCCCAGGTTTTCGTGGGACACCCGGTAGGAGCCGCCCCCTTGGGGGTAGGCCTTGATCGTTTGGCGATAGCTGAGTGCCACGATCAGCATCAGCGAGATGATCATCCCGGTGACGGGGATGGTGAAGCCCAGGCCGGCCGCCCCGGCAAAGCCAAGCACCAGCACGATTTCCTGGGTGGCGTAGGCCACCGAGGAGAGGGCATCGGAGCTGAGGATCGCCAGGGCCTCCGCGTTGGTTAGCCGTTCCTCGGCGGCGGCGCTGGTTGGCAGGGGAGCCCCCACCAAGGCCTTCTTGAAACGGTCCACCACCGATGGGGGCATGGTGTTTGGGCTGGCTGCCCAGAATGAACCATGAAGTTAGGACTACTGCTTATTTGCAGGTTTTGCATGGGCGATTGATCCCTTGGGTGCGGCGGTTAGGCCTCGCCAGGTCGAGCAGCCATGGGGCAAGCCCCACCAGGCTCAGAACCACTCAGCCTTGGCTTCGCTGGCCGGGTTGGTGTTGTCTTCGGGGGTGGTGCGCTCGAAGCGCAGCACGATATGGCGCTTCTGTTCACCGTCGATGGCGGTGGCTTCGACCGGGTAGAGCTGCTGTCCATCACGGAAGGGCACCTGGATACGGAAGGTGCCATCGGCCGAGAGGGGCACCACCTCTTCGCCAATCTTGAGCGTGGCGGAGGGATCGGTGGCGCCGTAGACAATCAGCTCCGCATCGGCCACCAGCCAGAAGGAGCGCTGGCGCGGCCGCACCCCACCAATGCCAGAGTCGTTGCGGCCACTGGCCCAGAGTCCAGGACCGGAATCGCTCATGCCGCCATGGCTACTGCGTGCTCCTGCGGCATCGTCGAGCAGATCCAGCTCATGGAAGGTCTCCGAACCCCGGCTGATCCGGCGCAGACCCATGGTGGACGTTTGATAGAGCTGCTCATGCAGCACGGCCCCGGGGGCTTCAACTGCGCTCTGGACGGCTGGACTGGCCTGGGGCTCCCAGGGGGCTGGTGCTGTGGCGCTACCCGGTTGTTCAAAAGCTGCGAAAGGGGGTGGCACCGAAAGACCATCGCCCAGGCCGGGGATCGGGACCACCGCCGAGCGGGCCAGCAGCACCCAGCCGCCGGGGCTGTGGTAGCCGAGGTCCACCCGGTAGTCGCGGTCGGCCAGGGGCAGGGCCATGCCCCATTGGCTGGCGGAGCGCTCGACGCTCACTTCTTGTTGGGCATGGGGGCTGGCGGCCGCGTCGCCCGAGAGGCCAGTGACATCGGCGATGCGCAGGCTGAGGGCGCTGGCGCCGGACTGCTCCAGGCCCCGGCGGTCGGCTTCGCTCAGCTGCCAGCTGGCGAAGCCCCACTGGGGTCCCTGGGCGGTGAAATGGAGCTGGGTCTGCTGGCCCATGCCAGAGCTGGCAATGCCAGAGGTCGCGGCACCAGCGCTTGGGGCTTCAGTCCAATCCCCAGGGGTTGGGCCAGGACCTGCCGGAACCTCGCCAGCAACCTGGGGTTCGGGGCCGCTGCCCTTACCAAGGAGGGCGTTGAAGCCTCTCTTCAGGGAACCCAGGGCATTACGTGCGGTTTCACCAAGCGACTGGCTCATGGACAGGGCCTAACTGGCCGTCTTCCTAAGTGATGGGGGCGCAGATATTGTGTCTAGGGCGACCAAAATCGCAAAATCCTGACCCGGAACTGCTGGCCTCGGGCCGGCATTGGCAGGCTGTTTTTGCCTAGACCAGGACCAGTAGCGTCCTCCCCGCCAGGTGCCTGAATCCCTCTCCCCTGCTGCCCCCCTCAGCTGGGACCAGCTCCAGGCCCTGGCGGCTCCGGAGCCCGATCGGGTTCGCGGAGCAACCAATGCCCAGGCCCAGCTGCGCCTGTTTTGCAGCAACGAGTCCGACGTCCGGGTCACCCTCTATCGGGACCACCACGCCTGGTGTCCCTACTGCCAAAAGGTGTGGTTGTGGCTGGAGGAACAGCAGATCCCCTACCGGATCCGCAAGGTGACGATGAACTGTTACGGCGACAAGGAGGGCTGGTACCGGCAGCGGGTGCCCTCCGGGATGCTGCCCGCCCTGGAGCTCGATGGCCGGCTGATCACCGAAAGCGACGAGATCCTGGCGGCCCTCGAAGCCGCCTTCGGCCCCCTGGAGCGCTGCCTGGAGGACCCGGAAGTGCGAGCTCTGCGCCAGCTAGAGCGGCGCCTGTTTCGGGCCTGGTGCCAGTGGCTCTGCTACTCGGGCGAGGCGGGCCCGGCCAGCGAGCCGGCCGAGCGCCACTTTGACAAAATTGCAGACTTGGTCGATGGGGCCCTGGCCACCCATCCGGGCCCCTGGTTCCTGGAGCGCTTCAGCAGTGTTGATCTGATCTTCACGCCCTACCTGGAGCGCATGGGCGCCAGCCTCAGCTACTACAAGGGCTATGGCCTGCGCCATCGTCACCCGGCCATCGACCGTTGGTTCTCGGCCCTGGAGCAGCGGCCCACCTACCTGGGTACCCAGTCCGACTTCCACACCCACGCCCACGACCTGCCGCCCCAGATGGGCTGCTGCCTGGCCAGTGGCAGTGAGGCCCAGCGGGCCTGCGCCCGCCAGATCGACCAGGGGCCCTGGCTGCCGGGGGAGGCCAATAGAGCTCCTGGGCCCGATGACCACGACTTGGCCGCTGCGCCAGGCGCCTTACCCGTACTGGAAACCCGCCAGCTCGAACCGCCAGGGGCGGCCCTGGAGGCCCTGGCTCGCGTACTGAAACACCGGCAGAGCTTGCTGGCCGTGAATCCCCATGCCGGCGCCGGTTTGGACCAGGGCCTGGCCTGTGCCCTCACCCGCCTGGTGACCGGTGAGGCCTGCCCGCCCCCGGCGGGCTCGGCGGCGGGGCTGCGCTACCTGCGCGACCGCATCAGTGTGCCCCGCGATATGTCCCTGCATGGGGCCCGGCGCCTACGCCAGGCCCTCGAGAGCACGGCCCAGCTGGATCCAGCCGTTGGCACCCCATCGCGAATTCCGATCCCAACCAGCCACCGCCGCGACCAGGATCCTCGGGGCTTTGCCCTGGCCTGATGGGCAGTATGTGAAGGGTTCAGCTGGTCTGGCCAAACGCCAAGATTGTCCGCATGGAATTCGCTAGCCAGGACCTGGTCGAGCTGCTTGGCCGCTGGGGCTATGGGGTGATTTTTGCCGGCATGCTGCTGGAGAACGCCGGCCTGCCCCTGCCGGGAGAAACCCTCACCCTGCTGGGTGGCTATGCCGCCGGCAGTGGCCAGATGGCCCTGTTTGGCGTGATCGCGGCGGCGGCGACGGGGGCCATCCTTGGCGACAACATCGGTTACTGGGTCGGGCGCCGCTTCGGCTGGGACCTCCTGCTGCGCCTGGGCCTGTGGTTGCGCCAGAGCCCGGAGCAGATGGAGCTGCTGCGCCAGCGCTTCCTGCGTCACGCATCGGCCTCGGTGTTCTTAGGACGCTTTGTGGCGGTATTGCGGATCCTGGCCGGCCCCATGGCCGGAGCCGTTGGCATGCCCTACGGCCGCTTCCTGGTCTGCAACGTCTGCGGGGCGCTGCTTTGGTCGACCTCAATGGTGAGTTTGGCCTGGTTGGGGGGGCGCTGGATTCCGATCGATCGAATGATCACTGGCGTGATGCAGTTCGGCCTGGGGCTGCTGGTGCTTGTGGCCCTGCTGGCCTTTCTGCCCAAATGGATCTCCCGCTGGCAAGCCGGCCTCCTGGATAGGAACATCGGCTGCTCCGGGCCGGAGGCCCTGCCCCCCGGGGATCGGCCCTGCTGAACCGCTGGAGCCTGGGCTCAGCGACCCGATAGGGAATCTTTGCGGGTTAGCAGGTACTGGACCAGTTCTTCCTGAAGGGCTAGCAGTTCCCGCGTGCAGCCCCGGAAGGCGGCCCGATGGCGTATCTCATCGTGCCGGGTGTGGAGGTCCCGCAGCATCAGCTCGATGGAGTCGAGTTCAGCCCTGTTCATTAGCCCATGCCGCTTGCAAGCACCCTATCAAGCCTGTCTAGGTCCCTTATCACCATCAGCCTGGCAGCTGGCAGGCAGGGAGGCTATCGCTAGCGTTCGGCCACTGCCCGCTCCCCATGCGCCCGTTCCTGTACGGCTCCGCCGCCATGGCGATCAGCTTGCTGCCATTGACGGTGGCAGCTCCCACGCTGGTTGGGCTGCCGCCAGCCAGGGCGGTCGAAATGCAGGGGCAGTCCTGGTTCAGCACACCCCCGTGGCAGGTGATTTTCACCAATTACTACAGCGATGTGAACCAGGTGGGGGGCGAGTACTACTTCACTGTCACCCTGCCGGAGGCGGCGGGGGTGGGTCTTGGTGGCTTGACAATCACCCAGACCCGGGGCGTGGATCGCAGCTTTTATTTTGATCTTGCTGCCTCCCGAGCCTTCCTTGGCAGGCCCCGCCATGGGGGAGCTGCTGTGCCCGTCCAGGTCCGCTTCGATGGCGATCAGCGTCGCTTCCAGATCAGCTTCCCCGAGCCGCTTCAGCCGGGATCCACGGTTACCTTGGCCCTCAAGCCCTGGATGAATCCCACCCAGGCCGACACCTACATGTTTGCGGTGGAGGCCCTGCCGGCCGGTCCCAATCCGGCGCCTGCCCCGCTCGGCTACGCCACCATGCCGATCTACAGCTACTCCCGCTTTTAGGCCAAGCCTTCGGTCTGGGCCCCATTGCGCCCAGCATCTAGTTGCCTGCGCCAGGATGGGGGGCCGCCGCCAAGTTGCCATGGAAGCCCGCTGGAATGGAGAGTTGATTGCCAGCAGTGACGACATCGTCAAGCTGGAGGGAAACGCCTATTTCCCCGCAGATTCCCTCATTACGGCGAATTTGCGGCCCTCAAGCCACACCAGCGTGTGCAGTTGGAAAGGCACCGCCCAGTACTACGACCTGGTTGTCGGCGAGGCGATCAATGCCAATGCGGCCTGGTTCTACCCCGAGCCCAAGGCGGAAGCTGCCTCCATCAAGGGACGGGTGGCCTTCTGGAAGGGAGTCCAGGTCAGTTGAACCAAGCGATGCAGTCGGCTCCGTAGCCAAATACGAGCTGATAGAGGCGCTGACAGGGTGTGGGCGCCTTGACCCCTGAATTCCCGTCCCAGGGCCTAGCGGGGACCCTTTAAGAGGACATCAGGGGAAAGGAGCCCGTTCAGAGGCGGCGCCGGAAGCCATCCTCGGCGACCCGGTTGGCCTGGGACGAATCGTTGTCGGCGTTGCGGCTGAGCCGCCAAACATTGCGGCCCAGGCGCCTGGCCACTAGGCCCCCCCGCTGGACGACGGCGCTGCCGGGACGGGCTCCAAGCAATTGGGCGACTTCGGCGGTGCTTAAGGGGGCGCCGGTGCGGATGGCCAGGTCGGTGATGTCTAGCCGCTGGCGTAGGGCCGTCAGATCGACGCTGGAATCGGCCCCCTCGGGGAGCTCCGGCCAAAACGGCGCCAGGGCCGGGTTGGCCACCTGCAGGCTGCGCATTAGTCCGAGACCCATGAAGGCCAGGGCCTGGTCGGGCTGGACCCCCTGGTCGATGGCCTGGGCCAGCCATTCGGCCATGCCATCACGGCTGGGGCCGACGCCATTGGTGCTAGGGGCGGTTGAGGGCTGGCTAGCCATGGATCGGGCCTCAAGCGATGGCTGGACGGTATCGGCTCGGGGCCGCGGCGCAAGGGGGGCTGACCGGTAAGATCACGCTGCTCCATCAGCATGGATCTGCTGAGGACCGAACCACGACGTCCTCAAGGTCCGCCTCCATGGAGCGCAATCTTTCCCCTAGCGATCGAGGCCGAAGGCGACGCCAGGCCCCGATTGCCATTACGGGAACGGATTTGGGCATGGGCGGTGGCCATGGGGCCCAGGAGGCCTCGGCCCCTAGCTGCGTGATCACCACGGACAACGAGGCGCCGCGGCTGGCTCGCCAGTCCAGCCAAGTGCAGTCGATCGAGCTGCGCACCTATGTGTTTCTCGATTCGCTCCAACCCCAGCTGGCGGCCTACATGGGCACGGTCTCCCAGGGGTTTCTGCCGATCCCCGGCGATGCCTGCCTCTGGCTGGAGGTGTCCCCTGGCATGGCGGTCCACCGCGTTACGGACATCGCCCTGAAGGCAAGCAGTGTGCGCCTGGGCCAAATGATTGTGGAGCGGGCTTTCGGCTCCCTGGCCCTTTATCACCGGGACCAAAGCAATGTGCTGCACTCCGGCCAGGTGGTGCTCGAGGCGATTGGCAGCCGGATCGAGCTGCGCAGCCGCTGCGAAGTCAGCTGGACCGAAATCATCCGTGCCATCACCCCGGACCACGCTGTTCTGATTAACCGGCTGAATCGGCGCGGTTCGATGATTCAAGCCGGCATGAGCATGTTCATTCTCGAAACCGAGCCGGCCGGCTACGTGCTGTTCGCCGCGAACGAGGCCGAAAAGTCCTCCAACATCACAGTCGTTGACGTCAAGGCTGTTGGGGCCTTCGGTCGCCTCACCCTGGCCGGGCGCGAAGGCGATGTCGAAGAGGCGGCCGCCGCCGCCATGCGGGCCGTGGCCCAGATCAACCGCACCGCCAAGGCTTAAGTCCTTGGCTAGCAGGGGAGTAAGACCTTTGAACTCCAGTTTTGTTAAGCGGATCCCCTTGAAGGGAAGGACGCTTTAACGCAAGCCAAGCAACCGTTTCAGTCCCGGGGCGATCAATCGGGCCGCCTTGCCGCGGCTGCCGAGTTTGTCTTTCAAGTGGGCGGGCATCTGGCCGTAGGTCATGGCCGCTTCCCGCACCCAGAAAATTGGGTCATAGCCACCGCCTGGTCCCAGCTTGGCGCTGAGGATTTCACCGCGGCAGAGGCCCTCGGCCTCCAGCACCGTGGTGCCGGAGGGATCGGCCAGGGCCATGGCGCTGTTGAAGCTGGCACTGCGGTAGGGGGTCGGCCCCAGCTCCTGGAGCAGGCGATCGATGCGCTCAGGGTCGGTGGGCGCGTAGCGCGCCGAATACAGCCCCGGAGCCCCGCCTAGGGCATCCACTTCCAGGCCCGAATCGTCGGCCAAGGCCCAATGGCCGGTGAGGCTGGCCACGGCTTCCGCCTTGAGGCGGGCATTGGCCAGGTAAGTGCTGCCCGTTTCCTCGATTTCCAGGGCGTCCGGCTGGCGGCGGACCTCCAGATCAACGGCATCCAACATGGCGGCGATTTCAGCCACCTTGTAGGGGTTGCCACTGGCAATCACCAGAACAGAACGGGGCAAGCCGGTTAGGGCAGGGCCCGCCATTCTCCCTAATGGCGCTCTTCAGAGGTGGGCTGAAGGGGGATAGCCATCGTGGTTTTGCCCTCAAGCCGCTCTCCAGAGATGGGATCGGGAGCGAGCTGGAGCCGGTGATGGGGGTGAAGGGTCGGCTAGATCGCTGGCGAGCGGATAGGGCGGACCTGCGGGATTGATGATTCCATCCCCTAGGGCAGGCAATCGGGGGCGCCCGCTAGTTGTCGAGCTTCTGACAGGCGCCAAGCCCAGTCCAGGGCGGTTGCGATTGCCAACGCTTGGCGGTTGCGGGGGTTTGGCGCCCGTAGGCTGGCGACAATCCCTGTGCCCACTGGGCTTGCCATGGAGACCAGCCTGGTTCTACAGAACCTTCTCACGCCTCCGGTTCTGTTCTTTTTCCTCGGAGTACTGGCGGTGCTGGTGGGCTCGGATCTCGAGATCCCCGCTCCCCTGCCGAAGCTTTTTTCCCTTTATTTGCTTCTGGCCATTGGTTTTCGTGGCGGCTTAGAACTTGCCCACAGCGGTTTGGGTGGTCAGGTGCTGCCAACAATCGTGGCGGCCATTTTAATGTCACTGGTTGTGCCGATTTACAGCTTTTGGGTTCTTAAAACCAAGCTTGACAACTTCAATGCGGCGGCAATTGCAGCCACCTATGGCTCCATCAGTGCGGTGACCTTTATCACCGCGCAAAGCTTCCTGGAAAGTCAAAAGATCGGTTTTGATGGTTTCATGGTGGCCGCCTTGGCCCTGATGGAATCACCAGCCATCATCGTTGGCTTGCTCTTGGTGAAATTGGCAGCGCCGCAAAAACGACCTGACACCAAGGGGATGCGTTGGGGCGCGGTGCTGCACGAGGCGTTCCTTAATAGTTCAGTTTTCCTGCTGATTGGCAGCTTGATCATTGGGGTTTTGGTGGCAACCAGCAGCCCCCATGGTGCCGAAAAGATGTTGCCCTTCACGGATAAACTTTTCTACGGAGCCCTTAGCTTTTTCTTATTGGATATGGGCATTGTGGCGGCCCAGCGCCTCTCGGATCTCCGCAAGGCAGGCCCCTTCCTGATTGGCTTCTCAGTGATTATGCCCTTGTTCAATGCCGTGGTGGGAGCCTTTATTGCCAAAGGCCTAGGCTTGGGCCATGGCAATGCCTTGCTGTTTGTGGTGCTCTGCGCCAGTGCTTCCTACATCGCGGTCCCAGCTGCCATGCGCATGACCGTGCCTGAGGCTAATCCCAGTCTCTATATCTCCACAGCGCTCGGGGTCACCTTCCCATTCAATATCATTGTGGGCATCCCTGCTTACATGGCTCTCATTAACACACTCCTCCCTGCCGCTAGCTAAAGCAATGAAACGTGTTGACCTCATCCTCAGTGAGCGGGAACTGGACAAGGTGATCAAGGTGATCGATTCGTCCGGTGCTCCGGGCTATTCGGTGATGCGCCATGTCACCGGTAAGGGGCCCCACGGCATGGTGTCGGAATCGATGGATTTCAGCGGCTTGGGCGCCAATGCCCACGTGATCATTTACTGCGAAAGCGAAGTGCTCAGCCGTTTGCGCGAGGGTGTGCAGCCACTCCTCGATTACTACGGCGGCGTGGCCTTTGTGGCCGATGCCCACCCCCTTTAAGGGCCTGCCCCCGGCAATGATCGCCAAGTACTGGTCCTGAGGAGGGCTTGCCTTGGTTTGGCTGCTGATGCAGCAGCGTTGGGACAGCCCTTAATCCGTCTGTGGTGGTATTTCCTGCCTAGATGCCCAAAGTCAAGCCCCCAGGTCAGGCCGCCATTGGCCTTGCCCTGGGGGCTTTTGGCTGGGAGGGATCGCTCTGATGCTTGCCCTGACTGGGATTTCAAAGAGTTGGGCGAATTCTGGTCAGCCCAGGCCAGCGGCCCGAGAAGCAATTCACAACATTTTGTGTGCCATTGATCAACGCTGCTTATCTGTAGTCCTAGGTACCGTGATGGTGCCAATTGTCCAGAAAGCTTGACGTAGGGAAGGCTTGGCGAGCATGGTTGCAAGCGAACATTCCACCCCCTCCTCCAGGAGCAGGTAATGGCAAACGAAACCATGGGCATCGCCCTCGGCATGATCGAAACCCGGGGTCTGGTCCCCGCCATCGAGGCAGCCGACGCCATGACGAAGGCCGCTGAAGTCCGCCTGATCGGGCGTGAATTCGTCGGTGGCGGTTACGTGACGGTGTTGGTCCGTGGCGAAACCGGCGCTGTTAACGCTGCAGTCCGCGCTGGCGCCGACGCCTGCGAACGGGTTGGTGACGGCCTAGTGGCCGCCCACATCATTGCCCGCCCCCACCGGGAAGTCGAGCCTGCTCTTGGTAGCAGCTCTGGCTTCGTTGGTGCGAAGGACTGAGGTCTGATGCGCGACCCGAGCGGCCGCTCTCACCTCTAACCCTTCCCCCCCGAACCACTGGAGATTCCCCATGAGCAAGAAGTACGACGCTGGGGTTAAGGAGTACCGCGACACGTATTGGACTCCTGACTACGTTCCCCTCGATTCCGACCTGCTGGCGTGCTTTAAGTGCACCGGCCAGGACGGTGTGCCCAAGGAAGAAGTGGCAGCCGCCGTGGCTGCTGAATCGTCCACCGGCACCTGGTCCACCGTGTGGTCCGAGCTCCTCACCGACCTCGACTTCTACAAGGGCCGTTGCTACCGCATCGAAGACGTCCCCGGTGACAAGGAGGCCTTCTACGCCTTCATCGCCTATCCCCTCGACCTGTTCGAAGAGGGATCGATCACCAACGTGCTGACCTCCCTGGTCGGCAACGTCTTCGGCTTCAAGGCCCTGCGTCACCTGCGCCTCGAAGACATCCGCTTCCCGCTCGCCTTCATCAAGACCTGCGGTGGCCCCCCCAACGGCATCCAGGTCGAGCGCGACCGGATGAGCAAGTACGGCCGGCCCCTGCTCGGTTGCACGATCAAGCCCAAGCTCGGCCTTTCCGGCAAGAACTACGGCCGGGTGGTGTACGAGTGCCTGCGTGGCGGTCTCGACTTCACCAAGGACGACGAAAACATCAACTCCCAGCCGTTCCAGCGCTGGCAGAACCGTTTCGAGTTCGTGGCTGAAGCGGTCAAGCTGTCTGAACAGGAAACCGGCGAGCGCAAGGGTCACTACCTCAATTGCACCGCCAACACTCCTGAGGAGATGTATGAGCGCGCTGAGTTCGCTAAAGAACTCAACCAGCCCATCATCATGCACGACTACATCACCGGTGGCTTCACGGCCAACACCGGTCTTGCCAAGTGGTGCCGTAAGAACGGGATGCTGCTGCACATTCACCGTGCCATGCACGCCGTGATTGACCGCCATCCCAAGCACGGCATCCACTTCCGCGTGCTCGCCAAGTGTCTGCGCCTCTCCGGTGGTGACCAGCTGCACACCGGCACGGTGGTCGGCAAGCTGGAAGGTGATCGTCAGACCACCCTCGGCTATATCGACCAACTGCGCGAATCCTTCGTTCCCGAAGATCGCACCCGCGGTAACTTCTTCGATCAGGACTGGGGCTCCATGCCCGGCGTCTTCGCCGTGGCTTCCGGTGGCATCCACGTGTGGCACATGCCCGCCCTGGTTAGCATCTTCGGCGACGACTCCGTGCTCCAGTTCGGTGGTGGTACCCACGGTCACCCCTGGGGTTCCGCTGCTGGCGCTGCCGCCAACCGGGTCGCCCTCGAAGCCTGCGTCAAGGCCCGTAACGCCGGTCGTGAAATCGAGCGCGAAGGCCGCGACATCTTGCTTGAGGCTGCCAAGCACAGCCCCGAGCTGGCGATCGCCCTCGAGACCTGGAAGGAGATCAAGTTCGAGTTCGACACCGTCGACAAGCTCGACGTCGCCTGATTAACGGTGAACGATTGGGCGGGACCAGCGTTAGCTGGTTTCCCCAATTACCACCATCGACTCGACCGTTCTATCCCATCCCCCAAGGATCCCCATGCCCTTCAAGAGCACCGTGGGTGACTATCAAACAGTCGCCACCCTGGAGACATTCGGCTTTCTGCCGCCTTTCACCCAGGACGAAATCTACGATCAGATTGCTTACATCATTGCCCAGGGCTGGAGCCCTGTGGTTGAGCATGTCCACCCCAGCCGTTCGATGTCCATTTATTGGTCCTATTGGAAGCTGCCCTTCTTCGGTGAGAAGGATCTCGGTGTGATCGTCAACGAATTGGAATCATGCCATCGGGCCTATCCCGATCACCATGTGCGTCTGGTGGGCTACGACGCCTACACCCAGAGCCAGGGCTCCTGCTTCGTGGTTTTCGAAGCCCGCTGATCAGCGGTTTGATCTGGGGTTTCGGTGATTCACCGGGCCCCAGCCTTTTTCTTGCAGCACAGTCCCCTGGCTCCTTGGCCCCCCAGTGATCTGGGCCGGCCTAGGTCGATCCAGGCCAGGCTTGATGCCTGCACCCCTATTTAGACCTTCCTTTCGTCGGGCGGACATGGCAAGTACATCCAGTCGTGAAGCAGCTCTGGAACGCCGTAGGGCCCTAACGACTGGCGGCAAAAAAGCCGTCAGTCGTTACTCCCAAGCCCCCAGCCGCGTGCGCTCGGCCAGCGATGCCAAGCCCTCCCGCACCAATGGGCCTGGGGTGGACTCGGTTCCGGCTGCTGAGATCAGCCGTCCCGTGAGTCGCCCCCAGGCCAGCCGATCTCTTGCCGCCCCGAGCCAGGGAGTGCACCGCAGTGCCGCCAAGCCGGTAACGAACCCAAGCCGCGAGTTGGGTCGGGCCCGACGTGAAGCCCTCAGCAAGCGGGGCAAACGGGCAGAAACCTCCCGTGATCGCACCCGCACCGACGTTGCTAAGGCCCCGGCAGCAACGCCTGCCCCCGCCGGCAAGACCGAGCACACGTGCAAGTGCCAAGACACCGTGGCCCCAGCGGCCCATAGCAACACTGCTTCGTTGTCCCTTTCAAGCGCCCGGGCCAGTAGCCGCAGCAGCGCCAGCTTGGGCAATGCCAGCTCCGCCACCGCCAGCCGCACCAGCACCAAGAAGGCAACTGCCTTGTACAACCCCAGTCGTTCCCTGGCATTGGCCCGTCGTGAGGCCCTTAGCAAGCGCGGCAAATCGGCTAGCACTGATTCGAGCCGGAGTTCTGCCTCCGTGGTCCGCCTCAGCAATCCCGATCTGTCCACCCGGGAATTGGCCCAAAAAGTGCGCGAATTGAAGAGCAAGGCCGGTTCAGCTGGAACCGCCCGTAGTGGCGGCACCCGCCCCAGTGGCCCCAATCGCAATGGCGCCAAGACCGCTGCTGTTGCCGAAGCCTCCTTGAAAGTGGGCGTTAGCGAAACCTTGAGTGGCCAGGTGGTGACCGGCACCCAGGCCAACCGCTCGACCAAAACCACCGGCAACGAGGCGGCCACCTGCCGCGAGATCACCGGCACCGAGTACATGGGCGCCGAAATCTTCCGCACCTTCTGCCAGAGCGAGCCGGGTCCCTCCCAGCCCGCCAAGGTGCGCGTCACCGCCACCAGCCACGGCAACCGGGTCACCGGCAATGAGGTGGGTCGCTCTGAAAAAGTGACCGGCGATGAGCCCGGAACCTGCAAATCCATCACTGGAACGGAGTACATCTCCGCTAACCAGTCCGCTGCTTACTGCGGTGCTGTGGTGCCCTCACCCCGCAAGGTGGCCCACAGCCAGACCCAGGGCGGCCGCTCCGTCTCCGGAGTGATGGTGGGACGCTCCGAAAAGGTGACCGGCGATGAGGCCGGTTCTGGTTTGCAGCTCACTGGTGACCAGTACCTCGGTAATGAGCCCCCGGTGGCAGGCCGGGCAGCGGCCAAGGTCGACAGCTTCAACACCCTGCGCGGTACCGGCATCACCGGCACCAGCGTCGGCCGCAGCGAGCGGGTCACCGGCGATGAGCCGGGCAGCTGCCGCCTGGTCACCGGCGATGAATACGTTGGCAGCCAGCAGTACGACCGTTTCTGCGACACCCGGCCTGCCCCCGAGGCGGCGAAGGTGGGCTTCAGCGTCACCAATAAGGCCCAGGTGGTGAGCGGCACCCGTACCGGCCGCTCTGAAAAGGTCACCGGTAATGAGCCCGGTACCTGCAAGCTCGTCACCGGCACCCCCTATGCGGGCATCGACCAGGCCGCCGATTGGTGCTCCTCTGGCCAGGTCAAGGCAATGCGCCAACGCACCCCTGCCCGCGCCGGCACCCCCGGCCCCCGGCTCAGCGGCCAGCAGCCTGGTATCGGTGGGGTGATGACCGGCGGCAGTCGCGGCGCCTGTGAAAACGTCACCGGCACCCCCTATATCGGTGGTGACCAGTTTGTGAACGCCAACTGTGCCCCGGCTGAAAGCCACCAGCCCGATTTCCCCCAACCGCTTACCAGTGCCCCCTGGCAGCAGTTCAGTGTCCAATCCCCCGCCCGCGCCGCCATCGGTAAGCGCGATACCGGCGGGTCGGTGACGGGCAGCAGCTACGAACTGGGTGGAGGACGGGTTACCGGCCCTTTTGACCTGGCCGGTGACATGGTCACCGGCACCGAGCAGTTCCGTTTTGATCGCGGCGGCGCCCAACTGGGTCGCCTCCAATCCCCCGCCCGGGCCCGGTTAGCCAACGCTGAGCCCCAGCAGGTGCCCCTATTAGGCGAGGTTGAGGAGGGTCGTCCCGTTTCCCGGGTTACTGGTGAGGGTATTTCTGCTGGCCTAAATATCACTGGCGATGATTGGGATCGGGGCGATCGCGTTACCGGTACCGAGGGCCGTTCAGCCCGCCGTCGCAACCCCACCCGTACGGGTCAAATGTCCGCCATGCCGGGCACCCAGCCCAAGCGCAATGAGGAGGTGGCCCAGCCAGTTAGCCGTGTTACCGGATCTAGTGGAAACACCGACAAGGGTTCCCTGATCACGGTGTCCGGCGGCGCTAGGGGCTGAGCGTCATGCCTCCCCGCCGCAGAGCTCCTGCCCCCACCAGACCGCAAGCGCCGACGGCCCCCCGTCGTCGCCCTGGGCCTGCGGGTTCGCTGCCCAATTCAGACCTGGGCGCCACTGGCGGTTGGACTAGTTCCAATTCGTCCCTGGAGTCCGGCCTCTCCCTCAACTCTCGCTTAGCCGATCGGGGCCGCCGCGCTGCGAGTGCTCCGCTCCATCCCCTCAGCAATGCCGCGGCGAACGCCTGCCTGCTCAACTACGACCAGCGCACCAAGGCGTCGTTTGACCGGATCGTGCCCGTGCTTAAGCGCCTGTCGGCCCTACAGCACGAGCCGGATTTCGTTGCCCAGGCCCAACAGTTGGCCCAAGCAGAACTCGGCTATGAATTACCCCTGCCGATTTTGGAATCGGCCTGGGTCACCCAGCTGGACATGCGCACCCTATTTGCCTGGTGTGTGTTTGAGGCCTATGGCCAGGCCAGCCGCAGTTTCTTTGCTTCCGATCCCCTGGGCGGTCACCAGGGCAGCCAGGGAGCTGAGGCTTTCAACCATTTCTTGCTCGAGTGTGGCTTCCACCTCCTTGATGTCACCCCCTGCGCCGATGGCCGCCTGGCCCATGCCATTGCCTACGCCCTGAGGATTCCCTACAGCAGTGTGCGCCGCCGGCCCCATGCAGGCGCCATTTTCGATATCCAAAATACGGTGAATCGCTGGGTCAAAACCGAGCATCTGCGTTATCGCGAAGCCAAGCCCAATCCCGGCCAGGCTGATACCCGCTATCTCAAGGTGGTGGTGTATCACTTCAGTTCCTTAGATCCCAAGCATGAAGGCTGCGCAGCCCATGCCAGTGATGATGGCGCTGCGGCCTCGGGTGGACTGGGTTGCCTGCAGGATTTTCGCGCTGCCATTGAAAACAGCTTTTGCTGTGGGGCTTCCGTCGATCTGTTGCTGATCGGCCTCGACACCGACACCGATGCGATCCGGGTGCATGTGCCCGGTCTCGATGGCAGCACCAACCTCGATCGTTGGCTGGACGCCCAGGCCGCCTATGACGCCACGGTCCAGTTGCCTGCTGCCCAGGGCCGGGACCACCTGTTGGCCCTGGTCGAGCAGGCGGCTGCCTCCACCCCCGACCCCGGCATGGTCAAGCTGGTGGCCAGGTTGATTGAGCACAACATCTCCCAGATCGACTACGTGCGGCAGTTCCATGGCGGCTCCTACGCTGATGCCGGCCATGCCGAACGCTTTATTGGCGTGGGAATCGGTTTCAAGGAGATTCATTTGCGTAATCTCACCTACTTCGCCTATCTCGATACCCTGGAGGAAGGTGCTGCCGATCTGGATGTGGGCGTCAAGATTTTTAAGGGGCTGAATGGATCGCGCGGTTTGCCGATTCCGGTTGTGGTGCGTTTCGACTACCGCAGCAGTGTGCCTGGGGCCCGCGAGCGGGCGATTTATCGCTGTGAGAGATTGCAACAGGCGATTGGCGTGCGCTACGCCGACCTCTGCCGGGACGGTCTGCTCCATACTCTGTTGACGATCCGCGACCACGATCGGGATTCCCCGACTGAAGCGGTGGGATCGTCGATCACATTCGCCACGGGAGGGGGCCACTGAGATGCTGATTTGCAAGGTCGTCAAACCTTTGGTTTCTACCAATCGCATCCCTGATTTTGAGCACAAGCATCTGCAAGTTGTGCTCGATGGCAGCACCCAGAAAGTGGCCGTTGATGCGGTGGGTTGCATTCCTGGCGATTGGGTGATCTGCGTTGGCAGTTCGGCTGCCCGCGAAGCCGCGGGCAGTAAGTCCTATCCCAGTGATCTCACCATTGTTGGCATCATCGACCATTGGGATCCCGAGGCTGCCAAGGCTGCTGCTGCTGGTCCCCCGGCGCCCAACCCGGCCACTCCTTTGAGTGGTGGCCAACCAGCGGTCGTTGGCCAGATATCGACCGGTGGGAGGACAAGCTGATGGAAATCATGCAGGTCACCGGATCCCTTGTTTGTAGCCACCGGGTGGGCGGCTTAGGCCATATGCAGCTGCGGGTGCTGCGCACCCCCAAGGGCAAGTTGAACGTGGCGGTGGACCCGGTAGGGGCGGCACCTGGGAATTGGGTGTTCACCGCCAGTGGCTCGGCCGCTCGCTTTGCCTGCGGTAATCCGGAGATCTTCACCGATCTCACCATCGGCGGCATCATCGACCACTGGTCGCCGGACGGATGAGGTCTAGGGCCCTGCCCCCAGCTTTCCCTTCCGCGTCCTGTTCTCCCCTGCCATGGCCTCCTCCACCCCCCCCGATCCCAGCCCTAAAGGCACGAGCACTCCTGCCGATTCGGCAGCGAAGGCAGTAGCGGCCGCCGCCGCTGCCTCGCCAGGGGCCTCCAAGCCCCTGGTGGTCCCTGGCAAGCCGGCCGCTGCCTCTGTGGCTCCGGCCCCCGTGGTGACTGCGGCCACCGTCGTACCCACGTCGGTCCCCAAGACGCCCGTCCCGGCACCCCTCCCTAGTCCGGGTGCCACCATCCCAGTGGTGGCCACCGCGGTGAGTAGCAGCTCACCGGTGCGCTCCGGCAGTCGCCAGGCCCCAAGCCGGGCCGCCAGCAGCCGTTCGGCTCCCAGCCGCGCGGTGCCCAGTCGGGCCAGCAGCAGCCGTGCCAGTGGCGGCCGCTCTAGTAAGTCCGCCCCTGCTTCAACTGGCTCCAGTCGCTCCGGCGGCGGCAGCAACACCCCTTCCACCCCCCCTTCCTCCAACACCATGGCTTCTCCCATTCAGGGCATCGCCCTCGGCATGATCGAAACCCGTGGCCTGGTGCCTGCGATCGAAGCGGCTGATGCCATGACCAAGGCTGCCGAAGTCACCCTGGTTTCTAGGGAATTTGTGGGTGGCGGCTACGTCACCGTGATGGTCCGCGGCGAAACCGGTGCGGTCAATGCGGCTGTGCGTGCCGGCGCCGATGCCTGTGAGCGCGTTGGCGATGGCCTCGTTGCCGCCCACATCATTGCCCGCCCCCACAATGAGCTCGAGCCCATGCTCGCCAGCGTCGATTCCATCCGTCGCAGCTGATGGCCAACGCTGGCACCCATCCGCGCGTCCTTGGCTATCTGGGTCGCGCCTTGAGCCTGGAGCTCTCGGCGGTGCAGCAGTACATGACCCAGGCTTCTTTGGTGGAGCTCTGGGGTCTAGCTGAGGCGGCCGAGCGCTTCCGACACGAAACCGTGGAGGAGATGCAGCATGCCGAGCGCATCGTCAAGCAAATGTTGGCCCTGGGCGTGGCTCCGGCATCCTCCCAGTTGCGGCCCGTGACCCACGCGGCCGATCTGGTCGGATTGTTGCGGCTTAACAGTGTGCTGGAGCAGGACCTGATCCACCATTACGACGATGCCCTGCGCTTCTGTCTATTGGTGGGGGACCGGCAGAATGGCGCATTTTTTCAGGCCCTTCTGGAGGACGAACAGCACCATGGCGAGGAGCTAATGCAGTGGCTTCGCCAGCTGAGCGGGGCAGCCTCCCTTGCCAACCAACGGGTCACCTTCTGAGGGGACCTCACCCTGGCCACAGTGGGCCGAGTCCCGTGTGGCGCTTGGCAGTTCCTTGCTGGGCCGCCTAGATTCCGCCGCCAGCCGCGCCCTTGCGGCGGCCTGCTTTCCCTTTCCCCTTGACCGCAGCCCTTCCCCTGCCGATCCAGCTGGTCTGGTTGATCCCCGTGTACGGCTTCAGCGGTGTGCTGTTGTCCCTGCCTTGGGCTACCGGCTGGTTCAAGCGCAATGGTCCTAGGCCTGCGGCCTACCTCAATTTGCTGGTCACCCTGCTGGCCTTTGCCCACGGCAGCCTGGTGACCCTGGAGATCTGGCAACGGGGCGCCCAGCACCTCAGTTTCAACTGGTTTTCCGCGGCCGATCTGCACCTGGCGATTGGCTTTGATTTGTCGCTCACCAACCTGGCCGCCCTGGAATTGGTCACGTTGATGAGCCTGCTGGCCCAGTTCTTTGCCCTGGGTTATCTCGACAAGGATTGGTCCCTGGCTCGCTTTTATGCCCTGGTTGGCTTCTTTGAAGGGGCCCTGAGTGGGCTGGTGCTGAGCAGCAATCTGTTCATGAGCTATTTCCTGCTGGAGATGCTTACCCTTTCCACCTATCTGTTGGTGGGGTTCTGGTATGCCCAACCGCTGGTGGTAACCGCAGCCCGCGATGCTTTTCTGACTAAACGGGTTGGCGATGTGCTTCTGCTGATGGGGGTGGTGGCGCTCTCGGCCCTAGCCGGGTCGATGGAGTTCACCGACCTCTACAGCTGGGCCGCCCATGCCCAGGACGCCTCCCTGGGGTCAGCCCGGTTGTCTCCCCTGGCGGGAGGCCTGATTGGCCTGGGCTTGATTGCTGGTCCGATGGGCAAGTGTGCCCAGTTCCCCATGCACCTCTGGCTCGATGAGGCCATGGAGGGCCCCAACCCCGCCTCAATTCTGCGCAATTCCGTGGTGGTGACCTCTGGCGCCCTGGTGTTGCTCAAGCTGATGCCCCTGCTGCGCCTGTCGCCGATGGCGACCATTGCTTTGTTGGTCGTTGGCACGATCAGCGCCATCGCCGGCGCCCTGGTAGCCCTGGCCCAGGTGGATCTCAAGCGCGCCTTCTCCTACTCCACCACGTCCTATTTGGGCCTGGTGTTCATCGCCATCGCCCTGCAGCAACCGGCTGTAGCCCTGCTGCTGCTGCTCTCCCATGGCCTGGCCAAGGCCCTGTTGTTTATGAGCGTGGGCAGTGTGATTGCCACCACCAGCTGCCAGGACCTCACCGAATTAGGAGGCCTTGGCAACCGCATGCCAGCCACCACCGTGGCTTTCCTGGTGGCGGGCGCCGGCCTGGTGGGCCTGGTGCCCTTGGGCTGCTACTGGTGTTTTGGCCTGGGAGTGCAGGCGATCTGGCAGCTCCATCCCCTCTTTGCCGGGGTGATCTTGCTCACCAACCTGCTCACGGCCTTGAACCTGACGCGGGTATTCCGTTCGGTTTTCCTGGGATCGGCCATGCCCAAAACCAAGCGGGCCCCCGAGGTGAATTGGCTGATGGCCCTGCCCATGGTCAGCCTCACCGTGTTGGTGCTGGTCACCCCGTTTCTGATGGCAACCATTGATCCAGTGCCTGGCATTGGCGCCTTCTCCCTGCCAGTTGGCCTCTGTGTGGCCGGATCCGGCCTGCTGGGAGTGGGCATTGGTAGCCAGATCAGCCTGGATCAGTTCTGGTCCCGCTCCATCCGGCAACCCCTGCGGGGCCTTCAGGATCTGCTGGCCCTAGATTTTTATACTGAAAAGATTTATCGGTCCACGATTGTGGCCTTTGTGGCAGGACTGGCCCAGTTCACGAACGCCATCGATCGCCAGGTTGTTAATGGCGTGGTCAATGGCATCGGTCGCCTGTCCCTGCAAAGCGCTGAAAATCTCAAGCTCAGTGTTAGCGGCCAGCTGCAGAGCTATGTGCTCACCGTGGTGATTGCCATCGTGGTGTTGCTCAGTTCCCTAACCTGGGTTGTGGCTGAGGTAGTTCGCTGATGACGAGCTCCGTTCTGATGGCTTTCCCCTGGCTGAGCCTGTTGCTCGCCATTCCCTTCCTAGGAACCTTCGCCCTGTTGCTCTGGCCGGGGGAACCGAGCCCAGGCCGCCTGCGGGGCATCACGATCGCGATCTTGGCGGCCCAGTTGGTTGCCAGCCTTGGCCTGTTGCTTGTGTTTGATCCCCAGCTAGCGGGCATGCAACTAGAAGAGATCCACAGCTGGGTGCCCAGCATTGGGCTCAACTATCAGTTGGGGGTGGATGGACTCTCCTTGCCCCTGGTCTTGATCAATGCGGCACTCACCCTGGTGGCGGCAGTCTGCACCCGGGATTTCAGCAAGCGTCCGAGGATCTATTTCTCGATGTTGTTGTTGATTAGTGGCGCGGTGAATGGCGCCTTTCTGGCCGAAAATCTGCTGCTCTTCTTCCTGTTCTATGAGCTTGAACTGATCCCCCTTTGGTTGCTGATCTCGATCTGGGGCGGCAGTGAGCGCGCCTATGCCGCCACCAAGTTCCTGATCTTCACGGCTGTCTCGGGCATGTTGATCCTCGGGGCGTTTCTGGGCCTGGCCCTGTTCACGGGCACGGTCGATTTCAGCCTTACACCGATCACCAGCGACCGGCTAGCCATGGGCAGTCAGATCGTGTTGCTGTCGGCCCTGCTGGTGGGCTTTGGCATCAAATTGCCGTTGGTGCCCTTCCATACCTGGCTGCCCGATGCCCACACCCAAGCATCGACGCCCGTTTCCGTGTTATTGGCCGGGGTGTTGTTGAAGCTTGGTACCTACGGGATCCTGCGCTTTGGCATGGGTTTGTTCCCCGAGGCCTGGACCCAGCTGGCGCCTGGTTTGGCGATCTGGGCTGCTATTTCAGTTGTGTATGGCTCCCTGGCGGCGATCGCCCAGCGGGACATGAAACGGATGGTGGCCTATAGCTCCGTGGGCCATATGGGCTATGTGCTGCTGGCCGGGGCAGCGGCCACGCCGGTGGCCCTGCTGGGGGCCGAATTCCAGATGGTCAGCCACGGGCTGATCTCGGCGCTGCTGTTTCTGCTGGTGGGAACCGTGTATCGAAAAACAGGCACCCGGGATCTCGATGTCTTGCGGGGGCTGCTCAATCCGGAGCGGGGTCTCCCCTTTACGGGCACCTTGATGATTCTCGGCGTGATGGCCAGTGCTGGCATGCCTGGCATGGTTGGGTTTATCGCCGAATTCCTGGTCTTCCGAGGCAGTCTTTTGGCCTATCCGATCGCAACCTTGCTTTGCATGGTGGGATCAGGTCTAACGGCCGTGTATTTCCTGCTGCTCGTGAACCGCGTCTTCTTTGGCCGCTTGGCGATCACCCCCGCCAGTGACAATCCTGTGGAGGACGCGCGCCTGGACATTCAACTGGCGCCAGTGGCTCCTAGAGAAACCCTGCCGGCCCTCGCCCTGGCCCTAGGGGTGCTGGCCCTAGGGCTGTTCCCCGCGCTCCTGGGCCACTGGAGTGAGGCCTCCACCACGGCCATGGCCCAGCTGCCGGGGCTGGTGGCGTCACTCCCTGGGGGGGGGCTGGGCTGATGCCAGTCATTTCCGCCGATCTCACCCGCCAGGGGGGCATGCCTACGGCCGCAGAACTGGAACGCCGCTTGCTGGCTGGCGAGACCCTGCTTGCGGAAACCTCCGACCATGTCTTGGAAGTGGTGGGGGTGCTGGAGAGTTACGGGGAGGTTCTCGATGCCTATAGCCGCAACCTGATCTATCAAGCTGAGCAGCAATTCCTCAACCCCTTTCCAGTTTATAAGTTCTTTGATGGTGACTTGAGTCCAGCCAAGATCTGGCGCCATCTCAACCACGACCGCATCAATTTTGAATACGCCGAATATTGCATGAAAGCCATGCTATGGCATGGCACTGGCGGCCTGGATGCCTACCTCGATTCCCAGCCCTTCACAGACCTTTGCGCCCAAATCATTCAAGCCAAGCGCCGCAATGACCTGCTTTTGAGCCTGCTCGATCCGGTGTTTCGCCAATTCCTGCCCGAGCTGATCCGCACAGCTGCTACCACCCATGCCCTGGGCCAGTTCTGGCGGGTGATGAGTGATCTGTTCATCGACCTTGCTGCTGCCGAACGGGACGGACGGGTCGCGACGATTGCCCAGGTGGTGGACTTCCTCAAGCAGGGCCTGGTGGCTGCGGCAGCCCAGCCGATCACCTACGCGGTGACGGTCGGCCAGCAGACCTTCTGGGTGTTGCCGCCCGAGGCCGGCCTGACCTTCCTGGCCGATGTGGCCGTTCCCTACGTGGAAGCGGTGTTTCTGCGGGGTATGCCCTTCCTGGGCACGGTCAGCTTCAACGCCCAGGCCCAGCAGATCTCGCCTGATCAGGGACAGTTCGCCTACGGCGCCCTGTTCGCCGATCCCCTGCCCACCATGGGGGCCGGCATTCCCCCCAGCCTGTTGATGCAGGACATGTATCGCCATCTTCCGGCAGCGCTGCACGATTGGTACCTGCAGCGCAGCCGCGGCGAAGGGGATGTGCGCGTCAAGATCTGCGCCAGCTTCCAGAAGTCCATGTTCTGCGTCACCAATGCTGCCATCGCCGGCACCTTCGCCTATCCGCTTAGTAGCAGTGATCCCGAGGCCAAGGCCGCCAATCAGGCCTATGCCCGCGCCTGGGCTAGCCGGCTTGCCCTGGCTCGCACCGATTGCCTCAGTGCCGCTTCCTGATCCCAGACCCCAGATCCAAGCCCACGAAGTTCTAAATTCAAGCCATGGAGCAGCCCTGGACCCAGCGACCCCGCCCCGATCGGCTTGAACGCCGCGTCGAATTCAGTGAGTACGAAGCCACCCGGGTGTTTTTGGAGCGCCTTAACACGCTCTCGGAGCAGCAAAGCCGCTTTCCCGATATCAGCTTTGGTCGCACCTATGTGAATATCACCCTGCGCTCCGAAGCGGAGGATGGCGCCATCGGTGAGGTCGATCAGGCCTTTGCGGTGGCGATTGATGGGCTGCTCTGATCCCGAGGCAATGGCTGACGCCATCAGCGACGACCTGACCCCGGTTGATCTCAAAGCCGCCTACGAGGGTGGCCATGTCAAAGAGGTGCTCGACCAGCTCGATCAGGAGTTGATCGGCCTGCGTCCGGTGAAGACCCGGATCCGGGAGATCGCCGCCCTGCTGGTGGTGGAGCGGGCCCGCAAGCAGGTGGGTCTGGCGACTACGGCCCCTAGCTTGCATATGTCGTTCACCGGTCGGCCGGGCACCGGTAAGACCACCGTGGCCGAGCGCATGTCCAAGATCCTGCATCGGCTTGGCTATGTGCGCAAGGGCCATGTGGTCACGGCCACCCGCGATGATCTGGTTGGCCAGTACATCGGCCACACGGCCCCGAAGACCCGGGAGATGCTTAAAAAAGCGATGGGTGGCGTGCTGTTCATTGATGAGGCCTATTACCTCTATCGCCCTGAAAATGAACGGGACTATGGCGCTGAGGCGATCGAGATCCTGCTCCAGGTGATGGAGGCTAATCGGGAGGATCTGGTGGTGATCTTTGCCGGCTACAAGGACCGGATGGATGTGTTTTATCAATCCAACCCCGGCCTCTCTTCCCGTGTAGCTAATCATATCGATTTCCCGGATTACAATGTTCCTGAATTGTTGGCCATTGCAAAGCTAATCCTGGCAAAGGAGAACTACCGTTTCAGTGAAGAGGCCACAGTGGTTTTTGCGGAATATATCCAGCGGCGCATGTTGTTGCCTTTCTTTGCTAATGCCCGTTCGATCCGCAATGCCATTGATCGGGCCCGCATGCGCCAAGCCAATCGGCTTTTCAATGCCATGGGCTCGGGTCTCACCAAGCGGGACCTGATCACGATTGAGGCTGAAGACATCACGGCTAGCCGGGTGTTTGCCGGCGAGTTGGAGGGGCTTGATCCCAGTGCGCCAT